>JACDJB010000353.1_pt1 | contig 52032 bp, 47 predicted proteins | sample 7454121 | NCBI WGS metagenome assembly JACDJB01 (sample SAMN14253290, study PRJNA609438) | sludge metagenome | isolation source: sludge after 25d culture with pyrite | collected 2018-12-20 | reverse complement strand
GCCTGCGCTCGGCCTGCTCCCGCTCGCGGCGCATGCGGCTGTCGGCGTCCTCCTCGTAGTCGACGGCGCCGGCCACGAGCGCCTCGCCGGAGTCGTCGGCCACCTGGAGCAGCACGCCGATGCGGTCGCGCTCCTCAGGTGACATCGAGGCGAGCAGCGAGGTGACGACGGGAGCGAAGGACGCGTGGAAGATGACCCCCCGGGCCGACGCGTTGTCGAACAGGTAGCGCAGCTCCTCGGCCACGTACCGGTAGTTCACGTTGAACGATGCAGCACGGGCCTTGGCGCAGCCGAGCATGCCCTCGATGTACTCGTTGCCGTTGTAGAGGTAGAGCGCGACGAGGTCCTGGCCGGACTCGTGGGGCTGCAGGTCGCCTCGTTCGGTGTGGCAGCCCAGGCCGTGTTCGTGCAGGTACGACGCGAGCCTGCGGCTGCGTTCGGCCAACTCCCCGAAGGTGAGACGGCGATCCCCGAAGATGATCGCCTCCCGATCGGGGACGGCAGACGCCACGACCTCGCTCACGGTCGCGAGGTCGAACTGGTCTCGATCAGCTGTGTCCGACGGCATGGGCCCACAGTAGCGACGCCACGCCGACCACATCTGACGGCTCGTCAGCTCATCGAGCCGACCTGCGCGCTCCCGGGGTCGGACCGCAGGTTGCAGACCTGCCGGTGCCCGCGATCATCTTCTGCGATCGGCGCGCTCCGGCCGTCGGGACCTTGTGCCCTGTCCCCGGAGGACTCCCAGGGTGCAGCCTGTCCCCACGGCTCCGGCACCCAGCGACAGGAATCAGCCCATGCCCATCACCGTTTTCCTGGTGGACGACCACGAGGTGGTCCGCCGCGGGGTGCGTGACCTCCTCGAGGGCACCGGCGACCTCGCCGTCGTCGGCGAGGCGGGGTCTGTCGCCGATGCGCTGGCCGCTGTTCCCTCCGCAGCTCCCGACGTGGCAGTCCTCGACGTGCAGCTGCCCGATGGGACCGGCATCGAGCTGTGCCGAGACCTCCGTTCGGAGCTCCCCGCCCTGGCCTGCCTGATGCTCACCTCGTTCCCCGACGACGACGCCCTCCTCGACGCCGTGGTCGCGGGTGCGTCCGGCTACGTGCTCAAGCAGGTGCGTGGGTCGGACCTCGTGGACGCGGTGACGCGGGTGGCGGCCGGCGAATCGCTGCTGGACCCGGTGCTCAAGCAGAGGGCGGCGGCGCGGATCCGCCGTGGGCCCGACGAGGACGAGCGCCTCAGGTACCTGACGCCCCAGGAGCGACGGATCCTCGATCTGCTCGCGGACGGCAAGACCAACCGCCAGATCGCGAACGAGATGCACCAGGCGGAGAAGACGATCAAGAACTACGTCTCGAACCTCCTCGCCAAGATGGGGATGAGCCGTCGCACCGAGGCCGCCGTCTACGCGGCCCGACTGGCCGAACGCCAGCACCGCTGACGCCACTGGCCCCCTGATGCCACTGGCCCCCTGATGAGGGCGGCGGTCAGGGTGGCGCGCTCAGGACCGGGGCACCCGCCACAGCAACCGGCTGCCACCCTCCACGCCTGGGACGAGCGAAGAGGACCCGCCGAGCTCCTCGGCTCGCGCCCGGAGGTTGGCCAACCCCGACCCGCCGTAGACCTCGCCGGACGGGCCGTCGCCGTCGTCGGTCACCACCACGGCGACGTCGTCGCCGACGGTCACCGCCACCCGGACCCTCTGAGCGTGGGCGTGCTTGGCCACGTTGGACAGCGCTTCGGTGAGCACGGGAACCAGGTGGTTGGCGATCCGGCCGTCGAGCGACTCGATCGGGCCGTCGAACTGCACCCGCACATCGACGCCGGAGGCCACGCCCCATTCGGTGGCGACGTCGAGCAGCTCGCCACGGAGCCCGCCCGCCAGCGTACGGCTTCCCTGGAGCGAGAAGATCGTCGTCCGCAGCTCGAAGATCATCTCGTCGAGGTCCGACACGGCGGCCTCCAGGCGTTCGCGCAGCGGAGGAGTGGCCAGCGATGCCGCCGCCTGGAGGCTGAGGCCGGTGCCGAAGAGCCGCTGGATGACGGTGTCGTGCAGGTCACGGGCGATCCGGTCGCGGTCCTCGGCGACCGCCATCCGCATCTCCGCCCTTCGCAGCGCGTCCTGGCTCTCCACGTAGGCCGCCTCGGCCAGGACCCGTTCGGTCACGTCGCGCACGGCCGCGACGGTGAAGCTGGCGCCGCCGAGCTCGAGCGGACTCAGGCTGATCTCAGCCGGGAACTCGCTGCCGTCGGGTCGGACCGCCGAGAGGTCCAGGCCCGATCCCATCTGGCGGACGCGCGGGTGCGCTTCGTAGTTGTTGCGGAGGCCGACGTGGGACCGACGTGCGGAAGCCGGCACCAGCTCCTCCACGGATCGACCGAGGAGATCGTCCACCGAGCACGCGAACACCCGTGTCGCGGGGTCGTTGACGAAGGCGATCTCCCCGCTGGAGGCGATCACCAGTATCGCATCGGGTGCGGCGTCGAAGAGCGACCAGGCGAACTCGTCGCCGTACCCGTCGAGCAGCGCCGTTCGTCCGCCCATCGGCTGGGACCGTACACTCTCGCAGCCTCGATTCGGGACCTTGGTCCCTGTCGGAACACGACACCGACGAGCGAGGATGACCACTTCTACCTACACGTCCCCGAGAGGACCACGGATGCAACCAACCCCCACGTCCGGCGAGCAGCGATCCTGGGCCAAGGCCACCGGCTTCCTCGTCGCGCTGTACCTCGTCGGCCTGGCGATGATCGCCGGGATCGTCCTGATCGCCAACGGCAACGGCAACGGCGGCGGGTCGTCGAGCTCCGGGGCGGCGACCACGATCAAGGTGTCGCTCACGGAGTTCAAGATCGACGGCGACCTGATGGCGTCACCCGGCCCGATCACCCTCGAGGTCACCAACGACGGCACGATGGAGCACGACCTCTCGATCGAGGAGCTCGGCGTGACCACCAACTCGATCGCCCCGGGCAAGACCGTCACGCTGGACCTCGGCACCGTCGACCAGGGCGACTACGAGGTCATCTGCACGATCGCCGGACACGCGGGGTCGGGCATGACGACCACCCTGAAGGTCATGGAGGGTATGGATTCCAGCTCCTCCAGCGCGGCCGCCCAGGGTGACGAAGGTGATCACTCGAGCTCGAGCGGCGAGATGGACTACGCGCAGATGGACGAGGACATGCTCGCCAGCTTCGCCGCCTTCCCCGCCGAGACCGAGGGGAAGGGCAACCAGCTGCTCGAGCCGACGACGATCCTCCCCGACGGCACCAAGCAGTTCAACCTCACCGCCGAGATCGTCGACTGGGAGGTCGAGCCCGGCAAGACCGTGAAGGCCTGGACCTACAACGGCATGGTGCCAGCTCCCCAGATCCGGTTGGAGGTGGGCGACACCGCTGAGTTCGTGGTGAAGAACGAGCTCCCGGTCAACACCGACGTCCACTGGCACGGCATCACGGTCCCGTTCGAGATGGACGGCGTGGCGCCCATCACCCAGGACCCGATCAAGCCCGGCGAGACCTTCACGTACCGCTTCACGGTGACAAAGCCCGAGATCGGCATGTACCACCCGCACCTGCACGGCCAGATGGGGCTGCCCAACGGCATGTTCGGGGCGATCCAGGTGGGTGAGACGCCGGTGGCACGCAACGTCACCGTCAGCGGCGTCCAGATCCCGGGAGACGTCACCCCGGTGCAGGACATCCCGATGGTCCTCAACGACGCCGGCGCGATCGGCTTCTCCCTCAACGGCAAGTCGTTCCCGGCGACCGAGCCGATCGTCGTCAACGAGGGCGACTGGGTGACGATGACGTACTTCAACGAGGGCTTCCAGAGCCACCCGATGCACCTGCACCAGTTCCCGCAGCTGGTGACGGCGATCGACGGGATCAAGTTGGACCAGCCGTACTGGGCGGACACGGTGCTGGTCGGTCCGGGCCAGCGCTACACGGTGCAGTTCAAGGCGAACGCCAAGGGAACCTGGGTGTTCCACTGCCACATCCTCAACCACGCCGAGCGCGAGGACGGGATGTTCGGCATGGTCACCGCCGTCGTCGTGCAGTAGCGACGTCTCGCCAGCGCCGGCCTTCGCCGGTGCCACCGAGCGAACGGAACGAGGCCCCGGGACCAGCGCCCGGGGCCTCGTCGCGTCAGGGATGCGCACGCAACGCAGCGGGCGCCCAACGGTGCCAAGCTGCGAGGCGACGACGACAGGGGGCTTCGGGTGGCGATCGCGATCGTGGAGACCGTCGATGACCTCACTGCGGCATGGGTGAACGCGGCGCTCGCCATCGCCCGCGACGGCTCACCCGAGGTGATCGAGCTGCAGGCGGCGCCGCTCGGAACCGGCCAGATGTGCGACAGCTTCCGACTCGTCCTCGACCACGTGGACGGGTCGAGGTCGTCGTTGATCGCCAAGCTGCCGTCATCGGACCCGTCCAGCCGCAGCGCCGGGCTGATCATGCGGGCCTACGAGAAGGAGGTGCGCTTCTACCAGGAGCTCGCAGACGACCTCGACGTGCGGACCCCGGCCGCTCGCCACGCCGCGATCGAGCCCCGGACCGGATCCTTCGTCCTGCTCCTCGAGGACCTGGCACCTGCGACGCAGGGCGACCAGCTCGTCGGCTGCTCCGTCGACTCGGCCCGCGCCGCCCTGGACGAGCTCGTCAACCTGCACGCGCCCCGCTGGGGCGATCCGTCGCTGCGCGACATCGAGTGGTTGTTCGGCGACCGCGGCCCCTCACGGGAGATGGTGATCGGCCTCCTCCCGACCGTGTGGGACAGCTTCGTCGACCGCTACGGCGATCGCGTCGAGGACCACGTCCGCGCCGCAGGCCGGATCGTCTTCGCTGCTGTCGACTCGCTCTACCGCGACCGGGACCCGGCCACGGTCGTGCACGGCGACTATCGCCTCGACAACCTGCTGTTCCACCCCGACGACGGCACCGTGGCGGTGCTCGACTGGCAGACCTGCACGGTCGGATCCGGTCCAGCCGACGCCGCCTACTTCGTCGGCGCCGGCCTGCTCACCGATGCGCGCCGGGCACACGAGGTGGAGCTCTTCGAGCACTACCACCGCTCGCTGCTCGCCGCCGGTGTGGCGATCCGACGCGACGACTGCTGGACGGCATACCGACGCGGGAGCTGGGGCGGGCTCGTGATGGCCGTCGTCGCCTCGATGCTGGTCGAGCGCACCGAGCGGGGCGACGACATGTTCATGGCGATGGCGTCTCGACACGCGCAGCACGCACTCGACCTCGACGCGGACGAGCTCCTCGACTGACGGTCGAATCGTCGTTTTGTGTGCATCCAGTTCGGCATGACCGAACTGGATGCACACAGAACGGACCGGATGCACACAGAACGGCCGGTGCCAGCGTCAGAGCGAGAGGGTGCCGACATCCAGGCGGCCGGAGCGCCCGGCGATCCCCCGTGTCATGACCTCGTCGATCAGCTCCGTCTCGGACGACGTCGCCCACGCCCGACGCCCATCGTCGGCACGTGCCACGGCGAGCACGTCGGTCGGGCCGTCGCGGTCGAAGCGAACCGTGGCGGCATCGATGGCCACGTCGCCGGCGAAGTCGCCGGGCAGCAGATCCCGGTCGGTCGACGGCACGCGGTCCTGGCAGTCGATCCGGGCGAACTCGCAGATCGGCTCCGAGGCGTAGACGGCGAAGCTGTGCTTGGTGGCGCTGCCGCCGTTGCCGTGCACCAGGGCGGTTCCGCCGGAACGGACCAACGGCACCATCGCAGCGATCGAGTGGCCGACCGCGTTGGCGATCGCCGCGCCGGCGAATCCGAGCCCGCCGGTGACGGTCAGCTGACGCGCCTCGTCGAGCCCCAGCGCCGCTGCGGAGACCTGCACGATCGACGGGAAGCACGCGTACAAGTCGACGTGATCGATGTCGCCCGCGTCCAGGCCGGTGTGATCCAACGCCGCCTCTCCCGCTGCGGTGAGCGCCGGGTTGCCAGCGAGGTCATCGCGGCGGATCACCTCCCACGTCTCGTGCGACGAGGTCACGACCGCCGGGTGCACTCGCCGGTCGGCGGCGATGCCGAGCTCGTCGGCGACCTCGTCGGAGCACAAGAGGACGGCTGACGCCATGTTGACGTTGTTGTTGGCCACCATCGCCTTGGGATAGGGGAAGCAGATCATGCGGTTCTGCTCCGACGGGTCTCGGATGGACTCGACGTCGTGGTGGGAGCGATCCCACGCGAACGGGTTGGTCTCGGCGATCGTGCTGAAGCGTGACCACAACGCCGCGCAGTGGTCGCGCTGCTCGGCGACGGTGCGACCGGCCCGGAGCCGCAGCGCGTCCTCGAACAAGGCATAGGCGGCGGTCGTGGACCCCAGCACCGCGATCTCGGCGAAGGCCGCTGCCGCCATGTCGCCGAACATCGCCGGCTCCCCGTCGCCGAGGTCCTGGATCCACGTGGGTCGATTCCCCGCGAGCTTCAACCGATGGGCGGTCCAGCGAGCCTCGCCGCCCAGCACGAGAGCGACCCGCAGTTCGCCCGCGGCGATCTGCTCGCAAGCGACACCGACCAGATCCTGGGGTGCCGTCCCGGTGATCTGGGTGAAGGCAGTCGCGATGCCCGTGACGCCGAGCTGCTCGGCGATCACCGCGCCCGGGTTCCGGTACCCGTAGATCCCACCGGTGACGCCGATCCAACCCACGCGGTCGAGCAGGCCCGGATCGCCGGCATCCTCGGCGGCCGCACGGGCAGCGGCGAGCATGAGCTCGATCGGTCCGGGCGCGTCGAGCAGCTCGTGCTCGCCCGGGCGATCGATGCTCTGCGCCGCTCCGACGATCACGGGAGTGCAGTGGGCCCCGGACACGGGGGGAGTCTGACAGCAGACGTCAGGGGACACCAACGACGCGCCGGTCGGTGCGATCGACCTCTCTGTCGGTGCCGGACGACGCCGCAGTGGGACCGCGGAGTCCGATCCTCGTGCGGCGACTAGGATCACGGGCCAGATGCCCCCGGCTCGTGAGGACGTCTCGGTCGAACACCGGGACCCGTCCGACCGGATCCACGGCACCGGTGCTGCTCGTTCACACCCGACTGCATCACCCCAGCGAGCTGTCCTCCGCCACCCGGTGGCCGCACCGTGCTGACGCTCCTGGTCCTGCACGCCGCGATCGGCGCCGTCACGATCGTGTTCGGCCGGCACCTCGGCCGTCGAGCGCTGTGGTTGGCCGCCATCCCGTTCGTCGCCACGTTCACCTGGTTGGTCGCGATGGCGCCCGAGCTGTTCGACGGCAAGGTGGTCACGCAGTCCGTCGGCTGGGTACCCCAACTCGGCCTGGACCTCGACCTGCGTCTCGACGGGTTCGGCGCGCTGTTCGTCCTGCTCGTGTCGGGGATCGGTCTGCTCGTGCTGGGCTACGCCGGCTCCTACTTCCCACCGGTGCAGGCCGGCCTCGGCCGCCTGATCGGGCTGCTGACGCTGTTCGCCGGAGCGATGTTCGGGCTCGTCGTCGCCGACAACCTGTTCGCGCTCTACGGGTTCTGGGAGCTCACCTCGGTCAGCTCCTACTTCCTGATCGGCAACAAGTCGAGCTCCGCCACCGCCCGCGCGGCCGCGCTGCAGGCGCTGTTGACCACCGGCATGGGTGCGCTCGCCATGCTCGTCGGCTTCATCCTGCTGGCCCAGGCGGCCGGCACCGCCCAGATGTCGCGGCTGCTGGCCGACCCGCCGAGCGGGTCGACGGTCGTGGTGGCCCTCGTGTTGGTCCTGCTCGGCGCAGCCACCAAGTCGGCGCAGTACCCGTTCCACTCGTGGTTGCCGGGAGCGATGGTCGCCCCCACGCCGGTCAGCGCCTACCTGCACTCGGCGACGATGGTGAAGGCCGGGGTCTACCTGGTCGCCCGGTTCACCCCGGCGTTCGCCGGAGTCGGCATGTGGCGCCCTGCCGTCGTGACGGTCGGTGCCGTCACCATGGTGTTCGGCGGGCTCCGAGCGCTGCGTCAACAGGACCTCAAGCTGCTGCTCGCGCACGGCACGATCAGCCAGCTGGGCTTCATGTTCGTCCTCTTCGGGATCGGCACCGCCGAGTCGATCACCGCCGGATGCGTGCTGCTCCTCGCCCACGCGGCGTTCAAGGCCACGCTGTTCATGGGCGTGGGCATCGTCGACCGGACGACCGGCACGCGCAACATCCGCCAGCTGCCGCTCATCGCCAACGCGTGGCCCGGGTTCACCGCAGTGGTTCTGGTGGGCGCGGCGTCGATGGCCGGGCTGCCCCCGCTCCTGGGCTTCATCTCCAAGGAGGCCGGATACGCAGCGGTGCTCGACTCGGGGATGGCGCTCGGAGCGGCGTTGACCGCGGTGGTCGTCGGCGGATCGGCGCTCACGTTCGCCTACTCGGCCCGATTGGCCTTCGGGTCCCTGATGGCCGGGGGTCGCAACACCCGACCGGTTTCGGCTGAGGTCGCCCCGTCTCGGCAGTTCCTGGTCCCACCGCTGGTGCTGGTCGGCGTCACCGTCGTGCTGGGTCTGCTGCCGATGGTCCTCGACACGCCGGTGAGCACCGCGGTGCGCTCCCTGGACCCGGCCGCACCCGATGCCCACCTGGCCCTGTGGCACGGGTTCAACGCGCCGCTCGCCCTGTCGCTGCTGACGATCGCGATCGGCTGCATCCTGTTCCTCGCCCGGACCCGGGTCGCCACCGTGCTCGCCCGCGGCGCCTCGCTGCCGACAGCGAACGCCGCGTACCGATGGACGCTGCGGTCGATCAACACGCTGGCCGACCGGGTCACCGGCGTGGTGCAGAACGGCTCGCTCCCGGTCTACGCGGGTGTGATCCTGACGGCGACGACGATCGTCCCTGGCACGGCGCTGGCGCGCGGCCTCGACGCCGACTGGTTCGCCACGAGCGACGCACCCTCCTCCCTGCTGATCGCCACCGCGGTGGTCGTCACCATCCAACTCGCCGCCGCGTTCCGGGCCGCCAGCATCCACCGGCGCTACGCCGCCGCGCTGCTGCTCGCCGGGGTGGGCTACGCGATGGCCGCGCTGTTCGTGCTCCAAGGGGCGCCAGACCTGGCGCTCACCACGGTGGCGGTCGAGTCGCTGTTCACCGTGCTGTTCGTGCTGGTGCTGCGGAGCCTCCCCGACCACTTCGAGCAGCGTTGGACGTGGATCGGCCAGGCCTTCCGTGTGGCCGTGTCGGTGACCGTCGGCGTCGTGGTGTTCGTGTTCGCGCTGGCGGCCGGCAGCGACCGCTTCCCCACGACGACCTCGGCCGAGATGATCGACCGGGCGCTGCCCGATGGGCACGGCCGCAACGTGGTGAACGTGATCCTCGTGGACTTCCGCGGCTTCGACACCCTGGGCGAGCTCACCGTCCTCACCGCCGCCGCGATCGGCGCCGTGGCCTTGGCCAGGGCGGTCCGCCGTCCAGGACGACCGCCGGGAACGCCACCAGGTGAGCGCTCCGACCACGAGCAACCCGACGTCGACGGGCCCGACGGGACCCCGAGCGGTGGGCCATCGACAGCGGAGGTCGGCGCGTGATCCGCCGACTGGTGACGCTCGACGAGACCGTCCCGCTGCTGTTCCGCGTGGTGATGGTCGGCTCGATCTACCTGCTGTTCGCCGGCCACAACCAGCCCGGTGGCGGTTTCGTCGGAGGGCTGGTTGCGGGGGCGGCCATCTCTCTGCGCTACATCGCGGGCGGCATCGACGAGGTGCGCCGCCTCAGCCGGTGGCGGCCGTGGACGATCCTCGGATCCGGCGTGACGGTGGCGGTGTCGGCCGCGCTCGTGCCCGTCCTGCTCCGCGACCCGGTGCTGACGGCGGGCTACACGACCTTCGATGTCGCGGTGCTCGGCGAGGTGTCGCTGTCGTCCGCGCTCGTGTTCGACGTCGGCGTGTACCTGTGCGTGGTCGGACTGGTGCTGATGGTGTTCGAGGCCTTCGGAGACCGCTTCGGAGCCGAGCGATGAACCTGCTGCTCGCCGCCACCGCCGGACTGCTGTTCTCGATCGGCACGTACCTGGTCATCCAGCGCAAGCTCAGCCGGATCATCATCGGCGTCAGCCTGCTGACCCATGCCGCCAACGTGCTGTTCATCATGGCCGGCCGTCGCGGCGACGCCCCGATCATCGGCACGGGATCGGCCGACGGGTTCTCCGACCCGTTGCCGCAGGCGATGGCGCTGACCGCCATCGTGATCAGCTTCGGCGTCACCGCGTTCCTGCTGGCGCTCGCCTATCGAAGTTGGATCCTCACCTCCGACGACGAGGTGGAGGACGACGTGACGGACCTGCTGATCTCCACCGTCGGCTTCGAGGACTCCGAGGTCAGCGACGCCGAGAGCAGCGACTTCGACCACGACCAGCTCGGCGACGCCGACGAACCCGACGACTCCGACGACTCCGACGAGCTCGATGGAGCAGCGCACGCATCGAACGGGGGGGTCCCGTCATGACCGCGCTGCTGGCGCTGCCGGTGCTGCTGCCTCTGCTCGGTGCGGGAGCCTGCATCGTCGTCGGGCGGTCGAAGTCGGCGCAGCGGGTGATCTCGGTGGTCGTGCTCACGGCCGTGACCGGGCTCACGATCGCGCTCGCGGTCCTCGTCGACGCGGACGGCACGGTCGCGGTGCAGGCCGGCGGCTGGCCCGCTCCGCTCGGCATCACGCTCGTCGCGGATCGGCTGAGCTCGATCATGTTGGCGATCGCGTCGGTGATGCTGCTCGCCGTCCTCCTCTACGCGATCGGTCAGCCCGGAGCGGAGCGCAACCACGTCGGCTTCCAGTCCGTGTACCTGATCCTTGCTGCCGGTGTGTCGGCCTCGTTCCTGACGGGCGACCTGTTCACCCTGTTCGTCGCGTTCGAGATGATGCTGACCGCCAGCTACGTGCTGATCACGCTCGGCGCCCGCCGCGACCAGGTCCGAGCCGGCATGACCTACGTGGTCATCAGCCTGCTGGCGTCCGCCTTGCTGCTGAGCGCACTGGCGCTCATCTACTCGGCCACCGGCACGGTCAACATGGCGGACCTGTCGGTGCGGATGGCGGAGGTGTCGCCGACGTTGCGCAGCGCCTTCGCGCTGTTCCTGCTCATGATCTTCGGCATCAAGGCCGGGTTGTTCCCGTTGTTCTACTGGCTGCCCGACGCCTATCCGACGGCACCGTCCGCTGTGACCGCGATCTTCGCCGGGCTGCTCACGAAGGTCGGCGTCTACGCGATCATCCGGACCCAGACGCTGCTGTTCCCACCCGAATCGCGCCCGCAGACGCTGATCCTCTGGATCGCCGGGCTCACGATGGTCATCGGCGTGCTCGGGGCCATCGCCCAGGCCGACGTCAAGCGGATCCTGTCGTTCCACATCGTCAGCCAGATCGGCTACATGGTGATGGGCCTCGGCCTGTTCACGCTGGCCGGGTTGAGCGCTGCGATCTTCTACATCGTCCACCACATCGTCGTGAAGACCACCCTGTTCCTGACCGGTGGGCTCATCGAGCACGTGGGTGGCTCTGGACGACTGTCACGTGTGGGCAACCTGGCCCGCACGGCCCCGGTGATCGCCGTGCTGTTCCTGATCCCTGCGCTGAGCCTGGCCGGCATCCCTCCCCTGTCGGGGTTCGTGGCCAAGTTCGGCCTGGTCGAGGCGGCGACGGCGCAGTCGAAGCCCTGGCTTGTCGCGGCGAGCATGGTCGTCAGCCTGCTGACGCTCCTGTCGATGACCAAGATCTGGGCCGGCGCGTTCTGGAGTCCGGCCGACGGCATGCCCGACGGCACTCCGCACCGGGTCGGCAAGCTCGGCGGGCCGGCGCTGATGATCGCTCCCACAGCCGCGCTGGCCGCGCTCAGCCTGGCGATCGCGCTCTGGGCCGGTCCGCTCTACCGACTCAGCGAGCGAGCCGCCACCGATGTGCTGAACCCTGCGTCCTACGTGCACGCGGTCCTCGGCGACGACGCGCCGACGCAGGCGGTCGGACGGTGAGCAAGCTCACCACCGGCGTGATCCTGGTGGCTGTCTGGGTCCTCCTCTGGGGCTCGGCGTCGCCCGCGAACCTGCTGAGCGGCGTCGCCGTCGCCGCGGCGTTGTTCGTCGTGTACCCGACCGGCACGGGCCTGTGGCCGACCCGACCGATCCGCCCGGTGGCGGTCGGGGTGCTGGCCGGCCGGTTCGTGCTCGACGTGGTGGTCTCCAACTTCTGGGTGTCGCTGGCCGTGCTCGTCCCGGCCTCGCGGGTCCGCACGGCGCTCATGTGGGTCGATCTGCAGTTCGACGACCCGGCCCTCATCACGATGGTCGCGAACATCACGATGCTGACACCGGGCGTCGTCGTGGTCCGGATCGCGCACCACGACGACGGGCGGCCCACGGTGCAGGTCCACTGCCTGTCGATACGGGACCCGCAGCGCTATGCCCGCTCGATCGCCGGACTGGAGGTCCGCTGCGTGCGCGCGCTCGGCACGGCCGCTCAAGTGGCCGCGCTCCGACCGGTCGGAGCGGACTTCGGCATCTGCGACGGACCAGAGGACCCCCGCGAGCGGGAAGGTCCGACGTGACGACGTTCGCGCTCATCGGCCTGGGCGTCGCCGCGATCTGCTTCGCGGTCCGGCTCGTCGTTGGACCGACGCTGTCGGATCGCGTGATCGGCCTGGACGGCCTGGTCATCGTGGGGGTGGCAGCGGTGGCGATCCGCTCGATGATCACCGGCAACGGCTCGTTCCTCCCTGTGCTGGTGGTGGTGACCCTGGTCGGCTTCGTCGGCACCGCTGCCTCGGCACGATTCATCGAGTCCCGGGTCGAGGACAGCGTCGATGTCACCGGTCCCTCCGACAGCACAGGCCCCTCCGACAGCACAGGCCCCTCCGACAGCACAGGCCCCTCCGACAGCACAGGCCCCTCCGACAGCACAGGCCCCCAGGGCGTGGATCGGGCCGGGGACGCGGGCTCTCCCGGAGCGACGCGATGATGTCGACCGCGGCCGAGGTGATCGTGGTGCTGGGATCGCTCCTCATCGCGATCGCCGGCGTGGGTGTGCTGCGGTTCCGCCCGGCGTTGAGCCGCCTGCACGCCCTCACGAAGGCCTCGACACTCGGTGTCGCGCTCGTGCTGATCGGCGCCGCGGCGGCTTCGGACCGCCCGAACGACTGGACGTCGCTGATGCTGGCCGCGGCGTTGCAGTTGGCGACGTCACCGATCTCGGCCGGGCTCATCAGCCGTTCGACGTTCCTCGTCAGCTCGCTCGAGGGCGCTCCCACCACGACAGCAGTGGACCTCGACGGTGCAACAGAACCAGCCCAGCGCCGACCGGGATGACAGTCTGTGCCGATGAACCGACGATCCCGCTGGCCGCTCCTCGTCGCAGTGATCGTCGGAGCGCTCCTCACGGGTGCGTGCAGCGGTGGCGACAGCGGCGCAGGGGGATCGGACGAGTCGTCCGATAGCGGTGCGGACCGACCCACCGCAGCACCGTGCGCGACCGACCTGGCGGATGGACCCACCGAGGTCGTGCTCTGGCACCCGTACAACACGCTGACCAAGACGACCCTGGAGTCGATCGTCGACGGCTACAACGCCTCGCAGTCGAAGGTCCACGTGTCGGTGGAGGCGCAGGGCAACACGATCGAGCTCCAGAAGAAGTTCGCCGAGGCGATCGGCTCCCCTGACACGCTGCCGAACCTGGTCTTCAGCGAGGACACCAACCTTCAGTTCATGAGCGACTCGGGCGTGGTCGTCCCTGCGGCGTCGTGCCAGGAGTCCGACGCGGAGGGCGCGTCCTACCTCGACGGCCTGTTTCCGGCGGTGACGTCGGCCTACACGGTTCGCGACACGCTGTGGCCGGCGGCGTTCAGCGTGTCGACCATGATGATGTACGCCAACAAGGCGCAGCTCCGTGCCGCTGGCCTGGAGCCCGACGTGTTCCCCCAGACCCTCGACGAGCTGCGCACGATGGCGACGAAGATCAAGGCCGCGAACCTGCCGGGCCTGCTGGCGCCCGTCGTCATGAAGCTCGACCCCTGGTTCCTGGAGACCCTGCTCACCGGGTCCCGCCAGCTCATCGTGGACCACGACAACGGCCGCTCGGCGTTGGCCGCAGCGTCCGAGCTCGACGACGAGGACGCGACCGAGGTGCTCGAGTGGATCCAGGCGATGGTCGCCGACGGCCTCATGCAGACCGTCCCCTACGGCGACAGCATCGACGACTTCCTCGCCTTCAGCCAGGGCACGTCCAGCTTCATCATCAGCGGCCAGCGGTCGATCACCACCGTCGCCGCGGTCATGGACGGCCAGACCGGTGGCGTGGAGATCGACGGCGTGCCGAGCTCCGATGCGCTGAAGAAGCTCGACATCGACGCCGGCCTGTTCCCGGGACTGGACCAAGCCGGCCAGTCCGGGGTGTCCGGGAGCGCCGGGTACGTCGTGCGCGCCTCCGACGCCGAGGTCGCCGCCGCGTGGGACTTCATGAAGTACCTCAACGCCCTTCCACAGCAGCAGCGGTGGGTGCTGGAGGCGTCCTACGTGCCGTCCAGCCAAGCCGTCCTCGACTCACCCGGCGTGCAGGCGGCGTTCAGCTCCACCCGGGCCGGTCGTTGGACCGCCACGGTGTCGCAGGGCATCGCGGACCTGGACCCCGACTTCCCCGGCCCGCTCGTCGGCCCGTACAACGAGTACCGGGACCGGCTCATCAAGCTGCTCGACGAGGTGGCGGCGGGTGCCGACGTCGGCACGTCGTTGACCGACGCGTCCGACGACATCACGACGTTGCTCGGAAGCTACCGGTCCGAGGTCGGCGGCTGAGCCCTCGCCGAGCGCGACCGCTCAGCTGAAACGGGTGCAGATGATGCGACCGTCGCGCTCCGCGGCGGACGGCGCCAGATCCGACACCACGAAGCTGCGCTGCAGCCAGCGGTCGGTGCCGTCGAAGCGGGCCTCGTAGGCGGACCGGCCGTGGACGGCCACGGTGTTGTCCACCACCAGGCAGTCGCCCGCAGCGAGCACGACCGAGCGCTGGTGCTCGAGCACCGCCACCGCCAGCTGGTCGAGCGCTGCCTGCGCCGCCGGGTCGGTGCCGCGCATGAGATCCGCGTCGTACCAGAACGTCGGTCGCTCGGAGGTGCCGCCGATCACTGGAAGCGGGCCCCGGACCTCGACCCCGGCGGTCGTGGTGATCACCGTGGAGACCGTCGAGGAGCCGCCGGAACCGCCGAGGAAGGACTCGTCCACTCCACAGGTGAACCTCAGTTGCCGCAGCACGTCCACCGTGTCGGGGTCGAGCGCCTCGAGGACATCGTGGACCGAGCACAGCGTGGTGCGGGCACGCGGGTCGCCGCGGAGGCAGAGCAGCACCAGGTATCGGGGAGCGTGCGGATGGAACGCCGTCTCGGTGTGGAACGCCAGGTCCACCCTCGATGACGTCGACACCTGTCGCTCCGCGCCGGCGACGGTCGGCACCAGGTTCTGGACCAGGTCACCGCCATGCTCGGGCAGGTAGCCGACCGGCTGACCCAGCGCTCGTGCGACGGTCAGCAGCACCAGCTCGCTCGTCCGGTCCTTGTCGACCGGATCGCCAGGCTGCGCCGGCGTGGGCGGAAGGTCCCCCACCGGCACACCCCGGATCAGCAGCGCACCGTCGCGGGGTGGGCTGTCCTGCAGGTCCACGATGGCGTCGAACACCGCAGGCGGGAGCGACCGCACCGCGCGGCCGGCTGCGGTGACGAGCTCCGCCGCGCCCGTCGTCGCCCCGGGGAGCTCCGGAAGGCGATGGCGGCGATCCCAGACAACTGCAACGTCCATTTCACAAGTCTAGGGCAGTCGGCATCTCCATTTCAGCCGGTCGGCGCCAGCATCTCGGCCTGCCACCTCGGTCAGACATCGATGGCCCCGGTCTCCTCCCACAGGTCCGCGATCGAGTCGAGGTGCTCGACCGCCGCGCCCCGCAGGCGGATCGCCGCACCGGCCACGAGCGTCTCGGCCACGGCGAGAGCGGCCACGTAGCTGTCGAACGGGCCGACGTCGTGCGCTCCGACCGACAGCAGCACCGCCCCGTCGGTCGCGAGCGGCGACAGCGGCGAGTCGGTCACCGCGATCACCACCAGGCCCCGGCGCCGCGCCGCGGCGACCGTGTCGAGGACGCTGCGATCATGACGAGGGAGGTCGATGCAGAGCAGGACGTCACCCTCGGCAGCTGCAGCGAGCTGGCGTCCGACGGCGACCGTGCTGCCGTCGAGCCCGGTGACCCCGTCGCGGAGCATCGAGAGGTGCGTGAGCACCTGTCGTCCCACACCGGCGCCTGCGTCACCGCTGAGCACGAACACCCGGTGGCGACGAGTGGACAGCAGTCGAACGGCGCGCTCCCACGCCGTCCGGTCGAGGGTGGAGAACGTCTGGCCCACCGCGGCTGCGGCGTCGCGTCCGACCCCGTCGAGCAGGTCCACGGGGACGGGCCGGCGGATCTTCTCCGTCGCCGGCCGCAACCGGGACGACAGCTCGTCGCGCACGGCGGCCTGCAGGCCACGGAACCCGCGGTAGCCCAGGCGGTCCGCCAGTCGGACCACCGAGGCGCCGCTGGCTCCCGCCTGCTCGGCGACCTCCGCCACGGTGCCGAACGCGACCAGCTCGCGCTGCGCCGCGACCACTTCGGCCACCCGCCGCTCCGCCGGCGAGATCCTCCTGGCGGCCGCGGCCAAGCGGTCGTCCACGGACTCCGACTCCGCTCGATCCTCGACCACCGCCCCATGTTGGCCCACCCGCGGCACCGGCCGGGTCGGGCCGGAGCGTCCCTTCCGCCAGACCGCTACATCCCCGAGCTCGCCACCGCGGATTCGAACCAGTTCGGCGTGGCGCTCGCGAGCGTGCACGGACGCGTCTACACCGCAGGCGACTGCTCCGCACCGTTCACGATCCAGTCGGTCTCCAAGGCCTTCGTGTACGCCCTGGCGATCGAGGACCTCGGCCTCGATCGGGTGTCGACCCACATCGACTTCGAGCCGAGCGGGGAGCCGTTCAACGCGATCAGCCTGGACGAGGAGTCGGGGCGGCCGGCGAACCCGCTGATCAACGCCGGGGCGATCGTGTCGTCTTCGCTGGTTCGCGCCGACGGGCCCGAGGAGCGCTTCGGGCGGATCCGGGAGCTGCTGTCGGAGTTCGCCGGCAGGGAGCTGGATCTCGACGAGGACGTGTACCGGTCGGAAGCCGCCACCGGGGACCGCAACCGGGCGCTCGCGCACCTGGCCGCGTCGTCCAAGGTGCTCGGCGCTCCCGTCGAGGACGCGGTCGACACCTACTTCCGACAGTGCTCCCTGCTGGTCACCGCTACCGACCTGGCGGTCATGGGTGCCACGCTGGCCAACTCGGGCGTGAACCCCGTGACGGGGCGATCGGTGATCCACGAGTCCACCGCCGTCATCGTGTTGTCGGTCATGGCCACGTGTGGGATGTACGACGACTCGGGCGAGTGGATGGTGCGGGTGGGGCTGCCGGCCAAGAGCGGCGTCGGCGGGGGGATCGTCGCGGTGCAGCCCGCCGAGTTCGGCATCGGTGCGTTCAGTCCCCGGCTCGACGTCAGAGGCAACAGCGCGGCATCGCCGCCATCCAGGACCTGTCCTCCACGTTCGGCCTCCACCTCCTGAACCACCACAAGGTGCCTCGCTCGGCGATCGCGTCGATCGAGGAGACCGCCGGGGAGCTCCGCGTGGTGCTGCGCGGCGAGCTGGACTTCATCGCCATGGAGGAGGTCGCGGCCCAGCTGGTGGAGTTCAGCGCCCGCAACCGCGGCCGTGGTGGCCTGGTCACCCTCGACGTCACCCACGTGACGTTGGTGCGCTCCGCCGTCGAGCAGTTCCTGCTGCAGGCCGCGGATCGCCTGCAGCGCTTCGACATCATGGTGCGGGTGAGCGACGAGGCGAGCTGATCGGTCGGGCTGATCGGTCGGGCTGATCGGCACCGGTGCCGGCCTCCGAGCCGTCTCCGACGCAGCACCTGTGCCGAACGCCGCCTACCGTGTGCGACCGGACCGGCGCTCGGTCCGCTCACGTTCGGCCCGGCGTTCGGCCGGGCCCCGCACAGGGGGACGTCACACGATGTCGATCGCCATCCACACCGACCACGTCGCGCTCGCGGAGACCGTGGCCGACTTCCTGTTGAAGCACGGATCGCTCACCGCGGCACGGGCGCTGCTGGACGGCGCCGAGGAGGAGCTGCCGTCGTTCTGGTCCGACGCTGCCGCGTTGGGTTGGTTGGGGCTGCACCTGCCAGAGGACGTCGGCGGGTCCGGCTATGGGCTGCAGGAGCTGGTCGTCGTGGTGGAGCAGACCGGACGGGCCCTGATGCCCGGACCGCTGGTGCCCACCGCGATCGCTTCCGCCACCGTGCTCGGCGCCGGCACCGGCGAGCAGCAGAACCGGCTGCTGCCGGGTCTGGCGGACGGTTCGGTGACCGCGGCCGTCGCGACCGCCGGTGACATCACCGTGGACGGTTCGACCGCGTCGGGAGCGATCCGCACCGCGATCGGTGCCGGGATCGCCGACGTGCTCGTCGTCCCGGTCGACGACGACGCGGTGGTCATCACCTTGCGCGACGGCGACGGGACCGCACCGGGGGTGACGATCGACGTCCCCGAGAACCTCGACCCCACCCGTCGGTCGGGGCGGGTGACCCTCGACCGGGCCACGATCGAGGTGCTGGTCGGCGGCGCCCAGGCGCTCATGGACCACGCACGGCTGCTGTTCTCCGCCGAGGCGGTGGGCATCGCCCGGGAGTGCACCGAGCAGGCGGCTGCCTACGCCAAGGAGCGCCACCAGTTCGGTCGGCCCATCGCCATGTTCCAGGCGGTCAAGCACCACTGCGCCAACATGTTGGTGGCCACCGAGCTCGCCACCGGCAACGTGTGGGATGCCGCACGGACCGAGCCGGGCAGCGACGAGCTCTCCGCGGCTGCGGCGGCGGCGGCCACGCTCGCGATCCCGGCGGCGGACCTGTGCGCCCAGCTCAACATCCAGGTCCACGGCGGGATCGGCTTCACGTGGGAGCACGACGCGCACCTGTTCCTGCGTCGGGCCACCGCGCTGGAGTCGGTGATCTCGGTCGACGCCGCGTCGGCCGCCCTCACGGACCTGCACCGGGCCGGGGTGCGCCGCAGCGTCACGATCGAGCTGCCGCCGGAGGCAGAGGAGTTCCGGATCCAGGCGCGGGCCGTCGCCGAGCGGATCAAGGACCTGCCGGCCGAGCAGCAGCGGACCGAGCTCATCGACGCCGGCTACGTCATGGCTCACTGGCCCGCGCCGTGGGGCCGCGACGCCGGCGCCGTCGAGCAGCTCGTGATCGAGGAGGAGTTCCGCGCCGCGGGCATCCAGAAGCCCGCCTACGGCATCACCGGCTGGGTGATCCTGACCCTGATCCAGTACGCGACCGACGACCAGGTCGCACGCTGGGTGCGACCTGCGCTGGAGCAGGAGGTGATCTGGTGCCAGCTGTTCAGCGAGCCCGACGCTGGCTCGGACGCCGCGGGCATCACCACCAGGGCCACCAGGGTCGACGGCGGTTGGCTCGTCAACGGCCAGAAGGTGTGGACGAGCGGCGCCCACCAGGCATCGTTCGGCTTCGCCACCGTGCGCACGAACCCCGACGTGGCCAAGCACGACGGCATCACGATCGTGGTGATCGACATGCACGCGGAAGGCGTCGAGGTCCGTCCGCTGAAGATGCCGATGGGCGCTTCGGAGTTCAACGAGGTGTTCTTCACCGACGTGTTCGTCCCCGACGACGACGTCGTCGGGCCGGTGGACGGCGGTTGGACCGTGGCCCGGGCCACGCTCGGCAACGAGAGCGTCAGCATCGGCGGCGGCCAAGGCGGCGTCGCCATGCCCGCCGAGATGCTCCTCGACGCGTTCGACGCCGCGCCCGAACGCATGGCCGACGGCCCGCAGCGGGTGGGCCGCTACGCCGCCCGCACCCGGGCCTGCGACATCTTGAACCTGCGCAGCGCGCATCGGGCGGTGGCCGGTGCGGCGCCCGGGCCCGAGGGCGCGATCACCAAGCTGGTGCTCACCGAGAACCTGGCCGAGGCCGCGGCGGTGCTCAACGCGCTCAACCCCGACGCCGCCTACCTCGACGCCGCAGGGATCACCTCTGGCGCACTGGTGCTGTGGCACAGGGGCATGGCCATCGCCGGCGGCACGTCGGAGATCAAGCGCAACCAGATCGGCGAGCGCATCCTGGGCCTCCCCCGCGATCCGCTCATCAAGTAGCGCTCTCCCCACCCCACCCCACCCAACCCCACCCAACCCGTTCTGTTCTGCAAAATCGACTGATTTCGGTCGATTTTGCAGAACAGAACGCAATCACTCGCCGAGGCGGACGACGGCGACGCCGACCAGCACGACGGCCGCGCCAGCGAGCTGGACGCCCAGCGGCACCTGGCCGAGCAGGAGCCACGCGAAGACGATGGCGGCGACGACCTCGGTGAGCGCCACGAAGCTCGCCAGGCGCGAACCCAGGCGCCGGGTTGCGGCGATGCCGGTCACGTACGCCAGCGCAGCGGTCACCAGTCCGAGGACGGCGACGGGCAGCCACCACGGCACGGCCACGCCTCGGAGATCCACGTCTGCGGTGCCGGCGGCCATCGGCAGTGCGCCGAGCATCGCCGCCGCGCCGAGGACCACCCCGCCGACGACCAGGCCGGAGGCGGCCAGGGAGATCGGCGCCAGACCGGTCGAGTCGTCGGCCGACATGACGAAGTACGAAGCAGCACCGACCATCGCCGCCAGCGCCCAGGCCACCCCGACCGCATCGACGGAGCGACCCGACGCGTCGGGATTCCCCCACAGCAGGGGCATGTTCAGCAGGAGGGGCAGGCCGCAGGTCGCGATCACCGCACCGAGGATGGTCAGCCGGCTCGGGCGCTGGCGGTGCACCGCCCACATCCAGCCGACGACGGCGATCGGCGCCGTGTACTCGATCAGCAGCGCCACGCCGACCTCCAGGCGCGACACGGCGTAGAAATAGCAGAGCTGGGTCGCGGCGACGGCCAGCACTCCGTAGGCGACGATCGTCCCGGCGTTGCGACGCAGCACGCTCCAGTCGATGCCACCGCCGTCGGAGCGGCGCAACGCCCGCAGCCCGGGCAGGATCAGGACGGCGGCGGCGATGACGACGCGGGCCGTGACGGCGGCACCGGCGCTCCAGCCCGTCGCCAGCAGCGCGGATGCCAGCGACCCCGACAGGCCGAACGCCGTGGCCGACACGACGGCGAGCGGGAAGCCGGCCCGGACCTCGGGCGTCGTCGCTCGCGGTGCGGGCAGCCCTCCGCCGGCTCCGTCGGAACGGGGCGACACCGGGTTCAGGCGCCGACGAAGCGGATGTCGAGCGAGCGCAGGAAGGTGTGCAGCCCGGCGTCCTGCACCGGGAAGAGGTGCGCGGGGTTGCCCGACTCGTTGACGTGGGCGTGCCACATGCCCGGAGGGGTCACGAACACGCCACCCGGCACCCAGTCGACACGCTGGGCGTCGACGATGGCGCCGGCCTCGTCGACCTCGTGGCCGACGAGCGTGAAGCACCCTGGCTCGCAGTCGACGATGAGGTCGAGCGCGACGGACTGGTGGCGATGGGGACGCTGGACCGCACCGGCGGGCAACAGGCCGAACATGGCCCACAGCACGTGGGTGGCCGTCAGCGTCTGCGGTTGGCCGGATCCGGCCAGCAGCACGCTCACCCGGTTGCGGGCGGCGGCCGCGGGATCGGCGGCCACGGCCGCCAGCTCCCGGGCGATGTCCGCGGCGGGCCAGCGGGTCGGCGCGAACCGCGCCCCCGTCGGAGCCACCCCGAGGTAGCGCAGGAGCGGCTCGTCGGTCACCCGGTAGACAACCGCGGACTCGAGCTCGCCGTCGCTCCGGAGCGGCTGCTCGGAGGTGACGTGGACAGCGCGCCCACCGGCGGGGAGCACCAGCACGTCGCCTGCCGCCCATCCGATGGTGGCGTCGGCCAGCTCGGTCCGTCCGCTGCCTCGCAGGACGACGTGCAGCTCGGAGGTGGCGACCACGGATGTGGCCACGGAGTCGCCGGGCTGGATGTGCAGGAACGACGCGAGCAGCGCAGGGCTGGTGGCGGGACCCTTCACCCCGGGGATGGGCTCGCCCATCCGGTCCGACAGGTCGAGCGGTTCGACACCGCTGGGGTGCTCGCCGGAGAAGGCCGAGGGGAACGACACGACCGGCACCCGGGGCGTGTGGCCCGAGCGGATCGGGTCCGCCGCGGCGGTGTACTCGAAGTAGCGAGCGCCGTCGGTCGCCCGGTCACCCCGATCGTCTCCGGTGCCGTCGGCCCAGTCCTCGGACGCGACGCCAACGGCGAGCTCCGGCCCGGTGGTCGTCATGGCTCCAGCCTGCCCCGCCCGTCACCCGGCTGCCACCTCTGGTCCCGTCGCCGGTTCGCCCCTTCGGGAGCCCTGGACACCGCAGCGCGACGAGCCAGACCGCGACGTTCGAGCGACAGGAGATGAGCGAGCACCGACCGGCCGGCCGGTGCGTGCAGCTCGGAACGCACGTCCGCGTACATGACGGCGACCAGCTCCTCGACGGTCGCCCCACCCTCGATCCCGCCTCCGCTCCCGGCGGACGCGGCGCGGTCGAGCAGCTCCAGGATCTGTCGGTCCCGCTCGCCCCGATGCTCGATGAGCGCCGCCACGTACGGCATCGGATCGACGACGGGAGGGCCGTGGGTCGGGAGGTACGTGGCGTCCAGGCCACCGGCACCCCGATCGAGCAGCCGCGACAGGTTGGCGACGTAGTCGGCCATGTCGCCGTCGGGCGGCGAGACGACCGTGGTCGACCAGCCCATCACGTGGTCACCGGACAGCAGCAGGTTGCGCTCGCGTTCTGCGTAGCACAGGTGGTTGGAGATGTGACCGGGCGTGTGGAGGCACTCGAAGCGGAACCCGTCGCCGGCCAGCACGTCGCCGTCACGGACGACCACGTCGGGCACGAACGTCAGGTCGCCGGACTCGTGGACTGCCTCGCCGCCATCGTCGCGACCAGGCTCGCCATCGACTCCCGTGCCGTCGTCGCCGGAGGTCGCCTCCGGTGGGTGCGGACCGTGCCCGTAGGTCGGCGCCCCGGTCGCCCGGCTGATCGCGGTAGCCGCCGGCGAGTGGTCCGCGTGGGTGTGGGTGACGAGCACGTGGGTCACGCGACGGCCGTCGAGCGCGGCGAGCAGCGCCCCGATGTGCGCGGCCAGGTCGGGGCCCGGGTCGATGACCGCGACCTCGCCGTCGCCGACGATGTAGGTACCGGTCCCCCACGCCGTGTACTTCGACGGGTTCTCGGCGACGACGCGCACCACGCCCGGCGACACGTCGACCGGCCTGGCGTAGTCGGGTTCGAAGTCGGTCAGGAACCGCAGCGCCACGGGTCCACGCTAGAGATCGCCGCGCCGGCGTGCAGGCGGCACCCGACCTGTGTCACCTGCGGGAAGGCGGTGGCACCAGCGGGAAGGCGGTGGCGCGCGAGGCGGGCGTGATCGCATGCAGGTACGGTCAGGAGCGAACGATCGTTCAGGACCAGGGCCCCCAGGAGGCGTACCCGTGACGGACTTCGAGCTGTTCGACCTGACGGACCCCGCGGTCTACGACGACCCGTGGGCGTTCTACGCGTGGCTGCGGGACGAGCAACCGATCTGGCACGACGCCAACTCCGACCTGTACGCGGTGTCTCGGCACGCGGACGTCATCGAGGCATCCCGCGATGCCGAGCACTTCAGCTCCGCGCAGGGCGTCCGCCCGGTCAGCCTGGTGCCGCTGTCGATCGTCTCTCTCGACGACCCCGAGCACGCCCGCCAGCGCCGCATCCTGTCCAAGGGCCTCACCCCCCGCCAGGTGCGCACCATGACCGACCACGTGCGCGAGCTGACCAACCACGTGATCGACGATGTCGAGGCGTCGGGCGAGATCGACTTCGTGTCGGACCTCGCGGCGCACGTGCCGCTGATCGTCATCTCGGAGCTGCTCGGCCTGGACCCGAACATCCGCAGCTCGCTCTACGAGTGGTCCGAGGCCATGATCGCCGGTGAGGCCGCCGGCGACGACGTCGAGCTCATGGAACGGGCAGGTTGGGCGTTCGGCGAGTACACCACGATGGTGTCCAAGGTGCTCGACGAACGCCGAGAGGACCCCAGGGACGACATGTTGTCGATCCTCGCTGCCGCGTACGACGCCGGGGACCTCACCTACGCCGACGAGATCAAGGCCAGCTACGAAGGCACGGCGGATGGCACCGGAGGACACGTCAACGAGCTGAGCAACGACGAGCTGCTGATGTTCTGCGTGCTGTTGATGGTCGCCGGCAACGAGACCACCCGCAACGCGATCGCGGGCGGCCTCCGGGCGTTCAGCCAGTTCCCCGATCAGCGCGACCGGCTCGTCGCCGATCCCTCCCTGATCGACTCAGCAGTCGAGGAGATCCTGCGCTGGACGTCGCCGGTGCTGAACTTCACCCGCACCGTGACCGCCACGATCACCCTGGACGGCACCGAGCTGCACGAGGGCGACCGCGTCCTGCTGCTCTACCAGGCCGCGAACCGCGACCCTCGGGTGTTCGACGATCCCGAGACGTTCCGCATCGACCGCGACCCCAACCCGCACGTCGCGTTCGGGTTCGGTCCGCACTTCTGCATGGGCGCCAACCTGGCCCGCATGGAGATCAAGGTCGTGTTCGAGGAGCTGCTCCGACGCCTGCCCGACATCTCGGTCATCGACCCCGACCGGCTGCCCGACCGCGCGCCGTCGGCGTTCGTCGCCGGCCTCAGGCACATGCCCGCTCGCTTCACGCCGATCGCCGGCAGCTGATCGCCGCGGCACCGTCCACGACCGCGACGGGCGACGGGCGCCTCCACGACGCCGCGCTCAGCGGATGCGCCTCGGTGCCGTTCCGACGACGCTGACGCGCTCCATCACCCTGACGTCGGGCCAGTAGTCGCTGCAGGCGTAGTGCTGGACGGCGCGGTTGTCCCAGAAGGCGACCGAGTCGGGTTCCCAGCGGAACCGACACTGGTGCTCGAGGAGCTCGAAAGGCCGGCACATCACGTCGATCAGTGCCGAGCTCTCGTCGGGGTCGAGCGGCGTGCCGTCGGCCTCGGTCAGGTGCGACACGAAGAACCGGTTCACATAGGCGTGGTCGCGGCCGGTGACCTCGTGCGTGGCGACCACCGGATGCGACACCGGCGGGTGCTGCTCCCGACTGCGAGCCAGGTCGTCGGGCGACATCGAGTGGCCGAACACGTGAGCGAAGTCGTGCACGGCGAGGAGGCCATCGACGCGGTCGCGCACCTTCGGATCCAGCGAATCGAGTGCCGCGTAGGCGTCGGAGAAGACGGTGTCACCACCGCTCGGCGGAACCTCGAGCGCGTGCAGGATCGCTCCCATCGACGGCACCGCCCGCCAGGTCACGTCGTGGTGCCAGCCGTTCTCGTAGCCGCCCACGTCAGCCGACTTCGCGAAGCGGACCACCTCGGGGATCTCGCCGTTCGCGGGAAGGAACGGGTGCACCTCCAGGTCGCCGAAGCGGCGGCCGAAGGCGACGTGACGGGTTGCGGTCATCGGCTGATCCCGGAAGAACAGGACCTTGTAGTCGGCCAACGCTCGGCGCAGGTCCGCCAGGACCGGTTCTGGCAGGTCGTCGGCCAGGGAGAGCCCGCTGACCTCGCCCCCGAGCGTCGCCGAGCAGCGGGCGACGTCGAAGTGCTCCCATGTGAGCGCGTCCAGCCGGTGCCGCTCGGCGGCAAGGTAGGCGACCGGCCCGACCTCCACATCGCTGCCGGGCAGCGAGACGCGCAGCGCCCCGATCGCGGCCGGGTTCCGGTCCTCGGGCGGCGGGACATCCGCGCCATCGCCCGCGGCCGTGGTGGTCGCATCCATCGTGTCGCTCATCTGGTGGCCCCCTTGCTGGCTGCCCTGTCGGTGCTGTCGGTGCTGTCGGTGCGGTCGGTGCGGTCGATGCGGTCGGTGTCGGTGATGAGGCCGGCCACGAGCGCCCGGGTGGTGGTGTCGAAGAGCCCGTCGCCGTCGAAGTGGCCGAGCTCCGGCGCGAGGCGGGCGAGCGTCGGGTGATCGGCAGCGTCGATCGCGACGCCGTCGAGCAGTGCGGGGGCGTGCGCCCACAGCTGCGGTTGCAGCACGGCGAACCCGACCGCATGCCAGAACAGCGACCGGAACGCAGCGACGGCCGCCGCTCCATCCAGGCCGGCCGCGCACACGGCTGCCAGGCCGCGGTCGGTCAGCGCCAGGACGGATGCCGCGATGCGAGGGCTGCTGTGCACCTCGGTCACGAGGGGTCCGAGCTCGACGAGCGCCTCCCTGACCGAACGGGCGAAGGCGACCAGCTGCTCGACCGCCACGTCGTCGCCGAGCGGGCCCGCCTGCGGAACAGCCGTTGCAACCGGCGCCGAAGCGAAGGCCGCCGCCAACCGCTCCGCGACGACCGCGGCCACGAGGTCGTCGCGGTTGGCGAAGCGCCCGTAGAGCGTCATCGGATTGATGCCCAGCCGACCTGCCAGCCGACGCATGCTCAGCGCGTCGACGCCGGACTCGACGATCAGCGCGTCGGCCGCCCGGAGGATCTCGGCCGCCGTCAACGACCCCCTGGAGCGCTTCGTCACCGTCGACACCGGTTGAACTATACACCGTATAGATCAGCGGCGGCGGGCTGGCCGGGAATTCCGGTGACCACGGTGCATCGGCGGACGAGAATGATCCGATGGAGCCGGCCGCGTCGCGCGCTGGCGGCGATCACGCCGGTCCAGACCGCCGTGACGACCGCCGGAACCTGCCAACGTCGGTGCTGCGCGCTCAAGGGCTCCGCAAGCGCTTCGACGACACCCAGGCCGTGGACGGGGTCGACATCACGATCACGGCCGGAGAACGGGTCGGCATCGTCGGCCCCAACGGCGCCGGCAAGACCACCACGCTGCTGATGCTGCTGGGTGCGATCGACCCCGACGAGGGGTCGATCGAGCTCGTCGGCGAACCGCTGCCCGAGGGTCGGAGCAGGGCGATGGCCCGGGTGGGCTTCGCTGCGGGCTACCTCCCGTTGCCCGAGGGTCTGACGGTGACCGAGACGCTCGAGCTGTTCGCCAGCCTGTACGGCGTCGCCGACCCGTCGACCAGGGCCGCCGAGGTGCTCGACGAGCTCCACATCGGACGCCTGGCGGAGCAGCGAGTCGAGTCGCTGTCGTCGGGGCAGGGCACGTTGGTGGGCTTCGCCAAAGCGGTCATCCACCATCCGCGACTGGTCGTGCTCGACGAGCCGACCGCGTCGCTCGATCCCGACGTGGCGATGCGGGTCCGCGACCGGCTCGAGGCGATGAGCGAGGAGCGCAACGCCACGCTGCTGCTCACCAGCCACGACATGCGTGAGGTCGCCGAGCTCACCACCAGGGTCGTCTTCCTTCGCCGGGGCCGGATCATCGCCGACGGCCCGCCGGCTCAGGTGGTTGCCGATCACGGCTACCTCGACCTCGACGAGATGTTCCTGGCCGAAGCGGCGGCGCTCCGGGAGGAGGAGGTCTGATGGCGACCACCACCGACGCTGCAGCGGCCGGTGCGACCGGGTTCTCGACCCGGCGGGTCCGGGCGATGGTCCGCCGCAGCCTGCTGGCCCAGAGCCGGAATCCGGACTTCTGGTTCCTGCTCCTCGTGCTGCCGATCGTCGACGCGCTGCTGTTCGGTTCGATCGGTGTGGCCTACGGGACCGGCGACGGGCCGGTCGTGCTGCTCATCACCGGGATCATGCTGTTCCACCTGATCTGGCAGCTCACCCTCGCGGGCAGCTTCGGTCTGCTCGACGAGGTGTGGAGTCGGAACCTCCTGAACCTGATCGCGACGCCGCTGACCGAGCGCGAGCTGCTGAGCTCGTTCGCCATCGTCGGCCTGCTGCGCACCGGCGCGTCGGTCATCGTCATCGGTGGGGTCGGTCTGGTGTTCTTCGCCGTGTCACCCACCTCGGCCGGGCTCGTGCTCGTGCCGGCGGCGGCGCTGCTCCTGGCCTTCGGATGGTCGGTGGCGCTGTTCGTCGTCGGGCTGACCCTGCAGTACGGCGAGCGGGCCGAGGTGTTCTCCTGGGGCACGCTCGTGCTGCTCATGCCGCTGTCGGGCGTCTTCTACCCGATCGAGTCGTTGCCCGGCGTCCTGCAGGGAGTCGCCCAGCTCATCCCGCTCACCCACGTGTTCGACGCGGTCCGAGTCGGCGTCGACGAGCACACCGTGGCATGGGGCCAGCTCGGCATCGCTGCGCTCGGCACCGTCGTCATCGCCGCCGCTTCCATGTGGTTCGTGGCCAACCAGCTTCGGCGCTTCCGCCGCAACGGCTGGGTCACCAAGTTCGTCTGAGCGCAGGAACGGATCCGACCGGGCACGCGCCGATGCACGTTGCGGCCGCCGTCGGAGTCACCAGCGCGGCACACTGGTCAGACGCGCTCCAGCGGCGGCGACGGAAGGATCGTTCATGTCGTTCCTCTGGCTGATCGGCCATAACGTCTGGTCGAAGAAGGTGCGGTCGATGCTGACCGCGTCCGCCGTCGCGGTCGGGGTCCTGGTCGTCGTCGTGCTCGGCATCGTGACCGACAGCATCCGGACCACGGCCGCGGGTGTGCTCAAGGTCGGTGCCGCCGACTTCACGATCTCCCAGAAGGGTCTGAACGACATCCTCGAGAGCGCCCTGACCGAGCAGCAGCTCGAGCGGGTGCAGCAGGATCCGGGGGTCGCCAGCGCGATCGGGGTGCTGCTCGACACCGAGTCGCTCGATGCCGATCACCCGCTGGTGGTCGAGGTCGGCATCCGCCCCGAGGACCTCGAGCCGTTCGGTGTGCGCATCGCCGACGGGCGGGCGTTCGGCGCCGACAGCGAGGACGAGGTCATGATCGGGGTCCGCCTCGCCCAGGATCTGGGCGTGGGTCCCGGCGACACGATCCACATCGCGGGCGCCGACCACACGATCGTCGGCGTGTTCAACACGGGCAACACGTTCGGCGACAGCGCGGTGATGTTCCCGCTCGTGCCGTTCCAGGCGTTCGAGCGTCAGCCCGGAGGGCTGTCGCTGTTCTTCGTGAAGGTCGCCGACAGCGGTGGCTCGAGCGCCGACAAGGCCGCCGTGGTGAAGGAGGTCGAGCAGCGGATCGAGCACGACAACCCGATCCTGATCGGCATCAAGAACCTGCTCGAGTTCGGTCGGGCCGACCGCAGCTACCAGCTGATCAGCGGTGCGGACCAGGCGGCGACGATCGTGGCCATCGCCGTCGGAGCGATCGTGGTCGCCAACGCGATGCTCCTGTCGCTCGTCGAGCGGTACCGCGAGTTCGGCGTGCTCCGGGCGATCGGGTGGTCCCGCCGGAGGCTGATCGCGCTGATCTTCGGAGAGGCGGCCATCATCGCGTTCATCGGCGCCTGCATCGGCGTCGGCCTGGCGTTCGTGGGCGTCTGGATCCTTGCCGACCTCCCCGACCTCGCCGGCATCCTCAAGCCGTCGTTCGAGCCGTGGATCTTCGGACGGGCGCTGGTGACCGCCACCGCGGTGACTGCGCTCGGGGCGCTGTACCCCGCGTTGCGCGCCGCCCGTCTCTCACCCCAGGAGGCAATGCGTCGTGAATGAGTCAGCGTCGTGAATGAGTCAGCGTCGTGAATGAGTCAGCGTCGTGAATGAGTCAGCACCGTCGACGTCCGGAATCACATCCACGATCGAGCGCGAGCCGGCGATCGACGCGATCGGCGTGCGCAAGACGTTCGACCGAGGTGTGGTCACCGCGCTCGACGGTCTCACGATGCGCGTCGAGGCGGGCGAGTACGTCGCGATCACCGGCCGATCCGGGTGCGGGAAGTCGACGCTCATGCACCTGCTCGCCGCGCTCGACCGCCCGGATGCCGGCACGCTCCGCGTCGCCGGCCACGACATCACCCACCCCGACCACGTGAACCGCTACCGCCGCAACGAGGTCGGCCTGGTGTTCCAGATGCACAACCTCCTCCCGCACCTGGACACCCTGGCCAACATCGGCGTCGCCATGCTGGGAACCCACACGAGTCGCGCTCAGCGCAAGGAACGGGCGCTGGAGCTGCTCGATCTGGTCGAGCTCGGCCACCTGGGTCACCGGCGGCCACCGCAGCTGTCGGGCGGAGAGCGTCAGCGGGTCGCGATCGCGCGGGCGCTGGCCAACCGGCCCGGGCTGCTCCTCGCCGACGAGCCGACGGGCTCGCTCGACAGCCGCTCGGTCGACCTCGTGCTGGAGCTGCTCGAGCAGCTGCGCACCGAGGAGGACGTCACTGTCGTGGTGGTGACACACGACGACCACGTCGCGGACGCAGCGGACCGGGTCATCCAGATGGACGACGGGCGCGTCGTCGACGCAGAGAGGTGACGGCTCAGGCCACCGATCGGGCGTGTCGGGTCACCTCCAACCGGTGACCGAGGAACACCCGAGCGACGCTCATCAGGACCAGGCCGTACCCGGCGGTGAGCAGCAGCGGCCACAAGATCGGTCCGCCGCCCGGAGCGAGGCTGGATTCGATCAGCTGCTGCGGACCGTAGAAGGGCAGCAGCTTGGCCACGGCGTTGTCGGACTTGACCGCGAGCTGCATGCCGACGACACCGATGAGCACGAGCGTCCCCTCGAGCTCCTTCGGGACCACGGCGCCGACCGCGAGTCCGAACGGAATCGCCTGCACCGCAACAGCGGACACCCCGAGCCACGCGAGCCACGGCCGGTCCGGATGCGACACCGTGAGCATCAACACGCTGAAGACCCCGGCGATCGCCAGGCCGAGCGGGGCCAGGAAGCCGAGCCGACCGAGCAGCAGATCGAGCGGCCGATACCCACCGAGCACGAGCCGCTGATCGACCTCCTCCGACGACAGCAACGAGAACAACGTGGCACCCGAGACCGAGAACGCCATGCCGACTCCCCCGGCCACCACGGCGCTCGGCCCAGACCCCATCGAGGCCAGGTAGAAGCAGAGCGGCAGCGCGACGAGCAGACCGAGCGCCGCGTGACGCCGCATCAGGTCACGACCGTGCATCTCGGCCATGATCCCGATCCGTCGCAGCGAGCCGTGCACCGACGTGCCGCGACCCGACGAGCCCGGACCCGAGGGGCCGGCACCCGATGCAGCGGCCCTGTCGGTCACCTCGACGCTCGCCCTGGGCGACGCGACGGGTGTGCCGGCAGCTCGACCACCCGATCCGCTCGTTCGAGCTCGGCGAGCATGTGGGTGACCACCACGACGGCTCGACCCTCTCGGCGCCACACCTCGCAGTGGTCCCAGAAGTTGACGTACGTGCCACGATCGAAGCCCTGGTACGGCTCGTCGAGCAGCAGGACGGTCGGATCGCCCAGCAGTGCGAGCGCCAGGTTCAACTTCTGGCGCGTGCCACCGGAGAGGTCCCGGGTCACGGTCCGCTCGTGCAGCGGGTAGTCGAACTCGGCGAGGATCCGACGACCCCGCTCCAGCGACTCGGCCCGCCCGATCGCCGCGCCACGGCCGAACATCACCAGGTGGTCCTCAGCGGTCAGGAGCTCGAACAGCCCCGGTACCTGCGGGCAGTACCCGATTCGGCCATCGACGCGCACCGTCCCGGCGTCGGCACGTTCCAGCCCGGCGCAGATGCGCATCAACGTGGACTTGCCCGCGCCGTTCTCGCCGGTCAGCGCCACGACCTCCCCGCGGGCGACGCTGAGGTCGACACCGTCGAGGATCGTGGTGCGCCCGAAGCGCTTGCACACCTGCGACACCACCAGCGCACCCACACCCTCATCGTGGTCCCCGACGGGGCCCCGCACCAGGGGGAACGTCCCGGGATCCCGTCACGTTCGCACTTCGACCGCCGCCATGATCGAGCGGCATCTCCGACGCCTTCGGCACCTACGATCCGACACGTAGGAGCCGACCACCGGGCATCCGGTGCTCGGCAGAACCCAAGGGAGACCACATGGCCATCGACACCTTCTACGCCTACCTCGGCGTCTACGACGATCCTGCCGACGCGCTCGACGACTACGAGTCCGTGCACCTGCTGCACACCGAGGCAGGACTCATCGACGCCTACGACGCAGCCGTCGTGGAGAAGCGCGAGGACGGCAAGGTCAAGATCATCAAGAAGCACGAGACACCCACCCGCGTGGGCGGCGTGCTCGGCGGTGGCGTCGGCCTGGCCACCGGTCTGGTCATCGCGCTGTTCCCCGCTGCGGCCATCGGCGGAGGGCTCGTGCTCGGCACGACGGCCGGCGGGGCCATCCTGGGCTCGCTCGCAGGCCATGCCGCGGCCGGGATGAGCCGCAAGGACCTGAAGGAGGCCGGCGAGCAGCTCGATGAGGGCACGGCGGGCCTGGTCGTGGTCGCCGTCGCCGACATGCAATCGAAGATCGAGCACGCCATGAAGAAGGCCAAGAAGGTCGAGGAGAAGCAGCTCAAGGCGGACGCGAAGGCCATCGAGGCCGACGCCAAGGAGGCCTGACCCGACCCGCTTGGTGGCGAACTCGGGGGATACCGACGTGTGAGACGTCGGATTCCCCCGAGATCGGCCCGAACCGACCTCAGAGCGGGCAGAGCGTCCAGATGTCCAGGTCGAGCAGCACGTGCGGCATGTACTTGCCGTCGTCGCCCTTCAACGTCATCGACTCGTCACGTCCCTTCGTGGCCACCAGCCGCAGCCGGAGCGCTCCGACGCCGGAGGCCGCGTCGAGCACCGCTGCGTCGAGCACCTCGGACCACGCGTAGATCGTGTCGCCGGCGAACGCCGGGTTGGTGTGTGCACCGGCGTTGATCGCTGCGATCAGCTGTGCGTTGGCCAGGCCGTTGAAGGACAGGGCACGCGCCATGGAGATGACGTGGCCGCCGTAGATCAGGCGCTTGCCGTCGTCGCGCGCTTCGGTGTTGAAGTGCACCTTGGCGGTGTTCTGCCACAGTCGGGTGGCCATCATGTGCTCGGACTCCGACAGCGTCACGCCGTCGACGTGGTCGATCTTCTCCCCGATCTGGTAGGCGCCGAAGCGGAACGGCGACCCGGCGGCCGTGTCGTCGTAGGTGCTGAAGTCCAACCCGTCAGGGACGACCAGGTCGCCCGGGGCCACGAACGGCGCCAGCTCGGGGACCACGGTCTCGGGAGCGGGCGCGGAGCGGTCCCGCTTGCGGACCATCACCCAGCGGGCCCAGTCGATCGCGGTGCGGCCTTCCTGGTCCGTCGCGGTCGACCGCACCCAGACCACGCCGGTCGCTCCGTTCGAGTTCTCCTTGAGGCCGATGACCTCGGAGCTGGCGCTCAACGTGTCGCCCGGACGCACCGGCCGGTGGAAGCGGCACTCTGCGTAGCCGAGGTTGGCCACCGCGTTGAGCGAGATGTCGGGCACCGTCTTGCCGAACGCGATGTGGAACCCGATCAGGTCCTCGACCGGCGCAGGAACCAGGCCCGAGGCGACAGCGAACTCGTTCGACGACGGGATCGCGAACCGCGTCGGGTACAGCGAGCCGTACAACGCGGCGTCGCCGACGGTGACGGTGCGGGGCGTGGCATGGTCGATCCGCTGTCCGAGAGCGAAGTCCTCGAAGAAGTTGCCCGGGTTGGTCTTGGTTCCTGCGTCCGTCTGCGTTTCAGCGTCCATCGTGGCCTCAAGGTAGTGGGGTCTCCCTCACCGGGATCAAGGCGGCCCGGGACGGCCGTGCCTCACGCCCGTTCGGTCGCCTCGAGCTCGGACCGGCGCAGCTGCCGCTTGAGGAACTTGCCCGCCGCGTTGCGGGGCAGCGGCTCCCGGCTGACTCGCAGCCTCGACGGCACCTTGAACGCGGCCAGGCGTTCCGCCACGAAGGCCGTGAGGTCCTCGGCGTCGACTGCTTCACCGGCACGCAGCACGACGACCGCCGCGACCTCTTCGCCGAGGCGATCGTGGGGCACGCCGAACACCGCGACCTCGTGCACCGCCGGATGCTCGTGGAATGCGGCCTCGACCTCGGCGCAGTACACGTTCTCTCCCCCGCGCAGCACCATGTCGGTGATCCGGTCCTCGACGTACACGAACCCTTCGGCATCGAGCCGGCCGATGTCGCCAGAGCGGAGCCACCCGTCGACGAGGACCTCGGCGGTCGCGTCGGGCCGGTGCCAGTAGCCGCGGATCAGGTTCGGGCCGTTGAACCAGATCTCCCCGACCTCACCCGCCGGAACCGCGACGCCGTCAGGGTCCCGCACCTCGACGGCCATGATCGGCGTCGTCCGGCCTGCGCTCGTCGGCCGTTCCAAGTAGTCGAGCCCGCTGTTCTGCGGGCCGTACGCGTTGGTCTCGGTCATGCCGTAGCCGACGCCCGGCGTCGCCGTGGCGTAGGTGCCGGCGATGCGGGCGACGAGCTCGGGGGGCGCCGGTGCTCCCCCGCCTCCGACGTTGCGGAGGCTGGAGGTGTCGTAGCGATCGAACTCCGGCGAGTTCAGCATGTCGACGTTCTGGGTCGGGACGCCGACGAAGCTCGTCACCCGCTCCCGCTCGATCAGCAGCAGCGCCCGCTCCGGCTGCCACTTGTGCATCATCACCAGCTTGAGACCGCCGAGCATGCAGCTCAACATGACCGGAACGCACCCGGTCACGTGGAACAGCGGCACGGCCAGGATGAACACCGGCGGGCCGAGGGACGGTGGGCGGTTCGGGTCGCGGCTCCGGTCGATGGCGGACCGGCATGCATAGCCCATGAGCGCCTGCACGACCGCCCGATGCGTCGACACCGCCCCCTTGGGGTGGCCGGTCGTGCCTGAGGTGTAGAGGATCGTGGCATCCGAGTCCGGGTCGATGTCGGGCAGCCCCGAAGTGAGGTCGGACAGCTGGGCCGAGCGGTCGACCACGTCGGCCCACGGCTGCACCGGCGCATCGGGCGTGTCGGACGTCGACACGCCAGGCGCGCGCACCGCGATCGTCGGGATCCCGAGCGCCCGACACGTGGCCCGGCTGCGCTCGATCCGCTCCTCGTCGGCCACGAGCACGGCCGCACCGCAGTCCCGCAGCGCGAAGTCCATCTCGTCCGCCGTCCACCACGCGTTGCAGGACACGGAGATCGCCCCGATCGACACGGCGGCCGAGTACGCGACGACCCACTCCGGGTAGTTGCGCATGGCGACCGCGACACGATCGCCGGGGGTGACCCCGAACCGGTGCACCAGGGCGTGTGCCAACCCGGCGACCTCCCGACCGAACCGCTCGAAGCTCCATCGCTCGTCCTCGTCGACCAGGAACGGGGCCTCGCCGCGTTGACCGGCGTCCACGACGATGTCGCGAAGCGAACCCGGCGCGTTCCGGAACAGGGTGCGCGGCACACCGTCGACCAGCTGCTCGACCGTCTCGAAGGGCGCCCCCGGTGCCGTCAGCCGACGAACCGCTTCCTCGTAGCTCAGCATTCCGAGCAGCATCGCAGACCGGCTACGACCCGCGCTGGGCCGCGGCCTGCTGGCGTCGTCGCACGTCCGCGACCCGGGGCTGACAGACTCGCCCCAGCCTGCTCGCGCGTCGGAAGCACCACGCCGACCGGCTGCACATGACGAGCAGGCCAGCCGAACGACACGCCCAGCCGAACGAGAGCGCACAAGGGGACACGTTGCGATTCACCTACGCCGAAGCGATGACCGACCCGGCCCATCTCGCGCCCCTGGCCCAGTCCGCCGAGGCCGCCGGCTACGACGGCTTCCTGGTTCCCGACTCCGTCGCCTACCCAGAGGAGTCCGACTCGCTGTACCCGTTCACACCCGACGGGTCGCGGGAGTTCTTGGAGGACAAGCCGTTCATCGAGCCGTTCACGCTGATCAGCGCGCTGGCGATGGTCACCGAACGCATCCGGTTCACGATCTCGGTGCTGAAGCTGCCGATCCGCCACCCGGTGCACACCGCCAAGCTCGCCGCATCCACCGCGGTGCTGAGCAACAACCGGCTGAACCTCGGCGTGGGCGTCAGCCCGTGGCCCGAGGACTACGCGATCACCGGCACCCCGTGGTCTCGGCGGGGCAAGCGGATGGACGAGTGCATCGACATCGTGTCGGGCCTCCTCGACGGCGGCTACCACAGCCACCACGGCGAGATCTTCGACATCGAGTCGATCAAGATCTGCCCGGTGCCGACCGAGCGCGTGCCGATCCTCGTCGGCGGCCACGGAGCCCCAGCCCTGCGTCGAGCGGCCCGACTCGACGGCTGGATCCACGGCGGTGGCACCGACGACCTCGACGAGCTCATCGAAGCGCTGCACGTGCTTCGCCGCGAGTCCGGCAAAGAGGGTGAGCCGTTCGAGATCCACGTCATGAGCGCGGACGCCTTCGGCGTCGACGGGCTCCGCCGCCTCGAGGAGAAGGGCGTCACCGACGTGATCGTCGGGTTCCGCTGGCCCTACACCGTCGGGCCGGACACCGAGCCGCTCCAGGACAAGATCGACGCGCTGGAGCGCTTCGCCGAGACGACCATCGCCGCCTACCGCGCCTGACCTCGCCCTGATCAACGCCAGCTTCGGGCTGGGCGAGGGCTAGGGCCAGGTTTCGCCCCCAGCGCACGATTCGGACGCGCTGAGGGCCAAACCTCGGCATCCTCGGTGTGAGCCGGCGGCTCAGGTGCCGCGACAGGCCCCGGGTGGGGTTTGCTCAGGCGTCGGGGATCCAGTTGCCGTGGAAGCCGAACGGCACCCGCACCGGCAGCCGGACCGTGGCCACCGGACCGCCATCCAGGTCCTGTGCGTGGAACACGACCAGCCGACTCGTGTTCGTGTCCTCCCCGTAGGTGAGGCACAGCAGCCAGCCGTCGTCCTCCGCCGCGTCGGGCGACGACGGCACGAAGACGGCTTCGTTCTGACCCGCGCCGAGCCCGAGGTCGACCACCTGCGTGGCGCCCTGCTCGACGTCGTGCTTGAGGATGGCGCCGCGGGCACCGTCACCGCCCGCAGCCGCCAGGTTGGCCGTGGAGTAGCCGTAGCGGTGGTGCCGGCCGAGGAGTCGCTCGTCGATGCGCGGGAACTCGAGGTCGTGGTCGTCGAGCAGCTCCTGACGGACCTTGCCGGTGTGCAGGTCGACGGTCCAACGCACGAGCGACGGTGCCGGGTTGCCGACGAGGCCCTGCTGGCCGTCGTCGAACATGCGGTCCCAACGCACGACGTCCAACACGACGGACTCCACGTTCCCGGACGCGTCGAGGACGTCGTAGGCGTTCATCGGGTGGAACACGTAGCAGCGCTCGACGTCGATCCACCGGATGTCGCCGTCGGCGTCCGGGCCGTCGAGACGGGGCACGAACCCCAGCCGGGACGGGTAGTCGTCCTGCCATGAGTACGGCAGTCGCACCCCGGCCATGGCCGCGTCGACGTCGAAGGCGACCGGCATGTCGTAGACCACGGCGAAGCGCTCGGTGAGCGACATGTCGTGGATCATCGGGCTGCCGTGGGTCGCCACCTGCCGCGTGTGGATGACGTGGCCGTCGCCGTCGACCACCGTGTAGTCGACCCGGTTGCCCCAGCCCCAGTAGTACGACACGGCATGCAGGTCGCCGGTCCGGGGGTCACGCTTGGGGTGTGCCGTGTAGCCCTGCTCGAGGGTGCCGCCGAGGTCGGTCGGGCCGACGGTGTCGAGCTCGTCGGTGAGTTCGAACGGCGCCGAACCGGCCTCGACGATCGCGAACGTCCGGCCGCCCTGGCCGATCACGTTGGTGTTGGCGCCGAACGTGTCGTCGCGACCGTCGGGCACCGGTTCACCGAGCGCGGTGAGCACCGGCACGCTGCGCACCCATCGGTTGCGGTACCAGGATGCCCGACCCTCATCCAGGCGCAGTCCGTGCACCATGCCGTCGCCGGTGAACCAGTGGTAGCGATCCGGGTCCTGCGGACCGATCGGGTTCGGTCCGTTGCGCAGGTAGCGACCGGTCAGCTCGACGGGCAGCGTGCCCTCGACCTCGAGGTCGGTGACGGTGACCTCCTCCTCGACCGGGGCGAAGTTGCCTTGCAGGTAGTGGTTGGTCATCGTCGGACCCCCTCGACGGCGTCGTGACACCGGTCGCTGCGACCAGGTGCCGTCGGTCGATCATCGCGCCAACGGGCACGGCGCGCGCTGCGGTCAGGACGAGGACCTCGAAACGGCGACACGGCGACACGGCGAAAGGCAACGGGATACCGTGCCGCCATGTTCCTGCTCGTCCACGGGGCCTGGCACGGGGCGTGGTGCTGGTCGCGGTTGAAGGACCAGCTCACCGAGCGCGACGCCCTGAGCACCGCCGTCGACCTACCGGGTCGCGGCGCCCAGCCGGCGCCTCCGGGTGCCCTCACCCTCGACGCGTACGCCGACCGGGTGGTCGACTTGATCGCCCACATCGACGAACCCGTGACCCTGGTCGGCCACAGCCTGGGCGGGGCGACGATCAGCACGGTCGCCGAGCGGGTGCCCGAGCGCCTCGCCTGCCTCGTCTACCTCTGCGCGTTGCTGCAGCCGTCGGGCGCGACACCAGCCGACCTGCATGCGAACGACCCCGACAGCGGACTGCTGCAGGCCGTCGAGCTCGCCGACGACGGGCTGACCACATCGATAAGGGCCGACGCCGCGGGCGAGCTCTTCTTCGGCGACTGCTCGGATGACGACACGGCGTGGGCGGTCGGCCGCCTGTGCCCGGAACCGATCGGCCCGGCGATGTCGAGCATCGTCACCACTTCCGAGCGGTGGGGGTCGGTGCCCAGGGCCTACATCCGCTGCAACGAGGACCGGGCGATCCGGCCTGCGGAGCAGGATCGGATGGTGGCCGAGGTGGGAGCGGACGTGGTCGTCGAGCTCGCATCGTCGCATTCGCCGTTCCTGTCCCAGCCTTCTCGGCTGGCCGACGCACTCATCGGGCTGCGGGACGGGCTGGCATGAACGATGCGAGCGATCGACCGGCCGACGGCGAATCCGACCGCAGCGAGACCCGCACCGACCTGACCGGGGCCGGCCGCATCCGCCTGGCTGCGGACGTGGCCGGACCAGCGGACGGTCCGACGGTCGTGCTGCTGCACGGAGGTGGTCAGACCCGCCACGCGTGGCACGGCACCTGGCGCTACCTGGTGGAGCACGGCTGGCGCGCCTGGACCGTCGACCTGCGAGGCCACGGCGACAGCGAGTGGTCCGGCGACGGCCAGTACGAGATGCAATCCTTCGCCGACGACGTCACCGAGATCGCCCGCAGCCTCGGCAGCGAGACCGGCCGTCCACCCGTGCTGGTCGGTGCGTCGCTCGGCGGGCTCTCGTCGCTGATCTCGATCGCCGGAGCCGACCCGCAGGCCGACCTCGCCCGGGGTCTCGTGCTCGTCGACGTCGCGCACAAGCTGGAGGAGCGAGGCACCGACCGCATCGGCGCGTTCATGACCGACAACCTGGACGGCTTCGCCACGCTCGACGACGCCGCCGACGCCATCGCCGCCTACAACCCCCACCGGCCCCGACCGACGAACCTCGACGGCCTCGCCAAGAACCTGCGCCAAGGGCCCGACGGCCGTTGGCGATGGCACTGGGACCCCAGGTTCGTGGTCGGCAAGTTCGGCTCCGCCGACGAGACGCGCTTCACGACCGTCGGACCGAACCTCCTGGAGCGGTCGGCCGATGCTCTCGCCGTGCCGACGCTGCTGGTGCGGGGACGGTCGAGCGACCTGCTCAGCGAGGAAGGTGCCCGCGAGTTCCTGGAACGGGTCCCACACGCAGAGTTCGCGGACGTGGCGGGAGCCGGCCACATGGTCGTCGGCGACCGCAACGAGGTGTTCAACACCGCGGTGCTGGACTTCCTGGACCGCCACCGGACCCGCTCCGCCTGACGGCCGACGAGGCAGAGCGAGCTGTGGGATCTGCGAGAGCAGCGGGATCTGCGGGCCCTGTGGGATCTCTGTCAACCAGGCGCTGATGAGGCGACGATGACCTCACCGAAGCGGGCGAGCGAGTCGGGCGGAGCGAAGTCGGCGAACCACACGTAGATGCGCTCCACGCCCCGTCCGGCCAGAGCGGCCATGTGAGCAGCGAGCTCCGCGGTCGTCCCGATCACCACGAGCGCGCCGAGGCCGTCGGCGCCGAAGCGCTGCCTGACCGACGCGGTCACCGCGTCGCGGTCCGCCTCGGTCGGGACCACGGCGACCATCACCTGTGCCGAGACCCGGGCGTCGCCCGCAGCTGCGCGCAGCTCCTCCAGCTGGTCGAGCTGGTGCACCGGCAGGTTCCACCAGTCCGCATGGCGGCGAACCAGCTCCAGCGTCCGAGGCCCGGTGCCACCGATCGTGGTCACGACCGGTGCCATCGGCACCGGACGCTGCTGCGCTCCGACGAGGGTGAAGTGCTCGCCCGCGAAGTCGATCGGCTCTCCGCTCCAGAGCGCCTCCATCACCTGCAACGACTCACCGAGGCGACGCACCCGGTCGCGGGGCTCCACCGAGCCGATGCCGAACGTGTGCAACTCCTCGGCAACGCTGCCCCATCCGATGCCGAGCTCGAAGCGGCCACCTGACGCGTGGTCGTGCGACACGACCTGACGGGCCAGGACGGCCGGGTGGCGCCACGAGTCGCAGAGCACCAGGTGCCCGACGCGCAGCGTGGTGGTGCTCGCCAGGACCCAACCGGCGAGCTCCATCGCCTCCCACATCGGCTGGTGATCGGCCATCGGCGGCGCCAGGTGGTCCATGAACGCGATGCCCTCGAAGCCGGCGGCCTCGGCCGCCAGCGCACGTTCCACAATCGCAACGTGGGTCATGCGCATCTGAGGGAGGAACAGGTGGAACGTCGGAACCCGGTGATCGACCACGATCGGCATCCTTGCCGCTCCCGTGCCGTCATGTCCGCGACGACGTCTCTGCTGGAGCGACGCCGGGTAGGGAACGGGGCGGAGGGTCCGAGCATCCGGAGGCCCCGATGCCACTGATCGAACGAGTCCTCGACCGCACCGAGTGCACGTCGCTGGCCGCCCACCGCGAGCGAGGCGGCGGGAAGGGACTCAACGCCGCGCTCCGCCTGGAACCCTCCGCAGTGATCGCTCTGATCACGGCGTCGGGCCTGCGTGGCCGGGGCGGCGCCGGGTTCCCCACCGGAGTGAAGTGGGCCACCGTCGCCGAGAGCGCCGCACTCCGGGCGCCGTGGGTCGTGGTGAACGCGGCCGAAGGAGAGCCGGCCACGTTCAAGGACCGCCAGCTCCTCCGGATGAACCCCTTCAAGGTGCTCGAGGGAGCCCTCATCGCGGCACACGCTGTCGGCGCACGCCGCATGGTTGTGGCGACGAAGTCGACGTTCCGGCGCGAGCTGGCCGCGCTGCGGCGGGCGATCGACGAGATCGAGGCAGAGCGATGGTCGACCGAGGTCACCATCGAGGTCGTCGAGGGACCGTCGGAGTACCTGTTCGGCGAAGAGACCGCGCTCCTGGAGGTCGCCTCGGGCCGCGGACCGTTCCCCCGGGTCGCGCCCCCGTTCCGGCGAGGAGTGGAGCCGCCCTCCACCGACGGGGCCAACACGGCGTCGACCGCTGCGCTGGTCGGCGACGAACCCGGTGCCGACCCGGCGGCGCTGGTCGACAACGTGGAGACGCTGGCCAACGTGGCGATGATCCTGGAGCACGGCGCCGAGTGGTTCCGCCAGGTCGGTTCCGAAGCATCGCCCGGCACGATCGTGTGCACGATGTCGGGAGCGTGCCGCTCCCATGCAGTCGGCGAGGTGCCGATGGGCACGTCGCTCCGCGAGGCGATCGAGCTGATCGGCGACGGCCCGCTGCACACGCGGGTGATCGGAGCGATGTCCGGCGTCGCCAACGCGATCGTCCCCGAGGAGCTCCTCGACACCCCGCTCACCTACGAGGACATGGCAGCGATCGGCTCGGGGCTGGGCGCTGCCGGCTTCCTGGTGCTCGACGACCGGACCGACGTGGCCGCGGTCGCTGCCGGTGCCGCCCGGTTCCTGGCCGTCGAGTCCTGCGGCCAGTGCGAGCCGTGCAAGCGCGACGGCCGTGCCATCGCCGCCCGGCTGGCGTCGCTCGACGGTCCCACGCCCGACGGAGACGACGTCAGGGAGCTGCGGGATCGGTTGTCCACGGTCGCCAACGGTGCGCGCTGCTCGCTCGCAACCCAGCAACAGGTGGTCGTGACCAGCCTGCTCGACCGATTCGGGGACGCGCTGCGAGCGGGTCCCGGCCGACCGCAGGGCGATCTCGTCCTGGAGGTGCTGCCGATCGTCGACATCGTGGGGGGCCAAGCCCTGCTCGAGACGGTGCTTCGGGAGAAGCAGCCGGACTGGACCTTCGGCGAGCACGACTCTGGGAGCGCACCCGTGGACCTCTGGCCCCGAGATGACATGGGCCCGCCCCTTTCGGTGGCCGAAGGCAACCAGCAGGCGGCGAAGGCCATCGCCGGCGTTCACGACACCATGCCCGAGGCCATGCGGCCGTTGGTGGCGCTGACCGATGACCTGCGCCACGACCTGGACCGGTTGCTCGGCCCGGGAGACCGTCGGGACGCGCTGCACGACCTGCGGTCGCGTCTCGACCTCTACGTCGACGTGATGCAGCGGATCGTCCACCCGCTGGCGCTGCGGGTCGCACCGGGCGATGCCGACGATGCTGCGTGGAACGCCGAGCTGTCCGAGCTCAGGGCCGAGCACATGGCCCGGATCGACGAGCAGGGACCCTTCGACGACCGAGCCGTCACCGAGCTCGTCGAGCGGGTACGTTCGATCATCGACGGCGACGAGTCACGGATCCTCTCGCTGCTCGAGGACCGGATGGACGCACTCGAGGTCGACGACCTCGGAACCGGTGTGAGCGAGGCGCTCACCACGTCTCAGCGGAGCTGACGCCCCGTTCCTCCTCCCGAGGATGCGGCCTGGGTCAGGACACGACCGACCCGCCATCGCAGGTGATGACCTCGCCCACCGTGTAGGCACCCGCCCGCGACGACAGGAAGATCGTGAGTCCGGCGATGTCCTCGGGGGTGCCGACCCGACCGCGAGGGGTCATCGCTCCGACGGCGTCCCAGTCGGTGCCCTCGACGTCGCCACCGGTTCCCACGCCGGTGCTGAGCATCCACGTGGGGAACGGGCCGGGGGCGATGGCGTTGACCAGGATGTTGCGCTTCACGAGCTTGGCCGCCATCTGCCGGGTCAGCGAATGGACCGCGGCCTTCGACGGCCCGTAGGAGTGGGTGTCGAACACGGGCGTGCGGATGCCGTCGATCGAGCCGATGTTGATCACCCGGGAAGGGTCCTCGGAGCTGGCCTGCGCCTCGAGCAAGGGCAGGAGCCGCTGGGTGAGGAAGAACACGCCCTTCACGTTCGTGTCGAAGACCTTGTCCCATCCGATCTCCGGGAACTCCTCCATCGGTGCACCCCAGGACACCCCCGCGTTGTTGACGAGGATGTCGAGGTGGTCGGTGTGCCCGCCGATCGCGACGGCCAGGGCGTCCACGCCGTCGAGCCCCGACAGGTCCGCCGGCAGCGACACGCACTTGCCGCCGTAGGTCGCCTGCAGGCGCTCAGCGGTGGCGTCGCACACCTCGCTCTTGCGGGAGCTGATGAAGACCGTCGCTCCGTTGACGAGGAGGCCGGCGGCGATCATCTCGCCGATGCCGCGTGACCCGCCGGTCACCAGCGCCACCTTGCCGGCGACGGAGAAGAGGTCGTTCACTGAGAGGTCGGTCATGGTCGCTCCAGTCGTGGCGTTCGCACGGTCACCGGGTTCGCACGGTCACGCGCCGAGCGGAGCGAGCGTACCGCCGACGTGCCGATGCTCGACGCCCAGGAACACGGGTGCGCACGTCGCCTCATGGGCAAGACTCTGCGAATGGAACCGTTGCGCATGGAACCGTTGACGGTCGGTGTCCCCACCGAGTTGAAGCACGAGGAGCACCGGGTGGCGATCACACCCGACGGCGTTCGCGAGCTCCAGCACGCAGGAGCGACCACCCTCGTCCAGGCCGGCGCCGGTGCCGACTCGAGCATCCCCGACGACGACTACCGCCGAGCCGGCGCCGAGGTCGTCGCCACCGCGGAGGAGATCTGGGAGCGGGCCGACCTGGTGTGCAAGGTGAAGGAGCCGCTCGAGTCCGAGTTCGTCCACTTCCGCGACGGACTCGTGCTGTTCACCTACCTGCACCTCGCCGCCTACCCCGCCGTGGCCGACGCCCTCCTGTCGAGCGGCGTGACCGGCATCGCGTACGAGACCGTGCAGCTCCCCGACGGCGCGCTGCCGCTGCTCGCCCCGATGAGCGAGGTCGCCGGCCGGATGAGCGTGCAGATCGGCGCCCACCTGCTGGAACGCCACAACGGCGGTCGGGGTGTGCTGCTCGGCGGTGCACCGGGAGTACGACCGGCTCGCGTGGTCGTGCTCGGTGCCGGCAACGTCGGCTGGAACGCAGCGTGGATGGCGGCCGGGCTGGACGCCGAGGTCGACCTGATGGACAAGAACATCGACCGGCTGCGCCACGTCGACCAGATCCAGATGGGACGCATCACCACGATCACGTCGAACCGCGGTGCGGTCGAGCGCTGCGTCGCGGACGCCGACCTGCTGATCGGGGCGGTGCTGGTGCCCGGTGGACGAGCGCCGGTGGTGGTCAGCGAGGACATGGTGCGGGCGATGAAGCCGGGCTCGGTCGTGATCGACATCGCGATCGACCAGGGCGGCTGCATCGAGACGTCGCACGAGACGACCCACTCCGAGCCCACGTTCGCGGTCCACGACGTGGTCCACTACGCAGTGGGCAACATGCCCGGTGCCGTTCCCCACACGTCGACCCACGCGTTGACCAACGCGACGCTGCCGTACCTGGCCGAGCTGAGCCGTCTCGGCGTCGCCGACGCGGCGCGGCGCGACGCGGCCCTGGCCCGCGGGGTGAACACCATCGCCGGCCAGGTGGTGAACGCACCGGTCGCGGCCGCGCTCGGGAGGCCCGCAGCGGACCTGCTCACGATCCTCCCGGCCACTTCGTGATGCTCGTGGCGCGGTGCTCGACGCCAGGAGCTTCACAGACCTCTCGGCGGGTCAACCGGCGGTGATCGCGTTGTCGACGCTGATGATCGCGCCGTGCATGGTCGGCACCTCGTCGGAGGCGACGAACGCGAACAGCCGTGCGAGCTCGGCCGCCTCGGTCATGCCGCGGAAGCCCATGTACGGTCGCATCAGCTCGACGTCGACGCCGTCGGCAACCTCGAAGTTGTGCAGCAGCGGCGTGTTCACCGCGGCCGGGGCGATGGCGTTGACGCGCAGATCCGTGCGCACGAACTCCATCGCCAGCGCCCGTGTGAGCTGGATGACAGCCCCCTTCGACATGCAGTAGGCGACGGTGTACGCCTGGCCCATCAGCCCGGCGTTCGACGCCAGGTTCACGATGTTGCCCGACGTCTCCAGGAGGTGCGGGACGGCCGCCTGGCACAGGAAGAAGCAAGCGTCCGCGTTGACCGCCATCATCCTGCGGTACTGCTCGACGGTGACGTCGCCGAGATGGCTCGACGCAGCGATCCCCGCGACGTTGCCGAGCACGTCGAGGCGACCGGTCCGATCCACGCACGCGGCCACGGCCCCCTTGCACGCCTCGGGGTCCGCCAGGTCGGCAACGTGCGCGGCGAACGCGTCGCCGGCCTCTGCCGCCACTGCCGCAAGGGCATCGCCGTTGAGGTCCACTCCGACGACGGTCGCGCCCTCGTCCAGGAGCAGCAGGGCGATCGCCTTGCCGATCCCCGAGCCGGCGCCGGTGATCAGCGCCACCTTCCCTTCGAACCTGCGGCCGTCCTTCGTGCTGATGTCGCTCACCTTGCCCCTTTCCACCGTCGATCGATCCCTGCTCGAGGCGGCACCGTAGCCATGGATCGGACGGACGGCCCCACTCGCCCGAGCGTGCGAGGTGACCTCAGCCCCGGCGACGGGCAGCGGCGACGCTGAGCGCGGTGACGGCGACGAGCGCCACGCCGACGCCGACCCAGCCCAGGACGATCGCGATCCGCACGGTCCGCTCACCGCTCAGCGCACCGTCAGAGCGGCGGATGCGCTCCCGAGCCAGGTAGGCGATGGCGAGCGCCGTCAGGGCGACGGGGAAGCAGCCGAGCAGGCCGATGATCGACAGCAACAGGGCGACCGGGGCGGCGTCGTCCTCTTTGGTCGCCATCGTCGCGTCAGGCATCGGAACGGGTCCCGGTCACCGCCATGGCACAACAGCATGCACCGGAGCGCCGGCCGGCGGACACACGTCACCGCTCGAGTGGTTCGATGCCGGGCCCGCTGCGAGGCATGATGCTCACTGGCAGCCCGCCATTCGCCGTCGACCGGACTGGTCGAGCTCCGGTCACGGCGGCCCGACCGAGGAGTCGCCGTGTCGCGATCCGTTCCCATCCGCAACCGCTGGACCCTCGTCGCTTCAACGATCGCCATGGCCATGGTCGTCGCTGCCTGCGGAGGTGGATCGGGCGGATCGACCAGCAAGGCCGACGGCGACGACGCCGGAACACCCGTCACCGGTGGCACCGTCACCTACGGGCTGGAGGCGGAGACGAACGGGGGATGGTGCCTTCCCGAGGCGCAGCTCGCCATCGCCGGCATCCAGGTCGCCCGTGCCATCTACGACACCCTCACCGCCCCGGATGAGGACGCCGTCGCCCAGCCCTACCTGGCCAAGTCCGTCACCCCGAACGCCGACTTCACCGAGTGGACGATCGTGCTCCGCGACGGCGTGACGTTCCACGACGGCTCCCCACTCGATGCCACGGTCGTCAAGAACAACATCGACGCTTGGCGGGGCGCGTATCCGGCGCGCTCGCCGCTCCTGTTCGCCTTCGTCTACAAGCCGATCACCGCCGTCGAGGTGGTCGATCCCATGACCGTCAAGGTCACCACCGACACGTCGTGGCCTGCCTTCCCCTCCTACCTGTTCAACGAGGGACGTTCGGGCATCATCGCCCAGGCGCAGTTGGACGACCCCTCGACGTGCGACCGCAACCTCATCGGCACCGGACCCTTCAAGCTGGTCGACTGGAAGCAGGGCGACCGACTGACCGCAACGAAGAACCCCGACTACTGGCAGAAGGACTCGAACGGGACCCAGCTGCCCTACCTCGACGAGATCGTCTTCCGACCGATGACCGACGCGACAGCGCGGTTCAACGCACTGCTGTCCGGCGAGCTCAACGCCGTGCACGACTCGGGTGCCGACACCTTGGACCTCATGGAGCAGGACGCCGAGCAGGACGAGATCAACCTCACCGCGACGACCGACTTCGCCGATGTCGCCTACGAGCTGTTCAACGTCTCGAAGGCACCGTTCGACAACCGCGACGCACGACTCGCGGTGATCTACGCGATCGACCGCGACACGATCAACGAGGTCGGCAGCATGGGCCTCGGCAAGATGGCGTCCGGACCGTTCGCTCCCGGTGAGATCGGCTACCTCGAGGACACCGGCTACCCGTCGTTCGACCTGGAGAAGTCCAAGGAGCACCTCGCTGCCTACGAGCAGGCATCGGGGCAGAAGCTGGAGTTCACGCTCGTCGGCACGCTCGACCCCGGGACGACCCGCCTGCTCCAGCTCCTCCAGAGCCAGCTGAAGACCGCCGGCATCGAAGCGAACGTCCACACCGTCGAACAGGCGGCGCTGATCGACACGGCGCTCGGCGACGACTGGAACATGCTCGACTGGCGCAACCACCCGGGTGGCAACCCCGACGCCCAGTACATCTGGTGGAAGAGCGGCTCACCGGTGAACTTCAACAAGTTCACCGACCCGGAGATGGACGCACTGCTCGATGCCGGCCGGGCCGAACCCGACAAGAAGAAGTCGACGGGCATCTACCAGGACATCAACAAGCGCTTCGCGACGCAGGGCTACAACCTGTGGTTGCAATGGGTGAAGTGGGGGGTGGGTACGGCGACCGACGTCCACGGCGTGTACGGACCGGACCTGCCCGACGGCGCCAAGCCGTTCCCGGGACTGGCCTCCGGACACCCGGTCCTCGGGCTCTGGGTCGACCAGTAGCACTGGGGCTGGTCGACCACCAGGGCTCGGCGAACAACGGGCCGGCCCAGCACTTGGGCGAGGCACCTTCAGGGCTGGACCAGGTAGTCCTCGAGTCGGCCGATCCGGTACCCCTCGGCCCGGGCGCGGGCCACGACGTCGTCGAGGTCCGCGTTCAGCGTGTCTCGGTAGTGCATGAGGATGATGTCGCCGGGTTGCAGGTGCACGTCCTGCATCGTCAGCTTCCCGTTGTTGGTCGACCCGGTCCAGAGCACCACGGCGCGGTAGCCGCACTGCTGCGCGATCGAGCGCACCGCGTCGTTGGAGTTGCCGTACGGCGGACGGAACAGCGTCGGTCGGGTCCCGAACAGCTCCGTGAACGTGTCGGCCGGGTCGCAGATCTCCCGACGGGCCGCTGCCGGCCCGACAGCGCGAAGGTTGGGATGGCTGATCGTGTGGGTCTGGATCGACCCCCCACGAGCGAGGGTGGCCTTCCAGAACTCCGGGTCCGCCTTGGCCATCGGCTGGGTCAGGAACGAAGAGAACGGGACACCCAGCCGTTCGAAGTGCTCCAGGTACGACGGGTCGCGGATCTGGCCGTCGTCGATCGTGATGAAGATGACCCGGTCGGTGGTGTCGACCCGTCGGACCGACGGCGCCATGCCTGCCTGATCCAGCGCCGGCAGCACCGTCGGAGCGGGGGCGAGGAGGTCGTTCGGCGGTTCGGTCGTCGAAGTGGTCGTCGGTGCCGTCATCGGCGCCGTCGACGCGGTCGCCGGGGTTCGGTCGCTCGCGCCGTCGGTGCCATCCGACGATGCCATGCGGATGGTCACGAGCACTGCAGCTCCGACCACGATCAGTGCAGCCACGACGCCCAGGACGAGCAGGATCGGGCGGCGCCGAGGGCGCTGCTGCTCGACCCGACGGGGTCGCACGACGCGGGGCACGTCCTCGGGGTCCTGCACGGAGCGAACGTAGTCGTTGCCCAACGAGCTCCCCGATCAGCGCGCCCGGGCGCCCAGCCGCTGCCGCCGCCGCTCCGATCCCTGCAGCGTCGGTGGGCTGCGGGTCAGCCTCCGGCCGAGAGGAAGAAGTCGGGCGGCACGATCACGTCGTCGGGCGACAGCTCGTCGATGTCGGCGTGGCCGAGGCCGAGCAGGCAGGCGTCGATGCCACCGCGCAGGATGTCGAGCACGTTCTCCACACCGGCCTGACCGTTGGCGGCGAGGCCCCAGAGGTAGGCCCGGCCGATCATCACAGCCTTGGCGCCGAACGCCAGCGACTTGACGACATCGGACCCGCGGCGGACGCCGCCGTCGAGCACCACCTCGATGTCATCGCCGACGGCGTCGACGATCGCCGGCAGCATCCGGATCGCCGGTGGCGTGCCATCGAGGTTGTTGCCGCCGTGGTTGGAGACCGACAGCGCGCTGCACCCGGCGTCGCGCACGCGCTTGGCGTCGTCGACTCGGCACACTCCCTTGACCATGAACGGGCCATCCCACTGGGAGCGCAGCCACGCGATGTCCTCCCAGCTCGGCGGCGGCATCTGCATCCACTCGCCGTAGGCGCCGAAGAACGTGGGCGGCGGCGTCCCCGGAGCGGCCATGTTGGGGGTGGTGAGGTCGGGGATGTGGCCGTGGCGCAGGTAGCGGGCCAGCCATGCCGGACGCGACAGGGCCTGCGGCGCCAGCTTGATCGCCGTTCGCAGGTCGATCTTCTCCGGGATGAACGGACTGCCCCAGTCGCGACCGTTGGAGAACGTCCAGTCGAGCGTCACGATGATGCCCTTGGCGCCGGCAGCAGCGGCGCGCTGCATGCGCTGGACCATGACATCACGACCCCCCGACCAGTACAGCTGGAACAGGGTCTGGGAGTTGACCTCCGCGACGTCCTCCACGGACCGACTGGCGAACGAGCTCAGCCCCATCGGAACACCACGGTTGGCCGCGGCGCGGGCGACGGCCACCTCGCCCTCGGGATCGACGGCCTGGACACCCGTCGGCGACAGGATCACCGGCATCGAGATGTCGAGCCCCATCACGTTGGTGGCCATCGACCGCTCAGCGCGCAGTCCGGCGACGTGGGGAGCGAACCCCAGCCGGTCGAACGCGGATTGGTTGGCGCTCAGGGAGACGCCCTTCTCCGCGCCACCGATGATGGCGCCGTAGACCGACGAGGGGATCCGTCGCTTGGCCCGACGTTGGGCCACCGCAACCGTCTCGAACCAACTGCCTGGCATCCGCTGCACTCCTCTTGCGACGCCGACGTTCTACTCGGGCAGGGCCCTCGACGCGCAGTCGAGCGGCGTCTCAGCCCTGCGGTTCGAGCACGAACACCGGGATCACCCGATCGGTGGCCGCCTGGTAGCTGTCGTAGTCGGGCCACACGGCCATTCCCCTCGCCCACCACTCGGCCTTCTCGTCGCCATCGACCTCACGGACGGCGAGGTCGACGACCTCGGCGCCGTCCTGCACCCGGGCGATCGGCCGGCTCCGCACGTTGTGCACCCACTGGGGGTTGTTCGGAGCGCCGCCCATCGAGCCGAAGATCGCGTAGTTGCCGACTCCGTCGGTCACACGGACGAGCGGCGTCTTGCGGACGTTGCCGGAACGGGCACCGATGGTCCAGAGGATCATCCAGTCCTCGCCGACCAGGTCGCTCGGATCGCTCCCGCCGGATCGCTCGTAGCGCTCCACCTCCTGGGCGATCGGCTCCCATGGGCTGGGCTCGTACTTCGCATCGAACGCTGACATGGCGCGACCTCCGGTGGTTCGGTGCGGACGGTAGCGCTTGGACGCCGCCTGGACCCCCCGGTGGCCCCGTCACGATGCACCGGGCACCCGTTTGTGAACGACGCCCAGGGCTCCGTTAGCTTGTCCGGCGTGAGCTCCGTCCCGGCCCTCGACCCCGCGGCCACGGACCCGTTGGCCACGCAGGCGACAGTGCCGCCGTCACGGTGCCCGGTCGACCACGTGGCCCTCGCCCAAGCTGCCGCCGCAGGGTGTCCGGTCCGTCACGACGCCGCCCCGGTCCATCGCTCCCGAGCCGACCTGGTCGTCCGCAAGGTCTTGCGGATCCAGGAGCGCCCAGAAGGCGTGTCGGCCGCGTCGGCGTACGCCACGTTCCAGAGGTCGATGGCGATCTCGGCCACACGGTGCACGCTCACCTACGTCGTGTTCCCGTTCGTGCTGCCGATGATCGGCTTCGCTGCCGGCGTCGGCCCGATCATCGGCATCGTCATCGGCGTGCTCGCCATGACCTGCGACGTGTTCACGATCAGGCGGTTCTTCCAGGTCGACCACCGGTGGCGTTGGCAGGTGTCCGCCGTCGCTCTGGCCGTCATCGGCCTCCTGACGATCCTCCTGGTGGAGGACGTCGCCCACCTCGTCACCTGACCGACACCCGGCCGTGCGCTGCCAGGCGATCGAGCTGCGTCAGCGGTTGGCGACGACGAGGGCGGCGACCGCCATCGCCACCCCGAGTGCGATCGCCGCGCCGGCCAACGCCGGCGGGGCACCGGCCAGGATCGCCAGCACTCCGAACGTGGCGCCACCCGAGCCGATGGGTCCGACGACCACCGGCCACCTGGCGGTGCTGGTGCGGCGCTCCAGCGCCGGGTCCTTCGGCTCCGACGTCGTCGCCGCACCGGCAGGAACCGATCCCGACCGACGTGAGCGCGTGATCCGTGGGACCTCGTCGGCCGCGGTGACGTCACCTGCCGTGGGAGCGTCCACGTGGGGGACGAAGAACTGCTGCCCTGGTTGCTGGTCTGTGCCTGGATCCGCCACGTCGCCGTCCTGAAGCCGTCGGGCCGGGGAGACGCCGACGATGACCAGTGTGGCGCGGTCGACGATCCATCGGCGTGACCCCGAACGACCGAGACGGCGCGGTGAGGACTCCACCGACCGATCGGCGGATCACCCGACGGCGATGGGCCCCGACCTCAACGGGCTCCGTCGCACAGCTCGTCAGCGAAGGAGCAGGAACAGCTCTTCCATCTCGTCGACGGACATGCCGGCGGCCTCGGCCTCTGCGGGGTCGGTGACGCAGTGGCGGATCCCGGCGCCCATCAGCCGCGTCCCCACTCGGTGGAGCGCAGCCTGCGCGGC
>JACDJB010000352.1_pt1 | contig 52124 bp, 48 predicted proteins | sample 7454121 | NCBI WGS metagenome assembly JACDJB01 (sample SAMN14253290, study PRJNA609438) | sludge metagenome | isolation source: sludge after 25d culture with pyrite | collected 2018-12-20 | reverse complement strand
GGGCGGGACACGCCCGGTTCGCCTGTGAAGTGAGCGATGCGGCAATGTCGCCAGCAGCAGGAACCCGCCGAGGTGAGTCAGTCCATCCGGGCTGAACACGGTAGGAATCCCCTTCCTCCTTTAGGGAGGGGAGGATGTCAAAGGATTCAAGGTATCGACATGACGGATGTGGCTTCTCTGACAATCAATGGCGAGCGGCTTTGGCAATCGCTCATGGACCTGGCTCGCATCGGCCCGACCGAGAAGGGCGGCAGTTGCCGCCTGGCGCTGTCCGCCCTGGACGGGCAGGGCCGCGATCTGGTGGTCGACTGGATGAAGGCCGCCGGCCTGGACATCACGGTCGATCAGATCGGCAACCTCTTCGGCCGGCGTGCGGGCCGCGATCCGGCCCGCCTGCCGGTGGCCGTGGGCAGCCATATCGATACCCAGCCCACGGGCGGGCGTTTCGATGGCTGCTACGGCGTCATGGCCGGGCTGGAAGTCATGCGCACGCTGCAGGAACGCAACATCCAGACCGAGGCGCCGCTGGAGCTTGTCATCTGGACCAACGAGGAAGGCGCGCGTTTCGCGCCGGCCATGATGGGCTCGGGCGTCTTCTGCGGCGCCATTGCGCTGGAGGCCGCGCTCGCCGAAAAAGACAAGGACGGCGTGACGGTGCGCGAGGCGCTGGCGGGCATCGGCTACGCCGGCAGCCTGCCGGTTCCGGGCCGGGTGCCCGACAGCTACTTCGAAGCCCATATCGAGCAAGGCCCCATCCTCGAGGACGAGGACAAGGTGATCGGCGTGGTAACGGGCTCGCTGGCGCTGCGCTGGTACGAAATCACCGTCACCGGCGTCGAGGCCCATGCCGGGCCTACGCCCATGCACCTGCGCCGCGACGCGCTGTTTGCGGCCAACCATGTCATGCTGGACGTGGTCCGCATTGCGCGCGCGTTCGGTCCCGAAGGCCGGGGCACGGTCGGGGTGGTAGACGTGTATCCCAGTTCGCGCAACGTGATTCCGGGGCGCGTGCGTTTCACGGTCGACCTGCGCCACGAAGACCCCGCCCAGCTGGCGCGCATGGATGCCCGTCTGCGCGAGGCTTGCTCCCAGCTGGCGCAGACCGTCGGCTATCCTGTGACGGTGGATCTGGTCGACGTCTGGAATTTCTCCGCCACGCCGTTCGATCCGGGGCTGGTGGCGCTGGTGCGTGAGCAGGCGCAGCGGCGCGAGTATCGCCATCGCGACATCGTGACGGGCGCCGGGCACGACGCGGTCTACATGGCCACGATCGCACCGACGGCGATGATTTTTGTGCCCTGCAAGGACGGGATCAGCCATAACGAAGCGGAATATGCCGAACCGGCCCACCTGGAAGCCGGCGCCAACGTTTTACTGGGGGCCATGCTGACGCGGGCCGGACTGGCATGAACCGGGCAGCGTGGGCACAGCGCGCCGCCGCCCTGCGCTTCCCTGACCGGCCCCTCATCGACGGCGTCGCCGTTGCGGGCGAGGAAGCGCCCATTGCGGCCATCAATCCGGCAACGGGCGCCCTGCTGGCCGAGGTGGGCGCGTGCAGCGCGGCGGATATCGACCGCGCCGTGAGTGCGGCCCGGTCTTGGCCGGCCGATCTGGGGCGCGCCCACCGGGTGGCGCGTCGCCTGCAGGCCGGCCTGGTGTGGGTGAACTGTTATTTCGACGGCGATATCACCGTGCCCTTCGGAGGCGTGAAGCAGTCCGGCTTCGGGCGCGACAAGTCTTTGCACGCGCTGGACAAATACAGTGCCCTGAAATCGACCTGGATCCGCCTGCCGGCGGCGTCGTGAGCCGGGCTTGTGGTTTTCCCTAGTGAGGCGGCAGTTTTCTTGCTAGCGGTGAGGGAGCTGGGTAAATTATTGGTCAGGCCACCTGACCTCTCAAGACAAGGAGACAAGAATGAACAGACGCAAATTCATGATCGCCGGGGCGTCCGCCGCCGGCGCGTTGTACGCGGATCTCGGCATGCCCGCCTGGGCCGCCGAGGCCGACGGCAAGAAAGTGCTGAATCTGATCATCCAGCCCGAGCCGCCCACCCTGGTGGCGGCGTTCAACCAGCAGGCGCCGACGCAGTATGTCAGCGGCAAGATGTTCCAGAGCCTGCTGACCTATGATTTCGACCTCACGCCGCAGCCCGGCCTGGCCAAGTCCTGGGAGATTGCCGACGATGGCCTGAGCGTGGTCTTTCATCTGAACGAGGGCGTCAAGTGGAACGATGGCAAGCCCTTCACGGCGGACGACGTCGTGTTCTCCCTCACGGAGATGCTGCCCAAGGTTCATGCCCGGGCGCGCGTCATCCTCGGCACGCACGCCAAGTCGGTGGACAAGATCGATGACCTGACCGTGCGCCTGAATCTGAATGCGCCGTTCCCGGCCATGATGACCATGTTCGAGCCGGGCTTCGCGCCCATGATGCCCAAGCACATTTACGAGGGGACGGATTACGCCACCAACCCGGCCAATGAAAACCCGGTCGGCACCGGCCCGTTCATGCTCAAGGAATGGAAGCGCGGCTCCTACATCCACATGGTGCGCAACCCGCATTACTGGAAGCCAGGCCTGCCGCACCTGGACGAGATCATCTTCAACGTGATCCCGGATTCCTCCTCGCGGGCCGTGGCCTTCCAGAACGGCCGCGTCGATGCGCTTTACGGCGGGGATGTGGACAACGTCGACATCAAGCGCCTCAAGGGGATCGAAGGGGTGAGCTACACCACTCAGGGTTGGGAAATGTTCTCGCCGCTGGCCTACCTCATCTTCAACATGCGCAAGCCGCCGTTCGACAACGTCAAGATTCGCCAGGCCGTCATGCACGCGCTGAATCGCAAGGCCATCGTACGCAACATCTTCTTCGGCCTGGGCTCGGTCGCCAACAGCCCCTTTGTGCCCACCGAGCTGTATTACGAGCCCGATCTGCCCGATTACGATTTCGACATGAAGAAGGCCATGGCGCTGGTCAAGGAGTCCGGTCTGAATCCGGCCGACTACACCATCCGCCACCTGAGCTTCCCCTACGGCTCCACCTGGACCCGCCTGGACGAATTCACGCGCCAGACGCTGGAGCAGCTCGGCTTCAAGGTCGACCTGCAGGCCACGGACGGCGGCGGCTGGGCCAGTCGCACGGGGGAATGGGATTTCGATCTCACGACGACCTATTCCTACCAGTACGGTGATCCGGCGCTGGGTGTAGAGCGCCTGTACATCGCCAAGAATATCGTCAAGGGATCGCCCTTCGCCAACGCGCAGGGCTACAACAATCCCGAGCTGGACAAGCTCTGGACGAAAGCGGCGGCCGCGACCGATGCCGCGGAGCGCCAGGCGCTGTACTCTGAGATCCAGAAGAAACTGGTCGAAGATGTCGGCAATGGCTTCCTGGTCAACATGGAGTTCGCAACGCTGTATCGAAGCAACATCAAGAATCTCGTCACCACGGCCATCGGCCTGAACGAGAGCTTCGACAACGTCTACTTCGAGAAATAAGCCGGCATGAAGTTCGTCGGTTTCCTGACGGCCCGGCTCGCGAAGGCACTTATCGTGGTGCTGGGCGTCGTCATCATCAACTTTTTCCTCATCCGGTTGGCGCCGGGCGACGCCGCCACGGTGCTGGCCGGGCAATCCGGCGCCAGCGACCCGGCCTATGTCGAGCAGCTGCGCAAGGAGTTCGGCCTGGATCAACCGGTGTCGGTGCAGCTGTGGCGTTACCTGTCCGGCGTGGCGCGGCTGGATCTGGGCTACTCCCACCGTAACCACATGCCGGTGCTGACCCTGATCGCCCAGCGCATCCCGGCCACGCTGCTGCTGATGTTCTGCGCGTTCCTGTTTTCCATCAGCCTTGGGATATTGCTGGGCGTGATGGCGGCGCGTGCGCGCTACAGCGGCCGAAAACGGTGGCTGGACAGCGTGGTGATGGCCACCTCGCTGCTGTTGTACGCCACGCCGCTGTTCTGGCTCGCGCTGATCGCCATTCTGCTGTTCTCGGTGATGCTGGGCTGGCTGCCCGGCTTTGGCATGGAGACCGTGGGCGCGGGCCTTGAGGGCTGGGCACGCGTGCAGGATCTGGCCCTGCACCTGATCCTGCCCACCGTGACGCTGGGCTGCTTCTTCATGGCCATGTACGTGATGCTGATGCGCGCCTCCATGCTGGAAGTCATCAACATGGATTTCGTCAAGACGGCGCGCGCCAAGGGCATGCACCCCAATCGCATCATCCGCGTACACGTCCTGCGCAACGCACTTCTGCCCGTGATCACGTTTGCCGGTATCCAGCTGGGGCAGATGGCGGGCGGCGCCGTGCTGACCGAAACGGTGTTTGCCTGGCCGGGCATCGGGCGCCTCATGTTTGATGCCTTGTTGCAGCGCGACTATCAACTGCTGCTGGGTGTTTTCCTCGTCACGTCCGTCATGGTGGTGGTCTTCAACCTGGTGACGGATGTCGTGTACCGCTTCGTCGATCCGCGCATCGCTGCGGGGGCCCAGCCGGGAGCCGCGGCATGAAAGCCTTTCTGCGCCGTTTCGCCCGCAATCCGGGCGCCGTCGTGGGCGTGATCATTCTAGCGCTGGTGATCGTGGTGGCCGTGCTGGCGCCGGTGCTATACCCGATCTCGCCCTGGATGATGGTGGCCGATCCGCTCATCGCGCCATTCACGGATGCCGCCTACCCATTCGGCACCGACATGCTGGGACGGGACATCGCCGCCGGCCTGGCCTGGGGGGCCCAGATGTCGCTGTTGGTGGGCATCGTGTCCACCGCGTTCGCCCTGGTGGTGGGCATCGTGGTCGGCGCCATCGCGGGCTATTACGGCGGCTGGGTGGACGACTTGCTGATGCGGTTCACGGAGTTTTTCCAGACCATTCCCCAGCTGGCCATGGCGGTGGTGCTGGTGGCCGTGCTCAGCCCCAGCATTTACTCCATTCTCACCGCCATCGTCATTGTGGCCTGGCCCCCGGCGGCGCGCCTGGTGCGCGGCGAGTTCCTCTCGCTCAAGCAGCGCGAGTTCGTCCAGGCCTCGGTCGTCATCGGCCAGCGCCCCTGGCGCATCATCGTGTCGCAGATCCTGCCCAATGCCATGTCGCCTATCATCGTGTCGACCTCGTTCATGGTGGCGACGGCCATACTCACGGAAGCCTCGCTGTCGTTTCTGGGTCTGGGCGACCGCAACATGATGAGCTGGGGCTTCATGATCGGGGCGGCGCGCACCATGATGCAGGAAACCTGGTGGATGATCGTCTGGCCGGGCGTGGCCATCCTGCTGACGGTGCTGTCCATCAACCTCATTGGCGGCGGGCTCAGCGATGCGCTCAACCCGCATTTGCGCCGACCCAATGAATAGGGAGACCGGTATGGACGCCGAGGAAAACCCCCTGCTGTCGGTGCGTGGTCTCACGATTGCCTTGCCCCCGGGCGGTGATCGTCCGCATGCCATCGAGGATATCTCGTTCGACGTCAATGCGCGCGAAATCGTGTGCGTCGTGGGTGAATCGGGTTCAGGAAAATCCATGACGGCCAACGCCATCATGGGCCTGCTGCCGGAATATCTGGTGCCCAAGCGCGGCGAGATTTTCTTCCAGGGGCGCGATCTGCTCACCCTGCCGGAGACCACGCTGCGCGCGCTGCGCGGCAGCGCGGTGGCGATGATTTTCCAGGAGCCGCTCTCGGCGCTGAACCCGGTCATGAAAGTGGGGCGCCAGATTGCCGAAGTGATGCAGATCCACGACCGCTACCCAGGGCCGGAGCGCGATCGACGCGTGCGCGAGCTGCTGGCGTTCGTGGGCCTGCCCGACGTGGACCAGCTGCGCCAGGCCTACCCCTTCGCCCTGTCGGGCGGGCAGCGCCAGCGCGTCATGATCGCCATGGCGCTGGCGCTGGAGCCGGCCCTGCTGATTGCGGACGAGCCGACCACGGCGCTGGACGTCACCACACAGGCACAGATCCTGGATCTGATCCGCGATATCCAGAAGCAGAAGGGCATGGGCGTGCTGTTCGTGACGCATGATTTCGGCGTCGTTGCCGAAATCGCCGATCGTGTCGTCGTCATGGAAAAAGGGCTGCTGGTGGAGCAGGGCACGGCCGACCAGGTGCTGAACCGGCCGCAGCACGACTATACGCGGCGCCTGATCGCGGCCGTGCCGCGCCTGCGGGCGCGCGAGACCGTGGCCACCGCGGCGGGCGCACCCGTGCTGGAAGTGCGCGACCTGCGCAAGACCTATCGCGCGGGTCGCCGGGGTCTGTTCGCATCGCGCCGGGAAGTACACGCGGTCAACGGCGTGAGCTTCACGGTGGCCGCAGGGGAAACACTGGGCATCGTGGGGGAATCGGGCTCGGGTAAGTCCACCATCGGCAAGTGCCTGCTGCGCCTGACGCAGGTCGACGGCGGCGAGATCCGTTTCGACGGGCGCGACCTGACGCAGATGTCGCAACGCGAATTGCGCCCCATGCGCAAGGCCATTCAGATGATTTTCCAGGACCCGTTCTCGTCGCTGAATCCGCGCCATACCGTGGGCCGCATCATCAGCGACGGCCCCATCGCCAATGGCATGCGTCGGGCCCAGGCCGAGCAGCGTGCCCACGAACTGCTGGAAATGGTGGGCCTGGAGCGCTCCGCGTTCAGCCGCTATCCAAACCAGTTTTCCGGCGGGCAGCGCCAGCGCGTAGGCATCGCGCGTGCGCTGGCCCTGGATCCGCGCGTGATCGTGGCGGACGAGTCGGTTTCCGCGCTCGATGTTTCCGTGCAGGCGCAGGTGCTGCGCCTGCTGCGCGACATCCAGCAGCGTCTCAACATCGCCATGATTTTCATCACGCACGACTTGCGCGTCGCGGCGCAGATCTGCGATCGCGTGGCCGTCATGCACCGGGGGCGCTTCGCCGAATACGGCGCGCCGGCGCAGATTTTCCACCACCCTTCGGATGCGTATACACAGGCGCTGATCGCCGCCATTCCGGGAAAATCCTGGGATCCGGATGCCGACGTGCCGCACGCGGATCCGCAGGCCCGGACCCTTGTTCACACCCCATAGAGCTTGCATCATGGATACCTTCTTTCATCCCGAACAGCTGCGCCACGCGCCGCAAACGTATTTCTCCCGCGGGCAGATGCGCAATCCCCAGGAGGTGCCACAGCGCGCCGAACGCCTGCTCCAGGGGGCGAAAGCCCTGGGTCTGAATATCCGTACGCCGGCGGACGATGGCACGCGCGCTTTGCTGGCGGTCCACGATATCGCCTATCTGCGCTTTCTGGAATCCGCGTATCGGCGCTGGCACGCGCAGCCCGAAGACTGGGGCGAGGAGGTGATGTCGAATATCTTCGTGCGCGAAAACAACGCCCTGCGGGGGATACTGGCCGAAGCGGGGCGCTACCTGGCGGACGGCAGCTGCCCGGTCGGAGAATTCACCTGGTCCGCATCCTACTGGTCGGCCCAGGCCGCCGTGGCCGGTGCGCAGGCCGTGCTGGGCGGGGCGCGGCAGGCCTATTCACTGTGCCGCCCGCCCGGCCACCACGCGCGGCGCGACGGCGCGGGCGGGTTCTGCTATCTCAACAACTCCGCCATCGCAGCGCGCGTACTGCGCGATCGCTACGCGCGCGTCGTCGTGCTGGATACCGACATGCACCACGGCCAGGGCATACAGGAAATCTTCTACGACGCCCCGGATGTTTTCTATATCTCCATCCATGGCGATACGACCAACTTCTACCCGGCCGTGACCGGCTTCGAAAATGAACGCGGCGCGGGAGCGGGCATGGGCTACAACCTCAATCTGCCCATGCCGCATGGCTCGCCCGAATCGGTGTTCTTCGATCGCCTGGATACGGCGCTGCGCGCCATCCGCATCTTCGAGCCCGATGCACTCGTGCTGGCCCTGGGTTTCGACATCTATCAGGACGATCCGCAGGCCAAGGTGGCCGTGAGCGCAGACGGGTTTTCCCGGCTGGGCCAGCAGGTCGCCGGCCTGGGCCTGCCGACACTCATCGTGCAGGAGGGGGGTTATCATATAGATACATTGGATAGCAATCTGGGCAAGTTTTTCAACGGATTCCTCGAGTCGCGCGAATGACCGCGGTGCGATTCGCCGTACGCAGCGGCGCCTGGGACGCGCTGCGCGAGGATGCCACACGCGTGCGCCATGCCGTTTTCGTTGACGAGCAGCGCGTGCCGGTCGAGATCGAGCTGGACGCGCTGGATGCCCAATGCCTGCATGCGGTGGCCTATGCGCCCGACGGGATGGCTGCGGGCACGGGGCGCCTGCTGCCCGACGCGCATATCGGGCGCATGGCCGTGCTGGCGCAATACCGCGGCCAGGGCATCGGCTCGCAGATCCTGCGCTGCCTGATCGCGCACGCCCGCCAGCGCGGCGAGGCCGAAGTGATGCTGTCCGCCCAGCAGCATGCCCTGGGGTTTTATGCTGCGCATGGTTTCGTGCCGGAAGGCGAGCCGTATCTGGATGCGGCCATCGTGCACGTCTTCATGCGGCGGCGGCTGGTCTGAGCGGGCCGGGCCCGTGGCGGCATTCAAGGCGCACCAAGCGGGGGCAGGGTGGCAATTCGGGCGCGGGCGGCCTCCAGATTGTCCATCAGCAGGTCGAGTGAATTCCAGCGTCCCTGCAGCAGGCGCTGGCGCCGTCCTTCGGGCAGATGGACAGGCAGCCGCCGTTCATCCACGTGCAGAACGGCGTCAGCCAGATCGATATGCAGGCGGGTCGCGGGATGACGTGCACAATGGCCTTGCAGCCAGAGGGCGTCGTCAGGAGCGACGCTCACGCAGGCCAGGCCGATGCTCAGGCAGTTGTCGGCAAAAATTTCTCCGAAAGATGCCCCGACGATCGCCCGGAAGCCGAAACGGTACAGTGCCTGGGGGGCATGTTCACGCGATGAGCCGCAGCCGAAGTTGCGGTTCACCAGCAGCAGCGTTGCCCCTTGGAACCGTGGATCATCGAGCGGGTGGGGATGTTCAGGGTCTCGCGCAGCCAGGCGGCGCTGGCTTTCGAATAGGCAGGTTTCCATTCCCTGAAAGCTGAGGCGCTTCAGGTAGCGGGATTCGATGATTTGGTCGGTGTCGATGTCATCGCCGGGCAATGGCAGGCCGGTCCCGGTGATGGCGCGGATGTGACGGCTTATTCGCTGCATGCGATCTCTCCGGCGAGCGCGGCAGCGGCCACCATGACCGGTGACATCAACAAGGTGCGCCCGGTGGGCGAGCCCTGGCGCCCTTTGAAATTACGGTTGGAAGAAGACGCGCAGACTTCATTGCCGGTGAGCCTGTCCGCATTCATGCCGCAGCACAGGGAACATCCGGCATCGCGGAATTCAAAGCCTTTTTCTTGAAATATGGCGTCCAATCCCCGTTCGATGGCGGCTTCGCGCACCGCGCGTGATCCCGGTACGATCAGCGCTTTCACATGCGGGGCAACGCGCCCCGGCTGGCGTGCGAGATAGTCGGCGACCGCCTGCAGGTCGGACAGGCGGGCGTTCGTGCATGAGCCGATGAAGGCCGTATCGATGCGCTGGCCCAGCATGCGCTCCCCCGGCTTGAATCCCATGAACGCCAGGGCCTCTTTGGCGCTGCCGCCTTGCGTTGGCGCAGGTGCCGGAATGACATCATCGATGGCAATGGACTGATCCGGCGCCGTGCCCCAGGTGATCATGGTCCGGACCTCGCTGGCGTCAAAATACTGCGTATCCGCCCAGACGGCATCCGCGTCGGAAGCCAGTGCCGACCAGCGCAGGGCGGCGCTGTACCAGTCAGCCGCTTGTGGGGCGTAGGGCCGGCCGCGCAGGTAGTCCAGGGTGCGATGGTCCGGGTTGACGTAGCCGCAGCGTGCACCGCCCTCCACGGCCATGTTGCACAGTGTCATCCGTGCTTCCATGTCCAGCGCGCTGATGGCGGGGCCGCAAAACTCGTAAGCGTAGCCCAGGCCAGCTTTCGTGCCCAGGTGATGCAGGATATGCAGCGCCAGATCCTTTGCGCTGATGCCGGGCCGCAGCTGGCCTTCGACGTGGATGCGTCTGACGTCGAGTCGATTCATGATCAGGGTCTGGGTGGCGAGCACATCGCGCACTTGCGAGGTGCCAATGCCAAAGGCGACGGCACCAAAGGCGCCATGGGTGGAGGTGTGGCTGTCGCCACACGCGATCACCATGCCGGGCTGCGTCAGGCCCTGCTCGGGCGCGACGACATGAATGATGCCGTGCAAGCCCTTGCGCGGATCGAAATAATGGATGCCGTGCCTGCGCACGTTTTCAGCGAGGCGGTTCACCTGGGCCTCGCACAGTGCATCGGCGAACGAAGTGACGTCGCCCTGCGTTGAAATCGAATGATCGGCGCAGGCGAAGGTTCGTCCGGGGCAGGCCAGGGCGATGTTGCGCTCCTGCAGTGCTTCGAACGCTTGGGGGCTGCTGACCTCATTGACGAGGTGAACATCGACGGCGAGCTGATATTGCCCCGGCGCCAGCTCGGCCACGATATGACTGTCGAACACTTTATCGTACAAGGTCTTGCCCATGCGTTTCTCTCCTCAGGCCAGCAGACGTGCGATGGCGGTCGCGATTTCCGGCTTTTCCTCGAGTCCGAAACCCGGGGCATCGCTGACGCTGACCTGTCCGTCGATGACCGGGCAGCTGTCCGGATAGCCCCCGAAGGGCTGGAAGACGCCCGGGTAAGCTTCGCAGCCCCCCAGGCCAAGGCCACTCACGATATGAAGATTGATCAAGTGGCCGCCATGGGGATAGACGTGCGAGCGCGGAAAGCCCCGGCTTTCCAGCAGGGCGATCATGCGGGCAAACTCCGTCAGGCCATAGCTCAGGCCGGCATCCATCTGGAAGATGTCCTTGCCGCTGCGCATGCCGCCGAAGCTGAGCAGGTTGCGCACATCCTGGCAGGAGAACAGGTTTTCTCCTGTGGCGATGGCCCCGGCATAGTTCTGGCTGACGGCATGATTGAGCGCATAATCCAGCGGATCGCCGATTTCCTCATACCAGCGCAGCGCGTAGGGTTCGATCTGGCGTGCGAACGCCAATGCCTGGGGAAGATCGAAGCGGCCGTTGGCATCGATGGCCAGGCGCGCGCCATCGCCAGCGATGTGCAGCGCGGTTTCGATGCGGGCCAGATCCTGCGCCATCGAGGCCCCGCCGACCTTGATCTTGAAGGCGTCATACCCCATGTCGCAATAGGCGAGCAGCTCGTCCCGCAGGTCGCGGCCAGCGTGCGCCGCATAGTAATAACCGCCAGCCGCGTAGACGGGTACCGGGTGTCGGCGCCGCTGCAGGCCGAAATGGCGGGCGATCTCCTCGCAAGCCGGTATATCTTTCAGTTTTGCATTCAGATCCCAGAAGGCCAGCTCCACGGCGGCGATGGCGGAGGCCCGGTCGCCATGGCCGCCCGGTTTTTCATTCAGCATGGCCACTGCATGGACCTTCGCGGGATCAAAGCGCGTGCCGGTGTCATCGAGCAGTTGCTCCGGCGCGGCCTTCAGAATGCGGGGCCGGATGCGCTCCATGAGAATGCCGCGCTGGGCGTAGCGGCCGATGGAGTTGAATGCGATTCCGGTAACCGGGCGGCCGTTGCGAACGACGTCGCTGACGACGGCAACCAGAGACACATCGTGGTCGTCGAAGGAAACGACCGCGTTTGAAATATTGCCCGACAGGCGCACGCTGTCGGTCAGGATGTTGGTGATTTTCACGCAGTTTCTCCGTGATGGGTCAGGCCGTGGTCGTGCCCAGATGCCGTTCCTTGATGCGCACCAGCCGGGTCAGGGTGTCATTGACGGGTGCGTCCAGACCGAGCGCTCGTGCCTCGCGCCCAATGGCGCCGTTGATGTAGTCGATCTCGCTGGGACGTCCTGCGAGATGGTCGAGCAGCAGGGAAGGGCGTGCGTCCGGCATGCGCGCCGCGAAGGCGCGTACATGGGCCACGGGATCGTCAAAAGCCAGGGAAATGCCTTTGGCGCGCGCGACCGCCCAGGCTTCGCTTGCCGCCGCGCGGCTCACCGGGCCCAGTTCTTCGTCGTCCATGGCCTCGCCCACCGTCATGTTGGCCAGCGCGCAGGGCGCACTGTAGGCCACGTTGCAGATGAGCTTGTCCCATTGCATCGAGAGAATGTCCGCGGCAGCCTCGGTGTGAAAGCCTGCGTCGCACCATAGCGCCACGATCTGCGCCACCGTGGCGCTGGCGATTCCCGCGTGCGCACCCAGGCGGATGATGTTCATGCCATTGTGGTGCGCGTGTCCCGGGCCGCGCAGTGAGGCACCGAAGCCGCCTGCGATGCCGACGATCAGGCGATCCGGTGCCACTTTGCGTGCGACTTCATCCGCAGCCCCCAATCCGTTCTGGATGGTGATGAAAACGGTATCCGGTGTTGCCAGGGACAGGGCCGATTCGGCAGCAGCGCCTGCGGCGGCCGACTTGACTGCCAGAATGACCAGGTCGGCCTTTGCCTCTGGCGGCACGGTCGTATGCGCCTGTACCCGCACGCAGCGATGGCCGCTGGCCCCGTCTATGGTCAGGCCATGATCATTGATGGCATGCACGTGCGCGGCCCAGCTGTCGACGACTCGCACAGCGTGGCCGGCTGCCGCGAACAGGCCGGCGTAGATGGCGCCCATGGCGCCACAGCCGATGATGGCGATGTTCATTGTTTTCTCCTGATGATGCGCAGAATCGCTGTCGCCACACTGAAGACGAGCAAGAGCAACAGGACGAGCGAAACGGGTCGCTGGATAAAGGTGTTCAGGCTGATGTCGCCGTAGGCCTGATAGGTGCGCAGGAGTTCGGCGTCGAGAATGGGACCCAGCACGATTCCCAGCACGACGGCAATGAGCGAATAGCCGTAGCGATGCAGCAAAATGCCCAGGCCGGCGAAGATCAGCATCATGGCAACGTCGAACATGAGCAGCTGCACGGCATAGGTACCGGCAATAGAGAATACTGCGATGACCGGGATCAGGACCCGCGTGGGGATATGCACGATGCGCACGGCCCAGAAGCACACGAGTACGCCGGCGCCCAGCAGGCAGAAGGAAGTGACGAATTGCGCCAGCATCACACCGTAGACCAGTTCGGGATTGTCCATGAACAGGCGTGGGCCGGGAATCAGGCCCTGCAGCATCAGTGCGCCGATGAGCACGGCGGTGGAGAGGCCACCCGGAATGCCCAGTGCCAGCATGAGCGCCAGTGCGCCGCCTTCGGATGCATTGTTGGCGGATTCTGCGCCGATCAGCCCTTCCGTGGCTCCCTTGCCGAACTGTTCTGGCGTCTTCGAAGCCCGCTTCGCCTCGTTGTATCCAATCACGCTGGCAATGGTGGCGCCGGCACCAGGCAGCGCGCCAATGATCACGCCCAGCACGCTGGCGCGCAGCACGGCGAAAGGGCGGTGAAACGTTTCACGATAGCCCTGCATCAGTTGCTGCCACGCGCCGGCCTTCCTGATGGCGCTGTCCGGCGCCTGGTCGGTCAGGTGTTCCTTGTTCAGCATGTAGAACAATTCGGAAAAGCCGATCAGGCCGATAAGGGCAGGAATGATGGGGATGCCGTCCATGAGTTCGAAATAGCCGAAGGTGCCGCGAATCGCACCCGTGGACGACATGCCCGTGGTGCTGATGAGCACACCGAACATGCCGGCGATCATGACTTTGAGAAAGCTCTTGTCCAGCGATGCGATGATGATCAATCCGAGAACACCGACAAGAAACATTTCCGGCGGTCCGAAACGCAGGGCAAACAGCACGATCAGCGGCATCAGCACGATCAGAAAAAATGAACCGATCAGATTGCCGGTGGCGGATGCGGTGAGTGCGACACCCAGGGCTTTATACGCCTCGCCGCGGCGCGTCAGGGGGTAGCCTTCCAGGCCGGTCATGATGGCTTGCGGCGAGCCCGGAATATTGAGCAGAATCGAGGAGATGGAGGCGCCAAAGTTTCCGCCCGCATAAATGGCGGTCAGAAACACGACCGCGACCAGCGGGCTCATCGGAAAGGTCAGGGGCAGCATGACGCTGATCGCCAGCGGCGTGCTGAAACCTGGAATGGCGCCAGTGATGATGCCGAAAAATAGCCCCAGTATCAGCATTGCGAATACGCCCCAGTCGAGCAGCATGGCAGCGCCGTCAAGGATGGCAGACAGATCAAACATGACGTTTCCCCAAGAGGCGCTTCAATAGAACACGCCGACCGGCAGGCGCAGATTGAGGAACCATTCCATGGTCATCCATAGCGAGGTGGCCAGCAGAATGGGAACCAAAGCCAGCATGCGCAGACTGCGCACCCCCAGCGCGAGCAACATGAGCAGCGTGTACGACGCCAGCGTCGTGGCGAAGCCCAGCCAGGGCATGAGCCAGACGCAGGCGATGGTCAGCACTATGAAGGCAATCGGCTTGAGCAGGCCTGCCGCTGTCGATACGTCGGCTGCATTGGCTGCGTCGGATGCGCGCGTCTCCTGAGGCGCCGCTTCCGGTGCCGAACGTAGGAGCTCACGCAGGCGCAAGCCAAGATACAGCGCGCTACTGGTCATCAGAATCCAGTAGACGGGGGCAATGAGCAACAGATTGGTTTCCGGGCGCGGCAGCGCTTTCACGCTGAGATAATAATGCGTGGCGTAGGCGCACAGCAGGGCTGGCACGCTCATTTCGCCAAGGAAAGCGCGCCACGATGGCCCGGCTCGATTGGGGCGGGATGCCATGAGAGTCTCCTGGAAAGCAGGCGCCGCCCGGTTCCGATGGGCGGCGCGTGTGGAACGGGTCGGCCTGATCAGTTGTTCTTCAGGACGTCCTTGAATCGCGTGACCACCGCATCCATGCCGCTGGAGATTTTTTCGGACGCTTCAGCGCCCACATATTGGGAGATCACGTCTGTGCCCGTCTTTTTCAGATAAGCCTGGTATTCGTCGCTTTCGAAGGTTTTCTTATAGGTTTCCACCAGCCTGGCGTAGGCGTCGGGATGCGCCTTGGGGAAACCCGCATGCACCGCCAGAAACCGGCTGTCGCCCAGCTCGGGCACATTGATGTCCGGGTAAGCCTGCGTGACCGGCACGGCGCTGGGCAAACCGGGGAAGGGGCGGGCAGATGCCACTCCCAGAACCCTGGCCTTGTCGCCCAGCGAAACATCGCCGTAGGCGCCGGAAATCGTTACATCGCTATGATTGCCCAGCATGTTGGTGCGCAGCGCACCACCGCTATCGAAGGTGACCACGCGCACATCCAGGCCCAGCTCATCCAGCAAGGCCAGCCCGAACAGCGAGGTGCCCCCGCCCAGTATCATGGCGGCCGACAGTTTCCCCGGTTTCGCCCGTGCTTCATCGACAAAAGACTGCAGCGTGTCGAAGCGCGAATCGGCGCTGACCACGACATCACCATAGTCCTGCTGCTCGAAATTCACGAAATGGAAGTCAGCCAGGGAGAACGGTGCATCCTGAACCTGGATATTCATGCTCAGGGTGGGTTGGATGCCGATGAACAGGGTGTGGCCATCGGCCGGTGCCTTGAGAAATGTCATCGCACCCAGCAGGCCGCTGGCGCCCGGACGGTTCTCCACAATGATGGATGTGCCATCCAGCTGCTTTTCCCAGTGCTGCGCCAGGCCGCGCGCGAATCGGTCGATTGAGCCGCCAGCGCCAAAAGGGACGATCATGGTGATGTTTTTACTGGGCCAGTCCGCCGCCTGTGCGGGCAGCGCGCAGGCCAGGGCGGACAGGCTCAGCAATGAAGCCGTGACGAGTTTATGCAGGGCACGCATGGGAGTCTCCTTGTGATCAGTCGTTTATTCGCATGGCAAATCGCGGATGCGGGTGTTTCAATAAGTTAATGCAGACGTCTGCATTGAGGTATAGTATACCCATCAAAAAGGAGGGGTCAAGGCGTTTCCGGGGCGTTGCGGCAATGGCTGGAAAGCGGCATCTCGGAGGTTCGATCTCGCCATCGGGCAAGCAGGGAGGCGCCCCGGAGATGAATGCGTTTCGCGGTCGCGGCGCCAAGCCGGTCACCATCAAGGATATTGCTGCCGTACTCGGCGTTTCCGACGCGACCGTATCGCGTGCGCTCGCCGATTCACCGTTGATTAGTCTTCGCACCAAGGACAGGGTCCGCGCCAAGGCGGCCGAGATGGGCTATGTCCCCGATTCGGCGGCACGCATGATGCGCGGTGAAGCGTCCAATCTGGTCGGTTTCATTCTTCCCGACGTGCAAAACCATTTCTACAGCACCATGGCCAAACTGTTGGCTGAAAATGTGTCGACGCTGGGCTTGCAGCTCGTTCTGGCAATTTCCGAGGGTAATCCGGAGCGCGAATTGCATCATGTCCGCGAATTGCGAAGGGCGCGCGCGCGCGGCATCATCATCACGCCGTCGGCAGCCATGCGCAGCGAAACGGCCGATCTGCTGTCCGGGATACGCACCGTGCAACTGGTTCGCTCGCATCCTCTGGTGCGCGCCGATACCATTGCCGCCCAGGATGAGCAGGCCATGTTTCTGGCAACATCCCATTTGCTCGTCCAGGGGCATCGGCACATTGCCTACATGGGGGGCGGCGCGGAGATTCTCGACAGTGGCGTGCGACGCCTCGCGGGCTATCGCAACGCCATGGCGGGTCAGGAGGGCAGCTGCATCGTTGAATGCCTGACCCCGCCGCATCCCGAGAGCGGCTATCGCGAAGCGTGCCGCCTGCTCGGCGCTGCCACGCGCCCCTCGGCACTGGTCATTGCCAGCCCCCAGCTGGCGCTGGGCGTGCTGCGCGCGATCCGGGAACTGAATTTGCGCATTCCACAGGACGTGGCGCTCGTGAGCTACGATGATCCGGACTGGCTGGCATTGTGCGATCCGGGTATCAGCGCCATCGCGCTGCCCATCGCGGAAATGGCACATTTTGCCGTTGGCATGATCGCGCCGCACTATCGGACGGATACAATGGTTGCGCCGCCCATGCTTGTCGCGGGCAAGTCAGGTCGGCATCATTTTTTCCCCGTCACCCTCATACCGCGCGGGCAAGCCAAGCGCCATCATCATGAAACATCGTTGTCCGGATAAACCGTCGCACGCACATTGCCTTGTCGTGGGCGGAGGCACCATGGGGGCCGACGTCGCCTTCCTGTTATTGCGCGCGGGCGTCGCCCGGCTCTCCCTGGTGGAACCGCGGCAGGAAATGCATGCGGCGCTGCGTGAGCGCCTGGAACGGGATCTGGCACAACGACCGGCGTGTCGTGCATTCGCACCGTTGGCGCAGCGCCTCGCGCTGGTCACCGGCCTGGAGGCCGTGGATGGCCCGTCGGTGGACCTGGTGATCGAATGCATCCCGGAGGTGCTGGCGCTGAAGCAGGATCTGTTCCGTGTGCTCGCCGATACCCTGCCGGCGCACACCGTGCTGGCCAGCAACAGTTCCAGCTTTCCCATCAGCACGATCGCGGCGGGCCTGCCGGGGCCGCAGCGCATGCTGGGCCTGCACTTTTTCATGCCGGCGCATATCGTGCCGCTGGTGGAAGTGGTGCTCGGGGAAGCCTCGGATCCTGGCATCGCGCAGCAGCTCATGGCCTTCATGCGGCGTTGCGGTTCGGTGCCGATTCTGGTGCGCAAGGATGTGCCTGGCTTCATCGCCAACCGGCTGCAGCATGCGCTGGGCCGCGAAGCTTTCGACCTGATCCAGCAGGGCGTGGCGAGCGCCGAGGACATCGACGCGGCCGTGCGCTTCGGCTTCGGCTTTCGCTACCTGGCCGCCGGGCCGGTGATGCAGAAGGAACATGCCGGCCTGGATGTGCATGCCTCAGCTGCCGCCACCATTTACCCCAGCCTGTGCAACGATGGCGCGCCCGCGCCTGTGCTCGCGGAAAAGGCGGCCAGCGGCCGCCTGGGTATGAAATCCGGCGAAGGGTTTTACCGGTGGGATGACGCTGCCATCGCGCGCGAGCGGGAGCGCTACGCGCGCGTGCTCAGGGCGGGGCTGGCGGCCATTGCCGACGAATTGCCCCCGATCGAGCCCTGAGCGATCAGGCGCTGCGCGGCGGAAACTTGCTGTACCAGGCGCCGTAGACCCAGCAGGCCGCGCAGAACGAGACCGCCCATTCGAGCGTGGCGAATGCCATCAGCACCAGGCAGGGAATCTTCCACATGTCGCTGCCCAGGGCATAGGCGACAACGGCGACGCTGCTGGCGATGAAGAGCAGCTTGTTGGCGAACATTTTCGCACCGGCATTTTCCTTCTTGCCGCCCCAGTTGCGCGATTCGAACAGGCGCGCCCAGAGGCGATGCGAGGGGCACTTGTAATGCCCGAGAAAACCACGAATGAAGCCATGGACGACCAGAATGGCCATCAGCCACGGGGTGGTGAAATAGGCCAGAACGCAGATTGCAAAGCTGATGAAGGCTTCCCAACGGGTGACGTTGGACCAGACAGGGGGGACATCGAAGCGAAGCATGGGGTGTTCCTCCAGTGCGGACATTAAATTAGAACATTACGTTATTCTAATATATAATGGGCTTTCAGGCAATCCTACTCATCATCAATCCGGTAGAATCACAAGCATGTCCGCAGATCCATCGACCACGCAGCGCTTTATGCGCGACGGCGCGGCCCAGGCCGTTGCGATGATGCGCCTGCTCAGTAACGAGCACCGTATGCTCGCCCTGTGTTTGCTGCTCGAATACGGCGAGCTGTCGGTCACGGCGTTGCTCGAGCAGCTGGACGTGAAGCAATCCGCACTTTCGCAGCACCTTGCGCGTCTGCGTGAGGCCGGTCTGATCCATTTTCGGCGCGACGGCCAGACGCTGTATTACTCCGTGCGTGACCCGGATGTGATCCGGTTGATTGCGACCCTGAAGGCGATTTACTGTCCTTGAACAGCGTTATGGTGACCGGGGTATGGGCCGCAACCCGTCGGCATCTTGAATCGATACGGCCTTGCCATACGGCGTATGCCTGCTTTCGTATCCATTGACCAGGTGCGCATTCCTGAGGCCTCCGCCTGTAAAGCGATACATGATTAGTCCCCACTGATAAATGTCGTAACAACGACACACTCGGATGCGGTTTCATCCTTGAGTGCCACCATGGCTGTCATTGGTTTACCCGCACAATACCGTTCCATTCGGCACACTATGCTTCCCGTCTTGATATCTGGCTCGGGCTTTCTATCGATTATGCCGTTGCGCAAGACATCCAAGACCACTGTGATGGTGATTGCGCGTCTGCGCATCTGTTGCTTGGCGTGCTTGGTCCAAACTACCGAATTGCTGCTATGAATATTGAGTGACCATGTTCGGTACGTACGGCATCAACAATAATCCTGCCGGGCGAGGAAAGGACGAATGGCAGGCGCAAAACAGTCCCTCTGGAGTCTATTAGCAGCGCCCAAAAAAATAGACGCCCTATGGCGTCTATTTTTCCTTCTACAGCGTTGGTGCCCAGGAGAGGACTCGAACCTCCACACCTTGCGGCACATGGACCTGAACCATGCGCGTCTACCAATTCCGCCACCTGGGCAACTAACTGCGTGTATGCTATCGCCTTGAAGGCGTTTTACATGCATCGCGTGACTGCGAAGGCGTAAGTATAGCCAGTTTTTTCTGGAAATGGAAACCACTTTTGAACAAACAATCCGATCCATCTTTGCAAGATGACCCTCACGATCCGCAAGGCATTGAATTGCCGGAAGATTATGATCCTGGCGTACCGTCGCGTGAGCGCATATTGCAGTTCCTTCGGGCGGCCGAAGGGCCGGCGGCGCCAGAGGAACTGGCGCAATCCCTGGGCGCGGCCACGCCATTGTCGCAAGGTTTTTCCCGCCGGCTCAAGGCCATGGAGCGCGATGGCCAGCTGTTTTTCAATCCCCAGGGGCAAGTGCTGATCAATACCCGGCAAGATTTCATCTCGGGTCGGGTGCAAGGCCATCGCGATGGCTTTGGTTTCCTGTTGCGCGACGATGGCGGGCCGGACCTGTTTCTGGCACCGCGCGAAATGCGCAAGGTGCTGCATGGTGACCGCGTGCGCGTACGCGCCGAAGGAGAGTACCGTGGCCGCCCCGAGGCGGTGATTCTCGAGGTGATGGAACGGTGTACCGACCGTCTCGTGGGCCGCTATCTGAAGGAGCGCGGTGCCCATATCGTGGTGCCCGAGGACCAGCGCATCAAGCACGACATCCTGGTGCCGGCGGCCGAGCGCGGCACGGCGCGTCACGGGCAGGTCGTTACGGTCGAGATCATGGAGCAGCCCACGCGCCACACCCAGCCGTTGGGACGCATCGTCGAGGTGCTGGGTGAAATCGATGATCCCGGCATGGAGATCGAGATCGCGGTGCGCAAGTTTCACGTTCCGCACGAGTTCTCGGGCGCGGCATTGCAGGAGGCCGACCGCACGCCGGACGCCGTGCGCCCGCAGGACCTGGCCGGGCGGGTCGATCTACGCGATGTGCCTTTTATCACCATCGATGGCGAGGACGCACGCGATTTCGACGACGCCGTATTTTGTGCGCCGGTGGCGCTGGGCGCTGAAAAAAATCCCCAGCCGGGCTGGCGCCTGCTGGTGGCCATCGCCGATGTCAGCGATTATGTGCGACCGGACAGCGCGCTGGATGCCAACGCGCGCGAACGCGGCACCAGCGTGTATTTCCCGCGCCGCGTCATCCCCATGCTGCCCGAAGCGCTGTCCAACGGCATTTGTTCGCTCAACCCCCAGGTCGATCGCCTCGTGCTGGTCTGCGACATGGTGATCTGGGGCAAGGGCGCACGCTGCGGTCAGGTCAAGGCCTACCAGTTCTACGAGGCCGTGATCCGTTCGCAGGCCCGCACCACCTATACCGACATCTGGGCGGCGCTGCAGCAGCCATTGGGGCCGGCGGCGCTGCGCCTGGGGGATCTCCTGGCTCATGTGCAGGATGCGCATGCCCTGTTCCATGCTTTCGAGGCGGCACGCCAGGCGCGGGGCGCCATGGCGTTCGACACGGTAGAGACGCGCATCGTCGCCAACGACATGGGCAAGATAGAGCGCATCGAGCCAGCCTTGCGCAACGATGCTCATCGCCTGATCGAAGAATGCATGCTGACCGCCAACACGTGTGCGGCGGATTTCATGCAGCGCAACAAACGGCTTGGGCTCTACCGCGTACACGAAGGCCCTACGCCCGATCGCCTGTTGTCCTTGCGCGAATTTCTGCGCAATCTGGGGCTTTCCCTGGGCGGGGACGAGACGCCATCGACGCGCGATTACGCCGTCCTGCTGGATGCCGCAAGGCATCGGCCGGATTTCGAGATCGTGCAGATGATGTGTCTGCGTTCCATGCAGCAAGCCATTTATACCCCGGAAAACAGTGGCCACTTTGGCCTGGCGTATACGCATTACGCGCATTTCACGTCGCCCATCCGGCGCTACCCGGATTTGCTCACGCACCGGGTGATCAAGTCCATACTGGCGCGGCAGCGCTACACGCCTGAAGTGGATGACCCCGGGCTCGATCCCGCGCTGCCCGCGGCGCAGAAGCGTCTGGCGGCCTGGGAAAAGCTCGGCCTGATGCTGTCCGCCTGCGAGCGGCGCGCCGACGACGCCACGCGTGACGTCGAGGCCTGGCTGAAATGCTGGTTCGTGCGCGAGCACGTGGGCGAGGTGTTCAGTGGACGCATCACCGGCGTGGCGCCGTTCGGCCTGTTCGTCACGCTCGATTCCCTCTACGTGGAGGGAATGGTGCATGTCTCCGAGCTGGGCTCGGATTACTTTCAGTACAACGAGAGCATGCACGAGCTGCGCGGCGAGCGCACCGGCATTCGCTATCGCCTCACCGACGCCGTTCACGTGCAGGTCGCGCGGGTCGACCTCGAGGCGCGACGCATCGATTTCCGGCTCGTCAAGGAAACCAGTTTCAAGGCCTTGACGACGCCCGAACCGGCGGCCGCCGCACCGCGCAAGGTCAAGAAGGCCGCGTCCGCCAAGCCGGAAGCGCTCAAGGGGACGACGGCGCAGCAGCGGCGCGCCGAGGCCAAACGAAGCGCGCGCGCACCGAAGGCGGTGAAGAAGAGTGCGCGCAAAAGTACGACAGACAAGAGCACGGCAGACAAGAGGCGTTGATGGCGCAAAAACAATTGCTGGCGGGTTTTCACGCCATTCAGGCGCGCCTGCGCCATGCGCCCGAATCCCTGACGGAGTTATTCGTCGATCAGGCGCGTCGCGATCGGCGCATGCAGGTGCTGGTGGATCGCGCCGCGGCGGCCGGCGTGCGCGTGATCGCGGTGGATGCGCCGCGCCTGGATGCCATGGCCGCGGGCGTACGCCATCAGGGTGTGCTGGCGGCGGCCAGGGCGCTGCCCCTGGCCGTGGACGTGGATGCCGTATTGGACGAACTGGAAGACCGGGGTGAGCCCGCCTTGCTGCTCGTGCTGGATGGCGTCACGGATCCGCATAATCTGGGGGCCTGTCTACGCACGGCAGACGGCGCGGGGGCGCATGCGGTGATCGCACCGCGGGATCGGGCGGTGGGCCTGAATGCGACGGTGCGGCGGGTCGCCTGCGGCGCGGCCGAGACCGTGCCCTACGTCACGGTCACGAATCTGGCGCGTACCCTGCGCCATCTCAAAAGCCGCGATGTGTGGCTGGTGGGTACCGACGATGGCGCCGAGGGCGTCTACCATGGCGTGGATGCGCGCCGCGCCATCGCCTGGGTCATGGGGGCGGAAGGCGAGGGCATGCGTCGTCTCACGCGCGAAACCTGCGACGAGCGCGTGCGTATTCCCATGGCCGGCGGCGTCGAAAGCCTGAACGTCAGCGTCGCCAGCGCCCTGTGCCTTTACGAGACGGTGCGCCAGCGCTCCTGATCCCGACCCTCGCTCCGCGGCAGGGATTATCATGGTGCCTGACACCTTTGCCCAACCTCTTCCCCTTTGCATCATGTCTGAACTCGGATTTACCACTTCCATCGTCCACCTGGATCGTCATAACGAGCACGCCCGCGGTGCCGTGCATATGCCCATGCATGTCTGCGCGGAATACGCGTTCACGGATGCGCATGAACTGACGGCGGTGTTCCAGGGCAAGCCGGGCTATACCTATGCCCGGCAAGGTTCGCCCACGACGACAGCGCTTGAAAACCGCATCACCCTGATGGAAGAGGGCGTGGGCACGGTATCGTTCGCGACCGGCATGGCCGCACTGAGCGCCGTCTTCTTCACCCTGCTGCGCGCCGGTGATCACCTCGTGAGCAGCCGCCATATTTTCGGCAACACCAACAGCCTGCTGGGCACGCTGGCCGGGCTGGGCGTCGACGTGACTCTGGTCGACGCCACCGATGCCGCCGCGGTGGCCCAGGCATGCCGGCCCAATACGCGCATGGTATTTTGCGAAACGCTCGCCAATCCGGGCACGCAGATCGCTGATCTGGCGGGCATCGGCCGGCTGTGTCGGGAGCGTGGCCTGGTCTTCGTGCTCGACAGCACGCTGACCACGGCCTACCTGCTGCGCGGCCGTACGGTCGAGGCATCGCTGGTGGTGACCTCGTTGTCCAAGCATGTGGGAGGTCACGGCAACGCGCTGGGCGGCGCGGTGACCGATACGGGCTTGTATGACTGGAGCGGCTATGACGGTATTGCCGAGCCCTATCGCAAGGGATCGGCGCAAGCCTGGGCGCTGACCCAGATCAAGAAAAAAGGCCTGCGCGACATGGGGGCGACATTGTCGTCCGAGTCGGCGCATCGTCTGGCCGCCGGTAGCGAGACGTTGGCGCTGCGCCTCGAGAAAGCCTGCGCCAACGCCCTGGCACTGGCCCAGGCGCTGGCGGTGCATCCGCGCGTGGCCGACGTGCATTATCCAGGTCTGGCAACCCATCCCCAGCACGCTCGTGCCAAAGCGTTGTTCGACGCGCGCTACGGTGTGCTGATGGCGATCGCGCTGGTGCCGGAAATCGATGTTTTTGCGTTCCTGAATCGATTGCAGGTGTTTGTGCTGGCGACGCACCTGGGTGATAATCGCAGTCTGATTCTTCCCGTCGCGCACACCATCTACTACGAGATGGGGCCGCAGCGGCGTGCGGAAATGGGGATTGCCGATAATTTGCTGCGTGTTTCCGTGGGCATAGAAGATGCGCACGATATCATTGCGGATTTCGTCCAGGCGCTCGACGCGGCGTGAAGCCCGGCGCGCGGGCGTCTGGTACCGGCAGGTGGCTGGCCTTATAATGGGCGCGCTGCCAAAGATGCAGAATATTTCAGGGGAAGTGATGAACAAGACAGAACTCATTGATCAGATATCAGCAGGGTCGGATTTGTCGAAAGCGGATGCCGGTCGGGCGCTCGACGCTTTCATCCAGGCCGTGAAGGCGAGTCTGGTGCAAGGCGAAGCGGTGACGCTGGTAGGCTTCGGGACTTTCGACGTGTCGGAACGTCCTGCCCGCACGGGCCGCAATCCGCGCACGGGTGAAGCGATCGAGATTGCAGCCGCACGCGTGCCCCGGTTCCGCCCGGGAAAGGCGCTCAAGGACGCCATCAACGGCTGATGCTTGCATCCTGATTGCGGATTCCTTATAATTCCTTTCTTCGCAGTTGCTCCAGTGAAGTGGCCCCAGAAACGGGTGCTTAGCTCAGCTGGTAGAGCGGCGCCCTTACAAGGCGTAGGTCGGCGGTTCGATCCCGTCAGCACCCACCACATTGCACTGTGAAACAAAGCCTCCCATGAAAATGCGGGGGCTTTTTTGTTTCGCGATGACGCCAGTACTGCAACTCGCTGGACTACGCCAAGGCTCGATACAGCAGGTTTATCAATCACTTAGGCGAGTTCAACATGTGCCGGTGCTTTCCGGAACTTGACCCGGTGCTGTCCCAATAGGCCTTCCAACGGGGCTTTCTAATCGCGAATGGTTCCCATTTATGGTAATATCGCCGTCTGTACTATCGTGGATACCATGAACATCGTGATTCAGGGGTCGCAACCCGAAGGGGTAGAAACCCGAAGGGATAAAGACCCGCAGATTGCGCCCTTGTTCAGCGCTGGCCCATCATGCACCGTTTCCCCGCGAAACGCCGGTTTCGTCCCTTCACCGCGAGAAAGCTCGGCCTGATCGCTGCCGCGAGTCTGCACGTGGCGGCGGCAAGTTTCATCGTCCGTACGCCGGCGACGCTGCCTGCCCTGGCTGCGGGCGCAGCGCAGGACGTCGTCACCATCGATCTGGAGCAGTGGGCTGCGGATTTGCCGACCGACCCGGATACCGAATCGTCGGAGGATGCGCCGCAGACAGATGCGGAACCGGAACCGGAACCTGAACCGGAACCCGAGCCGGAACCCGAGCCTGAACCGGAACCCGAGCCTGAACCGGAACCCGAGCCAGAGCCAGAGCCAGAGCCAGAGCCAGAGCCGGAGCCGGAGCCGGAGCCGGAGCCGGAGCCGGAGCCGGAGCCGGAGCCGGAGCCTGAGCCTGAGCCTGAGCCTGAGCCTGAGCCTGAGCCTGAGCCGAAACCGGTGCCGCAGCCCCCGCCCCCGCCTGAGCCTAAACCTGTGCCCAAGCCGCAGCCCAAGCCGCAGCCCAAGCTGCAGCCTAAGCCCAAGCCGGTAGCCAAGCCGCAGCCTCGGCCCCGGCCGGCAGCCAAACCCGCATCAGCACCAGCACCAGCGCCCGCAGCTGCCCCGCCACCGGCGCCGGCTGCACCCGTGCCCGTCGATCCCGATCGGGCGCGCGAGGTCAGCGCGGTCGATTATCTCGGGCGTCGCCCGAATCCCGTCTATCCGCGCGCGTCAGCGCAGCGGCGCGAGCAGGGTCGGGTGATGTTGCGTGTCCTGATCGGCCCCGATGGCAGCGTGCTGGAGGCGTCGGTAAGGAATTCTTCCGGGTACCAGCGGCTGGATCAGGCCGCACTCAAGGCGGTTCGCAAGGCTCGGTTCAAACCCTATCGGGAAAACGGCATCGCCTACAAGGCGCTGGCGGATATCCCTTTCGATTTTGTTTTATGAGGACGGACTCATGATGTGGGAATGGTTGCAACAGTTGACGTTCTCGATGCTCGCACAGGTCGACAGTGCCACGGTCGCGTTGCCGGAAATGCCAACGCCGCCCGCGGTGCCGGATGTGGCGAGCGTCCCGCCCGACGCCGGCATGCTGAATTTCATCGCCCAGAGCGATGTCGTGGGCAAGTCGCTGTTCGGGATCCTGGTCGTCATGTCCCTGATCAGCTGGTATCTTATTTTCGCCAAGCTGTTCCTGAATCTGTCCAACCGGCGTCGTACCAACAAGTTTCTGCATGAGTTCTGGGCTGCCAGCTCGCTGGAGCAGGTGGAAAACGAGTTGATCACGCATGGGGCGACCGAGCCGTTTTCCCATCTCGCCAGTCATGCCATCCATGCGCGCAAGCACCACGCCAAGTATGGCGCGCTCAAGCTGGAGGAGGCCGGCTCCACGGCGTCTTTCGTCACTCGGATCATGCGCAAGGTGATGGACGAAGAAACCGCGCGCCTGGAAAACGGGCTCACGGTGCTGGCGTCGGTGGGCTCTACCGCGCCTTTCGTGGGTTTGTTCGGCACGGTCTGGGGCGTCTACCATGCGCTCATCGGCATCGGCATGTCGGACGGAGTGACCGTGAACAGCATTGCCGGCCCGGTGGGCGAAGCGCTCATCATGACGGGGCTGGGGCTGGCCGTGGCGATACCCGCCGTGCTGGCCTATAACGGTTTCGTACGCAGCAACCGCGTCTATCTGGCGCGCCTCGATGCTTTCGCGCACGACTTGTTCACTTTCCTGTCTACCGGCCAGCCCGTGGCGGAGGACAGCGCGGCGCGGGGCCGGCGTGCGGTGGCGCCGGTCGTCAGCGCGGGAGGGCGGTAATGGCATTCGGCAGCTTTGACAACGGTCGGGGGGCAAGCCCCACGCTTTCCGAGATCAACATGGTGCCCCTGATCGACGTGATGCTGGTATTGCTCGTCATCTTCATTATTACCGCACCCCTGTTGAGCCATTCCATCCAGATACAACTGCCCCAGGCGAGCGCCAAGCCCATAGAGCAGGACCCCGTGGTGGTGGACCTCGCCATTAACGCGGCGGGCCAGGTCTTCTGGAACGAGCAGGGCGTGGATGAGCATGGCCTGGATGCCATGATGCGCGAAGCCGCCACGCAGGATCCGCAGCCCGAGCTGCGCATCCGTGCGGATCTGAACACGCGTTACGAGGTGCTCGCGGACATCATGGGCCAGGCCCGCCGTGCGGGGCTCAAGCGGCTCGGGTTTGTGACCCGTCCCGCAGCACCCGAGGTGGCGCAGCCCTGAGGGTCAGCTTCCGGTGCCGGGAATCTCGCCCGGAATGGTGATCGTCATGCGGCGCAGGATGCCGCCGCCATCGACGCTGCCGCTGACCTGCGCACCGGGCTCGCTCATCAGACGCAGGCAGTCTTCGCGCGCCACGCCGCTGAGCCCGTCGCAGCGGACATTGCGATTCGTGTCGTAGTCCGGCTGTCCGGTGACGAGCAGGCGTTGCCGCGCCTCGTACAGCGCAGCGCCCGCTTCGCGCAGGCAATCCTTGACGTCTTGCGTGGTTTGTTCGTGGCAGTATTTCACGTCGGCCTGGTAACGTGCCTCGGGGCTGGTTCCGGCCGCCTGGGCCAGGCTCGCATGGCCCATGAGGCCGGCGGCGAGCAGGGCGGTCAGAGAAGTGATTCGCACAAGCATGGCAGAGCTCCTTTTCAGGGTTGAACCCGTTCCGGGTTGGCGGTTTCAGCCGCTTGCCGTTGTTCACGCCCCACCTTGCGGCGAATGGCCGCACGCATGAGCAGCACGGCGGTGATGGGTGAGGTGATGACAAGCAGCACGGTGATCAGCAGATGATGCAGCAGCAGCCCGCGTTCCTGCCAGGAGGTGAGCAGCAGGGATGCCAGCAACACGCTGAACACGCCCAGAGTATTGCCCATGGTGGGCGCATGAATGCGGGTGTAGAACGTGGGCAGGCGCAGCAGGCCCAGCGAGCCGGTGAAGGCGACGATGCCGCCCAGCACCAGCAGCAGGGCGGCCGGCACGGCAATCCAGAATGGCAGGTCGGCGATCTCCGGCATCATGGCTCGATGACCTCCCCGCGCACCAGGAACTTGGCCATGGCGACGGAGCCCACGAAGCCGAACAGCGCCAGCAGCAGCGCGATGTCGAAGTACACGTCCGGACCGAAGCGCACGCCCAGCGTGAGCAGAATCAGCAAGCCATTGACGTACATGGTATCCAGCGCCAGAACCCGGTCGGTGATGTCGGGCCCTGTCATCAGGCGCAGGGCGGCGATGCACAGCCCGGCCGTGAAACAGACCAGGGCGAAGCCGGTGGCCCAGGAAAGGAGGATGCTCATGCGAAGATCTCCAGCAAGGGGCGCTCATACCGGTGCTGGACGATATGTCGCCATGCCGCCTCGTCGTCGAGATCGAGGACGTGCAAGGTCAGTATACGATCATCCGCCGAATAGTCGGCCCAGACCGTGCCCGGCGTGAAGGTGATGATGCAGGCCAGGGCGGCCAGGGCATGCGGGTCGGTGATCCGCAGCGGGATTTTCAGGAAACCGGGCGTGGCCCGGCTGCGCGACCCTTTCCAGACCAGGAGGCCGACGGCCAGGTTGGATTTGGCGATGTCGATGGCGACGTGCACGATGAGCCGCAGGGCGAGCCAGGGTTTCTGCGGGTAGGCGCGCAGGGGCCGCAGCCAGCGCGACAGATGGGTGAGCAGCAGGGCCAGCGCCAGTCCCAGCACGATCTGGCCGGGCGCCAGCGAACGGTTCAGCAGCAGCCACATCGCGAACAGGAATCCGGGCAGCAGCAGGCGGCGCAAGAGATGACTCATTGCGGTGCTCCGTTGACGACGGCGCTGACGTAGTTGACCGGCTGTGACAGATAGGTCGCCGTGGCGTCCGCATAGGCCATGATGGGGCCGGCCCAGATGGTCAGTGCGACGCAGGCGAGCACCAGCAGGCCGACCGGGCCGGCTTCGCTGATGCGCAGCCGCGGTACGGTCAGGTTTTCCGTACTCCAGAACAGGCGGATGCCGGTGCGACACAGCGCGATCAGCGCCGCCAGGCCCGAAAGCAGTACGGCGGCCAGGAATAGCCAGACGTCGTTGCTGGTCTGCTGATCGGGCAGCTGGCTTTGCAGGGCGTTGGCCAGTAGGGCGAACTTGGCCACGAATCCCGACAGCGGCGGCAGGCCGGCGATCAGCAGGGCGCAGGCGAAGAAGGACAGGCCGAGAAACGCCATGGCGGCGGGAATGGCCGTGCCCACGACTTCATCGGGCTCGTGGTGGGGTTCGGGATCGTCCAGGTCGAACAGCTCTTGGCTGGCGGCGAGCACATCGGCCCCGAAGCTCTGCGTGCGCTGGATCATTTCCAGCAGCATGAACAGGGCGCCCAGCGCCAGCACCGAGCTGATCAGGTAGTATAGCGCCGGTCCGGTCAGGGATTGATTCGGCATGCCCAGCGAGGCCAGCAGGATGCCGGACGACATGATGATGCCGTAGCCCGCCTGGCGTTCGATCTGCGTGGCCGCCAGGATGCCGATGGCGGCGAAGGCGAGCGTGGCAATGCCCGTCATGAACATCCAGTCGGTCCCGAAGGCGGCCGGCGCACCGCTGGGGGCCAGCAGGACGCCGATGCGCAAGAGGGCGTAAACGCCGACCTTTGTCATGATGGCGAAAATCCCGGCGACGGGCGGGCAGGCGCGGGCATAGGCCGGTGGGAGCCAGAAGTTCAGCGGCCAGGCTGCGGCTTTGATCAAGAATGCCACGCCCAGCAGCGCAATGCCGGCTTCGAACAGCCGACGCGGGCCGTCTTCCAGCGACCCGGCCCGCAGGGCCAGATCGGCCATGTTCAGCGTGCCCGTCAGGCCATAGGTCAGCGCCAGGCCCAGCAGTAGCAGGAATGAGGCGACCAGGTTGATGGCGATGTAGTGCAGGCCGGAGGCGACACGGTCGCGGCCCGAGCCGTGCAGCATGAGGCCGTAGGAGGCGACCAGCAGGACTTCGAAGAACACGAACAGGTTGAAGAGGTCGCCCGTCAGAAACGCACCGTTGAGCCCCATCAGGAGGAACTGGTAGAGCGCATGGAAGTGCACCCCGGCCCGATCCCAGCGCGCCGTGGCGTAAATCCAGCAGGCAATGCCCAGGACCGACGCCAGCAGCAGCATGAGGACGCTGAGCCGGTCCACCACGGCCACGATGCCGAACGGCGCCGGCCAGTCGCCCAGAAGGTAGACACCCACCCCTTGTTCCCAGTCCGAAGGGATCTGCCCTGTGACCAGGCGCAACAGTGTCAGCGCCACCCAGCACTGGGCCAGCAGCGAGGCAAAGCTCAGCCCCAGGCGCAGCAGGCGCTGGCCATCGCGCGTCAGCAGCAGGCCGGCACCGGTCACCAGCGGAATGGCGACCGGCAATATGGGCAGGTTTTGCAGCCAGTGATTCACAGGTCGTGCTCCGCGCCGTCGACGTGGTCGGTTCCCGACAGCCCGCGCGAGGCCAGCAGCACGACGAGGAACAGGGCCGTGGTCGCGAAGCTGATGACGATGGCTGTGAGCACCAGCGCCTGTGGCAGGGGATCGGCGTAATGCGCGGCATCGCCAAGCCAGTTCATGTTGATCACGGGCGGGGCGGCCAGGGTGATGCGTCCCATGGCGAAGATGAACAGGTTCACCGCGTAGGACATCAGGGACAGGCCCATGATGAATTGAAAGGTCCGCGGGCGCAGCAGCAGCCAGATGCCCGATCCGCCCAATACACCGATGGCGAGCGACAACACGATTTCCATTAAGGCTCCTTCGAAGCTTGCTGGTTGGATGCGGGCGGCATGCGATACAGGCGCAGCGATTGGTGCGCCAGTGCCACCAGCATGAGCACCGAGGCGCCCACGACCAGCAGGTAGACGCCGATGTCGAACAGCAGGACGCTGGACAGGTGGACTGCACCGATCACGGGCAGGTGCAGCGTGGTGGTGACGGCGGACAGGAAAGGCCGCGCACCCAGCCAGACCAGCATGGCGGCGCCGCCCGCCGCCAGCAGGCCGGCGGATAGCCAGATCTGCGGATGGATGCGTGGGCGCGCCTCGACCCAGACGATGCCGCCGACGATGTATTGCAGGATGAGCGCGGTGGCGAAGATCAGGCCGCCCAGGAAGCCGCCGCCGGGCAGGTTGTGGCCGCGCAGCAGGAAGTAGACAGAGATCAGCGTGGCGATGGGCAGGAGCAGGCGCGCCAGTACGGCGGGCACACGCATGACGCCCTCGGGGATGAGCGTATGCGGGTCGGGTTCGGCGAAGCGGCCGCGCAGCTTGGGCGAGATGATTTGCGCCTGGCGAGGCTTGGGCAAGGAAAAGGTTTCCGCCGGCGGGCGGAAGCGGCGCAGCAGCGCGAAGACCGACAGCGCCACCACGCCCAGTACCGTGATCTCGCCCAGCGTGTCGAACGCACGGAAGTCTACCAGGATGACGTTGACCACGTTGGCGCCGCCGCCCAGCGGCAATGACTGTTCCACGAAGAAGGTCGAGATGCCTTCGGGATGCGGGCGCGTGAGCAGCGCATGCGCCAGCGCCGCCAGCCCCAGCCCGCCGCCAATCGCCAGGATCAGATCGCGCGAGCGTCGCGAGACCGCGCGCAGGCCGTTGCCGAACCGTTGTTCGAATTCTTCGATGCGGCGTGGCAACCAGCGCAGGCCGAGCAGGATGAGGACAATGGTGACGACCTCGATGGCCAGCTGCGTCAGGGCCAGGTCCGGCGCCGACAACCAGGCGAAAGTCAGTACCGTGGCCAGGCCCGCGCCGCCCGCCATCAGCAGCGCGCCGGGACGATGGTACTTGGCCAGCCAGGCCGTGCCGATGGCGCAGGCGCCGCCGGCGAGCCAGAGCAGGGCGAAGACTGGGTGCGGCGCCGTGTGCAACCCGCCATCCAACCAGGTGGTACCGCGCAGTGGCAAGGCCACGACCGCCGCCGTGCACAATAGCACGAGCAGAATCTGGGCCTGCAACTTGTCCGAGCGCAGCAGGCCCAGCAAAAACAGGCTGAGCGCATCCACCGCTTCCATCAGCATTTCGAAAGCGCGCCGTCCGTCCAGGCCGTGAACCAGCGGCGCGGGCGCGGGCTGATTGCGATAGCGCCAGCGCAGAAATCCCGCCATGGACAGCCCCAGCAGCAAGGCAAGAAAGCTCATGGTCAGTGGCAGGTTGATGCCGTGCCAGATGCGTAGACTGTAGTCGGGTGTGTGCGCGCCCAGGATGGCGGTGCTGGCCGAATGCAGGATGGGGCCGATGGTCGGGCCCGGCAGCATGCCCACGATCAGGCAGGCGAGCACCAGCACGGCGCTGGGAATCAGCATGAGGCGCGGCGGCTCGTGCGGCGCACGCGGCAGCTCGGTGGCGGGCGGCCCGAAAAAGACCTGGGTGATGAAGCGCACGGAATAGGTAACGCTGAGCGCGCCCGCCAGGACGGCGGCGGCGGGCAGGCCGTAGTGAATGGGATCGTGCGCGCTGGCGAGCACAGTCTCGGCGAAGAACATTTCCTTGGACAGAAAACCGTTCAGCAGCGGCACGCCTGCCATGGCGGCCGCCGCCACCACCGCCAGCGTCGCGGTGATGGGCATGTGGCGCGCCAGACCCGAGAGGCGCGTCATGTCGCGCGTGCCGCTTTCATGATCGACGATGCCCGCGGCCATGAACAGCGAGGCCTTGAAGGTGGCGTGATTGATGATGTGGAACAGGGCCGCCACCAGTCCAATGGTGGTGTTCATGCCCAGCAGGAGAGTGATCAGACCCAGGTGGCTCATGGTGGAGTAGGCCAGCAGGCCTTTCATGTCGCGCTGGAACGTGGCCGCGTAGGCGCCGAAGATGAGCGAGGCCAGTCCGGCGCCGCCGATGATCCAGCCCCACAGCGGCGTGCCCGCAAGCACCGGCCACAGGCGTGCCAGCAGGAAGACGCCGGCCTTCACCATGGTCGCGGAGTGCAGATAGGCCGAAACGGGTGTCGGTGCGGCCATGGCATTGGGCAGCCACACGTGGAAGGGGAACTGCGCGCTCTTGGTCAGCGCGCCCAGCGCAATCAGCACGACAATGGCGCCATACCAGGGGTGCGCGCGCACCAGCGCGCCCGACGCCAGAACGACGTCCAGATCGGTGCTGCCCACGATCTGACCCAGCAGCAGGACGCCGGCGAGCAGGCACAGGCCGCCCGAACCCGTGATGATGAGCGACATGCGCGCCCCGCGCCGGGCGTCTAGACGATGGTGCCAGTAGCCGATCAGCATGAAGGAGGACAGGCTGGTCAACTCCCAGAACACGACCATCTGGATCAGGTTGGCCGAGACGACTACGCCCAGCATGGAGCCCATGAACGCCAGCAGGAAGGAAAAAAACCGTGGCACCGGATCTTCCGGTGACATATAGTAGCGGGCGTAGATAACGATGAGCAGGCCCATCACGGTCACGATCAGGCTGAACAGCCAGGCGTAGCCATCCAGGCGGATGCCCGGGTTCACGCCCAGGCCGGGAAGCCAGGCCACACTTGCACTGGGGACTTGTCCAGACTGGACGGCCGGAAAGTGGATAATCACCAGAATGACGCACGCCAGGGCGACGAATCCCGCCAGCCAGGCCTCCAGGTTTCTTGCGTTCGACGGCAAAAGGGCGGCAATGGCGCTGCCGGCAAACGGAAGGGCAAGAAGGAGAAACAGGAGCATCTGGGAGCAGATCAGTGAAATTCCGGTGCAGATGTTTAATAATACGATAGCTTGTGGTTTTCCATGAGATGGGCGTACAAAATTCCCATCAGGAGCTTGACGGTTGACTGATACAACATCCGCCGCACCCTCGCGTGTGGCCTCTTTTGCCGATATCGACATTTCCGAGGCGCTCATCCGTCGTTTCGACGTATCGGGCCCGCGCTACACCTCTTATCCCACGGCGGACCGCTTTCATGCCGGGTTCACTGCGGATACTTATCGGCACCATCTGGCGCAGCGGGACGCGAATGGGGCACCGGCGCCGTTGTCGGTCTACGTCCACCTGCCGTTTTGCCATTCGCTGTGCTACTTCTGCGCCTGCAACAAGATCATCACGCAGGACCATTCGCGCTCGGTACAGTACATGGATTACCTCGATCGCGAGATGGCGCTGCTCGATCCTCTGCTGGGCGGTGCGCGGGCCGCGCGCCAGCTGCATCTGGGCGGGGGCACGCCCACGTTCGGTGACGATGCGGGCCTGGCCGCACTCATGCGCCTGCTGCAGCGCCATTTTGAATTCACCGAAGATGCCGAGCTGAGCATCGAGATCGATCCCCGTACCATCGATGACGGGCGTCTGGCCGCGCTGGCCGATATCGGCTTCAACCGCACCAGCTTCGGCGTGCAGGATTTCGATCCCGACGTGCAGAAGGCCGTCAATCGCGTGCAGCCGGTGGAAATGGTGGAAGCCGCGCTGGAAAGCAGCCGGCGGCATGGTTTTGGTTCCACCAATATGGATCTGATCTACGGCCTGCCTCTGCAGACGCTGGACAGCTTCCATCGTACGCTGGATCACGTGCTGCGCTTGATGCCGGATCGCATTGCCCTATATAATTACGCCCATTTGCCTGGACGCTTCAAGGCTCAACGGCTTATTCGCGAGGAAGACCTGCCCAGTGCCGAGACCCGTTTGCAGATTTTCCTGATGGCGATGCGCCGCCTGCTTGACGCCGGCTACATCTATATCGGCCTGGATCATTTCGCGTTGCCCGAAGACGAACTCAGTCGCGCCGGCATGGATGGCAGCCTGCACCGCAACTTCCAGGGCTATACAACGCGTGCGGATTGCGATATGGTCGGGCTGGGCTTGTCGGCCATTGGAAAAGTCGGGCGCGCCTACAGCCAGGCGGCGCATTCGCTCAAGGCTTGGTATCACGCTCTGGATCAGGGTGAACTTCCCATTGCAAAAGGGTACGAGCTTTCCGATGACGACATGCTGCGCAGGGAAATCATCATGCGTATCATGTGCAGCATGCCACTGGATCTTGCGGCCCTTGCCGGGCAGCATGGCTTTGATTTTCAGGTGTATTTTGCCTCCGAGCTGGCCCGTCTCGCAGTGTATCAGGACGCCGGCCTGCTCGAACTCGACAACGGTACGCTGCGCATCACGCCCAAGGGCCGGCTTTTCGTGCGCGCGATCGGCATGGTCTTTGACGCGCACCTCGCGCGGCCGACCACATCCACTTATTCCCGGCTGATCTGAATCCGATGGCCATTTCTTCAAGGAAATCCGACCCGTGTTAACTTCAGCGCTGCAGAATTTCACTCTCAAGGGGCGTTCGCTTCTGCCCATCGTCCAGGGCGGCATGGGAGTGGGCATCTCGGCACACCGCCTCGCCGGCACCGTGGCGTCGCTGGGCGCCATGGGAACCATTTCCAGCGTCGACCAGCGTCGCCATCATGGCGATCTGATGGAGCGTACAGGCCGGTCGCGCAACAAGGACCTCATCGACGCCGCTAACCTGGTCGCGCTGGATCGCGAGATCAAGAAAGGGCTGGCGCTGTCGGAAGGGCGCGGCATGATTGCCGTGAACATCATGAAAGCGCTGTCGGAATATGCCAACTCCGTGCGCCAGGCATGCGAGAGCGGGGCGCATGCCATTGTTGTCGGCGCCGGCCTACCGCTCGACCTGCCCGACCTGACCCGGGATTTCGCCAAGGTGGCGCTGGTACCCGTGCTGTCCGACGTGCGCGGGATCGGGCTGCTCATCAAGAAGTGGATGCGCAAGAAGCGCCTGCCCGATGCCATCCTGATCGAAAATCCCAAGTTTGCTGCGGGCCACCTGGGCGTGTCCAGTGCTGACGACATCGACAAGCCGGAATACGAATCACCCAATGTGGTCGAAGGCACGCTGCAGCTGTTCAAGGAGCTTGGCCTGGAACGCGAGAACATCCCGCTCATCGTGGCCGGTGGCCTGCACCAGCACGAGCAGCTGCGCGATCTGCTGGCCGTCGGCGCCAGCGCAGTGCAGCTGGGCACGGCCTTCGCCGTTACCGAAGAAGGCGATGCCCATATCAACTTCAAGAAAGTGCTGGCCGACGCCCGGCCGGAGGATACGGTCACCTTCACCAGTACCGCCGGCCTGCCGGCGCGGGCCGTGCGTACGCCCTGGCTGGACAACTACCTGGCCAAGCTGGATCACCTCAAGGCCATCGCCAAGCCCCGGCCCTGCACGGTGGGCTTCGATTGCCTGGTCAAATGCGGTTTTCGCGACGGCATCGCCGAATGGGGCCAGTTCTGCATCGATACCCAGCTGGCCTTCGCCCTGCAGGGCGATGTGAAGCGCGGCCTGTTCTTCCGCAGCAGCGAAGTATTGCCTTTCGGCAATGCCATCCGACCGGTGCGCGAGCTGATCGAATACATGCTCACGGGCGTGCGCCCGCGTGCGCTCGCCGCGGCCTGAGCACGTTTTTCCTAGGCTGGCGTTGCCGCGTCGACGGGCAGCGCCGGCTGGAGCCAGGCCAGCACGGCACCCGCAAACAGAATGGCGGCCGAGATCCCCAGTCCCGCGGCGAGGCTGCCGCTGCGGTCGCTGATCCAGCCCGCAGCCGCCGGCCCGATGGTCTGACCCACCGCAAACAGCGTGGTGGCCAGCGCCAGCGCGCTGCCCCAGGCGCTGGCGGGCAGGTTATGCTTCACAAAAGTGGTCACGCCCGAGGGCACCATGAGCACGCTCACACCGACCAGCGCCGCCGAAAGCCAGATGCCGGCCAGACCTGGAAGCACCAGCGGCAGCAGGGCGCCGCAAGCCAGCGTGACCAGGGTCACGGCCATGGGGATGCCGTTGGTACGGGCGGCGAAAAGGCGCGACCAGACCCGGGGTGCGAGCAGGCACATCAGGCCTAGCAGGGACCACATGATGGACGTGACGGCGGCCATGGGTAAGGCGCCGCTATCGTTGAACCTGACCCAGGCGATGATGAAGGTCATGTAGGCGATATAGCCCAGGCCGAAGGCGAAATAAGCCAGGAAGGCCGGCGCGCAGGGGCGCCAGCGCCAGGGGGCTTTGCGCACGCCGGCAAGGGCGGGCGGGGCGTGACGCGCCGCCGCCAGCGCGGCCAGCGTGATGGGCGTACACAACGCTGCAGTACCGACCCAGGCCCAGGGCCAGGCCCCCGGCCCGGCCAGTGCGAACAGCCAGGGCAGGCTGGCGCCGCTGAGCAGCATGCCGCTGCCGCCGCCGCCGAAATAAATGATCATGGCGCGCGCGCCCAGCATGCTGGCCAGAACTCCACCCGTGATGAAAGCCCACGCCGCGGACAAACCCGTAATGAAGCGGATCAGGTTGAGTGCGAGGAAGTTATCCGTCAGGCCGTTGGCCAGCAGGCTGACGGTGGTGATGAGCATGCCCGCCACGAAAAGACGCTGATTGCCCAGCCGCTCCACCGTCAGAAAAGTCAATAGCGATCCGAGCAGATAACCCAGCGCGTTCGACGTGTTGAGCCAGCCCGCCTGCGCATAGCTCAGGTCCAGGCTGCTTTGCATGGCCGGCAGGATGAGTGCATACGCGAAGCGACCGAATCCGACGGTGACTGCGGCACCCCCCGATAATGCCCAGGGAACGAGTGCGGGGTTCATGGTGGGCGCGCTCCGGCTCGATTTGCCAAAGCCTTTGATATTACCACTGCAATCAGGCCGGCAAACGACGCACTTTGTCGCGCAACTGCGCGAAATCGTATTCCGGTCCACAGCGGCCGAGGCACAACCGGATGGCGATCACCAGGGCGGGCACGCAAGCCGCCAGCAGGAAGGACTCCAGGAGCTGGGTGGGCGGCGCGCCAGGAGCCGGAAACAGGATGATGCCCGCGGCCAGGCCCAGCAGGGTCGCGGTCATGGCCATGCCTCCGCTGCAGCGCCGGTTGTAGAGCCCGAAGAACACGGGAAAGGCGGCCGCGGCGCACAGCAGGTCCGCCAGCAGGAACAAATAGAGCACGCTGTAGCCTTGCGCGGCCGTGATCAGGACGGGAATGCAGAGCAGGAAAACCAGTGCGCGCGCCAGGCGCATCAGCGTGGCGGCATTCGCGGCGGGCCGCAGGCGCTGCGCGTCGACCGCAATGATGCTGGCGAGGGCGCTGATGGCCGTGTCCGCACTGCTCATGATCAGCGCCAGGCCCAATGGAATTAGGGCGATCGTCAGCCACAGGGGCAGGCCCGGCAGGATGATGGTGAACAGGGCGATGGCGCTGTCCCCCGAAGCATCGCCCGCCATGTAGGCCAGGCCGAACAGACCCATGATGAAAATGACGGGCGCCACCAGCAGGCTGGCGAGCAGGAAGCCGGCCCGCATCGCGCGTGTCGAGCGTGCGGCATATATGCGCTGCCAATACCCCTGATGAAACAGGCCGGTGAGCAGGACGGCGACGAAAAAGCCCAGCCCCGATTTGACCGCGTCCGGGTGCCAGGGCTGGAGCAGCTGCGGCGCCTTGTGCTGCAGGGCCTGCACGACGGGCGCCGCACCGCCGACGGCGCGCCAGCCCAGTGCTACCAGCATAAGCAGCAAAGGCGCGATGATGAGCATTTGCAGCTTGTCGGTGAAGATGGTCGCCGCGAGCCCGCCCCACGCGGTATAGACTAATGTGGCGCCCAGCACCAGGCTGGCGGTCACCCAGAGGGGGACGGGCGCCAGCAGCGTCATCAGGCGGGCCATGGCCGTGAGTTCCGCCGTGAGGGTGATCAGCAGGTAGAACAGCATGATGGCCAGCGTGAGGCCATACATGCCCCGTCCGTAACGCGTGATCACGAATTCCGTCAGCGTGTGGCCTTCCGGGATCAGGCGGCGCATGCGCTGGCCCAGTGGGATCATGGCCAGGCGCGGCGCCATGGCACCGAACGCATAGCCGATCAGGGCACCGACGCCGCCCCAGGTTGCGGCCTGCGCCGGGGCGAACAGGATCCAGGCGCCCAGCGACGAGGCCATGAGCGTGAGCACCGTGGCGGTGACTCCCTGGCTGTTGCGGGCGACGATGTAGTCTTCGAGGGTGCTGCTGCCGCGGCGCGCATAAAGCAGCCCGGCCAGCGCGAATGCGCCGCAGAAAAAGCCCAGCCAGCACAGCGCTGGCCAAAACGTCAGCATGTCATGCTCCTTCCCTACGCCGGCATGATCCGGATCAGGTGCTAAGGGTTACCGCAAGCTGCGGATTCTCAGCCCGATGCACGGGCTCCCCCAGGTGAAGGCGAAAGCGTAGCGCCCGCCAGCGTCCGCAGTCAAGCGGTTTCTGGCCGCATTCATGCTAAGCTTTGCGGCCTCTGTTCTCTTTTTTGCGCCATGGAGGAATGATGCAGCCGCTGACACTTGCGCTGGCAGATCAGATCGTCCTGGTCACCGGGGGCGCGCGCGGTCTGGGTCTGGCGCTGTCGCAGGCATTCCTGCACGCCGGCGCACGCGTGATCGTCAATTATCTGCACAGCGCCCAGGCCGCAGCGGCATTGGCGGGGCGTTGGCCGGATCGGGCCCTGGCGCTGCAGGCCGACGTCACGGATGCGGGTGCCGTGCAGGCGCTGGTCGCGCAGGCGCAGCGGCATTTTGGCGCTGCCGTGACGACGGTGGTCAACAATGCCTTGCCGCGCTTTTCCTTCGATGGGGAGGCGCGGGCGCATGTGCCCGCGCTCACCGGCCAGCAGATGCGCCAGCAGTTCGACGGTGTCGTCGGTGGCGCACTCCACGTCGTGCAGGCAGTGCTGCCCGGCATGCAGGCGCTCGGCTTCGGGCGCATCATCAATGTCGGCACCAACCTGTTCCAGAACCCCGTGGTGCCGTATCACGATTATACGGCGGCCAAGGCGGCGCTGTTGTCCTTGACGCGCACCCTGGCACACGAGCTGGGCCCCGACGGGATCACGGTCAACATGGTGTCCGGCGGCCTGCTGCGCACCACCGATGCGTCGGCTGCCACGCCGGAGGCGGTCTTCAGCCTGATTGCCGCCAGCACGCCCCTGCGCCGCGTGACCACGCCGGCAGAGTTCGCCGATGCCGCGCTGTTCTTCGCGTCGCCCTGGGCGCGCGCGATCACGGGGCAGAATCTGCTCGTCGATGGCGGGCTGGTGAAGAACTAGGGCCGCGGCGGCGGCAACACGGATGGAATCATGGCCCGGCAACGCCTGCACCTGAATGTCTTCATCATGGCCTGTGGCCATCACAAGGCCGCTTGGCGCCACCCGGATTCGTCCGTCGAACGGCTGGGCGACATCGGCTATTACACCGCGCTGGCGCAGCAGGCCGAACGGGCCTGCTTCGATGCCGTCTTTCTTGCCGACGGCAGCGCGGTGGCCGACGTTCAGGATGGTCCGCGCTGGTTCCTCGAGCCGCTCACCTGCCTGGCCGCCCTGGCGCAGGCGACCGAGCGCATCGGCCTGATCAGCACCGTGTCCAGCACCTTTTTCACGCCTTTTCACGCGGCGCGCCTGCTGGCGTCCCTGGACCATATTTCCCGGGGGCGCGTGGGCTGGAATGTGGTGACATCCATGTTCGATGCCGAAGCGCGCAACCATGGCCTTGACGCCATGCCCGATCATGCCTGGCGCTACGGGCGCGCCGAAGAATTCATCGATGCCGTCCTGCGGCTGTGGGATTCCTGGTCCGACGACGCCTTGCTGCTGCAGCGCGACGGTCGCTATGCCGATGCGGACAAGGTACGCCCCATCCACCACCAGGGCGCGCATTTCCGGGTCGAAGGCCCGCTGACGGTGCCACGCCCGCCCCAGGGGCATCCGGTGCTGTTTCAGGCCGGCGCGTCAACGCAGGGACGTGCGCTGGCGGCCCGGCGTGCCGAGGCGGTTTATGCCGTCGCCCATGATCTGCCGGCAGCCCAGGCCTATTACCGCGATATTCGCGCCCGCCGGCGTGCCATCGGTCGGCGCGACCCCGTGCCCATCATGCCCGGACTGGTCACTTATGTGGCCGCGACGCAGGCCGAGGCGCGCGCGCGGCAGGCGGCGCTGGACCAGCTGTTGCCCGTCGAGGCGTCTTTGCGCCAGCTCGAGAGTTTCATTTTCCAGGATTGCAGCGGCTGGGCGCTGGATGCACCCGTGCCCGCGCTGCCGCCGCTGGAAAGCTTCCCCGGACCCAAGGGACGTTACGCCACCATTCTGCGCATCGTGCACACCGAACACCCCACCCTGCGCCAGTTGCTGGGGCGCCTGGCGGCCGGCGGCGGCCATTGCACGGTGGTGGGTACGCCCGATGTGGTCGCGGACCACATCGAGCACTGGTTTCGTAACGAAGGGGCGGACGGCTTCAACCTGATGCCGCCCAGCCTGCCCGACAGCCTGACCGATTTTGTCGAGCAGGTCGTGCCCATTTTGCAGCGACGCGGCTTGTTTCGCAGCCACTACGAACACACTACGCTGCGTGGCCACCTGGGCCTGGTGCGCCCCTAGAAATACGTCAGGCCGATGGAGATGATGACGCCGGAGATGATCAGCTGGATGAGGCAATAGCCCATGATGTCCTTGGCCTTGAGGCCGGCAATCGCCAGCACGGGCAGGGCCCAGAACGGTTGCAGCATGTTGGTCCAGGCATCACCCCAGGCTACGGCCATCGCCGCGCGCGCCATGTCGACATCCAGCGCCAGCGCGGCTTCGATGACGACCGGGCTTTGCACCGCCCATTGCCCGCCGCCCGACGGCACGAACATGTTCACGATGCCGGCGCTGATGAAGGTCCAGAACGGCAACGTCTTGACCGTGGCGAACGAGACCATCCACTCGGATAGCGTGGCAGCCAGCCCCGACTGGATCATGATGGCCATGATGCCGGCGTAGAACGGAAACTGGATGACGATGCCGCCGCCACCCTTGATGGCCTCGGCCAGGCTGATGAGCATGCGCCGGGGCGAACCGTGCAGCACGATGGCCAGCATCAGGAACATGAAGTTGATCACGTTCAGGTTCAGCCCGCCGTGCTTGACGACGTAATAGTCGAACAGGTAGGCGATGCCGGAAAAGCCCACGATCCAGGCCAGCAGGCGGCTGTTTTCAAGCTTGTCGGCCGGGCGATGGTCGGTCAGGGCCGGATCGTCCGCGGGTTCTTCAAGCAGCTTCGGATCGACGTATACGCTTTCCGACTCGGGTGGCAGCATGAGCCGGTTCACGATGGGCACGACGATGAACAGCACGACCACCAGGGCCAGATTGAAGAAGGCAAAGATGGTGTCCGACGTCGGGATGATGCCCATCTTGTCGGCGGCGAAATGGCCTTCGGTTGCGATGGTGAGCGGCACCGAACCGGCCAGACCGCCGTGCCAGATCAGAAAGCCCGAATAGGCACTGGCCACCAGCAGCTTGTAGTCGACGCGGACCTGGCGCGCGATCTCCTTGGCGAACAGAGCGCCCACGACCAGGCCGAAGCCCCAGTTGATCCAGCTGGCCGCCAGCGAGACCACGGTGACCAGGATGATGGCACCGCCGGCCGATTTGGCGGTGGCGGCGAGCCGTGTGAGCAGGCCGCGCACCAGGGGCGTGCTGGCCAGCATATGGCCGGTGAGCAGAACCAGCAGCATCTGCATGGCAAACACCAGCAGGCCCCAGAAGCCATCGCCCCACATGCGCATGAGCGCCAGGGGCGTGGTCTGCTGCACCACCATGGCCGCAATGGCGGCGATGATGGTGAGCAGCAGGACGAAAATATAGGGGTCGGGCAGATAACGCTCGACCAGCCGGACGGATGCCCGGGTGAGAAGTCGAAACATGGGGTCCCCCTTTTTAATGGATTGGTGGTGGGACCAGTATATCCATGAAGGTCAGGATATGGGCAATTGTTTCACGAGATGGATGGGCAAGGTGGAAAAACCGCTGCCGGGATAGCTGGCGCGCGTTGCCGGCTGATTTTGTGACAGGCGCAGGGCCTGCGTGCCGTCCAGCAACACTTCCATGACGACGCGCAACTGTTCGCGCGAGAGCGTGGCCCCCGGGCAGACGTGGATGCCGGCGCCGTAGAGCAGGTTCAGATCCGGGGCGCGATCCAGGCGGAACTCGTCCGGATCGCCGAAGACGGTTTCGTCGCGGTTCGCGGAGGCCCACAGCAGGGCCAGCCGTTCACCCGCGTGGATGGGTACGCCGCCGACTTCCGTGGCCCGTGTGGCCACGCGCCGGTTCATGATGAGGGGCGGGTGGATGCGCAGGATTTCATCGATGGCGGGCGGCAACAGCGCGTGGTCGGCCCGCAGCCGGTCCTGCAGGTCGGGCCGTGCGGCGAGGTATTCGACGAGAATGCCCACGCAGGCCGCGATGGTGGCCAGTTCGCCCACCGTCCAGTTGCGCAGAATGCTGACGATTTCCTCGGTCGTGACGGGACGATCGAAAATGCGTGCGTGCAGCAGGCGGGTGGTGGCATCGTCCGGCGCCTGGTCGCCGGCCTGCCGGCGTTCGTCGAGCAGGGCCGAGATATAGCCGTCGAACTCCAGCGCCACGGCGGCCAGCGCCTGTTCGTCGCGGCGCAGGGTGGCCTCGTAGTTCTTGCGCGTCCATTCCATGAGCGGTGCGTGCAGGTGCTCGGGCCAGCCCATGTAGGCGCAGGTGGCCTGCACCGCGAAGATGCGCGCGAACGCACCCATGAATTCGACCGTGCCGTCGGCGGGCAGGGCGGCCAGCAGCTGCTGCGAGAGGGTGCGGCAGGCCGGTAGGAAGGCATCGACTTCTTCCTGGCTGAAGTAGGGGTCGATCAGGGCGCGAAACGCCGTGTGCTCGGGAGGGTCCATGCCGTTGGGCACGGCGGGAAAGCGAGACACGGCGCTGCTGAAGCCTTCGTGATCGTTGGCGATGCGCAAGACGTCGGCATGGCGGAAAATGGAAGCGTAGCCGTGCCGGCTGCGGGCAACCGGGCAGCGCTGCCGCATGCGATCGTAGCTTTCGATCTGATCCGCCTGGACGGCATCGCTGCGCGGATCCCAGTCGTACCTGTCCTGCTCGCTCATGACAACTCCTGCGAAAAACCCAAACGTGCATTGCCATTGTCGCCCATATTCGGGCGCTGGCAGTCAAAGCCCTCATGTTACGGAGTTCATGCGCACGGTGGAATGACCTGAATCAATGCATTCAGCTGCCTCTGGCTTTGCTAAGATGGCAACAGCAAAAACGGGCGCCCGCGCCCGCCCTTTTCTCTTCCTCTTTCTGAAAGATGCCGCATCATGCCTGAACTCTTCGATCCCATTGCGCTGGGCGAGCTGCAACTGGACAACCGGATCATGATCTCGCCCATGTGTCAGTATTCCGCCGTGAACGGCAATGCCGGTGCCTGGCACCTTGCCCACCTGGGCAGCCTGGCGCTCAGCGGTGCCGGCCTGCTGTGCCTGGAAGCCACGGGGGTGTCACCCGAGGGGCGCATTTCTCCGGGATGCCTGGGCTTGTGGAGCGATGAGAACGAAGCCGCGCTCGAACCCGTGGTGGCCTTGGTGCGTGCCACGGCGCCCATCCGGCTGGCCATCCAGCTCAGTCATGCGGGGCGCAAGGCGGCCAGCGCGCCACCGTGGGATGGCGGGGCCCTGCTCCCGCCCGACCGGGGCGGCTGGCAGACCATAGCGCCCAGTGCGCTCGCGCACGGTGCGCATGAGCCGGCGCCGCTGGCGATGAGCCTGGCCGATATCGAACGGGTGCGCGACGATTTTGCGGCGGCCGCCCGGCGTGCCGTGCGCCTGGGTTTCGATGCCATCGAGCTGCACGGTGCGCATGGTTATTTGCTGCATCAGTTTCTCTCACCCATCGCCAATACGCGTACGGATGCCTACGGGGGGTCGCTCGAAAATCGTCTGCGCTTTCCCCTGTCCGTGTTCGAGGCGGTGCGCGCCGCTGTCCCGGCCCATGTTCCCGTGGGCATGCGGGTGTCGGCGACGGACTGGATCGATGACCGGCCCGCCTGGGATCTGGCGCAGACCATCGTCCTTGCGCACGCCCTGAAGGCGGCGGGTGCCGACTGGATCGATGTGTCCAGCGGCGGCATCAGCGCGCTGCAGAAAATCAGCGTCGGACCCGGTTACCAGGTCGCATTCGCGCAGGCGGTGCGCGAGGCCACCGGTATGACCACAATGGCAGTAGGCTTGATCACCGAGGCGCAGCAGGCGCAAGCTATCGTGTCCAGTGGGCAGGCAGACATGGTCGTGCTGGGGCGCGCCATGCTTCATGATCCCCGCTGGCCCTGGCGTGCAGCGGCCGAGCTGGGCGCCCAGGTGCAGGGTGCACGACAATACTGGCGTGCCCTGCCATCGGGCACCCCGCGCATATTCGGCAATACTGTCATAGGGCAGCGCTGATCTCCAGGAAAACGCCCATGGTTCACGACATCATCATTGTCGGTGCAGGCATCGCCGGCGCCTCGCTGGCGTACCGCCTGCCACTGGAAAGACAGGTCCTGATGCTCGAGCGCGAGGCGCGCCCGGGCTATCACTCCACGGGCCGCTCGGCGGCGCTGTTTCTGGAAATCTATGGTTCGGAAACCGTCAGGGCGCTGACCATGGCGGGGCGTGACTTCCTGCAGCAGCCGCCCGAGGGCTTTTGTCCCGTGCCCATACTCACCCCGCGCGGCATGATGTTCGTGGGTGGCCCAGAAGACCTGGCCCTGTTGCAGCGCGATTTCGCTGATTTTCGTGCCCAGGGCATCGACGTGCGCTGGCTTGCGCCGGATGAGGCACAGGCGCTCGTGCCGTGTCTCGACGCGGCCTGCCTGGCCGGCGCCATCTACGATCCGCATGCCTGCGATATCGATGTCGATGCCCTGCATCAGGCGTATATCCGGGGTGCGCGCCAGCACGGCGTCAGCCTGCAGCTCGATGCCGGCGTCGCACGCGCCACTCGCGGCGAGGACGGCCTTTGGACGCTGGTGCTGGACGATGGCGCAACATTGCGCACGCGCACCGTGGTGAATGCCGCGGGGGCTTGGGCGGACGATCTGGCGCAACGCTGCGGCGTGCGTCCGCTGGGCATTCAACCCCGGCGCCGTTCGGCGTTCCTGTTCTCTCCGCCCGAAGGGGTGGATCACACGGGCTGGCCCGCCGTACTGGATGTCGGCAATCGCTATTATTTCAAGCCGGATGCCGGCATGCTGGTGGGCTCGCCGTCCAATGCGGATCCGGTCGCCGCGCATGACGTCGTGGCCGAAGAAATCGACATCGCCACCGGCATCCACCACATCGAGGCCGTCAGCAGCCTGCGCATCCGTCGTCCCAGCCACGTTTGGGCAGGCCTGCGCAGCTTTGCGCCGGATGAGGAAATGGTGATCGGCTGGGATGCCGATGTGCCGGGATTCTTCTGGCTCGCAGGCCAGGGCGGCTACGGCATCCAGACCTCGGCCGGCGTGTCGCTGCTGGCGGCCAGCCAGCTGGCCGGCGCGCCGTTGCCGCAGCAACTGGCGCGCTTCGGGGTGCAGGCTGCCGTCATGGCGCCCGGGCGCTTCGCCTAGATCAGGCCGGCGTCCTTCAGGAACCGCTGCGCGGCATCGCGGATGGTGACCTTGTCCACATCCACGCTGGCATTCAGCCGCGCCATGGTCTGGTCATCCAAGCGTGCGGAAACCGCGTTCAGCAGTTCACCCAGTTCCGGGTACTGCTCCAGAATGGGCTGACGCACGACGGGCGTGAGGGCGTAAGCCGGGAAAAAGTGCTTGTCGTCTTCCAGCACGGCAAAATCGAAGGCCGGGATGCGGCCGTCGGTGGCAAACACCAGGGCAACATCCACCTGCGCATCACGCAGGGCCTGATAGGTCAGGCCCGAATCCATGCGCTTGACATTGGGGCGGCCGAAGGCGAAACCGTAGGTTTTCTCCATGGGCTTCAGGCCGTCGGGCCGGGCGGCGAACTCGGCATTGGAGGCAAAGCTCAGCGTAGCACCGCCATTGATGGCCTGCGCCAACGCGCTGAGCGTGCCGATGCCGCGCGTCTGCGCATCGGCCTTGCGCATGGCCAGGGCATAGGTGTTGTTCGCCTTGGACGGATTCAGCCAGACCAGTCCTTTTTCGGCGTCCAGTCGTTTCACTGTGGCATAGGTCTCGTCCGGGCTGAGCCGCTCCTCGATCTTGTTGTAGGTGATTAGCGATGTACCGGTGTATTCCCAGCAGACGTCGATCTGGCCGTTTTCCTGCGCCTGGCGCAGTACCATACTGCCCATGCCGGCGCGCAGGTCTACCGTATAGCCCTTGGCCTGCAGAAGCTGCGAGGTCATTTCGGCCATGATCTGCTGCTCGGTATAGTTTTTCCCGCCGACGACGATGGTGTCGGCCCCTGCGGCGGACGCGGCAAGCGTCAGCGCGAGCGCGGGCAAAAGGGTTTTCAATTTCATGGGAGATCTCCTTGTTGTGGTCGGCCGGGCTCATTGGGCCTGGCGCAAGGGATTGACGCCGCGCGGAATCACGAGGATTGCAACGCCGGCGATGAGGGTATCAATAATGATCGCCAGCAGGGCGGTCGGGATGGCACCCGCCAGCATCATGGTGGGTTCGTTCAGGTCGATGCCGGTGAAAATGAGCTCGCCCAGGCCCCCGCCGCCGATCAGGAAGGCCAGCGGGACGGTGCCCACGTTGATAGTGAGTGCGGTGCGCACGCCCGCAAAGATCACGAACAGCGCGTTGGGCAGTTCCACGCGCCACAGCGCCTGCGCCGACGTCATGCCGGTGCCGCGCGCCGCCTCGAGCAAAAAGGCGGGCACGGCCATGAGGCCGGAATACGTATTGCGCACGATGTAGAGCAGGGAGGCGAGCCAGAGCGCGAAAATGGCGGGCGGGCGGCCGATGCCCAGCAGCGTCATGGACAACGCGAGCACCGCCAGCGTGGGAATGGTCGTGCCGACGTTGAGCACCTGCATCAGGCCTTCGGCAATCCGTTGCAGCGCCGGGCGACTGAGCGCGATGCCCAGCGGGATGCCCAACGCGATGGCAAGGCCCCCGGAAATCAGGGTGAGCTCGATATGCTGCGCGCCCAGATAGACGATGTCCTCCCCGTAGGCGTGCCACAGCGCCAGGCCGATCGCCGTCATGCGGCCTTGTCCTGCGTCGGTTCGCGCCCGAGGTAGCGGGCCAGGTCGTACAGGGCCAGGTTGCCCTGGTAAATGCCGGCATCGTCCACGCAGGGTAGCCAGTCCTGCTGATGATCGAGCATGATGGACATGGCCGTGCGCAAATCGTCGCCGGGACGCACCACCGCCGGTGCCGGTCGCCAGTGGCGCCGGGACAGCACACCAGTGCCCATCACGTGCCGATTGCTGATCACGCCCAGCAGCCGTTCGCGCTCGTCCAGAACCGCCGCGCTGTTTTGCGCGCTGCCGGCCAGCAGACGGCGCGCCTCGTCCAGCTGGATGCCGGCGCGCAGCCGCAAGGTGTGCGGGCGCAGGGCTTCGCCCACACGCGCCAGTGACAGGCGCTTGAGGCTGCGATCGCGACCCACGAACTCGGCGACGAAGGCATTGGCCGGCGCGGCCAGGATCTGGCCGGGGGCGTCCGCCTGCTCGATGCGTCCGGCCCGGAAAATGGCGATCATGTCGCCCATCTTCACGGCCTCGTCGATGTCATGGCTCACGAACAGAATCGTCTTGCCCAGGCTGGCCTGCATCTTGAGGAACTCGTCCTGGATGGTCTCGCGGCTGATGGGATCCAGCGCGCCGAAAGGTTCGTCCATGAGCAATACGGGCGGGTCGGCCGCCAGGGCGCGCGCCACGCCGATGCGCTGCTGCTGTCCACCGGAGAGTTCATTTGGATAGCGGCGTGCGAACACCGACGGGTCCAGCGTCATCATGTCGAGCAGTTCGTCGACACGGCGACGGATACGCTCGCGCGCCCAGCCCAGCATGCGCGGCACCACGCCGATGTTGTCGGCCACGGTCATGTTCGGGAATAGGCCGATCTGCTGGATCACGTAACCCATGCCGCGACGCAGATCGATGGTGTCGTAATCGCTCGTGTCCTGCCCGTCGATGGCGATGCGTCCCGACGTGGGCCGGATGAGGCGATTCACCATCTTGAGTGTCGTGGTCTTGCCGCAGCCCGACGGGCCCAGCAGCACGCAGATCTGCCCTTTGGGGACGTGCAGCGAAATACGGTCGACTGCCGTCGTCCTGCCTTCGCGGGTGTCAAAGGTCTTGCTCAGGTTTTCCAGTCTGATCATGATGACTTTGATTCCTCTGAAAAGATCATGCGTCCGCCACCGCCTTCAGGCCGGCCGGCGTCAGACGCTTTTGCAGCCACAGCAGGCCCAGGTCGACGACGATGGCCAGCAGGCTGACTGCGACTGCGCCGGTGATGAGCTGGCGCGGATCCGTCTGTGAAATGCCCCGGCTGATGAAAATGCCCAGGCCCCCGGCCCCGATGTAGGTGGCAATGGCCATGATGCCGATGTTCAGTACGGCAGCGCTGCGCACGCCGGCCATGATGACCGGAACGGCCAGCGGAATTTCCATTTGCCACAGGCGCTGGCGGGGCGTCATGCCCATGCCGCGCGCCGCTTCGCGCAGTGCCGGATCCACGTTATTGATGGCGGTATAGCTGTTGCGGATGATGGGCAGCTGCGAGTAAAGCAACACGGCGATGACCGCCGGGACATAACCGATGCCATGGCCGATGCGCGAAAGAATCGGGATCATCAGCCCGAACAGCGCGATGGACGGAATCGTCATGACAACCGCGCCAGTGTACAACACGGCATTCGCAAGCCGCTTGTGGCGCGTGATGAAGATGCCCATCGGTACTCCGGTCAGAATCGCCAGGCCGATGGCCACGCCCACCAGCGACACATGCTCTATCGTGCGGGTCGCGATCTCGTCCAGGTTCTGGGTGATGAACAGCCAGGTTTCCATATGTCCTTCCTTTTCGGGCGCTCACGGCAGCCCCGTTTTGCGCTAAAATTCCACGTTTGCGAAAACAGCCGGGTTTTTGCTCTATACTCTTGCGCGCATGCGTTGTGGTACGCGTGCGTCCTTACCGGCCCAGCGTTTCAGCGTGGTACCGGCACATCCATTCGAACAGGATGCCATGGCTCGTCCAGAGTCCATGGTTCCGGCCTTTTCTCGCGTCTGCCCGCGCAGGGCGTGGCGGGATCCTTGACAGGGAGCACTTGACTATGCAAGGCCTGCACCTCACCGCAGATCTCTATCGTTGTGGCTGTGATGCGTCATTCCTGACGCACGCCGACACGCTGGCGGACTTGTGCCGCAAGCATACCCTGGACGTCGGTCTGACGCTGGTGGGTGAAAAATGGCATACCTTTCCAGACTACCAGGGGGAGCCCGGCGGCGTGACCGGCATGCTGCTGCTGGCAGAATCCCATCTGGCCATCCATACCTGGCCCGAACGCAATGGTGTAACACTGGATGTCTATGTTTGCAACTTCGAGGGTGACAATTCCAGCAAGGCCGAGCGCCTGATGAACGCGCTGGAAGCGGCATTCGCGCCCGCGGGTGCGCAGCGCAACCGTCTGTGGCGCGGCGATGTCGACGGGGGCGCACAGCAAGGCGAGCTGCTGCTCGAACCGCTGAACGAAAACAGCGCTTACGGGTTTCGCTTCGAACGTCGCCTGCTGTCGCAACAAACACGCTACCAGCACCTGGAGCTGCTGGAATCGGCCGATCTGGGCAAGACCTTGCGGCTGGACGGCTGCCTGATGACGGCGGAAGCCGAAGAATTCTTCTATCATGAAGCGCTGGTCCATCCGGCGGCGGTGGCGCATCCCGCGCCGCGTCATGCGCTCATCATCGGCGGCGGGGATGGCGGTGCGCTGGAGGAATTGCTCAAGCATCCGCTGGAATCCGTCACCCTGGTCGATCTGGACGAGCAGGTCATCGCCGTGTCGCGCGAGCATCTGCGCAGTATCAACAAGGGTGCGTTCGACGATCCGCGCGTCCAGGTCGAGATTGGCGACGGCGCCGATTACGTGGCCGCCAGCGCGCGCCGCTTCGACCTGGTATTGCTCGATCTCACTGATCCTGAGACTCCCGCCGGCCCGCTGTACACGCAAGCGTTTTTCGAGCAGTGCAAGCGCGTCCTGGCACCAGGCGGCGCCATGGTGTTGCATCTGGGCGCACCATTTTATCAGCCGGATCAGGTGCGCGACCTGGCGCGCGAGCTGGGTGCCGTCTTCGAACAGGTGCATGGTTTCGGCCTGCACATCCCGCTGTATGGGGCCTACTGGGCCCTGGCAGTCGTGTCCGATGATCTCGATCCTGCAGCACTCGACGCCGCAGAGGTGGCACGCCGTCTGCAGGCACGTGGCGTTGGCGAGCTGCAATACTATAATCGCGACGTGCATGGCGCGTTGTTCGCATTGCCCAATTTTCACCGGCGCCTGATGCTGGAGTCGGCGATGGCCGAGGCCTGATTGCGCGGCGCCTCTAGGCATTTTCCCTGATGGCATGCAGCACTGGCCTGGGGTAAAACAGCGTCTGACGGGGGCGGTAGCCAAGGATCATGCCTTCTACCGTTCCCGTCGGGAGAACAACAAGAGCGCCCATCCGCTTCCGCAAGACCAATCAGAACAGGGACGGGAAGGGGAGAACAAGAAGAGTGCAGTGGCGGCTGCCTGAGTCAGCCGCCACTGCGCGAATAAGCACTGGCTATTGTGCCGGGGATCATGTACAATTTTGTTTCTGGGGTCGATCCGGCTTCGACGTGGGTCGCGAAACAGAGCAGGGCATGTCGAGCACCAGTTCGCTCGTAAATCCACTGGAAAACTATAAACGCCAACGACGAGCGTTTCGCTCTGGCCGCTTAAGCGGTGAGCCGCTGCACTGATTTGTCTTTGGGTCGGGTGGGGTAACACTCACAGCAGCGTCATCTACAAAGAATCGGACGTGGTCAGGTCACTGGGCCAGGTCTCAAATGCAAAGTGAATCGCCGCGGAAAAGGCCTGTTGGCTGGCATGCTCCAAGGCTAAAACTCAAATCAACCAACTACACATGTAGAACTGCCTGCAGAGGGCTTGCGGACGGGGGTTCAATTCCCCCCGACTCCACCATTTAGAAAAGACAAACCCGTCTCTCTGGGGTCGTTCCCCGGGGTGACGGGTTTTCTTTTTCCCCTTGTTTCTAAAGGGTTTGCGCCCGTTTCACATCTTTCCAAAGCACCTCTCCGCACCATCGATTCTCCCCATCCTCCCGCCTTTCTTTCTCTGTTTGGCCCCTGATTCTCTGTTTTCTCCGGACCAAGTCCGAAGCTCGTCCGGAAAGCTACATCCTTGATTGATATGGGTTTGCGGCTGATTGCCATTTTGGGCGG
>JACDJB010000351.1_pt1 | contig 52132 bp, 46 predicted proteins | sample 7454121 | NCBI WGS metagenome assembly JACDJB01 (sample SAMN14253290, study PRJNA609438) | sludge metagenome | isolation source: sludge after 25d culture with pyrite | collected 2018-12-20 | reverse complement strand
CCGGCTGGATCGGAACGTAGGGCGCTTCGGCGCGGGCCGCGGCCGGAAGCGCGGCGAGCAGCAGGGCGCAGAGAAAACCGGGGAGAAATCGGGCGAAAACGCTGCGCAGCGGCAGCCGGGACGAAAGAATCGGGGCCATGGAAAATACCTCCGCAAGCGGCCAATGAACTCCCCCGTCTCGGGAGGCTAGCCCACGTGCGCCGGTCCGTCCATTCCCCGGATGGGGTAGTGCTCCGAACTTCAGCTGGAATCTCGGCTTCGCCGGGATGAGGGATCAATTCTTGTTCAGAGCTTCCCTTGCGGCTGACCCGCGCCGGGGATGCTCCTCAGCCGCTGCAGCTGCCGCAGCACACCGACGGCAGGCGGACGACCTCGACCGTATCGGCCGGGTGGCCGGCGCGCTCGAGCGCGCCGAACAGCTCGCGGTCGAGCATGTTGGCCGCGACGCGCAGGCCCTGGCCGCGCGGGTCGAGGTCCACGATCGCGGCCGGGTCGATGTCTTCCAGCGCGTCGCGGACCCGATCGACGTCTACCGGTGCGGCGCTCAGGTTAATGGTGTATTCCATGAGATGACTCGCGGAAACGGAGCGGAAGCGGCGCGCCGGCGGCAAACCCGCCGGCGCGCCGCGATCATGATCGCGCTGCGGCACGATGTTTTCCACTCCGCGGCGCGCGCACGCGGCCGCGAGTGGATGGCCGCCGCGTCTCGGGGCCAGGTGCGCCGCCGCGACCTTACTGTGCGTCCTGCAGCCACTGCGGGTCGTCGAACATCTGCGGATAGAGCGCCAGCGCCTCGCGCATCTGCGCAATGGCCTGGGCCGGCGGCTCGGCTTCCGTGCGCACCGCCTTGGCACCGACCATGAACGTGGCCAGGAGGCCGTGCAGGGCGGCGTCGGCCTCGGCTTCCAGCTTGCATTCGGCGAACATGGTGTTGACGGCGTTCTGGATGTCCGTGCCCAGCGTCGCCGCCTGCGCTGCATCGATATGGCCGTGCTCGTAGTGTTCGAGCGTATCGACCGCGCTCCGGATGAGGCGCATGTTCGCGCGCAGCGGCGGATCGGTCGCCCAGGGCGTGTCCGGCAGCGCCACGGGCTCGCTCATGGCGTGACCGTCGTGGTGGTCATGCTCGCTCGCGTCGGCGGGAGCCGCGTGGTCGGCATGATCGGCGGAGTCGGCGGGGGGTGCATGGTCGGCGTGGTCGACCGCCGGTGCGCGATCTTCCGGCGTGGCTTGGGCCTGTTGCTGCGCCGCTTCCTGATTTTGCGGGGCCGACGGCGAGCAGGCCGGCAGCGTCAGCGCGGCTGCGGCGAGTGCGAGAAACGGGACAAGGATTCGCATCGACATGGGAGTACTCCGTGAGGGAATCAGGGGTCAGGATGAAGTCAGGATGGCAGGCGCTGACCCGTTGCGCCATGACAAGGATCAAACTCTCCCGGCGGATCGCTCAGGCAAGGCCGGGGTAGTCGGTGTAGCCGCGCTCGTCGCCGCCGTAGAACGTGGTGCGGTCGGGCAGGTTGAGCGGCGCACCCTCGCGCAGCCGCCTGACCAGATCCGGGTTGGCGATGAAGGCGCGGCCGAAGGCCACCGCGTCGGCGCGGCCGGAGGCGACCGCGGCGGCGGCGAGTTCGCCGTCGTAGCCATTGTTGAGGATCCATGCGCCGCGCCCGCCGGCTTCGCGCCAGGTGCGCCTGAGCGCGTCGTAGTCGAACGGCGTTTCGCCCTGCTGGAAATCGCGAGCGGCACCGGTCGCTCCCTCGATCACATGCACGAACGCGAGGTCGTGTACGGCCAGCGCGCGCACGGCGGCCTCGAAGAGCGGCTGGGGATGCGTATCGTTGGCATCGTTGGCGGCGGTGACGGGCGAAAGGCGGACACCGGTGCGGTCCGCACCGATGGCGCGCACCACGGCTGCGGCCACCGCATCGAGGAAGCGCACGCGGTTCTCGATCGATCCGCCCCAGGCATCGTCGCGGTGATTGCTGCCGGCGCGCAGGAACTGGTCGATGAGGTAACCGTTGGCACCGTGGATCTCCACGCCGTCGAATCCGGCCTCGCGGGCCGCCGTGGCGGCGCGCGCGAAGTCGTCCACGACGCCGGGGATTTCGCTGGCCTCCAGAGCGCGCGGGGCCGACACCGGCACGAAGTCGCCGCCGCCGCGCGGGTCGATCAGGTAGGTGTTCGTCCTGGCCATCAGCGCCGACGGCGCTACCGGCGCCGCGCCGCCCGGCTGCAGGGCCACATGCGAGATGCGTCCGACGTGCCACAGCTGCGCCACGATGCGCCCGCCGGCGGCGTGAACCGCCTCGGTCACCTCGCGCCAGGCATGGCGCTGCGCGGGCGTGTAGAGCCCCGGCACGTTGGCGTAGCCCTGCGCCTGCGGGCTGATGGCCACCCCTTCGCTGATGATCAGGCCGGCGCTGGCGCGCTGGACGTAGTAGGTGGCGGTGTGCGGCCCGGGAATGCCGCCCCGCGAGCGGCTGCGGGTCAGCGGAGCCATCACGATGCGGTTGGGCAGGTGCAGCGCGCCCATCTGCAGGGGATCGAACAAGGTTGTCATGGGGTGTGTCTGCGGGACATGGCATGACAACATGGGGACGCGGCGGCGCTTCGCCAAGCGCCGGGTGCGTTGCCAGCGTCGCTGCGGCGGCATCCGCCGTTCAGGGTCGGCGTTTCTCCAGCCGCAGCAGCAGGGTGTGGATCGTCGACCCGTCGCCGCGCGCCGGTCCGTTGCGGATCGGGTCGCTGGCCAGCAGCAGGTATTCGCCGCTGGGCGAGATGCCGCGGACGTGGATCTGGGGCCAGTCCGGCTGCAGGCCGGCGCTTTTCAGAACCTCCGAAAGCCGGACCAGGCCGATGTCCTGGCCCCAGAGCAGGGCGTCGCGCACGGGCGGATCGTCGTGACTTGTGTATTCGCCGGCGGCCAGGCTGCCGTCGGCCGAGACGTGCTGGATGACATAGGGCCAGCCTCGCGGATCCTCCGCACTGGCTTCGAGCGGGCCGATGGGCGCGCTGCGACCGTCGCGGGCCCAGAACCCCGCCACCTTGTTGTCGGCATCGATGTCGCTGGCGCGCCACTGGCCGTAGACGATGCCGGCATCGCGGCTGCAGGCTGTCGGCAGAATCAGGGTTCGGCCGGCGGCGTTGCGCAGTTCGGCGGGCAGGCGCGGGCCGTCCCACTGCACCGCGACCGAATGGTCGGCGGATTCGGGAGCCGCGTCCGCCGGCCAAGCCGCGCCGATGATCCGGCTTCCGTCATCGGAAATGCACAGCGGCTTGGCGCGGGCGTAGAGCGCGCGGCGCGCCGGCAGCGCCTCCTGGCCGCCGTCGATGCTCCACTTCCACGGATAAGCGTCGCTTTCGCCGATGCCCGACTCGCCGGACTTCACCCGTCCGGCCTCGCCCACCGCGTAGCGCAGGTCGCGCGAGGCGGCGATGGCCTGGTTCCAGTACGGCTCAGGGAAACGGCCGTCGATAAAGGTGATGTCGACGAAGCCCGGGCCGCTGAGGTCCGCGTGAATAGGGGTCAGGCCGGTCTGGATGCCGTACGGCGTGAAGACCGCATGGTTGTAGAGGAGCGTCCCGTCATGGGCCATGATCGGGACCACGCCGTCGCTGCGCGAACCCGTGCGTTCCCACCTCGTCGCGCCCGGCGCGAGGATGATCGGCTGGAAGCGCGCGCGGTAGGCCGGGTCGATGAAGCCGGGATGCTCGCCGGGCAGCAGCGAGATGTAGTCCACCGCCTCCTGGCGCGCGTAGCCATGCGCGGTGCCGTCGTCGGCCACGGTGGTGGCGAGCACCAGATCCTGCCAGCCGTACTGCCAGGGAGGCAGAGCAACGCCTGGCGGCGGGGTTCCGATTTGGAGGCCGGACGGAAGGACGGTGATCGGAAGCTCGGTGACGCTGATCGCGTACAGGTCGGTCAGCGCCGGCTTGACCCACGGGCAGGCCGGCGCCGCAAGTGCAGTCAGTCGGCGCAGCTGCATCGTGCCGGGGGCAAAGCCGGGCTCGGTTGGCGTGTAGGCGGCGTCGCCCGTCGTGCAGTCCAGGCGCAGTTCGAGCCGGCCCCAGGTGCGGCGCTCGATCGCTTCGGGATCGAATTCTTCGAGGAAGCGTCCGCCGTGCGTGGAGTAGAGCTCCGGAAACACGATCCGGTCGCCGTCTCGCTGCCCGGTTCCGCTCAGCCAGTAGGGTCGACCCCGTGGATCAAAGGTGAACCAGATCACCGCGGCGCTGCCGTCTTCCAGCCAGGAAAACGAAAAACCCTGCCCGGAGGTGGCCGGGTCGTGCCAGCTTCCGCTTTGCCCTGCGTACGCCTGGACGGGCTTGCCCGGGGTTCCGTGTGCCGGTGCGCAGCCCGCGCCCATGGTGTGGGTGAGCCGGTAGGCAATGAAGGTGTAGAGGGTGGGGTCGCCTTCCGGATGGAAGGAGAGCAGGCCGGTGCCGCAGTCCAGGAAGCGCACGCTGGCGCTGCCCACGCGCTCGCGCACGAGGTCGCCCGAGTCAAAGTCCGGACCAAAGTGCGGGCCGCTGACCGCGTAGAGGTCAGCGAACACCGCGAGGTCGCCATCGTCCCTGCGCTCGATCCGCCCGGACGCACCCAGCCAGCGCGGGTTGCCGCTGTCATCGAAGGTGAACCAGTAGAGCACCGCGCCGTCGTCCGGCAGCACCTCGAATATCCAGCCTTCGCCGCTGCGCTCCGGGGTAAACCACATGGCGCTGTGGCCCGGTTCGATGTGCGCTCTGGAATTGGGCTGGGCGAAGCCGGGCACCGGCGCGATGAGCAGAAGCAGCAGACAGGCCCAAAGCCAAAGCATCGTGCGGCGTGAGGGGAGAGCGGCGGGCGTGTTCATGGCAAGACCTCCGTGAGGTTCGGGCGGCGTGCGGAGGTTTTCAGGGACCCGCGGCGCGCGATCGCACGGCGATGGGTGAAAACCCCGGGCGTACATTTGCCCGGATGCGTTGCATCCCCCCTGCGCCCCGGATGCTCGCGGGCCCCGCCGGCGAAGTCAAATTGCCGGCGGCCGGCTGGCCCGGTCAGTCCTCGATCTGCGAGGCGGCGAATTCGGCGTCGAGTTTTTCCATCGCATCCAGCGGTTTCAGTTTTGCGGCCTTCTCGTATTCACCGGCGGCCTGGTCTTCCTTCTTGCTGCCGTACAGCAGCATCAGGCCGTTGCCGTATTCGATGTGGGCGATGGGGGAATTGGGGGTCAGTTCGATCGCTCGCTTGAGGAGGCTTTCGCCGGTCGCAGCCTTGGCCCCGTAGGTGAGGCCGGCGATCAGCCCGCCCACCTTCGACACGACCTCGGCGTGGTAGAGGCCCAGCGCGGTGTGCGCTTCGGCGTGGTCGGGCGCGCGTTCCAGGGTGCGCTGCAGCGCGTCACGGACCTTGCCCGCCAAGCCCTGGGTCAAGGCCTTGGCGATCGAGATCGACTGGCTGTAGCGGCCCAGCGCGAAGGCGTAGCGGTAGTGCGAGTTGGCCTCGTCCGGCAGCGCGGCCATTGCGGCCTCGGCCAGGGTGACCAGTTCGGTGTAGCGCTTCTCGCGCACCGCATCGTCGTCGACGAGGTGGGTGGCGTGGATGCCTGCGGCCTTGATCGCCACGGACGCGCCGAGCGGACCGAGCCCGGTTCCGGCCTCGAACGCCTGCTGGAAGTCGCCGCGGTGGAACGCGCGCCAGGCCTCGGCCAGCGCCTCGGCAAGTTCGCCCGCCTGCGCCACCTTCCCGAGCTTCGGGTGCTGCTTCAGCAGCGCGGCGACGCGGGCTTCGTCGGGAAACGGCTCCAGATCGCCGGCGTGCAGCTTGGGCCACGCCTTGGCGAGCTTGGCTCCGGCGTAGTCGAACCTCGGGTCGGGATGGGGAAACGGAGCCCAGCGGGTTTTCTTGGACATGACGGCAGCTCGTGGCGAAGTGCGGCCAGCATTGCAATCGCGGCGGCGCTTGGCAAGGCGGCAGCCCCGGATGCGGCGGTGCGGCCGCGCGGTGCGCAATCGAAGTTCGTCGCGCCGGCGCGGATAGTGTGTTTGCTCGACCCGCGCTGCCTAGCCTGCGACTGGCAGAACCGTTCCCGGCCGCGTGGCCGACCCTTCAGGAGATGAAAGCAATGGTCAAGCAAGCGAAGAATCCCGGCGTCGATCCGCGCGACCTGTGGCTGGCCGGTCTGGGTGTGGTATCCCTGACCCGCAAGCAGGCGACGAGCACCTACGGCACCCTGGTGCAGGAAGGCACCCAGTTCCGCGATGCCGCCGCCAAGCGCATCGATGCGCTGAACAAGCAGGCGCGCGCGAATCTGGACGAGGTGAAGGCCAGGGTCGAGGCGGGCATCGATCCGCTGCTGGCACGCGCCACCGAGGCGTACGGCGCGGTCAAGAGCGGGATCGAGGCGCGCCTGTCGCCGGTAGTGGCGGCGATCTCGAAGAAGCCGGCCAAGGCCAAGCCGGCGCGCAAGTCCGCCCCGGCAAAGAAGGCCAGCGCCGGCAAGGCTGCCGCGAGCAAGTCCACCGCGGCGAAGAAGGCGGTCAAGAAGGCCGGCAGTGCGGCGCGCGGCACGGTGAAGAAAGCCGCCTGATCCGCCATCGGCAGGTGCGGCAACGACAGGCTCCGGTTTCGGAGCCTGTCGCGTTTGGGGGAAGGAAAGTCGCGGCGTGCCTCAGTCGCCGCGCGCGACGAGAGGCACGAAGCGGCACCAGGTCCAGGTCAGCGGCAGGGCGATGGCGACAAAGCAGATCGTCAGCGAGAGGGGCCAGTGCCGCGCCGTCGACCCGAGCAGCATGAAGTCGAGTACGAAGGCCGCGGGTGCCATGAGTGCCGACAGCGCGAGCATCGCCATGGCCGGAAGCCACGCCGCGCTGATCGGCTTGCCACAGGCCGGACAGGCGATGCGCCGCATCGGCCCCAACCCGAGTTTCTTCCAGCACGGGAGGACGGCTTGGCCGCAGTGCGGACACGCCGAGCGCGCCGCCGTCATCCTCAGCGCCGATCCGGCAGGTAGGCCTCGGCCAGCTGGTTGAGGTGCAGGCGTTCGGCGTCGCGCAGGAACGGGGCCAGCAGCATGATGACCTGATGGATGCCCAGACGGATCGCCTCCTGCTCGTCGCGCTCGCCGCGCACCGCGCTGAAGTTCAGCCAGAACGTGGCGATGACGAGGATGTTGTCGGCGGTGGCGCGGATCTCGTCGGCCGAGGCGCGCATCACGCCGGCGCGCACCATGGCGCGCATCACCCCGGTGGCGTTGTCCGAGGCGCGCTTGAGGATGCGGGAAAAGTGCAGCCGCAACTTGCGGTTGCGGGTCAGGATGTCGACCAGATCGCGGAACAGGAAGCGATAGTCCCAGATGCACTCGTAGACCGCGTGCAGCTGCATCCAGAGGTCTTCCAGCCCGGGCAGGCGGTCATCGGGCACCACCAGCACCTGGTCGATGCGTTCTTCGTAGCGCGCGAACAGGTGCGCGACGATGTCGTCCTTGTTGCGGAAGTGGTAGTAGAGATTGCCGGGGCTGATTTCCAGCTCGTCGGCGATGTGGTTGGTGGTGACGTTGGGTTCGCCCAGCGTGTTGAACATCACCAGGCTGGTGTCGAGGATGCGCTCGCGCGTGCCGCGTGCCATGGATCAGCCGACGAGCTTTCGCACCAGCGCGACGTACTTCTTCATCGCCTCCTCCTGCGAGGTGCCGGCCAGTTTTCCCCAGGCGTCGTACTTGGCGGTGCCCACGAAGTCGAAAAAGCCGGGCTTGGGGCCGTTGACGTCGCCCTCCGATCCCTGCTTGTAGAGGGCGTAGAGCTTGAGCAAGGTGTTTTCATCGGGGCGCTCGGCAAGGCTTTTCACGTCCTTGGCGGCCTGTTCGAACTGGGTGGAAAGATCGGGCACGGCAGGTTCCTTGTGGTCGAGCGCATCGCGCGTGGGCAGTGTCATAACATGCGCCCGGGAATGCGTCAAAGGCGGGCCCGACTTCCGGGTGACAGTGCGGGGCTATCTGGTTATCGTTGCGCGAACGATCAGTCACGCGGTGCGGGGGCGCGCAGGGCGCAGACGCGGACGCGGGTCGATGCACGAGGAGAGGGGAGCATGAGCTATTTCGTCACCGGTGCCACCGGTTTCATTGGGCGCCACCTGGTCGCCAACCTGCTAAAGCGCAAGGGCACGGTGTATGTGCTGGTGCGCCGAGGGTCGCAGAAGAAACTCGACGCGCTGGTCGAACGCATGGGCTGGGACGCGCGGCGCATCGTCGCGGTGCCGGGCGATCTGGCCAAGCCACGCCTGGGCGTGAGCGCCGACAAGGTGGACGAGCTCAAGGGCAAGGTCCGGCACTTCTTCCACCTGGCCGCGATCTACGACCTGGCGGCCGATGGACCGAGCCAGGTACTGGCCAACGTCGAGGGGACGCGCAACGCCGTGGCGCTGGCCGAGGCCATCAGCGCCGGCTGCTTCCACCACGCCAGCTCGATCGCGGTCGCGGGGCTGTATCCGGGCACCTTCCGCGAGGACATGTTCGACGAGGCCGAGGACCTCGATCACCCCTATTTCCGCACCAAGCACGATTCGGAAAAAGTGGTGCGCGAGGAATGCAGCCGGCCGTACCGCATCTATCGTCCCGGTATGGTGGTGGGGCACTCAAAGACCGGTGAGATCGACAAGATCGACGGGCCCTACTATTTCTTCGGCGCACTCAAGAAGCTGCGCGAGATGATGCCGCCGTGGATGCCGATGATCGGCATCGAGGGCGGGCGGGTGAACCTGGTGCCGGTGGATTACGTGGCCGACGCGATGGACCACATCGCGCACAAGCCCGGCCTCAACGGCGGCTGCTTCCACCTGACCGATCCGAACCCGCGCCGCATTGGCGAGGTGCTGAACCTGTTCGCCCGCGCCGGCCACGCGCCGCAGATGACCATGCGGCTGGATGCGCGGATGTTCTCGTTCGTGCCGTTCCCGATCAAGGCGACGCTGGGCAACCTGCCGCCGGTCAAGCGCTTCACCGGCATGCTGCTGCGCGACCTCGGGATTCCGAAGGAGGTGATCGGGCTGATCACCTATTCCACCCGTTTCGATTCACGCGAGACCGAGCGCGCGCTCAAGGGCAGCGGAATCAGGCTTCCCGACCTGGACGACTACGCCTGGCGCCTGTGGGACTACTGGGAACGCCATCTGGACCCGGCGCTGTTCGTCGACCGCAGCCTCAAGGGCAAGGTCAAGGGCAAGGTGGTGCTGATCACCGGCGGCTCCTCGGGCATCGGCAAGGCCACCGCGCTGAAGGTCGCCGCGGCCGGGGCCACGACGATCATCGTGGCGCGCGGCGAGGAGGAGCTCTTTGCCACCCGCGACGAGATCCTCGCGGCGGGCGGCACCTGCCACGCCTACACCTGCGATCTGGCCGACATGGTCTCGTGCGATGCGCTGGTGGACAAGGTCGTCGCCGAGCACGGCGGCGTGGATGTGCTGGTGAACAACGCCGGACGCTCGATCCGGCGCTCGATCGAGCTGTCTTACGACCGCTTCCACGACTTCGAACGCACCATGCAGCTCAACTACTTCGGTTCGCTGCGGCTCATCATGGGCTTCCTGCCGAAGATGACCGAGCGCCGGCGCGGGCACATCATCAACATCAGCTCCATCGGCGTGTTGGCCAACTCGCCGCGCTTCTCGGCCTATGTGGCCTCCAAGGCGGCGCTGGACGCCTTCAGTCGCTGTGCGCAGGGCGAGCTTTCGGGCAAGGGCATCGTGTTCACCACGATCAACATGCCGCTGGTGAAGACGCCGATGATCGCCCCGACGAAAATGTACGACAGCGTGCCCACGCTCACGCCGGACGAGGCGGCGGATCTCGTCGTGCAGGGCATCATCGAGCGGCCCAGCCGTATCGCCACGCGCCTTGGCATCTTCGCCAGCGTGGTCAACGCGTTGGCTCCGAAGGCTTACGAAGTGGTGATGAGCACCGCGTTCGAGCTGTTCCCCGACTCGGCCGCTGCCAAGGGCCTCCCGGGCGCGCGTGAGAGCGATGCGCCGCAGGCCACCAGCGAGCAGATCGCCTTTGCGGCGCTGATGCGCGGGGTGCACTGGTAGGCGCAGGGCGGGTTCCCGCAGCAGAAAAAATCGGGCCCGCCATGTGCGGGCCCGATGCGTATGGCGCTGCGGCAGCCGCCGTCAGCGCAGCGGAGCGGATTCGAATCCGTCGGAGAAGATGGCTTCGGCCACCGCTGCGCAGTCCACGTCCACGTTGGTGACATTCGCCGCGCCCACGATGCCGTTCGGGTTGGACACCGTGCACGCCTGCCCGGTTGGCTGGGTGTGGACGGTGACCGCATAGGCGTCGCCCGAGGGCAGGCCGGGGGCGAAGGCGTAGAGGCCGTTGCTGCCGCGCGACAGGGTCAGGTTGCCGTTGAGCTGGAGCACCAGGGTGCCCGCCGTCATCCCGCGGATCCGCCCACCGATGCTGTAGCTCTGCGGCGGGATGTCGGCACAGTTCACCGCGACGTTGGTGACGTTGGCTCCGGCGATGGTGCCGCTGCCGTGGGCGATCGAACAGGTCTGTCCGCCGGGCGCGCTGTTCAGCGTCACGGCGTAGGGCGTCCCGTTGGCGAGCGGGGTGGGGAAGGTGAAGACACCGTCCGTTGGAACCGCCAGCGCCGCGCCGCCGTTGAGCCGCAGGCTCAGGCCGCTGCCGGAGGTGCCGCTGGCCGCACCGCCCACGGAATAGGATTCCACGGGGTTCACGGTGAGCGAGACGGGAACCTCGAACGCCGGGTTGACGGGATCGCTGCTGTCGACGCACAGCTTGGCACCGTAGCTGCCGGCCGCCAGCAGCGCGGCGTCGGCGGTCACCGTGATCTGCGTCGAACCGCCGCTCGACACGCTGCCGCTGGCGGGCGTCGCGTCGAGCCAGGCCACCGCGCCGGGACTGGCGCAGCTGGCGGGAGCGGTGGTGACCAGATAGTCCAGCGTGCTGCCCAGGCCGCCACCGTTGCCGAGGGTCAGCGCGGCGCTGGCCGAGCTGCCGGCATTGGCGCTGAGGCTGATCGAGGCGGGCGTGAGGCTGGCGACCGGATCGGGAATGGTGCCGGCGATGGGGGCCAGCGTCTGCAGCGTGTAGCCTGCCGGCGATCCGGATTCGGCCACGCGCAGCTCGCTGATCGAGGCGACAGGCGGGCGGTTCGCGGTGATCGAAAAAGCATAGAGGGTGCCCCAGTCGAGCGTTGCGCCGGCGGGTGCGGTCCACGAAAGCTGGCCGCCGGTGCTGCTGGCGATCCAGTCGTTGCCGGCGTCCAGGTCGCCGTCGCTGAACCACAGATCGGTGATCGTGGCGTCGCTCGGCACCGGCAGGCTGAAGCGGTCGAAGCCGGTGCTGCTCAGCACCCGAAGGTTGGGCTCGCTGCCCTGCATGACGGCGCGCGAAAAGTCGAGGTTGTGCAGGGCGTAGTCGTAGCGCCAGGTGCCGTTGCCCAGATCGGTGGCGCGCACCGCGAGTTTGGCGCGGCCCTCGGGCGTATCCAGCTCGACGTTGGCCACCTGGGTGCCGGCCGGCACGCTTTCGCTCACCCATCGGTCCGTGACCGAGCCGAGCTTGAAGTCGGAATAGCCCAGGTTCCAGGCCGATCCGCTCCAGGTCGGCGTGGCCACGACCGAGGCCTGCGAGTTGTAGATGTTGATATCGTCGCGCGCGATGTACCAGGAGTCGAACAGATAGGTCGCGCCGGGGTTCTTGGTGGCGCTGATCTGCGGCTCGTGGACGACCATGCGGCGAACGTAGCCGTCATTGGCAGGTTGTGGGTTGGTGTTGCTGCCGACGCAGCCGGGATCGAAGATCGAGCCGCAGCGGCCCCACAGGCCCCGGGTCGGGACGATTTCGCTGCGGAAGGACAGATCGCCGTTGGCGTCGTTGTTGCCGGCGCTGTAGGTGTCCGAGCAGCCACGCCCGAGGATATGGCCGTCATGGGCCTCGCCCGGCTCACAGCCGCCATTGGTGGTCAGCCAGGCGTGCTTGACCCCGGAGCGGGCGATCTGTTCGATACGGCCGTTGGCGTTGATGCGGTACAGGTTCCAGATCAGATAGGGATGCTGATCGTTGCCGTGCGGCGCGAGGTTGCCGCTGAACTTCTGCCGCCACGGGATATCCGCGCCCCACAGCGCGGCGCTGGTGCCCAGCGCGCCCTGGTTGGGGATCGTGACGCCGCTGGTGCCGTTGTTGCGGTTGTTGCGCAGGGTCGAACTGGGGGCGAATACCACGCGCCCGTTTCCATCGGGACCGGTCGCGCCGTCCTGGCGCATGCGGCTGAGCGACATCGATTGCATGAACAGATCGGCCTGGTAGGCCGTGCCGGCGGGTTGGCCGGGAACCGAATCGCCGTGCCAGTGGCTGGGAACGGGGTCGGCGGCCGGCTGCAGCGCGCTGTTGGGGCCGTCGGCCACCAGCAGGTCGGTGAGGATTTCCAGGTCCGCCACCGGCTGGTGCGCCATGTGCGGGGCACCGAGGCGCTCGGCGAGCTGCCAGGAAATGCGCATGTCTGCGGTGTAGATCGCCAGAACGTGGCCCTTGCCGACGATTTCGTACATCAGCCGGTCGATGTAGAACCAGGCCTTGCCGTCCTGGCTGACGACGTCCAGGAACATCGGGTCGAGCGGGCTGGGCTGGAGGCGGAAATCGGTGAGGTCGATCGTGCCGGCGTCGTTGGGCAGGGTGATGAGGTAGCCGCCTTCCACCTGCAGCGAGCCGCCGGTGAATCCGTCGAACTGGTGCTGGTGGGTGCGGAACTGGATGCTGCCGCTGCGGCGCATGGAGAAGAGGTCGCCCACTGCGGCCTGGCGCAACCCGATGCCGTTGTCGGTCAGGCGCGGTGAGTCGAGCGGCAGGCTGCGCGCGGGAGTGCCGATGACGGCACCTTCGTCCTGCAGGTACTGGCTCCAGCGCAGCACCACCGAGCCGCCCCAGGCCGCCCATTGGGTTTGCGCGGCGGTGGCTTTCGACGTGGGCGACGCCTTGGCGTCGGCGGCATGTCCCGCAGCCGATGCCAGCGCCAGGGAAAATGCAAGGGGAATCAACATGATGTATTTCATCGGGTCACTGCCTGCTGGGAACAAGTGGCGTATCCGTCCGGCTTGCGGAACTCCGGGCGGTGCGCATTCGGGGGGCTATTCAAAGCCGTCGCGGAAGATTTCCGTCGGAACCGCAAGATGGATGCTTTGCATCAGTTCGGGCGGTGACTTGCCGTAGGTTTCCCACAGCGCGTGCATGAACTGGCCGCGCGTCTGGTCCTTGGGGCCGACCACGGCGGGGCGGTTGGGGCCGCCGGCGCACAGGAGGTTTTCGCCGGCAAAGCCGCGTTCGACCGCCTGGTTGCGCAGGAACTCGATGTATTCCCGGCTCGAGGTCTGATAGTAGAGCCGCGCCGTGATGGTGAAGGGCGCCTGCGAGCCGGCCGGCAGCGTGACGACGTAGTCAGCCTGGTCGTGGTTCACCAGCACGCCGCTGCCGGGCGTGGTTTCCGGGTAGGCGTGCGCGACCGGCCGCAGCTGATAGCCGTTCGGATCGACGGCGGTGGCGGGGCGAAAGCCCAGCGGCGGGATGCGGTTGTCCTTGACCACGCAGTCGTTGAGGGCGAAGTGGAAGATGTGGCGACCCTGGTCGTCCTTCACGTCGCAGGCACCGGTGCCGTTGCGGTTCCAGATGCCCTGCAGCACCTCGTAGACGCGCGCCTGCGGATCCTGGTCGAGCGTGGCGCTGGCGATGTCGTAGGCGGCGCTTTCGAACACCAGCGCACTGGCGGCATCCTTCACCTGCAGGTTCAGCCACATGCGCCGCCCTTCGCCGTAGCCGCTGGGGAGCTTGTGGCCGGAGCGGTTGGTGACCGTGATGCGCGCGCCCAGACTGCCGGGCGTGGTGGTGGTCGGCGCGGTGTAGGCCGTGAGCGTGGCCTCCAGTGCGGCGGCCGAGGCGAGCATTCCGCGCGCCCACGCCACGGTATTGCCCAGTTCGTCCTGGCGACCGATGCCGCCGTTCGAGCCTGGAATCGACGTGGTATCGGAGTATTCGCCGCGGATAATCTGCGGGATCCAGGTGTTGCCGCCCGCGAAGGCGTGGACCGGCAGGTTGCCGGTGCGGGGCGGCCCGCCAACGGCGGCAGTGGCGTTCGGATCCTGGCTGTCGGGCATGTGGCAGCTCTGGCAGGGACGTTCGTTGGCACCGCCGGGCTGGGCGTAGGCGCTCTGCTCCCACTCGCTGTAGGTGCGCTCGATCGGGAAGGGTTGGCCGGTGTCGGTGCCGTCGTTGAGCTTGAGGGCCTTGAATGGACCGTTGCCGAGGTCCGGCGAGGAGACGTCATGGCAGCTTCCGCAGACCGCACCGTCGGCATGGAAGGCGGACTGCGCCCAGGGGTGCGGCGGCTGGAAGGACCCGGAGTAGGTGTATGGACCGCGCCGGCACGGCTCGCCGTCGCTGCCGTTGCATTCGGTGTCGTCGACCCAGGCATCGCCGTTGCCGATCCGGACCGGTTCGCCGTTGGGCCCTTCGGGCGAGAGGCGGTGGCAGTAGTGGCACGCCACGCCTTCGTAGTCGCTGTTGAAGTCGGTCGCATCGAGCGTACCTTCCAGCAGGCAGCCGGCCGCGCCCTTGGCCAGATCGGAGACCTGTCCGCCGCCGCCGGTCTTGGAGACCCGGCCGCCGTACCAGCCGGCCGGCGTATGGCAGCGCAGGCAGAAGTCACCGACGCCTGGAACATCCGCGTTGGCCACATCGAGTGCCGCCCAGAACAGCGGGTCGCGCATGGCCTGGGCCATCATCGATCCACCCCAGGTGGATGCAGGCCGGTACTGCTGCTGGCTGCTGTTCGCCGCGCCGTGGCAACCGCCACACGATCCGGCAGGCTGCAGCGGAAACAGCAGCCCCGGCTGGGTGCCGTGCGGGGTGAAGTCCGTGCCGCCGACGGGCGACAGCAGGTTCGCGACCGACCACCAGTTCGGTGCGGGTTCGGCCCGGGCCGTGAGCGTCCCGAGTGCGAGCATCAGCACAATTGAAACAGGCAGGAACCTTGGATCAGGCATCAATGGCGTCACACGGCAGCCCCGGTGGGCGGACGACCCCTGTTGGACGCCTCCGGGGGAAACGGCGTCGCATCGTGAACGCGGCCGAGTCTAGTGGCAACTGGATCGCATCGTCATGTGCAGTCGCGCAACGGCAGGCACCTTGAGTGGAATGGCGGCACGGACGGTTACACTGCCGCCCTGCGTGCGTCCTGACGCTGCGGTCCGGCCGATCCGGCCCGGTTCGCGACGAACCCGCGGCCCGCGTTGCGGTCTGACGCCCGGGCGCACGCCGACTCCCCCGATCTGATCCGGATACCGCAATGAATCCCTTTACCTGGCCGTTTCGAGCGCAATTCGCCTTTGGTGCCGCTGCCTGCGCGGCGCTCCTGGGCTATGCGATCTACTCTCAGTACCAGCTTTTCCTCGATCCCTGCCCGCTGTGCATCTTCCAGCGCGTGGTGTTCATCGCCATGGGCATCGTCTTCCTGCTGGGCTTCCTGCACGGCCCCAAGGGCTGGGGGCGCAAGGTCTACGGCACGCTGGTGTTCTTCATCGGCATGGTCGGCGTCGGCATCGCGGGTCGCCACGTCTGGCTGCAGCACCTGCCGCCGGATCAGGTGCCGGCCTGCGGTCCGGGCCTGGATTACATGCTGCAGGCGTTTCCGATGCAGAAGGCCCTGTCCATGGTGTTCACGGGATCGGGCGAATGCGCCAAGGCGGATTGGTTCTTCCTGGGCCTGTCGATGCCGGCCTGGACTCTGATCTGGTTCGCCTTCCTTGCCTTGGGCGCGCTCTGGGCCGGGTTCCGCCGGCGCTGAATGCACCGTATCCCGGGCGCGCCATGGCGCGCTGTGGCATGATGGCGCACCGCAGCATTTTTTCCGGAAACCGCCATGAGCGCTGCCGAAAACCGCCCCGAACCCGTCCGTGACGCCGAGCGCTGGTCGCCGGAATCGTGGCAGCGATTCCCGGCGCTGCAGCAGCCGGTCTATCGCGACGCGGAGGCGCTGGCCGCGGCCAAGGCCGAACTGTCCCGGCTGCCGCCGCTGGTGACCTCGTGGGAAGTCTTCGAGCTCAAGCGCCAGCTTGCCGAGGCGCAGGAAGGCAAGCGCTTCCTGCTGCAGGGCGGCGATTGCGCCGAAAGCTTTTCCGACTGCGATTCGACCATCATCTCCAACCGCCTCAAGGTGCTGCTGCAGATGAGCGTAGCCCTGGTCTACGGCCTGCGGCTGCCGATCATCCGGGTCGGTCGCTTCGCCGGCCAGTACGCCAAGCCGCGCTCGGCCGATACCGAAACCCGCGACGGGGTGACCTTGCCCTGCTATCGCGGCGAACTGGTGAACGACGCCGCGTTCACCGCGCAGGCGCGCGAACCCGAACCGCGCCGCATGATCAAGGCCCACGCGCGTTCGGCGATGACGATGAACTTCGTGCGTGCGCTGATCGAGGGTGGTTTCGCCGATCTGCACCACCCCGAATACTGGGATCTGGACTGGATGCGGCATTCGCCGCGCGCGGCCGACTACCAGCACATGATCAACGCCATCGGCAGCGGCGTGCGCTTCATGGAAACGCTGTCGGGCACGCGCATCCACAACGTCAACCGCGTCGATTTCTTCACCTCGCACGAGGCCTTGCTGCTGCCTTACGAGGAATGCCTCACCCGCCAGGTGCCGCGCCAGTGGGGCTGGTTCAACCTCGCCACGCACTTCCCGTGGATCGGCCTGCGTACCGCCGACATCGACGGGGCGCACGTGGAATACATGCGCGGCCTGCGCAATCCGATCGCGGTCAAGGTGGGCGCATCCGGCTCGCCGGACGACCTGATCCGCCTGATCGATCGCCTCAACCCGGAAAACGAGCCGGGCCGCCTGACCCTGATCCACCGCATGGGGCGTGCCGGCATCGCGCGCGGCCTGCCGCCATTGCTGGACGTGGTCAGGCGCGAAGGCCGGCGGGTGCTGTGGGTGGCCGATCCCATGCACGGCAATACCGAGAACACCACGGTCGGCGTCAAGACCCGCCGCTTCGAGAACATCTTCGGCGAGCTGGAGCTGGCCTTCGACCTGCACGCGGCCGAAGGCACGCGCCTGGGCGGCGTGCACCTGGAGCTGACCGGCGAAAATGTCACCGAGTGCCTGGGTGGTGCGCGTGACCTCACCGAAGCCGACCTGGCCCGGGCCTATCGCTCCACCGTCGATCCGCGCCTCAACTACGAGCAGTCGCTGGAGCTGGCGATGCTGATCGTGCGCAAGCGCGGCGTGGTGCCGGTTCCGATCTGAGCCCCGACCTGCGCCTCGGCCGGCAGGGAAGCTGCGGGCCGCCGGGTTGGCGAGCCGAGTAGGTCGGGGCTACGTCCCCGACGAAGATTTTTCGGGCCGGATCAACGAGGCGCCGGGGGGCGGAAGAAGTCCGGCAAGGGCACGGACTGGCCGCTCGTGCGGTCGATCCACACCAGCACCACGTGGCCATCGGCGTGCAGGACCCGGCCATCGGCGGACTCGATGCGGTGCTCGATGGTCAGGCTGGTGTTGCCGATGCGGCTGATTTTCTGGGTGACGACGAGTTCGGCCGGCCAGCCGATCGGTGCCCGGTAGTTGAGCTGCACCGCAGCCATCACCGGTGCCGCGCCCATCGCGTCCCAGTCGCTGGTGAAGGTGTGCAGCCACTGCACCCGGGCTTCTTCCAGATAGCGCAGGTAGCTGGCGTTGTTGACGTGGTTGTAGGCGTCCAGGTCACCCCAGCGAACCGCGATGCGGAACTGGAACTCGGACTGCGCGGGCGCGGTGTCGGTCATGCGGATTTCCTCGTTGCAGCGAGCAGCGGGGCAAGGAACTGCCCGGTATGCGATGCCGGAGTGGCGGCGATGGTTTCCGGGGTTCCGGCGGCGAGGATCGTGCCGCCGCGATGCCCGCCTTCCGGCCCAAGGTCGACGACCCAGTCGGCGGTCTTGATGACATCCAGGTTGTGCTCGATCACCACCACGGTATTGCCGTCGTCGCGCAGCCGGTGCAGCACGGCCAGGAGCTGCTCGATGTCGTGGAAGTGCAGGCCCGTGGTCGGTTCGTCCAGAAGATACAGGGTGCGGCCGGTGTCGCGGCGCGAGAGCTCCTTCGACAGCTTCACGCGCTGCGCCTCGCCGCCCGAGAGCGTGGTGGCCGGCTGGCCGAGCGTGATGTAGGACAGCCCCACCTGCACCAGGGTTTCGAGCTTGCGCGCCAGCGCCGGCACCGGCTGGAACAGCGCCAGCGCGTCTTCCACGGTCATGTCCAGCACGTCGTGGATGGTGTGGCCCTTGTAGGTGATGTCGAGGGTCTCACGGTTGTAGCGCTTGCCGTGGCACACGTCGCAGGGAACGTAGACATCGGGCAGGAAGTGCATTTCGACCTTGATCAGCCCGTCTCCCTGACAGGCCTCGCAGCGCCCGCCCCGGACGTTGAAGCTGAAGCGTCCCGGGCCGTAGCCGCGCGCGCGCGCCTCGGGCACCTGCGCGAACAGTTCGCGCAGCGGGGTGAACAGCCCGGTGTAGGTGGCCGGGTTGGAGCGCGGGGTGCGGCCGATCGGGGCCTGGTTGATGTCTACCACCTTGTCGAACCGTTCGAGTCCGTCGATCCGGTCGAACGGTGCCGCGGTCTGGGCCGAGGCACCGTTGAGCGCGGTGGCCGCGAGCGGATGCAGGGTGTCGTTGACGAGCGTCGACTTGCCCGAGCCGGACACGCCGGTGATACAGGTGAAGCGCCCGACCGGGATTTCCAGATCGACAGACTTGAGGTTGTTGCCGCGCGCGCCGGTGAGACGCAGCCACGCATCGGGTTCCGGCGGGTGGCGCGCCGGCACGGCGATGGCGCGCTGCCCGGAAAGGAACTGGCCGGTGATCGAGCGCGGGCTGGCGAGGATGTCCGCGAGCCGGCCCTGCGCCACCACTTCGCCGCCGTGGATGCCGGCACCCGGGCCGATGTCGACGAGGTGGTCGGCCAGGCGGATGGCATCCTCGTCGTGCTCCACCACGATTACGGTATTGCCCAGGTCGCGCAGACGCTCCAGCGTGCCCAGGAGACGCGCATTGTCGCGCTGGTGCAGGCCGATGGAGGGCTCATCCAGTACGTACATCACGCCGACCAGTCCCGCGCCGATCTGGCTTGCCAGCCGGATGCGCTGGGCCTCGCCGCCGGAGAGCGAGTCGGCCTGGCGGTCGAGGGTCAGGTAGTCCAATCCCACGTCGACCAGGAAGCGCAGGCGCTCGCGGATTTCCTTGACGATGCGCCGCGCGATCTCGCCGCGCCAGCCGTCCAGCGCGAGGTCGGCGAAGAAGGCGCTGGCCTCGTCGATCGGCAGCGCGGTGAGCGAGGGCAGGGTGCGGTCGGCCACGAACACGCTGCGCGCGGAGCGGTTGAGGCGCTGGCCATCGCAGTCCGGGCAGGGGCGGTTGCTGATGTATTTGGAGAGTTCCTCGCGCACCAGCGAGGATTCGGTTTCGCGGTAGCGCCGCTCCAGGTTCGGAACGATGCCCTCGAAGCGGTGCCTGCGCTGGCTGCGCGATCCGGCTTCGGTGACATAGGTGAAGCTGATCTGCTCCTCGCCGCTGCCGTGCAGCACGACGTTGCGCACCTTTTCCGGCAGTGCGCGCCAGGGCGTGTCGAAATCGAAGTCGTAGTGCCTGGCCAGCGCGGCGATGAGCTGGAAGTAATAGTGGTTGCGCCGATCCCAGCCGCGCACCGCGCCGGCGGCCAGACTCAGCTCGGGATGGGTGACCACGCGCGCCGGGTCGAAGTACTGGGTCACGCCCAGCCCGTCGCAGCCGGGGCAGGCTCCCATCGGCGCATTGAAGGAAAACAGGCGCGGCTCCAGTTCGGGCAGGGCGTAGTCGCACACCGGGCAGGAATAGCGCGAGGAGAAGATCTGCTCGGGTGCCGATGCATCGTCCATGTCCGCCACCCGCGCCAGGCCGTCGCCCAGGCGCAGCGCGGTCTCGAAGGATTCGGCCAGGCGCTGCTTGATGTCCTCGCGCGGGCGGAAGCGGTCGATCACCGCCTCGATGGTGTGCTTCACCCGCAGCGCGAGCTTGGGCGGGTCGTCCAGCTCGATCACCTCGCCGTCCACCCGCGCGCGCACCAGTCCCTGCGCGCGCAGCTGCTCGAACACCTGCACGTGCTCGCCCTTGCGCTCGCGCACCACCGGGGCCAGCAGCATCCAGCGCTTTTCCGGATCGAGCGCCAGCGTGGCATCGACCATCTGGCTGACGGTCTGCGCCTCCAGCGGGAAGCCGTGGTCGGGGCAGCGCGGCGTGCCGACGCGCGCATAAAGCAGTCGCAGGTAGTCGTAGACCTCGGTGATCGTGCCCACGGTCGAGCGCGGGTTGTGCGAGGTCGACTTCTGCTCGATCGAAATGGCCGGCGACAGGCCCTCGATGTGGTCGATGTCGGGCTTGTCCATAACCGACAGGAACTGGCGCGCGTAGGACGACAGCGATTCCACGTAGCGGCGCTGGCCCTCGGCATAGATCGTGTCGAAGGCGAGCGAACTCTTGCCCGAGCCGGACAGCCCGGTGATGACGATCAGGCGGTTGCGCGGCAGGTCGAGGTCGATGTTCTTGAGGTTGTGCGTGCGCGCACCGCGCAGGCGGATGGTGTCCATGCCGGGTAGGAAGCCTGAGGCGACCATGCAGTCTAGCAGTCGCGATGCGTTGCAATCTGGGGACGGAAGCGCACCTGATCAACACCGCCGCCCGAAGCGCGCAGGCCGAGCGTCGGAGCGGGCGGGTTTGACGCGGCGACCGGCGGCGGCGATAATTCGCGGCTCCCTGCGCGTTTGCGTGTCGTGCGCGGGAGGCTACCCTTCCGGGCGTTCGTCCGGTTCGAGAATAACTACAGAGGTAACGTATGTCGTATGCAGTCATTGTGACCGGCGGCAAGCAATACCGCGTGATGCCGGGCGAGACCCTGCGCGTGGAGAAGCTGGATGCCGAAGTCGGTGCCACGGTCGATTTCGACCAGGTACTGCTCGTGGGTACGGGCGAGGACGTCCGCATCGGTGATGCGGTGAACGGGGCCAAGGTCACGGCCACGATCAAGAGCCATGGCCGCGCGGACAAGATCCGCATCATCAAGTTCCGCCGCCGCAAGCACCATCGCAAGCAGATGGGCCACCGTCAGCACTACACCGAGATCCAGATCACCGGCATCGCCGGCTGATCCCAGGCACAGGAGACACGAGCCATGGCACACAAAAAGGCAGGCGGCAGCACCCGCAACGGCCGCGATTCCAATCCCAAGTACCTGGGCGTGAAGGTGTTCGGTGGCCAGGCCATCGACGCCGGCAACATCATCGTGCGCCAGCGCGGTACGCAATTCCATCCGGGTCCGGGCGTCGGCCTCGGGCGCGACCACACCCTGTTCGCCCTGGTCGACGGCACCGTCGAGTTCTCGGTCAAGGGTCCGAACAGCCGCCGCACGGTCAGCGTCGTTTCGGCCTGACCGCCCCCGGCGGCACCACGGAAAACCCCGCTGCGGCGGGGTTTTTTGTGGGGGTGGGAATGGGGAATCGGGAATCGAAACGACGTCGGGTTTCCCGCGTCGTTGCGCCCGCACCACTTCCGCACCCCGTCACGTTACGCTTCACCAATCCCGAATCCCCAATCCCGGCTCCTACCCCATGAAACTCGTCGACGAAGCAGACATCCTGGTCAAGGCCGGTGACGGCGGGAACGGTTGCGTCAGCTTCCGCCGCGAGAAGTTCATTCCCAAGGGCGGGCCGGACGGTGGTGACGGCGGCAGCGGCGGCAGCGTCTGGCTGGTGGCCGACGAGAACCTCAACACCCTGGTCGACTTCCGTCACCAACGCCGCTTCCAGGCGCAGCGCGGAGAGGACGGCATGGGCCGGCAGATGTACGGCCGCGGCGGCGAGGACATCGAGATCCGCGTGCCGGTCGGCACCGTGGTCATGAACCTGGCCACCGATGAGGAGATCGGCGACCTGGTGCGGCACGGCCAGCGGCTCAAGGTGGCCGAGGGCGGCCGTGGCGGGCTGGGGAACATGCACTTCAAGAGTTCCACCAACCGCGCGCCGCGCCAGTCCACGCCCGGAACGCCCGGCGACGAGCGGGAGCTGCGGCTGGAGCTGAAGCTGCTGGCCGACGTCGGCCTGCTGGGCTTTCCCAACGCCGGCAAGAGCACTTTCATCCGCGCCGTGTCGGCGGCCACCCCGCGCGTGGCGGACTATCCCTTCACCACCCTCTATCCGAACCTGGGCGTGGTCAGCATCGCGCGCGACCAGAGCTTCGTGGTGGCCGACATTCCCGGCCTGATCGAGGGCGCGGCCGAAGGCGCGGGCCTGGGCATCACCTTCCTCAAGCACGTGCAGCGCACCCGCATCCTGCTGCACCTGGTCGACGTGGCCCCGTTCGAGCTGGATCGGGACCCGGTCGAGGTGATCACCGGGGAAGTGCGGACGATCGAGTCCGAGCTGGCGCGCTTCGATCCGGCGCTGCTGGAGAAGCCGCGCTGGCTGCTGCTCAACAAGATCGACCTCCTGCCCGAAGACGAACGCGCGGCGCGCGTCGACGCGGTGCTCGCGGCGCTGGGCTGGACCGCGCCGGCGTTCGCCATTTCGGCCATCGCCAAGGACGGTACCTGGAGCGTCTGCCAGCGACTCATGGAAGCCCTGGACGCGTTGCGCGCGCAGGAGCGCGAGGCCGCCGCTGACCGGACGCAGGACCGGGAGGCGGACGCGGAAGGGCCGATTGGCGCCGTCGGCGATGGTGACTGACAGCCGCATCGCGCGTGCCGCGGGCGTATCCGCAGGCGCGGGCGTCCGCGCGATGCCCCGGATCGGCCACCGTTTCGCCATGCGCGCGAGGCAAAAAACAAGGCCGGCGAATGCCGGCCTTGCAGGATTTTCCGAGTCTGCCGGGTGCCGGTCAGGCGGCGTTGATCGCGCGGATGCGCGCGGTCAGGCGGCTCTTGTGACGGGCAGCCTTGTTCTTGTGGATCAGGCCGCGGGAAGCGTAGCGATCAAGGATGGGCTCGGCCGCCTTGTAGGCGTCCTGGGCACCGGTCGCGTCGTTGGCCTGGATGGCCTTGAGCACCTTCTTCACATAGGTGCGCAGCATCGAGCGCTGGCTGGCGTTGCGGGCATTGCGGTCGACGGCCTGGCGGGCGCGCTTCTTCGAGGATTTGATGTTGGCCAAGGGAGTGCTCCTGGGGATTCTGGTGGCAGATTCGGGAAAAGACCGCTAATTATGGTGATTTCCAGCGCTTTCGTCAATTCATCGGGGGTGTCGTGAGCCGCGGCGGGGGGCTGTTCCGTTCAACCGCCGTGTTCGGCGCGATGACGCTGCTCTCGCGCCTGGCGGGCTTTGCCCGCGACGTGATCCAGGCGCGCCTGTTCGGTGCCGGCAGCCTGGTGGATGCCTTCACCGTGGCTTATCAGGTGCCCAACTATCTGCGCCGCATCTTCGCGGAAGGCTCGTTCGCCTCGGCCTTCGTGCCCGTTCTGTCCGAGCTGCGCCAGAAGGGCGATGCGGCGGCGCTGAAGTCCTTCGTCGATCACGTGGCCGGCGCGCTGTGCGCGGTGCTGCTGGTGGTGACCGGCCTGGGAATGCTCGCCGCTCCCTGGATTGCGACGCTGATGGCACCGGGCTTTGCCGCCGAGCCGGGCAAGCTGGAACTCACCACCGAGATGCTGCGCATCGTCTTTCCGTACATCTTCTTCATCTCGATGACGGCGCTCGCCGGCGGCGTGCTCAACAGTTTCCAGCGTTTCGCGCTGCCGGCGCTGACGCCGGTGCTGCACAACCTCACGCTGATTGCCGCGATGCTGTGGCTGGCCTCGCGCCTGGATCGCCCTATCATGGCGCTGGCTTGGGGAGTGCTGGCTGCCGGCGCGCTCCAGATGGCGCTGCTGTGGCCGGCGCTGCGCCGCTTCGGGCTGTTTCCGCGCCTGCGGCTGGATTCCCGCCATCCGGGCGTGCGCCGCGTGTTCTCGCTGATGCTGCCGACCCTGTTTTCCTCCTCGGTGGCGCAGCTCAACCTGATCGTGGGGACGATCTTTGCCTCGCTCCTGGCCGAGGGCAGCCGCGCCTACCTTTATTATTCGGATCGGCTGGTGGAGCTGCCGCTGGGGCTGTTCGGGGTGGCGCTGGGTACGGTGATCCTGCCGCACCTCTCGCGCCGCCATGCCGATACCGATGCCGCCGGCTTCAGCGCCTCGCTCGACTGGGGCCTGCGCACCGTCCTGCTGGGCGCGGTGCCGGCCGCACTCGGCCTGCTGTTCCTGGCCGAGCCGCTGGTGGCCACGATCTATCAGCGCGGCGAGTTCAGCGCCGAAGCCGCGCGGATGACCGCGATGAGCCTGTCCGCGATGAGCCTGGCGATCCCGGCCTTCATGCTGTCCAAGGTGCTGGCACCGGCGTTCTACTCGCGCCAGGACACGAAGACCCCAATGCGCGCGGCGATCATCACGGTGGTGCTGAACATTTCGCTGATGACCGCCATCGTCACGCCGCTGTGGCGCTACGGGGTGTACGGGGCGCACGCGGGAATCGCGCTGGCGACGGCGCTGGCGGGTATCGGCAATGCCTTCCTGCTGTGGCGCTACCTGCGCCGCGACGGCGTGTGGACGGCGGCACCGGGCTGGGGCAGGGTGCTGCTGCGCATCGCCGTGGCCGGCGCGGCCATGGTGGCGGTGCTCATCGCGCTGCGGATGGGGCCGTGGGACTGGCGCGCGCTGCACGGCACGACGCGCTGGCTGTGGCTGGCGCTGGTCATCGCCGCGGGTGCCGGAACCTACGCCGTGGCGCTGCTGGCGTTCGGCTGGCGGCCGCGCGAGCTGCGGCATTCGGATTGAGGACGCAATGAGCGCGTTTCCCTCGCTGGCCGACGCCGCCGAACGTCGCGCCGACAATTTTCTGCCGCTGCGCCATCTGGCCGCCTGGCTGGTGATCTACGGGCACAGCTATCCGCTGGGCAACAACGTCCTGGAACAGAAGGACGTGCTTCACGCCTGGCTGCCGGGGTTTTCGATCAGCCGCTGCGCCGTGTTCCTGTTCTTTGCGATCAGCGGCTACCTGCTGACCTCCAGCATGCTGCGCCATCCTTCGGTGCTGCGCTACGCCTGGCATCGGGTGCTGCGCATCTATCCCGCGTATCTGGTATGCCTGCTGCTGTGTGTGCTGGCGCTGGGCGCGTGCTTCACGACCTGGCCGCTGGCCGACTATTTCCTTGCACCGGAAACCCGGGAACACCTGCGCCACAACCTGATGCCGACGAGCTTCGTCTGGACCCTGCCGGGTGTGTTCGAGAGCAATCCCTATCCGGGCGTGGTGAATGGTTCGCTCTGGTCGCTGGGGCTGGAGGTGCGCTGGTACTTCTGGCTCGGCCTGCTGCTGGCCCTGGGCATGGTGCGCCGCCGGCGCGCGTTCACCGTCGTGGTGGGGGCATGGCTGCTGCATGCCGCATGGCAATCGATCCAGGGCGTGCCCGATCCGCTCGGCTATCGCGCGCTGGCGCAGACCTTCCTGCTGGCGGCGCTCGCGGCGCAGTGGGGGCGGTACCTGCGGCCCTCGCATCCGTGGGCGATGACGGCGCTGGTGCTGCTGTGGCTGGCTCGCGCAGGCGACTGGATCGCCCTGGCGATGCCGCTGGTGGCGGTACTGTTCACGCTCTGGGTGGCCTACCGCCTGCCGCGGCTGCGCTGGCCGGGAAACCGCGACTACTCCTACGGCATCTTTCTCTATGGATTCCCGGTGCAGCAGGCGGTGATGGCGACCTGGCCGTCGCTTTCACCGACGGCACTGTGCGTGGTCTCCACGGTGCTGGTGCTGCCGCTTGCGCTGGCGTCCTGGCATCTGGTCGAGCGGCCGGCGCTGCGCTGGGGCACGTCGCGGCGGCCAGTGCGGCAGGCCACGATCCGCGCTGCCGGCACCGAAGGCGGCTGAAGCCGTCCGAACGGGCGGATCGGCGAAGGTATACTTGCGCATTTTCCACCCGGCCGACGCGCTGCACGCGCGCGGCGCGCCCACCTGCGAGTGAATCTGTGACCGCCCCCGGCGTTGACTTCCGCCTGTTCCGCGACATCGACGGCGTCCCTCTGTGTCCTTCAGGCAGCGTGGTGTGCATCGGCGCGTTCGACGGATTGCACCTGGGGCACCGCGCCCTGATCGAGGCGGCGCGCGCGTCGGCGCGGGCGCGCGGTCTGCCGCTGGTGGTACTGAGCTTCGAGCCGCTGCCGCGCGAGTTTTTCGCGCAGGGTGCCAAGCCGCCGCGGCTGGTGCTGCCGCGCACCAAGATCGACGGGCTGGCGCGCCTCGGCGCGGACGTGGTGGGCCTGCTGCGTTTCAACGCGGCGATGACGCGGATGACGCCGGAGCAGTTCGTCGCGCGCGCCGTGATGGCGCGACTGGCGGCGCGCGAGGTCTGGGTCGGGCGCGACTTCCGCTTCGGCCACGGCCGCGCGGGTGACGTGGGCGTGTTGCGGACGATGGGCGCGCGGGCGGGCTTCAGCGTCCATGCCATCGAGGACGTGACGATCAACGGCGAGCGCGTGTCCAGCTCGCGCATCCGCCAGGCGCTGGTGGCGGGTGAACTGGACCACGCGGCGCGGCTGCTGGGCCGGCGCTATGCGATCGACGGCCGCGTGGTGCGCGGCGCGCAGCTCGGCCGGCGGCTCGGCTATCCCACGGCAAACCTTCGATTTGGCGGAAAAACTCCCGCGTTGTCAGGAATCTACGCAACATTCGTGCATGGCGTTGGAGATTCGCCGCGCGCCAGCGTTTCCAGCCTCGGCACGCGGCCCACGGTCAATGGGCGCGAGCCGCTGCTGGAGGCGCACCTGTTCGATTTCGACGGCGATCTGTACGGTCGTCGCATCGAGGTGGAGTTCGTCGCCAAGCTGCGCGAGGAGCTGAAGTTCGACGACCTGGATGCGATGGTCGAGCAGATCCATCGCGATGCCGATGATGCCCGCCGCGTGCTGGGTGCGGCAGCGGCAACAGCCTTGCGGCAGCCCGTATTCTGAGCCGGCCCGGATCGCCGGGCTGCAAGGCGGAAGGATGTGCGGCAGGCGTTACGTGTCAGGACCGCACCGTGCGGTCACCGGATCCGGCACGCGGGGTGTGACCGAACCACCGCCGCCTGGGAAGCGGCGGCGGAGCAGAGCCGGTACCGCCGGGCGTCACGAGGCGTGCGTCACTGATTGTCCTCGATCTGCGGCACCTTTCCGCCGCCCACGCGCATGTCCTGCATGGTGCGCTCGGCGGCGGCGTTCACCATCGCCCATTCGCGCACGGTCAGGCAGTTCTTGGTCTTCATGCGGGTGCCGACCTTGGCTTCCAGCTTGCAGATGATGCGATCCGCATCGTTGTCGATCAGGATGGCGTTGATGCGCTCCTGCGCATTCACCAGTTCCACCTGATCGCTTTGGGCGAGCTTGGAGCGTTCGTCACGCTTGATCAGCAGGCGGTTCACGCGATTCAGGTCCGTATCCACCGCCAGGCGATCGCGCTCGGCGAGGTGGGAATACTTCCCGGCCTCCATTTCCTGCCGGATCTCGGCCGCCATGGGTTCGAATTCAGCAGCGGAATCGACCGCGAACTCCCACTTTTTCTGGGTTTTCATCTCGGAGGCCAGGCCGATCGATGGCACGAGGAGGGTCAGGACGACGGCTGCGGCGAGACGCTGGATGAAGGTGTGGAACTTCATGGTTCTGGCTTCCTGTTTGAACGACGGGGGGCGGATGTGATCCGGTTGCGTCCTGGGTTCATCCTTGACCGGCTGCCGGTTGTTTGCAGCGGAAGGATGACCACGCGTGATCGATGGTACCGAAGCGTTACCGTGACTTCCACGCGCGCCAGCGCGGCTTCCGGCTGCGGCACATCCGCTTGATCGGGCGTCCGGCTGAGGTTGCTTTGGCCGGCGTGTCGCACGATGCCCTGGCCATGCGGTGCGCAAGTGCCCCGGCTGATGGGCGTCGCGCGACCGGTTGCCGCTGCGGGAACCGCGGCGGCATGGCTATAATCCGGCGTTCCTTTCAGCCCGCGATCCGGATGTGCCGGCCTGTTTCCGTGTCATCCGACGTCGTGATCCAGTCCGTCATCCGCCTGCGCCCGTCCCGCGATGCCCGGTCCAGTGCCTTTGGCTGGCTGCCAGCAAGGTGCATCCCGATGCCATCAATGGCCCGTACTCCGGGCCGGGCAGTGCCGCCGTCGTGCGGGGCGTGGCGGTGGTTTTCCTTTTCCTCGAACCCGCATTCCGAGCAGACCTGTCCGTGAGCCGCGACTACAAAGCCACCATCCACCTTCCCGCCACCGATTTTCCGATGCGCGGCGACCTGCCCAAGCGCGAACCATCCACGCTGGAGCGCTGGTACGAAATCGACATCCACGCGCGGCTGCGCGCGGAGCGTTCCGGCCGACCGCGCTTCGTGCTGCACGACGGTCCGCCCTACGCCAACGGCGCGATCCACCTGGGCCACGCGGTCAACAAGATCCTCAAGGACATCATCGTCAAGTCGCGCTCGCTCGACGGCATGGACGCGCCCTATGTGCCCGGCTGGGACTGCCACGGTCTGCCGATCGAACTGGCGGTGGAGAAGAAGCATGGCAAGGTCGGGGTCAAGCTCGATGCTGCCGCTTTCCGCGAGAAGTGCCGCGAGTACGCCCTGGCCCAGATCGATCTGCAGCGCGCCGACTTCAAGCGCCTGGGCGTGATCGGCGACTGGGATCATCCTTACCAGACCCTCGACCGCAGTTTCGAGGCCGGCGAACTGCGCGCGCTGGCGAAGATCGTCGGCAACGGCCACCTCGCACGCGGCGTGAAGCCGGTGCACTGGTGCTTCGACTGCGGTTCGGCCTTGGCCGAGGCGGAAATCGAATACGCCGACAAGACCTCCAGCGCGGTGGACGTGGCCTATGACGCCATCGACCCTGACGCGATGGTGGCGGCGTTCGGCGTCACCCGTGCGGATGCGGCGATCATCGCCGTGCCGATCTGGACCACCACGCCCTGGACGCTGCCGGCTTCGCTCGCGGTATCGCTTGGCCCTGAACTTTCCTACGCGCTGGTGCGCGGCGCGGATCGCGGCGGGCACCCGCTCTGGCTGGTGCTGGCCGAGGCGCTGGTGGAGGCGGCCGCGGCGCGCTACGGCATCGCTGCGCCGGAGATCCTCGGCCGCGCGCCAGGCAGCGCGCTGGAAAACCTGCGCCTGCACCACCCCTTCTACGCCGAGCGCGAGATCCCGATCCTGGTCGGCGACCACGTCTCGGCCGAGGACGGCACCGGCGCGGTGCACACCGCGCCCGGCCACGGCCAGGAAGACTTCGCGGTGGCGCAGAAGTACGACCTGCTCGCGCACTACAGCGCCGCGCAGATCAACCCGGTGGGCGGCAACGGCGTGTATCTGCCGGGCACGCCGATCTTCGAGGGCCAGTTCATCTGGAAGGCCAACGACGCGGTGGTCGATCTGCTGCGAGGGAACGGCCACCTGCTCGCATTCGCGAAGCTCGATCACAGCTACCCGCACTGCTGGCGCCACCGCACCCCGGTGGCGTTCCGCGCCACCCCGCAGTGGTTCATCTCGATGGATCAGGCCGGATTGCGCAGCGATGCGCTCGACGCGATTTCCGCCATCGGGCGCGAACGCGGCTGGTTCCCGGAATGGGGCGAGGCGCGCATTCGTTCGATGGTGGAAGGTCGGCCGGACTGGTGCATCAGCCGCCAGCGCACCTGGGGCGTGCCGATCGCGCTGTTCGCCCACCGCCTCAGCGGCGAGCCGCACCCCGATACCGTCGCTCTGATGCGGCGCGCCGCGGATCTCGTGGAGGCCGGTGGCATCGACGCCTGGCACGCGCTTGATCCGCGCGACTGGCTGGGCGATGACGCCGAGCACTACGAGAAGGTCACCGACATCCTCGACGTGTGGTTCGATTCGGGCGTCACCCACGAGGGCGTGCTGGTGCCGCGCGGCTTGGGCAAGCCGGCCGACCTTTACCTCGAAGGCTCCGACCAGCATCGTGGTTGGTTCCAGAGCTCGCTGCTCACCGCCGTCGCCATGGACCGCGCCGCGCCCTTCCGGCAGGTGCTCACCCACGGCTTCACCGTGGACGAACACGGCCGCAAGATGTCCAAGTCGCTGGGCAACGGCATCGAGCCGCAGGAGATCCTCAAGACCCTCGGTGCCGACATCCTGCGCCTGTGGATCGCCAGCACCGACTATCGCAACGAGATGTCGCTGTCGCAGGAAATCCTCAAGCGCACGGCCGACGCCTACCGGCGCATCCGCAACACCCTGCGCTTCCTGCTCGGCAACCTGCACGGGTTCGATCCGGCGCGGCACCTGCTGCCCAACGCCGAACTGCTGCTGCTGGACCAGTGGGCGGTGCAGCGTGCCGCCGACCTGCAGCGCGAGATCAAGGCGGCCTACGGGCGCTACGACTTCCCCGCCATCGTGCAGGCGCTCAACAACTTCTGCACCGTGGACATGGGCTCGATCTACCTGGACGTGACCAAGGACCGGCTCTACACCATGCAGGAGGATTCGCGCGGGCGGCGCAGCGCGCAGAGCGCGATGTTCCGCATCGCCGATGCCATGACGCGCTTCCTCGCGCCGATCCTGAGCTTCACTGCGGAAGAACTCTGGAGCCATCTGCCCGGCGCGCGCGAGGACAGCGTGCTGCTGGCAACCTGGCGCGAGGATCTGGATCGCATGCCGCCGGATGCCGCGCTCGGCCAGAGCGGGTTCGAGCAGCTGCTCGCGCTGCGCGAGGCGGTGACGGCAGTGCTGGAGCCGATGCGCGCCGATGGCGTCATCGGCGCTTCGCTCGCGGCCGAGGTCACGCTGTATCTCGATGATGGCCTGCTGGCGCGGCTGGCTCCGGTGGCCGACGAACTGCGCTTCTTCTTCATCACCTCGCAGCTGGTCCTGAAACCGGCCGGCGAGCGCCCGGCCGATGCGGTGAAGGCCGATGGGCTGGAGGCCTGGATCGTGGCGCGCGCCACCGAGGCCGCCAAGTGCGTGCGCTGCTGGCACTACCGCGCGGACGTGGGCCGGCACGCCGAACACCCCGAGCTGTGCGGACGCTGCATCGAGAACGTCGATGGTGCCGGCGAGGACCGCCGCCATTTCTGAGGTGCACGGAAAAGCAGACGAGGGTGCAGCCCCGCGTGCGCCCAATGCGCTGCCGTGGCTGGTGCTCTCGGGCCTGGTGATCTGGCTCGACGCCGTCACCAAGGGCCTGGCGCTGGAACACCTGCGCTTGGGCGAACCGGTGGCGGTGATCGACGGGCTGCTGAACTGGACCCTGGTCTACAACCCGGGCGCGGCGTTCAGCTTCCTCTCCGACGCTTCGGGCTGGCAGCGCTGGTTCTTCGCCGCGTTGGCGGTAGGCATGAGCGCGTTGCTGACCGTCTGGCTGGCCCGCACCGACCGCCGCGACTGGCGTCAGGCCGCGCCGTTCGCGCTGGTGATCGGCGGCGCGCTCGGCAACCTCGTCGATCGCCTCGTCCACGGCCACGTCATCGACTTCATCGACACCTACTGGGGCACCGCGCACTGGCCCGCCTTCAACATCGCCGACTCCGCCATCGTCATCGGCGCGATCGGGATTGCGCTCGTGGGCTTTCTGCCGAAAGGCCGGGATTCGTGATTGGGGATTGGTGAGAGCAGGGCGCGACGGGCCTTCAGTGCGCGCACTGTATGATGCGTGGTTCAACAACCAACATCCCGCGAAGAGCATTGCGCGACATCCGCTCTGGCTCTTGCGGATCCCCAATCCCCAATCCCGAATCCCCGCCCCCATGGACATCCTTCTCGCCAATCCCCGCGGCTTCTGTGCCGGTGTCGATCGCGCCATCGAGATCGTCAAGCGCGCGCTCGAGCTGTTCGGCGCCCCGATTTATGTGCGCCATGAAGTCGTCCACAACCGCTTCGTGGTCGATGACCTCAAAGCGCGCGGGGCGGTGTTCGTCGAGGAACTGGATGAAGTGCCGAACGGGGCCACGGTGATCTTCAGCGCGCACGGCGTCTCGCAGGCGGTGCGCGTCGAAGCCGAGCGGCGCGGGCTCAAGGTGTTCGATGCGACCTGTCCGCTGGTCACCAAGGTGCACCTGGAAGTCGCGCGGCAGAATCGGCGCGGGCGCGACATGGTGCTGATCGGCCACGCCGGCCATCCCGAGGTGGAAGGCACGATGGGGCAGTGGACCGCGCGCGGCGAAACCGGGCATATCCACCTGGTCGAGGGCATCGACGACGTGGCCTCGCTCATCCTGGGCCAGCCGGACAACTGCGCCTACACCACCCAGACCACGCTCAGCGTCGATGACACCCGCGACATCATCGCCGCGCTCAGGGTGCGCTTCCCCGCGATCCAGGGGCCGCGTCACGACGACATCTGCTATGCCACGCAGAACCGGCAGGACGCGGTGCGCGAGCTGGTGCGCGGTGGCTGCGATGCGGTGCTGGTGGTCGGTTCGCCCAACAGTTCCAACTCCAACCGCCTGCGCGAGTTGGCCGAGCGCGAGGGGGCGGTGGCCTGGCTGATCGACAGCGCCGACGAGATCGATCCGGCCTGGGTGGCCTCGCGCCGCCGCATCGGCGTCACCGCCGGGGCGTCGGCCCCGGAAGTGCTGGTGCAGGGCGTCCTCGCGCGCCTGCGTGAGCTGGGCGCACCGGTGGTGCGCGAGGTTTCGGGCGCGCGCGAGAGCATGATCTTCGCCCTGCCCAAGGAACTGCGCGAAGAGGTTCCGGGCGATTCTGCGAACCCGTCGCTTGTCGCACCGGGCGAGCTTGACTAGGCTCCGCGCACGTCTGTTCCGGAACGCTTCCATGCGCGCTTGCCTGTTGCTTTTGATCCTGCTGCTGGGCGCATGCGCCGCGACCCCCGGAAGGCCGCCGACCGCAGTGCCGGTGTCCGATGCCGGGCTCAACGCGATCCATGCGCGCATCGATGCCGCCACGGCGCGCTTCGATGACGCGCTGTCGCTCTACAAGAGCGGCGACGCGGCGGGTGCCGCTTCCGAATTCGGGACGGCTCGCGCCGAACTCGGGATTCTTGCCGATGAGTGCCTGGCGCTTGCGGGCTGCGACGTGCGCCGCGTGCTTGCGGCGCAGGACGCCCTGCTGGAGCGCCAGGGTCGCCATCTGGCCGGTGCGACCGAGGACGCGGAGCCGATCGACGCCGCGGAGGCCACCCTCGCAGGCGAAGGCGATTCGCCGGTGCTGCTGGTGATGCCCGAAGCCGCGCGTACCGTGGCCATTCTCAACGGCCGGGATCTGGCGCGGGTCATCGAGGTCAACGAGCCGGTCAAGGCGGCGCTGGAAGAGTGGCTGACCTGGATGCGCCCACAGCTCCTGGACAGCTGGGAGAACTACCAGTACATGCGCCACCTGATGTTTCCGGCCTATGAAAAGACCGGCTTGCCCGAGGCGCTGCTGTTCGGCATCCTGGCCAAGGAGTCGGGCGGGCGCGTGCACGCGGTGTCGCGCGCCGGTGCCGCTGGTCCGCTGCAGTTCATGCCGGCGACCGGGGCGCGCTTCGGGCTCAACCGCGGCGGGCGCTTCGACCTGCGCTTCGATCCGGCCCAATCGGCGCGCGCCAGCGCCGAATACCTCAACGAACGCTTCGCCGAACTCAACGGCAGCCTGACCCTTGCACTGGCCGCCTACAACGGCGGCGAAGGGCGCATCGCGCGGCTGTCGGGCAAGGGCGCGCGCGACTTCTGGAGCAGCCAGGTGTTCAACGCACTGCCGGCGGAGACGCGCGAGTACGTCCCGATGGTGATGGCGGCGGCGTGGCTGTTCCTGCACCCGGAGCGTTACAACCTGAGCCTGCCGCAGCTCGATCCATCGCCCCTGCGGGTGACCCTGGAACGGGAAATGTCGATAAACGAACTGGCCGTGTGCCTGGGGCAGAGCGGCAATCCGCGCGGCTGGTTCAGGCATCTGCGCAACCTCAACCCGCGCTGGGAGGCTGGCCTGCGGCTGCCGGCGGGCACGGAGCTGGAGCTGCCGGGCGCGGCGCGCGAAGCCTACCTGCGGCAGTGCCAGGACGGCCCCTTGCTGGCCCTCAGCCGCGAACTGCACGATGCCCGCCCCCCGGTGGCACCGGCGATTGCGCGCGGTGGGACCGTTGGGGGCAGCCATGTGGTGAAGAAGGGTGACTCGCTGCATTCCATCGCGCGCAAGCACGGTTGCAAGGTGGCCACCATCGCCCGCGCCAACGCGGTGCACGGTCCCAGATACCTGATCCGACCCGGCCAGCGGCTGGATCTGGCGGGGTGTGCCAGAGGCTGATCGGCGGGACGACCCGGTCTGAAGATACTATGGTGCGGCGGCCCAGGAGCCGCCCGAGCTGCAAGGAGCTGACGCGTGCTGGAACTGTTCAAGGCCGGTGGTTGGGTGATGTGGCCAATCGCCTTCATCTCGATACTGGCGCTGGCCATCGTGCTGGAAAGGCTCTGGACCCTGCGTCGCAAGAGTGTGCTGCCGCCCGGACTGGGTGCGGAGGTGCGCGACTGGGCGCGGCACGCGCACCTGGATCCCAAGCATATCGACGCGCTGCGCACCAATTCCCCTCTGGGCGAGGTGCTGGCGGCCGGGCTCGACGTGCGGCGGCGTCCGCGCGAGGTGATCCGCGAGCGCATCGAGGATACCGGCCGTCACGTGATGCACCGGCTCGAACGCTTCCTCAACACCCTCGGGACCATCGCCAGCACGGCACCGCTGCTGGGCCTGCTGGGCACGGTGATCGGCATGATGCATCTGTTCCTGGGCATCCTGGACCACGGCGTGGGCGATGTGGCGCAGCTGGCCGGCGGTATCGGCCAGGCGCTGGTGACCACCGCGTCGGGCATGTGCGTGGCCATTCCCGCCCTGGTGTTCCACCGCTACTTCCGTGGACTGGTGGGTGCGTACGTGATCGAAATGGAGCGCGAGGCCATCGCGCTGGTCGACACGCTCGATGGCATCGCGGCACCCAAGCCCGCGCCGGCCCCGACACCGGCACCGGCCCCAAGCGCGCCCTCGCGACGCCGGAGTTCGGCCGGATGAGGATCGGCACGCCAAGCCAGGGGTCGGACGATCTCGAAACCAGCCTGGTGCCGCTGATCGACGTGGTGCTGACGCTGATCATCTTCTTCGTCGTCACGACCACCTTCCAGGACCGCACCGCGATGAAGGTCGCGCTGCCGGAAGCCGCCGGGCAGACGGCCGAGACGCCGAAGGATCCGCTGATCGTGGTGGTGGATGCCGAAGGACGCTATTTCGTCGGCGGCGCGGAAGTGCTGCGCCGCGACGTGGCCTCCGTGCGCGAGGCCATCGGCAAGGTCGCGGGAGACGACAAGAACCGCACCGTGGTCCTGCGTGCCGATGCCAAGACGCCGCACCAGGCCGTGGTGACGGCGATGGACGCGATCGGCCAGCTCGGGTTTTCCCGGCTCTCGATCGCCACCGTCCCGGCGTCCGACACCAGCTCCGCCCAATGAGCCCTGGCCCGAAGGCGTCTGGCACCCGTCGCCGGCTGCTTGGCCTGGTGCGGCCGTACTGGCCGCTGTGGATCGTCGCGGGCATCGGCATGGTGTTCGATGCCGCCGCCTCGGGTGCCTTCGTCCGGCTGATCAAGCCGATGCTCGACGATCTGTTCGTGCTGCGCGATCCGGACGTGATCTTCTGGATGCCGGTGGCGCTGGTCGGGCTGTTCGTGCTGCGCGGCCTGGCCACCTTCGCCAGCGACTACGGCATGGCGCGCATCGGCCGCAGCGTGGTGCGCGATCTTCGCAACCTGGTGTTCGGACAGTACCAGCGCCTGCCGGCGGCCTACTTCGACCGCGAACCGGGCGGGCAGGTGGTCTCGCGGGTGATCTACGGTGCCGAGCAGGTTTCCCAGGCCAGCGCCGATGCGATCAAGACGATGGTGGTGGACGGCCTCACCGTGGTCGCGATGGTCGCGGTGATGCTCTGGACCAGCCCCAGCCTCACGCTCTACCTGTTCGTGATGGTGCCGCTCACCGGCCTGGTGTGGCGCTTCGTCGGGCGGCGCTACCGCCGCATCAACCGCACCATCCAGACGTCGATGGGCGACGTCACCGGCATCGTGGAGGACGCGGTGGAAGGCCATCGCGAGATCCGCATCTATGGCGGCCAGGCGCGCGAGGCCGAACGCTTCTCCGCCGCCGCCAACGACAACCTTCGCCTGAACCTGAAGGTCGCCACCACCAACGCGCTGAGTACCTCGACCATCCAGCTGGTGGCCGCGAGCGCGCTGGCGGCGATCGTGTGGCGCGCGACCCGCCCGGACCTGCTCGAAACCCTGAGCGCCGGCGCGTTCATGTCGCTCATCACCGCCATGCTGGTGATGCTGCCCTCAATCAAGCGCCTGACCACGGTGCAGTCCGTGGTGCAGCGCGGCGTGGCGGCGGCGGACGAACTGTTCGACGTGCTCGATACCCCGCCCGAGCGCGACGAGGGCACCCGCACGCTGGCGCGTGCGCGCGGCGAAATCACGCTGGAATCGGTCACGCTGCGCTATCCGGGGCGCGAGCAGGCGGCGCTGGAGGCGGTCAGCCTGCACTGCGCGCCGGGATCGATCACCGCGCTGGTCGGCCCTTCGGGCAGCGGCAAGAGCAGCCTGGTGAGCCTCCTGCCGCGCTTCTACGAACCCGGCGAAGGGCGCATCCTGCTCGATGGCCATCCGCTCGACGAATACCGGCTGGCCGACCTGCGCGCCCAGATCGCCCTGGTCAGCCAGCGCGTGGTGCTGTTCAACGGCAGCATCGCCGACAACATCGCCTACGGCGGGCTCGCCGGTGCCAGCCGCGCCCGGATCGAGGCGGCGGCCGAGGCGGCCAACGCCATGGAGTTCATCCGCACGCTGCCCGATGGACTCGACAGCGCCGTGGGCGAGCAGGGCGCGCTGTTGTCCGGCGGTCAGCGCCAGCGCATCGCCATCGCGCGAGCCCTGCTCAAGGATGCCCCGATCCTGATCCTGGACGAAGCCACCAGCGCGCTGGACACCCAGTCCGAGCGCCTGATCCAGGACGCGCTCGCGCGCCTGATGGCCGACCGCACCACCTTGGTCATCGCCCATCGCCTGAGCACCATCGAGCACGCTGACCAGATCGCGGTGATGGATCGCGGCCGCCTGGTGGAGCTGGGCCGGCACCGGGATCTGCTGGCCCGCGACGGCATGTACGCGGCGCTGCATCGCCTGCAGTTCCGCGACCAGCCGGCCGACGGATGACGGCATGTGCGCCCCATGACCCCGCTCCGCGCCCGCCTCACGCAGTGGTTCGAGCGCCGCTGGTTCGGCGATGTCCGTCCGGGCTTTGTCCTGCGCGCCCTTGCCGCGCTGTTCGGGCGCATCGCGCGGGCACGGCGTGCGGCCTTCGTGTCCGGGCGCAGGTCGGGTGAACGCGCCGGCGTCCCGGTCATCGTGGTGGGCAACCTCGCCGTGGGCGGCGCCGGCAAGACGCCGCTGACCGTGACGCTGGTCGAGGCGCTGCGCCGGCGCGGCTTTCGCCCCGGCGTCATTTCGCGCGGCTACGGGCGGCAGGACACCGGAGCGCGCCGCGTCGACGCGGATGACCTTCCCGCCGCTGTCGGCGACGAACCCCTGCTGATCATGCGCCGCACCGGCGCGCCGGTTGCTGTCGCGGCGCGGCGCATCGAGGCGGCGCGCCTCCTCGTGGAGTCGGGCGAGGTGGACGTGCTGGTGGCCGATGACGGCCTGCAGCACTACGCCCTGGCGCGCGATATCGAAGTGCTGGTGATCGACGGACGCCGACGGCTGGGAAACGGCCTGCTTTTGCCCGCCGGCCCGCTGCGAGAGCCGGTGCAGCGCGCCGCAGCCTGTGACTTCATCGTCGTCAATGGCGGCGAGGCGGGTGCCGGGGAAGTTCCGATGCGGCTGGCGCTGGCGGATGCGATATCGCTGGATGGCGCGGAGATCCGGGCGCTGTCGTCCTTCCAGGGTGCGCCGGTCCACGCCGTGGCCGGGATTGCCGATCCCGAGCGCTTCTTCCGGGCGCTCCGCGCCGCCGGGCTCGATCCGATTCCGCATCCGTTTCCCGACCACCATCCCTTTGCCGCATCCGACCTGCGCTTCGGCGATGCGCTGCCGGTGCTGATGACCGAGAAGGATGCGGTCAAGTGCGCCCGAATCGCGCCGTCAAACGCCTGGGCGGTGCCGGTGTCCGCCGTCCTTCCCGACGCGTTTCTTGACGCCGTGGCCGCGCGCCTGAGAGAGCTTTCCCCATGACCGACACCGCACCTCCCGATTTCGTCGTCGCCATTCCCGCGCGCTACGCCTCCACACGCCTGCCGGGCAAGCCGCTGCGCCTGATCGCGGGCGAGCCCATGATCGTGCACGTCGCCCGCCGCGCGCGCGAGGCCGGCGCGCGCGAGGTCGTCGTCGCCACCGACGACGCGCGCATCGCCGATGCGCTCGCGCCCCTGGGCGTGACCGTGTGCATGACCTCGTCCGATCACGCCTCGGGCACCGACCGCCTGGCCGAAACCGCAGCGCAGCGCGGCTGGAGCGATGACACCCTCGTGGTGAACCTGCAGGGCGACGAGCCGCTGGCCCCGCCCGCCGCGATCCGCGCCGCCGTGGACGCGCTCATCGCCAGCGGCGCGCCGATTGCCACCCTCGCCCAGCCGATCAGCGGCACCGACGAACTGTTCGACCCCAACTGCGTCAAGCTGGTGCGCGACGCGCAGGGAATCGCGCTGTATTTCAGCCGCGCCCCGATCCCCTGGCACCGCGACGCCTTCGCCCGCGACCGCGTCACCCTGCCGCCCGGCCCGTGGCTGCGCCACATCGGCCTCTACGTCTACCGCGTCGGCGCGCTGCGCCAGTTCGCGCAGATGCGCGCCGGAGCACTGGAGCAGATCGAATCCCTGGAACAGCTCCGCGCCCTCGAAGCCGGCTGGCGCATCGCCGTCGCCCTCAGCCCCGAACCCTTTCCCGCCGGCGTCGACACCGAAGAAGACCTCGCGCGGGTGGAGCGGGTGATGCGCCGCGGCTGAGCGGAGTGCAATGGCGGCGGCAGTAGCAGGTCCAAGTCGGCGTTCCGAGTCGTTTGGCAAGCAAGCCAGGTGCCTGTCTTTTCCTTACAGGCGAGCTTCGCCGCTGCACTTGGCCGGCTCGCCGAGTTCCGGTGGACTGACTGATTTCTGCGCGGCCACGTATCATTTTAAGTTTCCGGCAGGCGGAACAGTAAGGCCGCATTGGCGACCGTTTGGCGCACCACATGTTCGACGGTTTCCCCGCGCAGTTCGGCAATCGCCTCGGCGATCGCGCGCAGGCGCGCCGGTTCGTTGCGCTGGCCGCGGATGGCCGAATCCGGTTGGTCCGGGGCGTCGGTTTCGAGCAGGAGATGGGAGATCGGGAGCGTGGCCGCGAGGCTGCGCAGACGGTTGGCGCGGTCGTAGGTGACGGGGCCGCCAATGCCGAGAAGGAAGCCCATCCCGCACAGGGTCTCGGCCTGCTGGCGGCTGCCGGAAAAGCTGTGCACCACGCCGCGCAGTCCGCCGATGCGGCGCAGGAGCGCGGTGACTTCGTCCACGGCGCGGCGGGCGTGGAGGATGACCGGCAGGTCGAACTCGCGCGCCAGCCGAAGTTGTCCGATGAGGAACTCGCGCTGGGTGTCGGGATCGAGCCCTTCGACGAAGAAGTCCAGGCCGCACTCGCCGATGGCGACGGGGCGTTCGCGTTCGACCCATTCGCGCAGGTGCGCGATGTGCTCGGGCCGGTGCTCGGCCAGATACATCGGGTGCAGGCCCCAGGCCGGCGCGACCTGCGGGAAGGCGCGGGCGATTTCCCGCAGCTTGGGCCAGCCTGCGGCGCTGATTGCCGGCGCGATGATGCGGGTGACGCCGGCGGCCGCGGCGCGCGCGAGGAGTTCGGCGCGGTCGGCGTCGAACTCGGGCGCGTCGATGTGGCAGTGGCTGTCGGTGAGACTCACGAGGGGCGCACGGTCTTCTCTTCGCCGGCCGCCGCGTCGCGCCGGTCCTTGCGCCGGCCGCCCAGCCACAGCGTCAGGGAAGCGAGCAGGATTTCGTCCACGAAAGGAACGACATCCGGCACCACGATGTCGACCAGGAACAGCGCGCCGGCGACAAGGAAGAGCTGCGGGTGGCGCAGGCGTCCGAGCCAGCCGAGGACGGGAGCGAGCAGTGGATTGGCCATCGAAGCCTCCGGCAGCGGGGGATGCCATCCACAGTGGGGAAGGGCGCGCGTCGATGCAAGTAGGCGGAAATTTTTCATTCATGCGCTGCGGACCTGCGGCGCGTGCGCTGGTAGAATGGGCGGCTTTCCACGGCCCGCGCGGGCCGGAAAATCCCATCCACTCCCACGAGTTGAACGCCATGGCCCTGGACCGCACCGACCTTTTCGATATCCGTTCCCTGCTCAGCGAGGAGGAGCGCGCGGTCAAGGACAGCGTGGCCCGCTTCACGGACGAGAAGGTGCTGCCGATCATCGGTGCCTGTTTCGATGAAGGCCGCTTCCCGAAGGAGCTGATCCCGGAGATCGCGGGTCTGGGCCTTCTGGGCGCAACCCTGCCGGAAGAGTACGGCGGCGCGGGCCTCAACGCGGTGAGCTACGGCCTCATCTGCCAGGAGTTGGAGCGCGGCGATTCGGGCCTGCGCAGCTTCGCCTCGGTGCAAAGCTCGCTGTGCATGTATCCGATCTTCGCCTACGGCACCGAGGAGCAGAAGCGCCAGTGGCTGCCGCGCATGGCCGCGGGCGAAGTCATCGGCTGCTTCGGCCTGACTGAACCGCACGGTGGCTCCGACCCGGCGAACATGAAGACGCACGCGAGGAAGGACGGCGGCGATTGGGTCATCAACGGCTCCAAGATGTGGATCACCAACGGCAACCTGGCCCATATCGCCATCGTCTGGGCGCAGACCGAAGACGGCATCCAGGGCTTCATCGTGCCGACCGACACGCCCGGGTTCACCGCGCAGGAAATCAAGCACAAGATGAGCCTGCGCGCCTCGGTGACCTCGGCGCTGTACTTCGACAACGTGCGCATCCCCGACGCCAACCGCCTGCCCAACGTGAAGGGGCTGAAAGGCCCGCTCGGCTGCCTGACGCAGGCGCGCTACGGCATTACCTGGGGGCCGATCGGCGCGGCAATTGCCTGCCTCACCGAGGCCACGGACTACACCAAGGAACGCGTGCTGTTCGGTCGCCCGATTGCCGCCACCCAGGCGGTGCAGCTGCGCCTGGCCGACATGGCGCGGCGCATCACCCTGGCGCAGCTGCTGAGCCTGCAGCTGGGCCGGCTCAAGGATGCGGGTGCGATGCAGCCGCAGCAGGTTTCGCTGGCGAAGTGGAACAACGTGCGCATGGCCATCGACATCGCGCGCGATGCGCGTGACCTCCTTGGTGGTGCCGGCATCACCACCGAGCATTGCCCGATCCGCCACGCGCTGAATCTGGAGTCGGTCATCACCTACGAGGGCACGGAAACCGTGCACCAGCTGGTGATCGGGCGCGAGCTGACCGGCATCAGCGCGTTCTGATCAGGTTGCCTCGATGAGCGTCTTCGACCTGCGCATCGAGACCGGACGCCTGCTGCTGCGTCCGCCGCGCATCGAAGACTTCGATGGCTATGCGGAGCTGCTCGGCGACGAGGATGCCGCGCGCCATATCGGCGGGCAGGCATCGCGCCCGGCGGCATGGCGCAAGTTCCTGCAGCAGCCCGGTGCCTGGGCGGTGCAGGGCTTCGGGATGTTCTCGGTGCTGGACAAGGCCAGTGGCGAATGGCTCGGCCAGTGCGGGCCGTGGCGGCCGGAAGGCTGGCCGGGCAACGAGATCGGCTGGTCGTTCCGGCGCGTGGTCTGGGGCCAGGGTTTCGCCACCGAGGCGGCCCGTGCGGCGATCGACTGGGCGCTGGAGAACCTTGACTGGAGCGACTTCGTGCACTGCATCGTGCCGGAAAACGTCGCCTCCCGGCGCGTGGCGCAGCGTCTGGGTTCGACGCTGCTGCGCCAGTCGCCGCTGCCGTCGCCTTACGAGAATCATCTCGTGGATGTCTGGGGCCAGGGCCGCGCCGACTGGCTCGCGCGGCGGCCCTGAAGCAAAACCCCGGCCGCGTCAGCGGCACTCCTGCGCGCGTTCCTTGAACACCACCGGCTCCCAGTAGGCGTTGGCACGCATCGCGTCGTTGTCCATGGCGTTTCGATCGAGCTTTGCGCCGATCGAATAGCGCATGTTCGGTTCCACCGTGACCACGATGGCCTTGTAGGCGCGTGCGAGGGTGCGGCGCTGCATCAGGTTGCGCTGGCGCAGCTGGCCGCGGGTGAAGTATTGGAGGCCGATCTTCTCGCTGACCACCAGCACGTGTTCGCCGGCCGGGAGGCGATGGCGGTTCTGCGGGTCCAGCGGCGTGCTGTCGCCGTCGATGGAGGTGATTTCCGCTGCGTGGATGTCATCGGAAACCACCGGCGTCGGGTCGCGGTCGCTGACGTAGCCGCAGCCGCGTGAGGGTTTCCGTGCGGCAGGCTGCAGCATGCCGGAGAAGCTCAGCGGCTCGCCGTCGCGCAGCACGTCCAGGCGCACGGTCTGGCCCTGTACGCCCAGCGCGTGATCCAGGCGCGCGGCGAGGTTGCCTTCATCGCGCAGGGAAATGCCGTTGATCGACTGCACGCGGTCGCCCGGCAGAAGGCCCATGGCCTGCGCCGCGCCGCCGGGCGTGACGGCCAGCACTTCGGGCCCGCTGGCATGGGAGTGGCGGGTGTCGATGACGGCCCCCAGTTCATGTGCGGGAGGGGATTGCGCCTGCGCGGCCGCCGGGGCCAGAAGCAGCAGGCCGACCAGCGCGAGGCCGGCGAGGCGAAGGGTGTTCACAGGATGTCTCCTTGTGCGGAATGTCGAAGGGATGTGTCGGCGACCGCCAGCCGGTGGCGGATGTCCCAGAGCGGTGCCAGCTCCGCGTCGGAGGCCCCGCGCGCGTAGGCAGCCTGCAGCGCGCGGTCCACGGCGTGGAGGCGCGCACCGGAATCGGCCGAGGTTCGGGCTTGCACCGTCCTCGTTTCGACCGGCTGCAGCGGGGCATGCGCGAAGAGCAGCAGGCCGGCGGTCAGGCCCAGCGCCAGCACGCCGCCGCCGGCGAGGATTTTGCGGCGGACCGCGCGCCGGCGCTGCGCGCGCCGGAGCTTCGGCCAGAGCGTGTCGGGAAGCGGCGGGTCGGGCAGCCTCTGGAACTGCTCGCGGAGCGGGTCAGTGTTCATGCGTCGGGGTTCCTGGATGATTTGCGATGTCGCGCAGCTGCGCCAGCGCGCGCGACACGATGGACTTGGACCAGCTTTCGCTGCGCCCGAAGCGCTGGCCCAGCGCCTGATGCGACCAGCCTTCCACCTGGTTGAGCCAGACTAGAGCGCGGGCCTGCGGCGTGAGGTGGCGCAGCAGGCCCGAAGCCTCGGCATGATCGGCGGGTTCGCGCGCGGGGGCTTCGCGCAACACCGATCCCTCGTCTTCGATCATGCGCCAGTCGCGGCGCAGCCGGTCGATCGCGAGATTGGCCACGACCTGCCGCAGCCAGGGCCCGATCGGGCGCTCGGGATCGATCCGTGCGAATCCTCCCAGCAGCCGCATGAAAGCGTCCTGCACGATGTCCTCGGCCGCCTGTGGGCTGCCCATCAATCGCCAGGCGAGGCTGTGCAAGGCACGGGCGTGGCGTTGGTAGATCCACGCCAGGGCCGCCTCGTCGCCGCGCCGGGCGCGGCGCAGGCACAGGGCCTCGTCGCGGTCGACGGGCCAGTGGGCAAGGGGGATGGACAGCGGCGTGTCGGTGCTCATGGTTATCCATACGGACCAGCGCGGCGAACCGTCGCAGACGGCCTGCGATGCGGGTCACGAAGCGGAGCCTGCATCGAACGACCGCGATCGCCACGGCGCGCGTTGGCCTTACCCTAGGCGCATGAAGTTCCGTATTCCACTCTTTTTCCTTGCGGCCCTCGGGGTGCTGGTGGCCAGTGGCGCATCGGCCCAGCCTGCGCCGGGCGGTGTGCTGTTTGCCAACGGCTTCGAGGTGCCCGTGCCGGTCGCCGTCGGCGGCGGCGGGGTCAACTACCTGTGGTTTGGCGACGACGGCCAGTGTCGCGACGATTCGCGCGATGCCTACGGCTTGCTCAAACGCTACCACGAGACCGACGCAGAGCTTGGCCCGGTGCGCGCCCTCGCGCAGTCGCAGCTTGCCACCATGCGCGCACGAGGCATGCGGCGACTGAGCCTGGGCGTCTACTTCATGCACCAGCCGGCCGCTGGCGGCACGCTGGTCGATTCCAGCGATCCGGCGGCGGTGGCGCAGGCGGCGTCCAACCTGGCCCTGCTGCTGGCCGATGCGAAGGCGGCGGGCTTCGTGACCGTGCTGTTCCGCTTCTTTCCGACCAACAACATCAATCCCTCCCAGCCGGAGTTTCCCGGCGAGGGCAGCCCCGACTACAACCCACGCGTGGACGAGTACTGGCGTCTGATCGAGGCGCTGCGGCCGGTGCTGGCGGCCTCCGGGATCGGCTACCGCATCGATCTCATGGTCGAGGGCGCGCCGCGCGACAGCAACAACACGCTGTATCCGGAAAACCAGCGCTACAAGTATCCGGCCAACAGCACGTGGAGCCGCACTGTGCGCACCCTGTGGCAGCGCTATGTTGCGGCCTGGGGACGCAGCGGCACCGTGGGCTTCTCGTTCCTGGCCGATCAGGACAACAACCGGCTGCGCTCGCGCGTGCGCCACATGCGCTACGTGTACGAGGGCGTGTACCCGCAGGTGTTCGCGATGGATTTCTACGCCGGCAGCGCGTGGGACGAGTACGACAAGTTCCTCAAGATGGACGAGCACATGCGCGACCAGAATCCGTCCGGTGCCAGCTGGGACAGCACCGGCTGGATCATCGCCGAGGCGTACTACGAGGATCCGCTGGCGGCCGATGCGCTGGCGCGCGCGATCCGCCACACCGGGCGCACGGTGTTCTATCTGACCCAGTGGCCGCTGGACCGCGCCGGCCAGTGCCGGAATCCGCACGTCAACGTGGTGCCGCCCTACGAGTGGATGGTCTGGCCCGGCTACGGCTTCTGAACGCGCGCCATCGGGAATGGCTGACCGGATCGGCGTCTCCTTGGGGCCGCCCGATGCGAGTCGGTAGAATTGGCGGTTTCATGCGACGCGGTGCCATGCCGCGCCGCCTACCCCTCCCAGTACGGAAGCCCCCATGTCCACCATTCCTGCCCGCCAGCGCGGCCTCAATCGCGCGGAGATCTGCGATCGCAACTTCATCGAGTTCGTCGAGAGCTGGGACGGCGCGATCCGCCCGGCCGCTGGCGCGGATGCGCCGGTGCTGCCGGGCAGCGCCTGCACCGTGGCAGACTTCCTCGACCTGTTCGAGTCGCAACTGGTGTCGCGGCATCTGGACCTCATGGCGCGCGTGCTGCGGGTGAAGAACAAGGTGTTCTACACCATCGGTTCTTCCGGCCATGAAGGCAATGCGATGGTGGCGCGCGCCACGCGCCATACCGATCCGGCCTTCCTGCACTACCGCTCCGGCGGCTTCATGGCCGAGCGCTTCCGCAAGCTGCCGGGCATGGATCCGGTGATGGATTCGGCCCTGAGCTTTGCCGCCAGCGCGGAAGACCCGGCCTCGGGCGGACGCCACAAGGTGTGGGGTTCCAAACCGCTCTGGGTGATCCCGCAGACCTCCACCATCGCCTCGCACCTGCCCAAGGCGCTGGGCACCGCGGTGGCGATCGAGCAGGCGCGTCGCATCGGCCATGCGCTGCCGGTGCCGGCCGATTCCATCGCGATTTGCTCCTTCGGCGATGCCAGCTCCAACCACGCCACCGCGCAGACCGCCTTCAACGCGGCGGGCTGGACTGCCTACCAGAAGCTGCCCGCGCCGGTGCTGTTCGTGTGCGAGGACAACGGCATCGGCATTTCGGTGAAAACGCCGGCCGGCTGGATCGCCCGCAACTTCTCGCAGCGTCCGGATCTGGACTATTTCCATGCCGATGGCCTGGATCTCGCCAGCGGCTACGCCGACGTGCGGCGCGCGGTCGAGCACTGTCGCACGACGCGACGTCCGACTTTCCTGCACCTGCGCACCACGCGCATCATGGGCCACGCCGGCACCGACTTCGAGATCGAATGGCGCGCACTGGAGGAACTGGTTGCGGTGGAGGCGACCGACCCGCTGCTGCGCTCAGCCGCGATCGCGCTGGAAGCTGGCCTGTTCACCCGGGAATCGCTGCTGGCTGCCTACGAGGCCATGCGCGCGCGCTGCTTCGAGGCCGCCGAGGCAGCGGACGCGCGTCCGCGCATCGAGGCGCTCGAACAGGTGATGGCACCGCTGGCGCCGTACACGCCCGACGCGGTGCAGGCCGAGGCCGGTCGCGCGGATTACGCCGAAGCCCGGCTCAAGGTGTTCGGCGGCGAAGAAAACCTGCCGGAGAACCACCCGCCGCGGCATCTGGCGATCCAGATCAACCAGGCGCTGCACGAGCTGATGGCCAAGTACCCGCATACGCTGCTGTTCGGCGAGGACGTGGCGCAGAAGGGCGGCGTCTATACCGTCACCAAGGGTCTCCACAAGACCTTCAAGGGCACGCGGGTGTTCAACACGCTGCTGGACGAGACGATGATCCTCGGCCTGGCCCAGGGCTACGCCAACATGGGGATGCTGCCGATCCCGGAGATCCAGTACCTGGCCTATTTCCACAACGCCTGCGACCAGATCCGCGGCGAGGCGGCCAGCCTGCAGTTCTTCTCCAACGGCCAGTACCGCAATCCGATGCTGGTGCGCATGGCCGGGCTGGGCTACCAGCGCGGCTTCGGCGGGCACTTCCACAACGACAACTCGATCACCGCGCTGCGCGACATTCCCGGGCTTGTCGTGGGTTGCCCCAGCCGTGGCGACGATGCCGCCACGATGCTGCGTACCCTCGCCGCGCTCGCCCAGGTGGACGGTCGCGTGAGCATTTTCCTGGAGCCGATCGCGCTCTACATGACCAAGGATCTGCACGAGGCGGGCGACGGCCAGTGGCTGTTCCCGTATCCGGCACCGGGCGAGGCCATGGCGCTGGGCGAGGGCCGCGTGTATGCGCCGGAAGCCGAGGATCTGGTCGTCATCACCTACGGCAACGGCGTGCCGATGGCGCTGCGCGCCGCGCGCGCCATCGAGGCGGAGCTGGGCTGGAAGACGCGCGTGGTGGACCTGCGCTGGCTGGTGCCCTTGAACGAGGCGTTCATCGTGCAGCAGGCAAAGAACGCCGGCCGCATCATTGTGCTTGACGAAGGCCGGCGCAGCGCCGGGGTCGGCGAAGGCGTCATCACCGCGCTGACCGAGGCCGGACTGGGCGCGGTGCCGATGCGGCGCGTCGTGGGGGCCGATACCTACACTCCGCTGGCGGGCGCGGCCTTTCTGGTGCTGCCGGGCGACGCCGACGTGGTGGCGGCGGCGCGCGCGCTCGCGGGCTGATTTGCGGTGGAGCCGGTGCGGCGATTGGCCTATGATTCGCTCGCATGACGCACACTCAGCCACTTGCCATAGTCTTTGCCGACGTCAGCGGCAGCACGCGGCTGTTCGAGCAGCTGGGCGACGTGGAGGCGCGCCGCATCGTGGCGGCCGTGCTCGATGCGCTCACGGTGGTGGTGCAGCGCAATGGCGGTACGGTCATCAAGACCATCGGCGACGAGATCATGTGCACCTTCCCGTCGGCGCTCGACGGCATCCGCGCGGCCTGCGAGATGCAGCGCAAGATCACCGGTGATCCGGTGTTCGCGCGCGATTCGATCGGCATCCGCATCGGCCTGCACCACGGCGAGGTGCTGACCGAAGCGGGCGACGTCTATGGCGATGCGGTCAACACCGCGGCGCGCATGGCCTCGCTGGCCAAGCGCGACCAGATCGTGACCACGGCCACAACCTTCCACGGGGTCACCAGCATCGGTGGCTACCGCTCGCGCGGCCTCGGGCGCACCCGGGTTTCGGGCAAGCTGCTGCCGATCGAGATCATCGACGTGATCTGGCAGGAAGACACCTCCAACATCACCATGGTGCAGCGCGCGATCCGGGTGGACGAAGGCGCCGACCAGAGCCAGAAGCTGACGCTGCGCTTCCGCGGCCAGGTCATCGAGCTGGTGCCCAACTCCCCGCCCTTCGCCATGGGGCGCGACCAGGCCAACGCGCTGGTGGTGGACGCCGAATGGGTCAGCCGCATCCACGCCTCGATCGAGTACAAGAACGGCCATTACGTGCTGGCCGACCGCAGCACCAACGCCACCTTCGTCCGGTTTGGCGATGACGACGAGCTGCGCGTGCATCGCGACGAGGTTCCATTGCGCAAGGCCGGCGCGGTCAGCCTCGGCCAGTCGCTCGCGCTGGGCCAGGCCGACATCCTCTACTTCCAGTGCGGCTGAGCCGCGCCGGCCTGTTCATCGCGGGGAGCTGATGCACGCCGTTCGCCACCTCCTGTGGATTCTTCTGCTGCTGTCGCCGCTGGCCGCCTGGGCCGACAGTCCCGCCAGCGGGCGGGTGTATCTCGACGCCAACGGCAACGGCCGCCGCGACGCCGGCGAGGCCGGCGTGGCGGGAGTGAAGGTTTCCAACGGTCGCGACATCGCGCTGACCGATGCCGCCGGGCGCTATCGGATCACGCTGCGCGACGGCGACACGCTGTTCGTCATCAAGCCGCCCGGCTACCGTTTCCCCACCAGCGCAGCGGGCCTTCCGGCGTTCTGGGTGCATCATTTCCCCAAGGGTTCGCAGACGCTGCGCTACGGTCGCATCGCGCCCGGCAGCGCGCGGCGCGCGCAGTTCGCGCTGCATGCCGATGCCGGCGAGGACGGCTCGCCGTTCGAAGCCCTGGTGATCACCGATCCGCAGATGAAGAACGCGCGGGAGCTGGACTACTACGCGCGCTCCATCGTCGCGCCGGCCGCGCGCCATGCCGGCATCGCGCTCGGAATGACCCTGGGCGACCTGGTGGACGATGCGCTGGATCTGCACGCCGGATTCAACGAGGCCAACAAGGCCCTGGATCTCCCGTGGCTGCACGCGCCGGGGAACCACGACATCGACTTTGACGTGCAGGGCGACGCCGACTCGCTCACCAACTACCGCCGCAGCTTCGGCCCCGATACCGTGGCCTGGGAGCGCCCCGGACACGCCTTCATCGCGCTGGACGACGTGATCTACCGGCCCGGGCAGAAGCCGGCCTATGTCGGCGGGTTTCGCGAGGACCAGTTCCGATTCATGGAAAACTACCTGGCGACCCTGACGCCGGAGACGCGGGTCGTGGTGAGCCTGCACATTCCGCTGTTCGACGACCCGGGCGAAACTTTCCGCCATGCCGACCGCGCGCGCCTGTTCGCGCTGCTGGAGCGCTTTCGCGAGCCGCTGATCCTGAGCAGCCATACCCACAGCCAGCGCCACCACTTCCACGGCCCGGAATCGGGCTGGAACGGTGCGCTGCCGCTGCACGAATACAACGTGGGCGCGGCCTGCGGCGGCTACTGGAGCGGGTTGCGCGGTGCCGACGGCCTGCCCGACGCGCGGATGGAGGACGGCACGCCCAACGGCTACGCCATCATCCGATTCGGCGAATCGGTCACCACGCGCTACCACGCCTCGCGCGCGCGCGACGACCTGCGCATGGGCCTGACCTCTCCCGGCCCGATCCGGCGCGGTGCCTATCCAGCCTACCCGGTGCTCGCGAACGTGTACGGGGCCGAGCCGGATGCGACGGTGGAAATGCGCGTGGACGACGGCGAGTGGCGCCCGATGGCGCGGGTCGAGGAGCCCGACCCGGAGCTGGTCGCGATCAACCTCGACGACGCGCGCGCGGCGGAGCTGCGCTCTTTCGATCGCTCCGTGGTGGCGCGCTCCAGCCGGCACCTGTGGGCCGCCAACGTCCCGACCCACCTGGCGCCGGGGGAGCACCGCGTCGAGGTGCGGGCGCGCAGCCGGTTCGAGGGCGAAACGACGGCCCGCACGAGCTATCGCCTGATCGACTGGATCGAGTGAATGGACTGGCCGACGCTCGACGGCGCGCCGCCGCGGATCATCGCCCATCGCGGTGCCAGCGGGCCGATGCCCGAGCACACCCTGGAAGGCTATGCGCTGGCGCTGGAGCAGGGTGCCGACGTGATCGAGCCGGACCTGGTGTCATCGCGCGACGCGCAGCTCGTCATCCGCCACGATCGCGACCTCACCCGCAGCACCGACATCGCCACGCGCCCGGAGTTTGCCGCGCGCCGGCGCAACGGCGACTGGTGGATCGAGGACCTGGATCTGGCCGAGATCACCCGGCTCCGGGCGGTGCAGCCGTTTCCTTCGCGCGACCATGCCTACGACGGCCGCTTCCGCATTCCGACCTTCGCCGCTGCTCTGCTGTGGGCGGAAACCGAGGCGCGGCGCAGAGGCAGGCCCGTCACCCTGTATCCGGAGCTGAAGTCGCCGGGTTTCTTCACCACCCAGGGCAAGGATCCGTGCGGGCGCTTCCTGTCGCTGGTGCGCCAGCGCAACCCGGTGCGTGTGGCCCTGTGGCTGCAGTGCTTCGAGCTGGAACCACTGCTGACCCTGCGCGAAAGCGCCGAGGTGCCGGTGTTCCTGCTGCTGGGGCAGGGCACACCCTGGCGTCGCCTGATCGCCCGCCACGCGGGCCAGGTCGACGGCTTCGGCGTCCACAAGAGCCTCTTGCAGGACGTGGACGGCTCCAGCAGCGGCCTGGTCGATCTGGCGCACGAGCGCGGCTGCGCGGTGCACGCCTGGACCTACCGCGACGACGACCTGCCGGCCGGCTACGCCAGCCCGTCGGAAGAGCTTGAAGTGGCGTTCGCAATGGGCGTGGATGCGCTGTTCTGCGATTTTCCGCAGACTGCGGTGCGCCTGCGCGATGGCTTCGCGGAGCGCGTCTGATCCGGCCGCGGCTCAGCCGGGATTGAACACGTTGGGCGCGCTGCCGCCGCTGGTGTAGCTGAAGCCGGGAAACACCTGCCCCAGCGCGTTCGGCACCAGCCCCATCCGGTCCACCAGCGCCTCGGAAAGCACCTGCCGGTAGTCGGTGGTGACCGCGACGTCCTGGCCTTCGTACAGGGAGAGGTCGTCCAGGCCGGGGAAGGTGCCGTGCATCTGTCCGCCGCGCACCCTGTTGCCCAGCGCGAACATGATGTTGCCGTAGCCGTGGTCGGTGCCGGCCGAGGCGTTGGGCAGGAAGCGTCGCCCGAATTCGCTCTGGACGATCACCGTGACCTGGTCCATCAGGGTGCCGACGCCGGCGATCGGGGTCGCGTTGAGGTCGGCGTAGAAGGCGTCCAGCGCCTGGCCCAGTTCCTCCACCAGGTTGCCGTACCAGTCCCAGTGCCCGGCCGCGCCCGGGTTGGGCATGCCCTGGCCCTCGTGCGTATCCCAGAAGCCGTGGTCGACCGCGGCGGCGACAAGGCCGGCCTTGAGCGGCGACTTGAGCATCTGCGCCAGGTTGCGCAGCTGGGTGCCGAAGCTCCCGGAAGGGTAGACCGCGCCGTCGCCGGGCTGGTAGCCGCCCGGATTGCTGGTGGCGTGGTAGGGGTTGAAGTTGAAGGTGCGCATCCATTCGAGCGCGTCCGCCGCATCCCGCCCGGCGCGCTCCAGCGAGGAGTTTCCACTCCACAGGGGATACAGGTGGGTGTGCGCCGGCTGGTAATTGGCGATGGACGACGCATCGTCGTTCCAGCCCCAGTGGAAGCCGTCCACGCGGAACTGCGAGGCGTCGCTGAATCCGACCGCCTCGTCCAGCCCCACCAGGCTGGTCTGCAGGTTGCTTCCGAAGCCGTAGGCCGGCGCGATGACTGGGGTCGGCAGGCCACTGGCGGCCATCAGGTAGCGCGCCAGCCAGCCATTGCTGGTGCCGGTGGCCCCTGGCGTGCCCAGCTCCATCATCGCCTGCGCCTCGAAGTGGCTGCGGTTGGGCGTGGGCATGCCGGTGGCGTGCACGATGCCGAGCCGATTGGTGCTGTACTGAACCGCCCCGGGAATCCCGGAGACTCGTTGGTGTGAGTCACGCCGCCTCGGCGAGCTCACGGGTTTGCTGATAGTAAATCGCTTCTGCCTCGGCTGGTGGGATGTTGCCGAGCGGACCCAGCAAGCGCTTGTGGT
>JACDJB010000348.1_pt1 | contig 52323 bp, 45 predicted proteins | sample 7454121 | NCBI WGS metagenome assembly JACDJB01 (sample SAMN14253290, study PRJNA609438) | sludge metagenome | isolation source: sludge after 25d culture with pyrite | collected 2018-12-20 | reverse complement strand
TACCAAATAGTCTCATTTTACCTTGTACTACTTCTTTCATTGCGGCAATCGCTGGATTTAAGTATTTACGTGGATCAATCACATCTGACTTTTCTTCGAGAACTTTTCTAACAGCTGCGGTCATCGCTACTTGGTTCTCAGTATTGACATTGATTTTACCCACACCTAGCTCAATTGATCTACGGATTGCTTCATCAGGAACTCCAGAGCCACCATGAAGAACGATTGGTACAGCAACCTTGTTCGCCACCTCTTCAATGATGTTATAGCGGATACGTACTTCACCTTTGTACATACCATGTGCTGTTCCTACTGCAATCGCTAGTGCATCAACGCCAGTTTCCTCAAAGAAGCGAATGGCCTCTTCTGGCTTTGCTAGCTTGGCATCTTCTTCAGCTACGTTGAGGTCATCCTCTACCCCACCGATTGTACCGAGCTCACCTTCAACCGAAACACCCATCGCATGTGCAGCACGCACAACTTCCTTGGTTAGGCGAATGTTCTCTTCGAGTGGATAGTGTGATCCATCAAACATAACAGAGGTGAATCCAGCCTTAATACATTTCATCGCCACTTCAAAGCTTGAACCATGGTCTAAATGGACAACAACAGGGATATCACTCTTATCTGCAGCTGCATGTGCCATCGCAACTACATAATCAAGTCCCATATACTTGATCGCGCCTTCGCTCACACCAAAAATAAATGGTGAGCGCTCTTCTTCTGCTGCTTCCATAATTGCTTTAGTGAACTCTAGGTTGTTCATGTTAAATTGTCCTACGGCAAATTTCTCTGCTTTAGCTCTTTGCATTAATTCAGTCATAGACACTAATGGCATCTCTTGTTTCCTCCTATGATCGACTTCTAGGTAGTCCTAATATTTGACGGGCTTCAGTTGGACTGGCGATCTCCCGCTGTAATTCACCAGCTAAACGCACGACTCGTTCTACTAACTCAGCATTGGATTTGGCTAGTTGCCCTCTACGATAATAAATATTATCTTCGAATCCTACGCGTACATGACCTCCTAATGTAATCCCCAAAGTTGCCATTGGGAGCTCGAAGCGTCCGATACCTGCAACGGTCCAAGTAGCATCCTGCGGTAGCAGATCAATCATATGTAGGAGGTTTTTGGCAGTAGCAGGCATTGCACCAGGCACCCCTAATACAAAGTCAAAATGAAGATGACCGGTAACCAAACCTCGCTTTGCAAGCGAAAGTGCATTTTCTACCATACCGACTTCGAATATTTCGAATTCGGGCGCTACACCATAAGTCTGCATCTTTTTCGCAAACGTATCGAGCATCTCAGGTGAGTTCATAAATACATCGCGACCAAAGTTGACAGTCCCACTCGTTAAAGTCGCCATCTCTGGAGAAAGTGTTACAGGATCTAAGCGTTCCTCAGCACTCATCCAAGTGGAACCACCTGATGATACCTGTATTATTATATCACAACGTTCTTGAATTTCTCGGATAATTTCAGCATAAATGGTTCGATCCTGTGTTGGACTTCCATCCTGTTGCCGAGCGTGAATATGTGCAATCGACGCACCTGCTTGCCATGCTAAATAGACCTCATTGGCAATCTCCTGTGGTGTGATCGGAAGATAAGGAGTTTCTTTGCGCGTTAGCTCTCCACCTACTACAGCTGCGGTAATAATTAGCTTTTGCACACTTATCCTCTCCTCTGCTTATCCTTTGGTACTACACATGTGCCCTCAGCACGACAGACTAAAATAGGAGGTTCTAACACCTCTGCTGCGGATGGATTATTTGGATCTATGCCACCTGCTATCACTTTATAGGCGTGAAAGCTCATTGTGCGTGACGTATTACCAAGACGCGTAATCTCGCCATGGGCCTCTATGTAGTCACCTCCATATACAGGTGCTAAAAATTCAACACTAGAATAAGCTACGAAGAGCCCCTCGTCACCATCCTGACGAATGAGTAGCTCTGTAGCCACATCACCAAAGAGTGCAAGCATCTTTGCACCATCAACGAGGTTGCCCCCATAATGCGCATCCTGCTGACTTAAACGCAATCGAATCATTACTTTAGTCATACGGTTATCTCCTCCACTTTTTTATCTATATTATGTATTGATTAAAATAGAATCCCCTTTAAAGTATCCCTCTTACCTCCATACGAATCTCGTCAATATCAAATGGCTTGGTAAAATGCTTTAGAGCTCCTAGATCCATTGCTTCTTGAATCATATCAAGCTCGCCATAGGCTGTCATCATGATTACCTTGAGTGTAGTATCAATGCGGCGAATTCTACGTAGAATCTCTAGACCATCCATTCCCGGGATTTTCATATCCAGCAGAACGAGATCTGGCTTGTATTCTTCTAGGAGTGCAAGTGCCTCTACCCCATTAGAAGCTTGATTTGTCTCATATCCCTCTTTCTTGAACACCTCTGTCAATAGAAGACGAATACCCAATTGATCATCTACTATTAGAATCTTTTTCACTGAAATCCCCCCCAAAAACTAAGCTAATGATGCAATTTGTAGTAACTTCTCTACTTATGCTTATTTTTCCTTCTATTTCTACAATTAGATTTGTAAAAATAGATTTGTAAAAAAGACTATATGATATTTGACAAACATACGGCGCTCACGATATTTTAAAGGTGAATTCTTGCTATTGTAAATTACGTATTTCATCTCGTCGGGAGGGGCTATTTTGACTAATCAGAATCGAAAATATCGTATCGTATTTCTACCTATAGGATTAGTATTAGGATTTGCTTGGGGTGTGTTATTTAATAATTTTGTGATGTGGATGATCTTCGGTTTGGTATTTGGTCAAATTATCGACCTCATTCTATATGCAAAAAACAGGAAAAACTGAAATGTACTATGCAAAAAAGATCGTTACCATAGAAATTCTACTGTAACGATCTTTTTCTATTTTAGAAGCTATACATTGAGTGATTTTTCTTTGCTTTCATTTTCGTTGTATTCCGTCGCCGCACGAATAAAGTCACGGAAAAGCGGTTGTGCACGATTTGGTCTGGAGGAGAATTCCGGATGGAACTGTGTCGCCAAAAACCAAGGATGTCCTTGTACCTCAACGATCTCTACGAGTTCGCCTTCCGGTGATAATCCCGAAAACTTAAGGCCAGAAGCCTCATACTTAGCGCGATACTCATTGTTAAATTCATAGCGATGGCGATGGCGTTCTTCCATCTCATTTACTTGATAGGCTTGATAAGCAAGTGTTCCCTCTTCTAATTTAAATGGATAGCGACCTAAGCGCATAGTACCGCCAAAACCGTCAATTCCCTTTTGTTCTGGTAGTAGATCAATGACTGGATATGGAGTTTTTGGATTGATCTCCGTACTGTTAGCATCCTGTAAATTAAGTACATTACGGCCATATTCAACAATCGCCAGCTGCATACCAAGGCAGATCCCGAAGAATGGGATTTGCTGCTCACGTGCATAGCGGATTGCTTGAATCTTACCCTCGATACCACGATCACCAAAACCACCCGGAACAAGGATTCCATCCACATCACCTAATAGCTCAGCTACATTTTCAGCTGTAACATCTTCAGCTTGAATCCAATCAATCTCTACATCTGCATTATTTTCAAAGCCTGCATGGTATAATGCTTCTGCTACACTGAGATAAGCATCCTTTAGTGATACGTATTTTCCGACCAAAGCAATACGTACTTGCTTCTCCAAGCTCTGGATGCGTTTCACCATATCAATCCAATCACCCATCTCAGCAGGCTTGGTCTGTAACCCGAGATAGTTTACTACATACTCATCTAGACCCTCATCCTGTAGCATCAATGGTACTTCATAAAGTGTATCCGCATCGAGGCATTCGATTACTGCTGTTGGTTCAATATCACAGAAGAGTGCGATTTTGTCTTTGAGCTCCTTAGCTAAAGGGTACTCTGTTCTGCAAATGACCATAGTCGGTTGAATCCCTAGACTTCGTAGTTCCTTGACGCTATGTTGTGTTGGCTTTGTTTTGACTTCACCAGCCGCTGCTATATAAGGTACTAATGTTACGTGAATATACATCACATTTTCACGACCAACATCGTTTTTCATCTGGCGAATGGCCTCTAGGAATGGGAGCGACTCAATGTCTCCCACAGTACCACCAATTTCTGTGATCAGTACGTCGCAGTTATTCTCTCTAGCTGCTTTGAAAACATTTTCTTTGATCTCATTCGTAATATGGGGGATGACTTGCACTGTTCCACCAAGGTATTCGCCGCGTCTCTCTTTGTTAATAACTCTAGAATAGACCTTTCCCGTCGTAATATTGCTATTGGCAGAGACATTGATATCAATAAAGCGCTCATAATGCCCTAGGTCTAAGTCAGTTTCTGCTCCATCAACCGTTACAAATACTTCTCCGTGCTGATAAGGACTCATTGTACCTGGGTCGACATTAATGTATGGATCAAACTTTTGGATAGTAACATTAAGGCCTCTATTTTTCAGCAATCGTCCAAGTGAAGCTGCGGTAATCCCTTTTCCCAATGAAGAAACAACCCCACCCGTTACAAAAATGTACTTGGTCATGGTCTAGTGACTCCTTTTCTGTTGTATAAATAGTTTGTACTAAAAGATCGTTTAAAAAGCAGGTTCATTCAAACTTCTTAGTGTTTAAATGAGTCTTTTTAAACACTCGTTAGAAAAAAATAAAAAAAGCAAAAGCGTAATCCCTTGCTCGCAAGGGGGCACTTTTGCATTATGATTGAATCAAGTAATGGCTACTTTACTAGCCCAAGATACATTTTAGACATTTTATTTGAAGGTGTCAACTACATTTCTTCGTCTTCGACATCTTCTTCTTCGGCTAATTCTTCGAGTGATTCTTCCTCAGCCTCAAAGTCTAATTCAACTTCATCCTCTTCGACAAAGTCCTCGTCGACAAGCTCCTCTTCCTCTTCTTCCTCGAAGTCTACAGCTTCTTCAACTTCTTCCTCTTCAAAGACTTCCTCTTCAAAATCGTCTACAAAATCATCGTCTAGATCAAATTCATCCAAGTCATCGTCTATAATTGCTTTGCGTTTGCCTTTTGGAGCTGGCTGTGACACATCATCAAATTGTTCTACTGGGTACCATTTTTTTAAGCCCCAGGCAGAGTTGCCAACGTTCATAAAACGCCCATCAAGATTGATCTCTGTATAAATTTGAACCATCATTTGCTCGACTTCTTCTTGACTCAAATTTTTGATGGTACCAATACGGTTCATCAATTCTTGAAACTGAACCGGTTCACTCGTTTCTACTAACAGCATATGCGCTAGATCCACCATAGCTATTTCCGCTGTTTGTTCAGGTGTTAGGGTTTGAATCTGACTCACCTTTCCACATCCCATCTTTAATTCTCGTACACCCTATTTTATACAATTTTAGCGGAGTGTCAAACATTGAATTTAATATGACTACATATTTCTTCTGTATTGCCCGCCGACTTCATAGAGAGCTCTAGTAATTTGACCTAGACTCGCCACTTTTACGGTCTCCATTAACTCAACAAATATGTTTCCTCCACTTAAAGCTACTTCCTTAAGTTGAGCAAGAGCTTCTTCGGTACGATCGCTATTTTTTGCTTGGAAGGCACGTAGATTTTGGATCTGCTGTTGTTTTTCTTCTTCTGTTGCACGGGCAAGCTCTAGATTGTTGATCGCTTCCTCGTCGGCATTAGGATTGATAAATGTATTAACTCCAATGATCGGAAGCTCTCCTGTATGCTTTTTCATTTCATAGATCATCGACTCATCCTGAATTTTACCACGCTGATACATGAGCTCCATTGCACCTAGTACACCACCTCGATCACTAATGCGTTGGAACTCTGCCAATACAGCTTCCTCAACAAGGTCTGTTAATTCTTCGATGATAAAGGTTCCTTGAAGAGGATTCTCATTTTTAGCAAGCCCTAGCTCACGGTTAATGATCATTTGGATCGCCATTGCGCGACGAACAGAGTTCTCTGTCGGTGTAGTAACTGCTTCGTCAAATGCATTGGTATGCAATGAGTTACAGTTGTCATAAATAGCGATCAATGCTTGTAACGTGGTACGAATATCGTTAAAATCCATCTCTTGAGCGTGTAAGGAGCGCCCTGAGGTTTGGATATGGTATTTAAGCTTTTGCGAGCGATCATTACCACCATATTTATTCTTCATCGCTGTAGCCCAAATGCGTCGTGCCACTCTACCAATAACTGTATACTCTGGATCAAGCCCATTACTAAAGAAGAATGAGAGATTGGGTGCAAAATCATCAATATGCATGCCACGGCTCAAATAGTACTCTACATACGTAAAGCCGTTAGCTAGTGTAAAGGCTAATTGCGAGATTGGATTGGCTCCTGCCTCTGCAATATGGTAGCCACTGATGCTGACGGAATAGTAGTTTCGTACAGAATGATCGATAAAGTATTGTTGAATATCCCCCATCATACGAAGAGCGAATTCAGTTGAGAATATACAAGTATTCTGACCTTGATCCTCTTTAAGGATATCTGCTTGCACCGTTCCTCTTACTGTTTGCAGTGTTTTCTCTTTGATCTGAGTGATTTCAGCTTCATTCGGTTCACGGCCATTTTGCTCACGAAAACGGTCAAGCTGTTGGATGATCGCCGTATTAAAGTACATCGCTAGAATCATAGGAGCAGGTCCGTTGATCGTCATCGATACACTTGTGGTAGGTGAGCAGAGGTCAAAGCCATCATAGAGCTTCATCATATCCTCAAGTGTACAGATGCTAACACCACTTGTACCGATCTTGCCGTAAATGTCCGGTCTCTCATCTGGATCCTCACCATAAAGCGTAACACTATCAAATGCAGTTGAGAGACGCTTTGCTTCACTATTTTTACTAAGATAGTGAAAGCGACGGTTAGTTCGTTCCGGTGTTCCTTCACCCGCGAACATCCTCGTTGGGTCTTCCCCTTCACGCTTGAACGGGAATACACCTGCTGTATATGGAAATGCGCCTGGTACGTTCTCTTCTCTACCCCAACGAAGAATGTCTCCCCAATCCTGGTAGCGTGGCAAGGAAATCTTAGGAATGCGTGTGCCTGCTAGTGAAGTCGTATACAGCTCGGTTACGATCTCCTTATCTCTGATTTTGGTCACGAATCGATCCTGCTGGTACTCTTCCTTGAGCTTTTCCCAGTTATTCAAAAACAGCTTGTTCTCTACATGAAGTAGACCGTCAAAGTGTTCAATTTGTTGATCTATGAGTACAAGTGTTTCTGGATGATCCACTTTTTGCTCGAGCATTACCTTTTTAACACCATGCAATTGATAAAGCTTGCGTGCAATCTCTACTTGATCAGCAGTGTTTTGTTTATATTGGTGGATCGTTTGTACGATTTCACGCAAATAGCTGACACGTTCTGCAGGAATGATTCCTTTTTTCTGCGGTCTCTCAGTACTTAATGGTTCTGTGAGTGACCAATTGAGATTCAGCTTTCTATTGATCGTATCGATAAGATCGTTAAAGAGTCGGTTTGTTCCTGTATCGTTAAATTGGCTCGCAATCGTACCATAGACTGGTAGTTCTTCATCAGCGAGCTCAAATTGGTTATGGCTACGACGGTATTGCTTGCGTACATCGCGCACAGCATCTTCCGAGCCTTTGCGCTCGAACTTATTGATCACGATCAAATCAGCATAGTCGATCATATCGATCTTTTCTAATTGGGTTGGTGCTCCGAATTCACTGGTCATTACGTAAAGGCTAATATCACTAACAGTGGTAATCTCTGCATCACCTTGACCAATACCACTCGTCTCTACGATAACCGCATCAAAGCCTGCTGCCTTGACGACGCGAATTGCATCAGCAATCGCGACGCTGAGCTCAGAACGCGATCCACGTGTAGCTAGGCTACGCATATAAACAAGATCTGAGTCGATTGCGTTCATACGAATACGGTCGCCAAGGAGTGCTCCACCCGTTTTTTGCTTGGATGGGTCTACGGAAAGTACAGCGATGGATTTGTCGCTAAACTGACGTGTAAAGCGGCGAATGAGTTCGTCTGTCAACGAGCTTTTTCCTGCTCCACCTGTACCAGTGATCCCAATGACCGGAATTGTATGAGTTGGAACTTGTAGCTGCTCAAGCAATGTTGTATATTGACCGTTATTGACGTTTTCCTCGGCGAGCGTGATCCATTTGCTCACTTCACGTACTCGATCATTGCTTATTTTATGGGCGTCTAGTTCTTGCTCACGCACTGTTGGAAAGTCGGTATTCTCAAGGATATGATTGATCATTCCCTGCAGACCCATTTTACGTCCATCCTCGGGAGAATAGATCTTGCATACGCCATAATCCTCAAGTTCTTTGATCTCTGCAGGAATGATGACCCCACCACCACCGCCAAAGAGTTGAATATGTTCTGCTCCATGCAGCTTTAAAAGGTCGATGATATATTTGAAATATTCGACGTGCCCACCTTGATAAGAGCTGATGGCAATCCCCTGTACATCCTCTTGGATTGCTGCCTTTACGACTTCCTCGGCAGAGCGATTATGGCCAAGGTGAATCACCTCAGCACCACTTTGCTGCAGTATGCGACGCATGATGTTGATCGAGGCATCATGACCATCAAAGAGGCTCGCTGCGGTGACAAAGCGAATCTTATGCTTCGGTTTATAAATCATAGCTTCCATCTGGTAACTCCTCTCCAAGGAAGCAGAAGGTCTACAAAAACACAACGTCCTGTTGCAATGTCGACACTAGCGCATCCATGCGCGGCGCGGTTCTCTGCTTCCGTTTTATATTTTATAGATTATATTTTGAAGACAATACATTTTACGTAGAGGGTATTATTTCACATCCCTCAATAACAACTCGGTCTGCTTTTCCACATACTCCTCCAAGCTGTACTGCTTGCGGAGGGCCCAGCGACGGAAGGTCCACATTTCACCGAGTACCGCAATATTATGAGCAAGTAAGTTGATGTAGCGTTCCTCGAGCTGAATTGAGCCATCTTCTATACCGCGCTGGATGATCTTCTCAAAGATCCCTGTGATCTCCTGCTCCCGATTCAGCACGTATTTCATCGGCTCTTTCGGTAGCGACTTAATCTCCTGATAAATAATCAATACTTTATCATCAAGCTGATCAATCACACGAATAAAGCCTTCAAATGCTCTCTTTAACCGTTCATAACCACTTCCGGAGGTACCGAGTTCCTCGCGCAAACGCTCCTCCATCTGTGTATGAATTGCATCACAGACTAGGTAGAGGACATCCTCTTTGGATTCAATATATTCATAGAGGGTACCTATGCTAAATCCCGACTCGTTCGCAATCTCTCGCGTAGTTGTCTTATGAAAGCCCTTCTCTGTAAAAAGACGAACAGCAGCATCGACGATCTGTCCACGACGTGTTTCGATCAGCTTCTGATCCTTTACAAACGTAGGTATACTTTCAGGCCCTTTTTTCATAAGGTAGCTCCTCCTCTCCTAATCTCCTCCATAAGGCTTCTCGCCAACTGATACGGGTTTTGCGTGCCTTGGCCGATCGCTTGTAGCGCTAGTGCTACATCCTCACGAGCGAGTAGCTCATCGACCATTCGAGATACCTCATACTCTACGATCTCTCTTACCTCATTACGCTGATGCTGGATGCGTCTTGATTGCCATTCCCCGCTCTCTTGCTGATAAGCTTTGTGCGACTCAATCGCCCGCCAGAGTTGGTCGATCCCTTTATTCTCTGCACTAATCAATTTGACGATTGGAGGTCGCCATGGGGCGTCGTGTTTTACGATATCAAGCATGCTCGAGACTTGTGCTACCAGCTTATCTGCGCTGTCGAGGTCTGCTTTGTTGACTGCAAAAAGGTCAGCGATCTCCATAATCCCTGCTTTAAAGGCCTGCATCGTATCGCCAAGTCCTGGGCTTAAGACGACAACCGTTGTATCAGCAAGATGCATGATATCGAGCTCCGACTGACCTACACCAACCGTCTCTACCAAGATCACATCACAGCCATACGCATCAAGGATACGGACGGTCTCCTTGGCATGACGCGCCAATCCACCTAAATGTCCACGAGTCCCCATACTACGAATAAAGACATTAGGATCGGTTGCATGTCTTTGCATCCGAACGCGGTCACCTAGGATCGCTCCACCTGTAAAAGGACTGGTAGGATCAACAGCAACAATACCGAGTTTGATATTTTGCTCTCGTAAAAATCCGATAAATCGATCCACCATCGTACTTTTCCCCGCTCCGGGTGAGCCTGTTATTCCAACTACAAAGGCTTTTCCAGTATGTGAATGAAGTTCCTGCAAGAGCTGTTCACGCTCAGGATGACGATTTTCGATCCAGGTAATTGCACGTGCAACCGCACGTACATCACCTTCGATCACTCTTTTTGCTAACGAATGCATTTGCACTATTCCTTTAATAAATAATTTGCGATTACTAAACGTTGGATCTCATTGGTACCTTCATAAATCTGTGTGATTTTGGCATCTCTCATCATACGCTCAACTGGATACTCACGCGAATAACCATAGCCACCAAAGATTTGAACAGCCTCAGTTGTGACCTCCATCGCGGTATCACCTGCAAATAATTTTGCCATTGCAGACGCTTTTCCATACGGTAAACCTTGATCCTCAAGCCATGCTGCTTGATAGGTCAAAAGACGTGCTGCTTCGATTTTGGTCGCCATATCCGCGAGTTTAAAGCTAATGCCCTGATTTGCCGCGATTGGCTTACCAAACTGCTGGCGTTCCTTCGCATATGCTGTAGCTTGCTCCAATGCCCCCTGTGCAATTCCAAGTGCTTGTGCTGCAATCCCACTGCGACCGCCATCTAGCGTAGTCATCGCAATTTTAAAGCCTTCCCCTTCTTGGCCCAAACGATTAAACTCAGGAATACGTACATTGTCAAAAATAATTTCAGTCGTTGGTGATGAACGAATCCCCAGCTTTTTTTCCTTCTTACCAATCGAGAAGCCTTCACGATCTGACTCGACGATAAATGCAGTAATTCCTTTATGCTTGAGCTCTGGCTGTGTTACTGCGAAGACAACATAAATACCAGCCTCACCGCCATTGGTGATAAAGATCTTGCTTCCGTTTATGATGTAATGATCGCCATCCTTAACTGCAGTCGTCTTCATACCAGCAGAATCGGATCCAGAGCCAGGCTCTGTAAGCCCGTATGCTCCAATAGTTGAGCCTTCTGCTAATGGGCGCAGAAACTTTTGCTTTTGCTCTTCAGTACCGAACTTATAGATTGGCCAGCTTCCTAAGGATACATGTGCAGAAAGTGTAACCCCAGTAGACGCACAAACACGGGAGAGCTCCTCGACCGCTATTACATAGCTTAGATAGTCTGCGCCTGCCCCGCCATACTCCTCACCCCATGGGATCCCTACCAGACCTAGCTCAGCCATCTTATCAAAAATTTTACGATCAAAGCGCTCCTCTTCATCACGAATCGCTGCTGTAGGCGCTACTTCATTTTCTGCAAAATCACGCACCATCTGTCTCATCATTTGATGCTCTTCGGTTAGTTTAAAGTTCATCTCTTATCGCCTCCGTTTTTATTAATCCTTCAATAAATGTCTTGCAATAACCATACGCTGGATCTGATTCGTTCCTTCATAAATTTGCGTGATCTTGGCATCTCTAAACAGTCGTTCTACTGGATATTCTCGGCTATAGCCATAACCACCAAAGATCTGAATCGCTTCTGTAGCGACAAACATTGCAGCATCAGTAGCAAAGCGCTTTGCCATCGAGGCAGCCAGGCCTGTTGCTTCACCTTGATCCTTCAAGCTCGCTGCACGATACACTAGCAATCTCGCACTCTCGATTTGTGTCGCCATGTCAGCTAGCTTAAAGCCGATGCCTTGATTCGCTGCAATCGGTTTACCAAACTGCTGGCGTTCCTTCGCATAGTTCACAGCATGTTCTAAAGCTGCCTCTGCAATGCCAAGTGCTTGTGCAGCGATGCCGATACGACCCACATCAAGATTAGCCATCGCAATTTTAAAGCCGTCTCCCTCATTGCCTAACCGATTTTCTTTTGGTATACGCGCATTTTCAAAAATAAGCTCTGTAGTATTGGAACCATGCAATCCCATTTTTTTCTCTTTTTTACCGATTGAGAAGCCAGGAGTATTTTTTTCAACGATGAATGCGGAAATACCGTCCTTCCCTTTATCGGGATTGGTAACTGCAAAGGTGATATACGAATCTGCCTCTCCACCATTGGTGATGAAGATCTTCGAGCCGTTTAAAATATAATCGTCCCCATCAAGTACCGCAGATGTGCGTAAGCTCGATGCATCAGAGCCTGCCTGTGCTTCCGTTAAAGCAAATGCACCTAGAAACTCACCACTTGCTAGCTGTGGGATGTATTTTTGCTTCTGCTCCTCGGTTCCAAAGTATAAAATTGGATTCGTGCCAACTGATGTATGAACGGATAAAATAACACCAATCGTAGCACTTACACGGGATAGCTCATTGATCGCGATAATGTAGGAGGTAAAATCCATCCCCGCTCCACCATATTGCTCTGGGATCGGTACTCCTAATAAACCAAGCTCAGCCATCTGGTTAATAATTTCTCTCGGAAAACGCTCCTCGTCCTCCATCACTGGGATAAACGGTGGAATTTCCGTTTGCGCAAATTCACGCACCATCTTGCGCATCATTTCCTGTTCTTCGGTAAAATGTAAGTCCATCTGCTCCACTCCTCTCGTTGCATCTTTCTGTCTGTTTTGTTGTATGTCTAATTAGTCACCTCGACTTTGTACATCGAGCTATTCGTACTGGTAAAATCCTCGTCCTGATTTACGACCGTACCAGCCTGCCTTTACGTACTTACGCAATAATGGACATGGACGATACTTGCTATCGCCAAAGCCTTCATACAATACCTCCATAATATAGAGACATGTATCGAGCCCAATAAAGTCAGCGAGCTCAAGAGGCCCCATCGGATGATTCATCCCAAGCTTCATGACCTGGTCCACAGCTTCAGGAGTAGCAACACCTTCATACACTGTATAGATCGCCTCATTGATCATAGGCAAAAGAACACGATTGGAGACAAAGCCTGGGAAGTCATTTACCTCCACTGGGATCTTGCCCATCTCCTTCGCGAGGTCCTCTACAATGTGAAATGTTTCATCGGATGTTGCCAATCCACGAATGATCTCTACGAGCTTCATCACCGGCACAGGATTCATAAAATGCATGCCGATCACCTTCTCGGGACGTGCCGTTACAGCAGCAATCTCCGTAATCGGTAGAGAGGATGTGTTGCTCGCTAGAATCGCATGAGCAGGTGCAATTCGATCTAATTGGCGAAAAATCTCTGCCTTGATCTCCATGCTCTCAATCGCTGCTTCTACCACAAAATCAACATCATGTGCATTTTCTAGCGAAGTAGAAGGGATAAAGCGTGATAAGATTTCCTTCTTCTCCTCCTCGCTCAATCTGCCTTTCTCTACTTGACGTGCTAAATTTTTTTCAATGCCATTTAAACCACGTTGTACGTACTCTTCCTTTACATCATGGAGAACAACCTGTAGACCTGTCTGTGCAGCCACCTGCGCAATTCCGCTACCCATCTGACCTGCACCAATTACCATAAACTTTTGAATTGCCATCATCTCTACCTCCATCATCGAACTAATGCTATTTTAAGTTAAAATTACCGATCTCAAGTGATTGTTCAACATTTGATAACCTTCTCAACCGCGTACTGAAATTATTTGCTTTGATTAATCTACTTGAATCAAAATGGCATCCCCTTGAGCGGCTCCGCTACAGATCGCAGCAATCCCTAATCCACCACCGCGACGCTTTAGCTCATACGCAAGATGCATCGCAATACGTGCACCACTCACACCAATCGGATGTCCTAATGCAATTGCCCCACCATTTACATTCACTTTGTCAGGATCCCAACCCACCAGCTTACCACTTGTTAACGTTACAGCGGCAAATGCTTCATTTACTTCAAACAAATCAATTTGGTCTAAAGAAATCCCAGTTTTCTTTAATAGCTTATTGATTGCAAGTCCTGGGGTAGTTGCGATATACGGTGCGTCCTGTCCAACAGCTGTATGCCCTAATATGGTAGCAAGAGGCTTCTTACCTAAGGCTCTAGCTCGCTCCTCTGACATCACCACTACTGCACCCGCTCCATCATTGACTCCTGGCGCATTCCCAGCAGTAATCGTTCCGTCCTTGGTAAAGACAGGTGGTAGCTTTGCTAGCTTCTCTAGACTTGTATCACGACGAGGGCCTTCATCGGTATCAATAATGAGGTCATCACCCTTTTTTTGTGGAATGACGACCGGTACGATTTCATCGGCAAAATGACCTTGATCGATCGCCGCAATTGCACGCTCATGACTGCGCAAAGCCCATGCATCCTGCTCCTCACGTGTGAGTCCATATTCAGCAGCGACGTTGCTACCATGAACCGCCATGTGTACATTATGGAACGCACAGGTTAGTCCATCATGAACCATGAGGTCGATCAGCTCACCATTACCCATACGCAAACCATTACGCGCTTTCGGTAATACATAGGGAGCATTACTCATACTTTCCATTCCACCAGCGACAATCACTTCTGCATCTCCTGCGCGAATAATCTGATCCGCCAAAGTAATACTGCGCATCCCCGAAGCACATACCTTGTTAATCGTCTCACTTTGTACCTCCCAGGGAAGTCCAGCTTTTACCGCCGCTTGTCGCGATGGAATTTGTCCCGCTCCACCTTGCAGTACCATTCCCATAATTACTTCATCTACATCTGTACCCGCCATCTCTGCACGCGATAACGCCTCACGAATCGCTACAGCTCCTAAATCAACCGCCGATAGTGGAGCCAATCCCCCACCAAAGCGACCAAACGGCGTCCGTGCTGCACTTACGATCACACTTCGCTTACTCAATCCGATCCCTCCTCTTAAAAGTCGATTGAACGCTTGCTCGATTTATCTTTTGAAAGAAAGCTTGGTATTAAACCAAGCTGATTTGTGTTCACTAATTTAATTTAATCATTAAAAGCTTAAAAAATATAGGGTGTAGTGGTTATCTTTTTATACCGATTAAGTTATGAAATCGGAAGCAGAGAACCGTCCCCTGCTTCTTTTTTAGTGTGCAACTGGTTCACTAAGCTCTATTGAACGTTCGAGGATTTCGACGAGGTCTAGTGCCAATACTTCTACTTCTTTGGCTTTGACGCCGTCCTCCATCATGGTCAAGCAATACGGACAAGCACTTCCGATCATCGTCGGATTTACTTCTAATGCCTGCTCTGTACGTGCAATATTGACACGCTTGCCTTCTGTCTCCTCCATCCACATCATACCGCCACCTGCGCCACAGCACATACTATCCTGGCGATTGCGATTCATCTCAACAACTTCTACACCTGGAATCGCTTTTAGGATGCGACGTGGAATGTCATAGATGCCATTGTAACGGCCAAGATAACAGGAGTCATGGAAAGTGATCCGCTCCTTCACTTCCTTGGTTGGCTTAATACGTCCCTGCATCAATAGCTGTTCGAGAAGCTCTGTATGGTGATACACCTCTGCCTCTAAACCAAACTCAGGATACTCATTTTTAAACGTATTATATGCATGAGGGTCAATCGTAACGATCTTTTTCACGTCATATTTTTGGAATGTCTCGATATTTTCCATCGCGAGTTGCTGGAAGAGCATCTCATTACCCATTCGACGTGGTGTATCTCCCGAATTCTTCTCTTCATTCCCGAGAATCGCGAAGTTCACACCAGCTTCATTCAATATACGTACAAAGGACTGCGTAATCTTGATGCTACGATTATCAAATGATCCCATCGAACCAACGAAGAGTAGATAATCAAACTCAGGATTTTCTTTTACAGTCGGAGCCTCTAATCCGGTGTTGAGATCACGCCACTTAATGCGATCATTGCGGTTAATCCCCCACGGATTGCTTTGACGCTCGATGTTTTGGAAGGTACGGTTTGCCTCTTGGTTCACCTTTCCTTCTGTTAAAACAAGATAACGGCGTAAATCAATAATTTTATCCACATGCTCGTTCATTACTGGGCACTGATCCTCACAGTTACGACAGGTCGTACAAGCCCAAATCTCCTGCTCTGTGATCACGTCACCAATGAGGCTCACCTGCTCAATTGGGATAAATGTAGTCGCACCATCCTCTGAGGTTGCTGCAGATTCATCTCTTGTAAATCCAGCACCTGCAAAAGCAAGCTGGTTTGCACGTGTGTTTTTGAATAGACCACTCGGCATCCAAGGTGTTCTTGTCGTTACGGCAGCTCCTTTTTCTGTGAGATGATCACGAAGCTTCACAATCAAATCCATTGGAGAGAGCATTTTTCCCGTACCACTTGCAGGACACATATTCGTACAACGACCACACTCCACACAGGAATAAAGATCGAGGAGTTGCTTTTGAGAAAAGCTTTCAATTCGTCCGACTCCGAATTCCTCTGCATTCTCATCTTCTAAGTCCACAGTCGAGAGTTTGCCAGGAGAGTCGAGGCGCTTTAGAAATACGTTGATCGGAGCGGCGATCAAATGCGCATGCTTGGATTGAGGTACATACACCAAGAATGCTAGTAAAATCACAGTATGAAGCCACCAGAAAATATAGAAGAATATTTGTGCCATTTGAACCGACATTCCACTAAACGCCATCGCTAGCATTGAAGAAACTGGACGCATCACCGTTGGCTCTTGGCCAAACATAATCATCTCAAAGCCCGCACCTAATAGGACCGAGAGAAATAGAGTACCGATGAACCACAATACAATACTTGCCTTCCAGCCTCGCTTAAGGCGTGGAAGCTTCTCGACATATCGACGGTACGCCGCATAGAGTACGGCTAGTAGAATTGATAGAGTTGTGATTTCTTGGATCAATGTAAATCCAGAATATCCTGGCATCGGCAACCGAGAGCCATAAAACAACCCTTTAATAATGAGATCCAATGCCCCAAACTGCAGAATAATAAAGCCATAAAAGAACACAATGTGCATGATTCCGCTTTTCGGATCCTTCATCAGCTTTTTCTGACCGAATACGTTGGTCATAATCGCATTCAATCGGGATTTCATATCTTGCTTGAAATCTACCTTTTTGCCTAGCTTGATAAATAGATAACGGCTGTAAACAATATGAGCAAATAAATAGAATGCATAACCGACCACCAATAGAAATGCGACAAAATTAATGATATTTAGCAGCATTTTTCCTCATCATCTCCTTTTCTTATTAAATAGACTTGAAACTACATGTTTACCTAGCATTAAAATGAATGACTATTCACTCGAAATGCTGGTAAAAAAATAAAAATCGAAATTAATTCATAATTATGTCTTTATACTATCATAAATTTATGAGCTTCAGAAGTTTTTTTTACTGGAACAATTGGAACGACTAGAAAGGTGTCCAAACATATTGTTATAATAAAAGCTCCTAGATTAGAAGTCTGTTCGTCGATGCACACCAGAGTGCTACTTATATCTCTATTTGCACAGATGATGACTTGACGTAGTATCACAGAGTGCTTATGCTGTCGCGATACAATAATAAAATCACTAAATGAATTTGGGAGAAAAGATATGAAAGTTCGATACTTTTGGGTGATCTCTTTGCTCTTTTTACTATTGTCTCAGTCCAACTATTTGGTTTATGCAGAAACAACACATACAGAAGACTCTTCTTTTATGCTTGAAGGTATAAAGGCGGCTTTTCTATTAGATGCCTCCTCAGGGAAGGTTCTTTATGAACAAAATGCTGATGAGCCACGACCGCCGGCCAGCATGACGAAAATGATGACATATTTGCTCGTAATGGATGCGATATCTGAGGGCCGACTCTCATGGGACGACAAGATCGTCGCAAGTGAGTACGCCGCATGGACGATCGGATCACAAATCGGGATTGAAAAGGGCGAAAAGATGGCGGTTCGTGATTTGGTTGATGCAATGATGATTCTCTCAGCAAATGATGCTGCAGTTATGCTCGCTGAACGTATCGCTGGCTCAGAAGTCGCATTTGCACAAATAATGAATCAAAAGGCAAAAGCAATCGGTCTCTCGAGTGGCGCCCATTTTGTAACCGCAACCGGACTTGGACGAAATAGCTTAGGACCCTATGATCCGAAATCCGTTACCGGTGAGACGATGTTTTCTGCGCGCGATGCCGCGATGCTTGCTTATCATATTATTCAAAACTATCCTGAAATCTTAAGTATTGTGAGTATGCCAGAATGGAAACTAGATGATGAGAGGAGTTTTCAAAATACGAATCTCATGCTCGAGACGAGCTCCTATCGCAAGGACGGAAAGAACCCGTTCTCCTATCCTGGAATTGAGGGCCTTAAAACCGGTTATATATTTGCATCTGGTAATACGTTTACCAGTACAGCAGTGCGAAATGGATTGCGCTTGATCAGTGTTGTTATGGGTGCGGAAACAAGAGAGGATAGCTTTGAGCGGACGCGCGTTTTATTGGATTATGGCTTCGCACAATATATGCCACTACAGTTACTGAAAGCGGGAGAGCCCATCGAACAACTACCAACGATCTCGATCATTAATGGAGCGAAGGAAGAGGTAGCTCTTGTAGCTTTGCAGGATGTAACGTTCCTAGACCACCCTCAATTTACAGAAGCTAACTTTGAGATCATATTAGATCGTAGAGCTACTCTCCCGTTCGAAGCACCCATCTATAAAGGGGAGCGTGTAGGTGTAGCCACAATTCACTATAGAGGTAGTGTGCAGCAGATAGATCTAGTCGCAGCTGAGGATGTGAGAGAGGCGAACGCTATGAAATTGACCATGAACAGGACAAGTAATTCTCTCCCTCTTATTGATCTATTAAAAAAATGGGTACAGGCAATCACTTTTTCTCGCATAGTTGTAAACAATTAGCCTTAACAGAATAACCCCTCATTGGATACAATCATAAAATTAAGGTGTGTATCATCCTAACTTTAGGAGTACACACCTTTTCTATTGTTTACATGTATGTTACCACTGACGTTGATGTAACCCTCTAACCAGCATTTCCTGTACGATGAACGTAGCGACATCGGGAGCGAGTGCGCCACTGCCAAAGCCTGCATCAAACCCAAGTTCGAGTGCCATCTCATGATTGATTCGCGGTCCACCACAAACGACAAGTAGCTTATCTCTAAGTCCTTCTGCTTCGAGCAGATCAATCAGTTCGGTTAAGTTCTGGATGTGCACGCCTTTTTGCGTAACGACTTGGGAGACTAATAATGCATCTGCCTTTATCTCGATCGCCTTGGCGATGAGCCGTTCATTTGGTACTTGACTCCCCATGTTGAGCGCCTCGATCTCAGTGTAACGCTCGAGACCATATTCGCCATGATAGCCCTTCATATTCATAATCGCATCGATCCCAACCGTATGCGCATCAGTGCCCGTACATGCTCCAATCACCGTAATTTTACGTCCGATCTTGTCTCGGATAAACTGATTGACCTCTGTCATACTCATGCGCCCACTACTGAGCTTTGGCACCTTGATCTCCGCATAATTGACCGTATGCATCACTTTTCCATACACGATATAAAAGGAGTAGCCCTCACCGAGATCCTGGCTATGATAAACCTGTGGTTCCTCCATCCCCATCTTGATCGCAAGCTGACGTGCTGCCTCCTTGCCCTCATCACCATAGGGGACGGGTAGGCTAAAACTAAGCTGTACAGCTCCATCGCCATACGTATCTCCATATGGCTTTACCTTTGTTAGGTCGGGTTGAAAGGTTAGCGTTTTATCGCTCATACTCTGCCCACTCCTTCTTTGCGTGGTGGGAGGTTCAACTCTGCGCGGAGACGATCTTCAAATGGATTGAGATAACCCGCTTCACGTTCAACAACGCCTGTCAGGCCGCGTCCACCAGTGAGTGATCGCTTGACGTCTGCAAAGATCCCTTTTTCGAGCGCTGCAAACAAGCCTATTTCCTTTACTTGTTGGAGAGTCTCTACCGCCTTAGTCAACACCTGCTGTGCTCTCTGCTCGATGCGGCCACCTGGTGTAAAGCTCATCTCCTCGGAGAGATGACGAGCAGTGTTAAACACATACTTGGCATTCTCAATCGCCAAATAACGATCATGAATAAACGGTGTATGCATCGCTTCCGTCATCATCCCGAGTAGTTGTATCCCTTGCCCCGTCATGATGCTGACCATATTAAAGAGCGCATCTTGAATATGTCCTTTGAAAATATTCCCCGTCATATGCTTTGTAGGGGGCATATACTTAAGCGGAGCTTCAGGGAAGATTTGACGGATCATTTGTGCCTGTGCGAGCTCCAAAAGAAAGCCATCCTCAAGCTCGGGATCGATCTCGAAGGCGTGACCCAAGCCCATCTGCTCTGCAGGTAGGCCGGAGCGATACGCAAATTGTTCATTCATAAATTGTGATGCCAATACCGTATCAGCAGCCTCTACTGCATCTGCTGTTGTTAAGTAATTATCCTCACCTGTATTGATGATAATGCCAGCATAGGCATTAATCATACGTGAAAAATATTGATCGATGAGTGTACGCTGCATATTGATATCGCGGAATAGGATTCCATAAAGAGCATCATTGAGCATCACATCCAAGCGCTCTAATGCTCCCATCGCCGCGATCTCTGGCATACATAAGCCTGAGCAATAGTTGCAAAGACGTATATAGCGTCCGAGCTCCTCCCCAACTTCATCGAGTGCCTCGCGCATAATACGGAAGTTTTCTTGTGTCGCATACGTACCGCCAAACCCTTCACGAGTTGCACCAAAGGGTACATAATCGATGAGACTCTGACCGGTACTGCGGATCACTGCGATGATATCCGCTCCCTGGCGTGCAGCAGAGCGAGCCTGAATGACATCCTCATAAATGTCACCTGTCGCTACAATTACATATAAATAAGGCTGTTTTCCTTCACCTAGACGCTCTAGATACTCCTGACGAGTAAGTCGATTCCCTTTGATCTTGTCCAACGCCCAATCGGTCAGCTCAAACGCCTTTGCCTTGATCTCTTCTGTGGAAGCAAGTGGTAGAGTAATCAGATTGAGTTCACCCGCTCCTACCCTTTCAGCAATTTCTTGCACGGATATCCCCAGTTGTAGCACTGCATTGGACATCCAGTATACTGCTCCTAGCCCGAGTCTACCTTCTGTCTCGATATGCTCTACGACACGATTGGGTAGTGGTATATGATCATCATCTACCCCATCCACACCCAATAAACGTAGCACAGTTCGTTCAATCGCCACGGTTGTTCGTTTTGCAATATATTGATCAATCTCGTCTGCAATCGCCCCTGCGGTCTCACGCGCAGTAGCAATTACCTCTGGATCGAGCTGTAATCTACTCATGTTGCTATTCCCCCCTCTTTTTCTTCTCTAACAGACTCTTTGCTCGTTCTATTACTACAGACGGCAACCCCATCCATTCTGCTATGGTTAATGCTGTTTGTGGTACGACTCCTTGTTCTACGCGCTCAAGACGATGATCCAAATGCTGGAGTAGATCAGGCGAATGTTGCATGTCTTCTAGCCCTTCAGGCAGACCGCGAATTTGATAGACACTTATTTGAGGTAGATCAACTACAGCCGAATAATGGCTTACAAAGCATGCATACCAAGGTTTTTTCCCAAGTTCCTCAACAATCGAGATCGCGAGCGCCTCACCTTCTTCTGGATTGGTACCACGTCCGACTTCATCACAAAGCACCAAAAGGCGATCAGCTTCGCTTCTCTGTAAGAGGTTTACTAGCTGCTGCACCTCACCACCAAAGCTACTTAAACCAAGCTCTAGCTGCTCCTGCTCACCACCGATATATTCAATACCATCAACAGGGGCAAAACGAAAGCTCTGCGCAGGAACGAATAGCCCTAGCTGCGCCATCAATGTACATAAGCCAAGTGTTTTGATCGCAACACTTTTACCGCCCATATTGGGTCCGACGATCACTGCCACTTCACTTTTGTTTAGCTCTAAGTCAATCGGTGTAAAACCATCACCACGAACACCCCATTGACTCTGTAACCACGGATGAACACCACCGATCAGCTCTAGGCTATGGCTAGTTTCATTCCAAATCGGTTTCACACCGTTATAGCTTTTTGCAAAGCACGCCTTTGCATAGGTAAAATCAATCTCACCAAAAGCATCTACCCACTTCAATAGCTCTTCTCGATATGGGAGTACCTTGTTGGCTAATTGAGAGTTCGCTAGACGCTCTGCCTCCTGCCATTCGATCTCTAGCGCCTCGATACGTTTTAGTAGCTGATGCTCTTCCTCATCTGTAACCCAATCGAAGGCGATATCAAATGGCGTCTCCTTTACGATACCAAATGCGGGATGCTGTTTGAGCTTATGGATCCGATCCAGCTCTTTGCGCGCGATATAGAATGGGCTTTTTCTCCCGATCTCAAAGCCTAATTCTTGTTCAACGCGTTTTTTTCGATCTGCTAGATGCTGACTACGTTCCAGCTCTATGTCCCGTTGCTTATGCTGCAGTGGTTGGAACAGTTTAGGAAAGAGCTCTTCAAAATGAAAGCTTGCTTCTTCAAGGTATGATCGAATGTGGGATGGAGAAAGTAGCTGAATAAGCTCACTCCAGTGCTCCTTTGCCTGAGAGGGAAAACGGCCCCAGAGAAAATCCCAATTGGGTAGCGTTAGTACTCGCCAGCCCTTTTGTAAAAATTGCTGTAGATGGAACCAATCGATACGCTTTGGCTCCTCTCCCTTTTGCCACGCAAGTAACATCAGGGTAATATCCGCAATCCCCTTCACATACAGCGCGTATTGCTCCTGATCCTTTGTGAGCGAGATCATTCGTTGCTGTAGCTGTATCGCCTGCCGCCAAAGCTCCTTTTCGTCCGTACGATAAGGTCGACACTCCTCTTTCCTCTGCTCTCCCATCGGCGTCCGTGGTCGTAGCGTTTCCCATAAGGGTAAGAATCTCAGTGTTAGTAAATCAGTATGTGATATAAAGTGCTGAAGACGTTGCATCCGTCCAACCTCCCTATGCCAACATCTTACCACGAACAACATCAAAAACAGGAACATTTCCACTTACGCTCTTGACCTGTTCGAGCATGTGATCGCCGTCAATTTGATACCCATCCATTGAGGTCGGATTGATGGCGATCCCTAATAGGCTGTTCGAACGAAGAACGCGAAGCTCTCCGCCTTGACGATAAAAAGAAGCGATCTCCTCACCTTTTGCAAAAAGGCGGGTACCATCTTGAATAATGATCGTAGGAGGATGATCAAGAGCCGCTGCCTCCTTTAGTACTGAGCCTGTACAGGAACCAGGCAGAAATAGAGAAGGCTTTTCTCCTCTAAGTCCTCTACTCCAACCACTTTGTAATGGCGCAGGTAGAGCGAGCTGCTCACCATTTGGCTCATTGACCCAGACTGCACTACTATTTGCTACATATTCTGGTAACAGATAGCTCTTTTCATGGGGAAAAACGGGCAAACTATATCGAAAGATCCACTGCTGTAAATAGTCAATAATGACAGATAGCGAGCGATGATAAGCAGCACCAACGGCAAGCATCGTGCCTGCAGTAACTTCAGGATTGGATGAGGCGATCCGATCATAGGCGCCATCAACGAGACTTATATCCGCCCCGTAATACCGAAAGCCTTTGAGAACACTCTTGATGTCATGCAAAGAAGGGGTGCCTGTCACCTTGACACGGCCCCCCTTAACAGTGCGAACGAGATAGACATCATGCCCGATCGACGATACCTTGATCTTCTCGAGAATTTCAAAACGGGCCTCTGCTTCCTCAATTGCAAGTCTACTTGTAGCTACCAATACTCCTGGCTCTACATAAATCGCGGGCTTTGGCAGTCCACTCCAGACATCATGCTTTTCACCATCAACACCAATGCTGACGACTCCTATTTTGCGCTCAGCTTCATAATATTCACCTATGAGCTGATTCAGGAGTGTCGTTTTCCCTGCATTTTTGCTCAGACCATTGATGCTGATCGAATCGATCTCTGCCGGGATATAATTTAGAATTTTCATGCCTCTACTTGTTCAGCTTCTATCGCCTTTGCAGCTTTTTTCTTTGCCTTTTCTTCCATTTCCTGCGCGAGGATTTCCATCGTCTTCGTTTTCAGCCCCATACCAGTACGGCGTTCCTTACGATCCAGTTGCTGTGGCTCGAGGTTGATACGCTCATCCTTCATAATTGCTGCGATACCTGATGCATGCTCATCCTTACCTTTGCGATAGATTTCTTCCTGATAATATCTTTCGGTTGGCTTATAGAATTCCGGCTCTGGATACGATGTAATTACACCTTCAAAGTTTCTAAGAACGGTCTTAGTTGGACTTTGAGAAATGATATAGCTAGGTGCAACAGGAATTTTACCGCCACCACCAGGTGCATCAACAACAAATGTAGGTACGGCATAACCCGATGTATGTCCACGTAAAAACTCCATGATCTCGATGCCTTTGGATACCGGTGCACGGAAATGACCAATTCCTTCAGAGAGATCGCACTGATAAATATAGTACGGGCGTACACGCGCCTTGACCAATTCATGCATAAGGTTTTTCATAATATATGGGTCATCATTAATTCCCGCAAGAATAACCGATTGGTTACCGAGTGGTACTCCGGCTTTTGCGAGCATATCACATGACTTTTTCGCCTCAGGTGTAAGCTCACGCGGATGGTTAAAGTGAGTATTGAGCCAAACTGGATGATACTTTTCGAGAATATCGCAAAGCTCTTGTGTAATCCGTTGCGGGAATACGACAGGAGCACGCGTTCCGATACGAATGATCTCCACATGTGGAATGGCACGTAGACTGCTGAGCAGGTATTCAAGGATTTTGTCATTGACGAGCAAAGCATCTCCACCAGAGAGGAGTACGTCACGAATCTCTGGATTGTTACGAATGTATTCGATACCTGCATCCATTTGTTTCTTTGGTACACCTAAGCCTACTTGCCCGGAGAAGCGACGACGTGTGCAATAACGGCAGTACATAGAGCACTGATTGGTAACCAAGAACAACACACGATCGGGATAACGATGCGTAAGTCCAGGTACAGGTGAATCTGTATCCTCGAGTAGTGGGTCTGCCATATCGTATTGTGTACGCAATAGCTCATGTGAAATCGGCACGGATTGCATGCGTACTGGATCCATAGGATCGTCTACGTCCATTAAGGATGCATAATAAGGTGTGATATTTAGTGGGATGGTCATCGAGGAAATACGTACTCCCTCTTCCTCCTCCGGTGTGAGGTTGATGACTTGCTTGAGCTCATCAACTGTTTTGATCGTATTTGTTAATTGCCACACCCAATCATTCCATTGCTCATCAGTTACGTCTTTCCACAGCTCTACTTCTTTCCAATGTCTCATCTCTTAAATTCCTCCTCAATTTATCCAAATTTCTTTTTATAAATCTCCATGATTTGCGGTGATTCTCGTAGTGTTTGATACGTGATCTCTGCGTGACCAGGTGAGTAGCCGTTGCCAATCATCATATCGACGTCCTTGCCGACTCCTTCTGCGCCTAGTGCGGCAGCGGTGAAGCTGGTCGCCATGCTAAAGAAATAGATCTTGCCACCATCACGAACGGAGAGAATGGCAGTCATTTCTGTATGCGGGACGTTCACGCAGTTGATTACCACGTCACAGAGCTTCCCGTCCGTTAGTTCCTTCACCTGTTCCATCACACCAACAGCATCCTGCGCATTGGCCTGAATGACCGTATCTGCTAGTGACAGCGCTTTCAAAGTTTCACAAGCTTCTTCGCCATATTCGAGTGCGATCACTTGTCCGTTAGGACCCGCTTGCTTGCGAGCTTGATAGAGTGATAGCAGTCCTGACTTTCCTCCTGCACCGAGAATGAGAACGCGTTGATTCGGTTGAACGAGTTTGGCTACCTGTGCCGGTGCTCCGCAAACGTCGAGCGCCGCTAATGCAACTCTTTCTTGGAGGTCATCGGGAAGCTTTGCCCAGATACCTGTTTCAAAGAGAATCGCTTCACCCTGTATCGCTACCTGTGCGTTGGCGATGTCGATATCGAGGATCTGCTTCAATTTAAGTGGTGTTAAGGTAAGAGAGACAAGTGTGGCGATACGATCACCTATTTGCAGGTTGCCAATTGGGAACTTTGGTCCCCATGCCTTGACCCGCCCGATCAGCATTCCTCCTGACCCAGTTACAGGGTTGTGCATCTTACCTCGATCATGGATGATCGATGCGATCTTCTGCTTGATCGCTTCAACATCATCGCCTACTTCTTCACGAATTTGGCGGAAGGAAGCAGAATCGATATTGAGACGCTCTACCTCTATTAACAGCTCATTATCATAAAGTGGCGCACTTGCATCTACCCTCCATGCAGGCTGTGGGAGAACTCCACTTGGTTCGATTACTCGGTGTAGTCCATACGTATGACCAGCTAACATCGGATCCCCCCTATGTCAAAATGTTTTGTATATTTATTAAAAATATATATGCAAAAATGATGCCAACACGATGACGAGAGACGATTCTAGCAAATAAGGCAAAAGGAAGCAGGGGACGGTTCTCTGCTTCCTTTTTGGACGCCCGTTTTTCGGCAGTGTTTGCAAAATAAAAAACTCACGTACGCTAGGTGACATTTCACACAGAGTACATGAGTTAAAAAAATCCTTTTAGCCTTTCTATTTAGTTATGCTTTTGAAGTTTATATTGCAATGTTTGTCTCGGAATGCCTAGAATCTTGGCCGCTTGCTGGACATTACCTAAGGTAATCCTCATCGCTTTTTCAATAAGCCTTCTCTCAGTCTTTTCTAGCACAAGTCTTAACTCTAGCGAATCGGATTCACCGCCTATAACTTCATGCGATTCTAAAGAATTAGGAAGCAGAGAACCGTCCCCTGCTTCCATTTTTGGGAGGTTGAAGTGTTCGGATAAAAGCGTATCACCCTCTACCCAGTTCATTGCGGATTCGATCATATTTTCGAGCTCGCGTACATTCCCTGGCCAATCATACGCAAGTAAGTGTTCCATCACTGCATCTTCTACTTGTGTTACGAGAGTGGAGAAACGGAAATTAAGCTTTTTAATAAAATGCTGTACCAAGATCGGGATATCCTCTTTACGATCTCGTAAAGGTGGAATATCGAGGCGTACTACCTGTATCCGATAAAAAAGATCCGAGCGCAGTTCACCGCTACGCATGGCCTCTTCGGGTAATTGGTTCATCGCTGCGATTACGCGGACATTGATCGGTATAACCTGACTGGCCCCAATACGTCGTACTACTCCTTCTTGAAGTACTCGTAGTAGTTTTGCTTGTAGGTCCTGTGGCATCGAATTGATTTCATCAAGAAAAAGTGTCCCGCCGTCTGCCAATTCGAATAGACCAGGACGATTTTCTGCACCTGTAAAGCTCCCCTTGACGGTTCCGAACAAAATACCTTCCAATAGTGTTCCTGGTAATGCTGCGCAGTTTTGAGCGATAAATGGAGCACTTTTGCGCCCAGAGGCATTATGAATGCCTTGAACAAATAGCTCCTTACCTGTTCCTGTTTCACCAACGATTAAGATGGGAGAGGGGGTACGTGCTGCCTTTACTGCCCGCTCCTTCAGACGAAACATCGCAGCGTTTTGAGTAATGATGTCATGTAAATGAAAATGAGCCTGCTCGTTAAACTGTGCTTTCTTTTCTATTGGCGCACCACGAAAACGCGCTTGCAGATCGATCAGTTTCTCAGATAACTCCTTCACACGTGTAATATCCTTAGCGATCTCTACCGCTCCGACAAGCTTACCATCGATCATTAATGGTAGCGTAGTATTGACGGTTGTAAGCCGTGCACCCTTTATATTCGTATAGCTTTGTTGTTGATTTATTATTGGTCTACCTGTTTCAATCACCTTTAGAAGCGTGCTTGTTTCCGGACTTAATGACGGGAATACCTCTAGTAGCGGGCGCCCGATTACCTCTTGTACGCTGAGATTATCATGAACTGCTGCGATTTCGTTATAAAAGATCGTAACTCCCTCTGCATCAACAACATGAATTCCCTCATCTATGGTATTCAAAATCGCCTTGAGCATCTCCTCTGTAATCATCCATGACATACCGCCCACTCCTCCACATGCCGATTATTGATCATTATATGCCGAATATTCAGCGAATGTAAAGGACTCTCCCCATTCCCCAGCTTTCTACCAAAGTATACTTACCTGATCATTAAACTACGAACATCCACACTCTCACTCGAAGTAGGTTGTCTTAACGCTTCTAGAATCACCTGTGCATCATAACCTACAGTAAAATCATAGATTTCGGCTTCTTGTCCACGGATTGCGCGCACGACGTTCTCAAGAAGTGATGGTTTAACGGGTACATCCTCCAACGAAATTCTCTCCAGCGGTTGGTTCGCCTTACCTCCGTATAGCTCACCCCAATTTTCGATCGTTAATGTGCCTTCTGTACCATAAGCGATCAAAGCGATCTTCTCCTCACCCGCAATATGACTAATTCCGTCCACAGTAATCGGGGTTCCATCTGCGAATTCCATTTTCGCGATGATGCTTCTTTCACATTCCTCAGGATTGCTAGAGAATTGCACTTCACTTTGAACATGTGTGATCGGACCGAAAATCTTTTGGATCGCTTGAATCCAATGAACACCAACTTCAAGGATAAATCCACCTTGCTTGCGACTGGCGATCCACGCATTTTGTTGCCATGCTCTTGGCCAATGTGGAAAGTGCATATCGAGTCGTATACGACGTACCTCACCTATGTACCCGTCCTTGATCAAGCTCGCAAATTTGTTTATTGCGGCTCCATAGTTTAATGGAAAGTTAATCGCATGTACGAGACCCGATGCTTTGGCAGCTGCTAGCATTTCCTCTGCTTCCTCTAATGAGTTCGCTAACGGCTTCTCACATAAAACATGCTTACCATGTTCAATTGCCTTCAAGATGATTTCATGATGATAGGCAGGAGGAGCTGCAACGTAGACGAGGTCGATGTCTACATTGTCTAGTAATTGCATATAATCCGTCGTCCACAAACTTACTTTATGTTCTGCAGCAAACTCTGATGCGATTGTCTCGTTCACATCACATACTGCTAGCACTTTCAATTGTTCCGATAAATTAAAGCGACTGATCGCTTGAATCATGCGATTTCCCATTACACCAAGCCCGATAATACCCATTTTCACTTTATTCATATGCTTTTACCCCCGATTATTCAATACTTACTTTTTATATTATCATAATTACATTCTTACAACGTATCGGGAGCAAATAAAAAGAGAATGCGGCACCGTGTATGGACGTTCCGCGGCGACCCTTCACCCTTTTATAACAAATAAGTTCTAAAAAAGGAAGCAGAGAACCGTCCCCTGCTTCCTTACATAATGTCCTTATCATCTAAAAGTTTAATTCCACGCGATTTTATCTCCGATAGCAATAATTCGATGAAATCATTATCAAGATTATACTTTTTTGCTCTCTCGTATACCTCAATTAAATTATTGTTCGATAATTGTTTCATTCTAATCTCCTATTGTTTTCCTCATAGTCTTGTATTTCTAAAATTGCCATTACTAATTTACGATATTTCGCCGCTTTTCTAGTTCCATTAATGAGATTAGATAATCTATACTCTGGAATATCGTAGCGTTGACAGAACTCCTTTTGGTTCATTTGCAATTCTGCCAAACGTTTTTTTATTGTCCATCCTAAGATGGTTATTTTATTTTTCCTCAACAAAACTTACACCTACTCATAATTTTTCTACATAGTATGGTATAATTTTCTCAGGAAATTTTGATACCATATATCACATTATAACTTAATTACGTTATTTTTCAATAATATTTTATCTTGATTACGTTATTTTCTAAATTATTGTGGAAGGTGTAATATAATGAACGATATATATAAACGTATTGAATTTTTGATAACATCAAAAAATATGACAAAAAAAGCTTTTTGTTTGGATCTCAATATCTCAATAGGCAACTTTGGCGACTGGAAACGGGGAGTGTCTAATCCCAGTGCGAGTAAATTGATTGATATTGCACGTTATTTTAATGTTAGTTTAGATTGGCTAATGACGGGGATAGAGCATAATGTGAAATTCATTGAAGCGAATAAGGTTCATGAATCTAACAAAGTTTATTTTTTTGATCATAATGGGCAATTAAATTGCCGTTTTGAGGACTTACTAGAGGAAGAACAAAAATTTATCAAAGAATACTTAGAGTTCATACAATATAGAAAAATGAGAGCGCTGCAAGAGTAGCAATAAAAATTAACGGCGTATCGTTCACTTAATTTCAAAAACGATACGCCATATTATATTTTTATACACCTAATTATGTTAACAAAAAAAAAAGAGAACCGCTCCGCAAACGGATGCATCAACTTTGACATGCCACCGTTTTTATGACCATATTCTCTAAAAATGTGCACCTCCAAATATTAGATAGTGTCAAAATTTTGAGGTGCACTTCAAACCGTCCCCTACTTCCTAGGATAATATTTGAAATTGGATTATCATGTGGTGCTCCAATGCCTCTAAATCTTGAAGTTGCGAGGTGAATTCCAGCTCTATTATGCCATTTTTTTCGTTTACAGAGATCTGAAGGTGATCGGTGAGCGTACGTAGCTGGAATTGCGCGTAAGGAGTCGTATATAGGCTATATAGATCCAACTTAGGTACAAAATGCTGGCGTACCGACACATCTCCCTGACGAATAACCCAGATCTCATTGACACCTTCCGTCCATTTAACGAAGGTATTCGTAGCATCCTCTGTATCCTTATAGCGCAGGTAGTAGCTAGAGCCTTTTTTCACCCATTCCCCACGTACTCCCTTATTGCTTTGCTCAATTTGTCCCTGAAGCTTACGTTCTGCGCGGATCGTGATCTGTACACTACTGCGAAAATCGCTTGTCATAGCTATGTCCTATCTCACCCAACCGAGCAAAATCTCTCGTACCATTTTGGCAGCAAGAATCTGAGTCTGCTCACTTGGATCATATACAGGCGCAACCTCCACGATATCACAGCCGACTACATCCACATTGGAGCGTGCAATCGCATGAATGGCAGCGAGCATTTCACCCGAGGTAATTCCACCTGGCTCTGCTGTACCAGTTCCAGGAGCAAAGGCTGGGTCCATCACATCGATATCGATGGTGACATACACAGGACGACCAGCTAGTGATGGCAGGACTTCTTGTAATGGTCGTAGCACTTCAAACGGAAAGAAGTTCATTTCACGCTTACCAAACTCGAATTCCTCCTTGGTTCCCGACCGAATACCAAAGGAATACACATTTTTCCCTCCCATAAGAAGGGCTGCTTTACGAATGGGTGTGGAGTGTGAGAGTTCCTCACCCTCATACTGCTCACGCAAATCGGTATGTGCATCAAAATGAAGCACTGCGAGATCTGGATACTTCTTGTACATTTCCTGAATGATCGGCCATGAAACGAGGTGCTCACCACCGAGGCCAAATGGGATTTTGTCTTCTGCTAATAAGCCGCGTACATAATCACCGATCATGTCCAAACTTCTTTGAGGATTACCAAATGGCAGCGGAATATCACCTGCGTCGAAATAATCGACATCTGTGAGCTCTCGATCCAAATACGGGCTGTACTCCTCCATCAAAATGGATACTTCACGAATACGGGCAGGACCAAAGCGTGAACCAGGACGAAAACTCACGGTAAAATCCATCGGCATGCCGTAGAGTACGACCTTGGCCATTTCATAGTCCTGACGACTCGCGATAAAGATATTGCCAGAATAAGCGTCATCAAAGCGCATATCGAGTCCCCCTTACTTTACCAAATCTCGCACAAAGCGAGGAAGTGCGAATGCAGCATGATGAAGCTCAGGTGTATAGTACTTGGTTTCCATCTCTTTGATCTCTTCTACTTTTACTTGTAGAGGGTCATACTTTTTAGAGCCCATTGTAAATGTCCATAAACCACTTGGATACGTCGGAATATTGGCTACATAAAGACGTGTGATCGGGAAGATTTCCTTCACATCACGATTTACCTGTTTGATCAAATCCGCTTTAAACCACGGGTTGTCGGTTTGTGCGACAAAAATTCCATCCTCTTTGAGCGCATCGTAGATTCCTTGATAGAACCCACGCTCGAACAAATGAACTGCTGGACCTACAGGCTCTGTAGAATCTACCATGATCACATCAAAGGCATTCTTGTGATTGTGAATGTACATAAAGCCATCATCGACCAATACCTCAACACGAGGATCTTCTAATTTGCCAGCGATGCTCGGTAAGTATTGCTTGGAATACTGGATTACCTTACCATCGATATCTACCAAAACCGCTTTCTCAACTTCTACATGCTTGAGCACCTCGCGGATAACTCCACCATCTCCACCACCTACTACAAGAACATGCTTGGGGTTGGGATGTGTTACGAGCGCAGGATGCGCAACCATCTCATGATACACAAACTCATCACGCTCCGTAGTCATGACCATGCCGTCGAGTAAGAGCATATTGCCAAACTCATCCGTCTCTACCATATCGAGCTTTTGAAAATCAGTTTGTTCCGTATGTAATGTACGTTTAATGCGAGCTGTAATACCAAAATGCTCTGTCTGTTTTTCAGTGAACCATAGTTCCATCATTGACCCCTACTTTCCTAGGAAAAAATACTAGCAAAAATGCCTCTACTCATACTTTTCGAATACAGACAAATTATATCCATTCTCCACTAAAAATCAAGGAAATTTCTTGATTAAACTTCCCCACGAATTACCATACTGAAAGTAACGGAAAGGTGGGAGACATCTGTGCTTCGTATGCTCATTAAACTCACTAAATTGGCGATATCTTTCACACTGCTCGCAATCTGCCTTTTGGTCCTATTCTTTCTCTATATTCGTTCACAGCCGCTACCAAATACGAGTATTGAAGGGACGACAACCCTATACTCCGCTGAGGGTGAGGTCATCGATACAATGTTCCGAGGTATTAATCGCCAACCCGCTAAACTAGCAGAGATTCCTCTATTTATTCAACAAGCAACGGTTGCGATTGAGGATCGTAATTTTTACGATCATTATGGCTTTGATCCAAAACGTATTGTAGGTGCCATATTGGTAGATATCAAAGAGCAGCGTATGGCCCAAGGTGCCAGTACGATCACTCAGCAATTGGCGCGTAATCTATATTTGACACATTCAAAGACATGGAAGCGCAAAATCCAAGAGTTAACGCTAGCGGTTCAACTCGAGCTCAATTACAGTAAAGACGAAATTCTCGAAATGTACCTTAACCAAATTTATTATGGTAATGGTGCTTATGGTATCCAGAGTGCCGCTCTTACCTATTTCGGTAAAGAGGTGAGTGAGCTTACACTTGCAGAAGGAGCACTACTCGTAGGTATTCCTAAAGGCCCTACGTATTACGAGCCATATAACCATTTTGAAAGTGCAAAAAAGAGACAACGTATCATTTTAAATGCGATGGTGGAAATGGGCTATATCACACAGAAAGAGGCGGATACTGCCTATGAGGAACCACTGCAGCTACAGTCCAGAGAGTTAAAAAGTCGGGCTTCGATCGCTCCTTACTTTCGCGATGCGGTTTTGCAATTCGTTAGGACAGAGCTCAATATGTCATTAGAAGAAATTTCACATGCAGGTTTAAAAATATATACGACACTCTCATTAGATATGCAAAAAAAAGCAGAGTCTGTCATCACTGCCAAGCTACCCAAGGATCGACCATTGCAAATTGCCTTAGTTGCTATGGAGCCTCACACAGGGCATATTAAAGCAATGGTAGGTGGTCGGGATTATCGTGAAAGTCAATATAATCGCGCCTATGCACTGAGGCAGCCCGGCTCCTCATTTAAGCCATTTCTCTATTTGACTGCGATCGAAAAAGGGATGACCCCATTAACTGAGGTAGAAAGTAAGCCGACCGTTTTTGCCTACGATGGTAAGTACTATATCCCTAGCAATTATCATGAACAATATGCTGGCAGATATATTACAATGCTAGAGGCGATCAAAAAGTCTGACAATATATACGCTGTTTCTACTCTAATGGCTTTGGGCGAAGAAGAGTTGGCTGATCGTGCCGAAGAACTTGGCATCTCTCCTGATTTAAAACCGTTACCATCGATTGCCCTTGGTAGTCATCCATTATCACCAATGACGATGGTGAGCAGCTATTCTACTCTCGCCAATCTCGGCGAAAAGGTTGAGCCGATCCTAGTACAACGAATTGAGAGCCGATCCGGCGCTACTCTATATGATGCCAAAACCAAAAAAGTACGAGTTGCCGATCCTCGCCATGTCTATATGGTAAGCCATATGCTTCAGTCAGTGTTTGATGAAGGTGGCACAGCCCATCGTGTTACCTCGATGCTCAATCGACCTGCTGCTGGGAAGACTGGCACTACACCAGTTGATGCTTGGATGCTAGGGTACACTCCCCAGCTCGTTACCGCTACTTGGCTTGGTTTTGATAAGGATGAACTGCTCTCTGTGAGCGATGCTCATCTTGCTGCACCGATCTGGGCTGAGTTTATGGAGAGTGCACTAGCTGAGGAGCCACCGCTGCCATTTACGATCCCAGAAGGATTAGTGGGTCGTTTTATTGACCTAACTAGCAATCAGCTCGCATCTTCCAATTGTCCAAATCCACAGCTACTCTATTTCATCCCTGGTACGGAGCCACTAGAGAGCTGTTCAGTCCATCCTCTGCATGAAAAAGATATCGAAGTACAACAAGAAACGCCTAAAAAGAAGAAAAAATCCTTTTGGGAGCAAATAAAAGAATGGTGGTAGTCAACATTCGTCACTACCACCAATTTCACCTTCACCGTCTGCCCACACACCATCGTTTAGGAGACGAATCATTCCCGCATTATTCAATTCATACAATACTTCGTAGAGGCTTTCGCGTTTTTCCTCAGGCAAGTTGTTTACAAACTGATTAATCTCACTCGGGTCTGCGATATTTTCAAAATGAACGCCGCCATGCTTGGCAAAATAGTCTCGTTGCTCCATCTTCTCACCTCAAGCTTAGTTTGGCTCGCAAGAGATACTTTTATGTTACACTTCTAATGCACGTAAAAATTCCTCGCTATTTTCCAAAATACCAGGCTTGTATTCCTCGATAAATGTTTTTAACAATGTTTTTTCTTCCGTGTTCATATCCTCCATGCGAAAACGACCTTTCATCGCAGTGTCCATACTATTCACATGCTCCGCAAGTAGCTTATATCCATGGCGGGCTTCACTATCTATCGTCATCCGACAGGCTCCCGCACCATGGATATAGTACCCTTTTTCATTAGTAGAAGTACTCACCCAGACAATAAGATATGGGATTCCGTTAGGAGTATCTGCAGGATCAGTAGTAAATTTTATTCCTTTCTCGATCTTGGAACGCGCATGTAGAGCACCCATATCAACATAAGCCTCGCGATTGGTCACATCAATGATTACAGGTGCGATCGAACTAAGGTCCAAAGTTTTATGTTTTTTTTGATCTGACATAATGGTAAAACTGATTTTCTTTTTCTCATTCATTTCGATAATCCTCCAGCAAGCAACAAGTTATAGCTATATTGTATCGGAATTGGTATCGATCTTGCAATTTTTAAAAACATGATAAGCCGCGCCGATAATCCCTGCATCATTACCGAGCATTGCTTGCGTGATCAATTCATTTGAATTTGCCTCATCCAAAGTAAAACGGGAAAAATAGTTCCGCAAAGGTTCAAAAAGAGAATCTCCCGCATATGAGATGCCTCCACCAATGAGAATTTTATCGGGATTTAGTGCATGTGTTAACCCACTTAGGACTAATGCCAGCGTATAGGCTACTTGATCAAAAATAGCATTAGCTAGGGTATCGCCTGTATGTGCTGCCTCTACTACTTGTCGTGCTGTAAGCTCTTGATGCTGTTCCCATATTGAGCCAAGCTGTGACAGCTCTCCTTGCTCGAGGGACTCGATCACTTTACGTCTAATGGCGGTTGCTGATGCTACAGTTTCCAAGCAGCCAATTTTCCCACATCCACACTGACGACCGTCTGGCTCGACGACAATATGACCTATTTCTCCTCCAATCCCTTGTGCTCCGCGCACTACTTCACCATTGATGATGATGCCTCCTCCGACTCCTGTACCGATCGTCACCATAATCATATTATCTACCATTTTACCTGCTCCAAGCCATCGCTCACCAACAGCAGCACAGTTTGCATCATTGTCAATTTTAACTGGCAGGTTGATCATACCTTCGAGCTTTGACTTTGCCGGGTAGTTCTTCCATTTAATATTCGGTGCTAGTGTTACTATTTCAGTCCCTTTGTCAAGATAGCCAGGTACTCCTAGACCTACACCCAAAAGATCATTTCGAATGAGCCGTTGTTCCTGTAGTAGTATTTCGATTCCAGCAGCAATTTGGACGAGAATAGCATCTTCTTTCTCTACTGAAGTAGGTAGCTCCAATCGTTGTAAAATGGTACCTGTATCATCAATGAGCCCTAATTTTATGGACGTTCCACCTACATCAACTGCAATCGCCTTTCTTCCCATATCCCCACCCCTCTCATGCATTTTTATTTTAGCATATTATCCCATATTTAATTAATACCAATAGCTTGTATTAAGAAGCCTTTTCAATGAGGTCGCGATTCTTCCTTTAGCGGAAGCTTTTCTTGCTGATCAAAAAGTTATTCTTTTTAATACAGTGATAAGAGAAGACTTTGGTTTCAAATGAATTGAAATTTATGATTGAAGGAAAATGAGATATGATGTCGAATTTTTGCAATGGTAGAGGAAAAAGTCTCAGAGGCTGTAAAAACTTAAAAAATAAACTTATGAAAAGGGGAAGAAGCATGCCTTTTATTACCATCGAAATGATTGAGGGTCGCACTCCTGAGCAAAAGAGAACACTAATGGAGGGAATTACGAACCTAGTCGTGGATACGTTAGGTGTATCCGAGGATAAGGTTTTTGTATTTATTGAAGACCTTAAAAAGGATCATTATGCGCGTGGCGGCAAGTTTGCTAGCGATACAGACAAGTAAGCCTAGAAAATAAAATTAGAGCCTAGGCAAGATCCGTAATGGGTCTTCGACTAGGCTCTTTTGTATATGCACTTACATTTGTACCAATTTTGAAATATGGAGTAATTGATCCGCCAGCCCCGAGAGCCTCTGAACCGCTTGATTCATCTGTTGAAGGGCATCATTTTGAGTTTGTGAGAGGGTAAAGGAGTTACCAATATCCTGATGCACCTGATCAAAAACCTCTTGTACCGCCTGCAGTGTCGATTCAATTGATTTTGCAGAATCTTGTGTCGTGACTGCAAGGCGTTGGATTTCACTTGCTACAACAGCAAATCCTCGTCCCTCAATTCCTACACGTGCAGCTTCAATTGATGCATTTATTCCTAGTATTTGTGTTTGCTTTGATATATTTTTGACCGAATCAATGATTTTCGCGGTCTCTTCTACACGCTCGGTGATTTTACCCGTCTGTTCGATAACCGCCGTACTCGATTGTGTGAGTTCTTCAGATGAGGAGGATACCTGCTCCATAGTAACAGAAAACTGCTGTACAAATGCAAATAAAGCTTCCGCCATTTGCTGTAGTTTCTCTTTCTCCTCTGTTGGATAGCCAACTGTTAATACCCCTACCAAGCGACCATCATCAAAGATTGGATTGGCTACTGCACTATACGGTTTACCAAATGATGAAGAGTCCTGTTCTATAAATTGTCGTTGCCTTGTACGAATTGCCGCTTCAGCAACTCCCCCACTCAAGGGATCGCCTACCTTAATATTAAAATCAAGGATTTTACTCAGCTCAATGGCAACCACCTTTCTCGTCTCACTATCTGTTAGCTCAACAATACAATCAACGACTAACGAGCTTTTTAATATAGGCAGTACGAGCTTTAACGCTTCCATCATCTTACTCAAGCTTACACAACCTCCTTTTTCACAACAAATTACAATACTAATACGACACGTTCTATTTATTTACCTGCAAAGTGACTCCAAACTTCCTCTTGCAACTGTTCTACTGACTGTTTGCTTGAAAATACGGTCCATTGGTAACGCTGAGCAAGTTCGAGATAAGCCTGCCGCACTGATGCTAGGAAATCCTGCTGACGCTCATAAACATCTCTACCCTCCTGTTTGCGTCGAAACGATTCCTCAACAGGAGTATCAAATAAAAAGGTGTAATCTGGATCAGGCAATCCACTTTCTAACTGGATGCACCACTCCATATCGAGGCCCGTAATCAGACCATAGGCAAGTCCGGATGCTTTGTAACGGTCAAGAATCATATAATCCATACTATTAAAAGCTGCACGAATCTCCTCTAGCTTCTCATAGCGATTCGCTACATAGAGCAGTTGACGCGTTTGAGGGTTAAACGAGCGCTCACCATCGAGAAACTTACGCAACTCAATTCCAATTGGAGTCTCATAATCCGGAAAGCCGCTTAACCACACTTTTTTGCCTTCCTGCTGTAATCGATCCGCTAGGCGTGCCGCCTGTGTCTCTTTACCTGATTGATCTATTCCTTCAAATGCGATAATCGTTGCCCGTTTATTCTCCATCCTATTTAACCCCTTGTTATGTAATACGTTCTACATCACATTTTACCTCATTATGTATCAAGCATCTATATTTACTTACTTCGCCCTACACCATTCGAGTGAATAGACTTTATATCGTTCAGTTTTTTCTCAGTTAGACTATGGTGATATTGCAAATAAATCTTATCCGCATTCATACTAGTTGATGTAATAAATGCTAGAATCATACCACTCTCAATCAAGGGGTCTTCGATCCAAAAGCCTACTCTTTGACGGTCATACCATTGAAGATTTGATTTAGTCACAAGTCCACTAGAGTGATTAAAATCAGTATCGTATGTAGCAATCCGGTTTCCATTTTCGTCATACCCATAAAACAGAACCTGCCCAAGTGCAAATTGGTCCTTATCACTAGTAAAAATTCTAAGATGATCATAAAGAGCGAATTTTCTGAGATCCGCAGCCCACCTCCACGAGCCATGGTACATAAATTTCTGTGTATCATGATCAAAGAACAATTTCTCAGAAAATCTAAGATGCCAGTTTTGATTTCCATAGGAAGAGAAAAAATGATTATTAACTTGGTGGGCCTCTCCGTTTTCATCTATTTCAAATAGAGAGAGGGACTTATCAATGACCTCAAATTTATGATGAGATTTATTTTGCTGTAGCACGTTACATAAGCTCATTTATATTCATTCCCTTTTGCTAATATCGTGTTTTAGATTTATTACTACACTTATTTAAATCAAAATCTTTAGATTTTCGTTACATAAATGGTCGTATTTTTTGTAACAAAATCGAAAATTGATAGATTAGTAATAAATAGTAACAAAAAATCATTTTGAAAGAGGTGTTGAATTTATGAAAAGGATCGTCAGTATTCTTGTTGTAGCCCTCTTCATGCTACAGATTGCAGCATTTGCAGAAAGTAATTCAACTGGAATTGAAACAGGCGCATTGACTTCAGTACCTACTGAAGGTACCGCATCGATTCATGAGTTGTATGGTGGTACGAGCATAAGTGAATATTCTTTGCTTCAAAACTTCGCTTTTATTACGAGTATGACAGCAGGAATCACGAATCATAGTGATGGCACGGTTACGATCAATGGTTCCACTTATGCGAACCAAAAGGTGGCAACCTTAAGTGTAGGGGTTCAACTACAAAGGTGGGACGGTTCCGCTTGGGTGAATGAATCTCCAACTTATTTAAATACTGCCTCCTCAGATTATATGGTGTTCGGATATCAAACTCTTACAATTACTAAAGGCTACTATTATCGTACGAAATCATATCACAGTGCAAAAAACGGTTTTATAGAAGAAAGTGCGTACCACTATTCGGACTATATCTATATCGCAAAATAAGAATACAAAAACCCCCATACTCTTCATTTTGTGTGGAGTATGGGGGTGTTTATACGTCAACAGATCAAAATCGATCTGCAATATATAGTATCTGGTCTTTCGTAAGCTTTCCATAGATTGAGAACTTAATCTGGTCATCTATCCATTCCAAGCCAATGAGTTCACTTGAAAAAGTAATAAAAACGCCTGCGTGATCTCCAATCATTACATCCTCGACCGCTGCACCTATAGCAACTTGTGACTGAAGACTTCGATCAGTAGCCACTTCTTCAACGATAGAGAACCACACGCCAGCTCTCTCATAATCGATGCGTACTTTATCGCTTTTACGATCATCGTTATATTTCCAAATGGAGATTTCTTTTACTTGATATTCATCATTCAAAAAATGAGGAAGCTTTAATGCAAATGCTATATTCCTACGAGCTTCTTCAAGTGTAACTACTTGATAGTCAGGCTCCATCTTAATAAACTCTTCTGTATCATACGGACGAATGTGATTTGCTTCCTTGTCTTGAACAGGGGATTTCGTCACAATCCGAGTCATATCATCCTTCCAACCTTCAAAAATGTGAAATAGCTTCGAAAATGCTGTAGTTGTTTGAGGTCCGATTACTATTGTGAGCATAATGATCGTGGCTGCCACAATCCATCCTACTCGTTTATGAATTTGGTGGCGTGTTTTTTTAGATGGAATATGTATTAGTTGCTGTTCAATTTTAACCCAAGATTCTTCTATCGGAGGGATCTCAATCGAATGATCATCATATTTTAGTTGAACAGCCTTCCTTAGCATTTCTTCAAATGGTTTTTCATTCTTCATTTATCCCACTCCACTTTTCTTGCAGCAGAACAATAACTGCCTTTTTTGCACGATAAAAAGTCTGTCTTGCTGTATTTTCACTAATATCAACAATTTCACCAATTTCTTTAAATGAATGGTCATGCAGTAGCCTTAGAAGTATCACCTGATGATAATGTGGGGCGAGCTGTTCGATGATATGTATAATTTCTTCTACCCCAATTCTATCGATCACCTGATTTTCTAGTGAATCTATTGAATTTTGGCTCGCTACTTCTATAATCTCCTCTGTTGGTATTTCGTTACACTTCCACTTACTCTTTAAGTATTTGAATGATTCGTTTCGAGCAATTGTAACTAACCAACCTTCAAAACTACCATTTTTCTCTTCTTTGTACGTAGAGATATATGTAAAGGCACGCACAAAAGTTTCTTGGACAATATCCAAGGTGGCTGACGTTTCCCCACAATATCGGAAAGCCGTTTTATATACTGTTTTGTAAAATTGATTGTATAGTACCTTCTGAGCTGGCAAATCAAATTGATTGGATCGTTTTGAGAAGAGACGTTTCACGTGATCACCACTTATATGAGAAATAACGACTATCTCCATTATATTCATAATAAAATATAGTCGTCCATCTATTTAAACTCAAACAAATAAGACCTAAGCCTCTTAAGGTTTAGGTCGATAAAATTTCCCTTGCCATGTATCTCTTCGTTTTAGCTCGTGATCGATTGCATTTAGAACTTCCCATTTTTTGCGGCTCCACATGGGACCGATTAATAAATCGGGTGGTCCATCACCTGTCAAACGGTGAATGATCATCTCTGGAGGAAGGATCTCTAGCATATCAACTACCAAGCGTACATAATCATCTTTTTCCATCAGCTTAAGTAAGCCCTGCTCGTATTGCTTTACCATAGGAGTCTTCTTCAATAAATGAAGGAGATGAATTTTGATCCCCTGTACGTCCATATGTGCAACTGCACGTGCTGTTGCCATCATCTCTTCCTCTGTTTCCTGTGGAAGCCCTGCAATAATATGCGTACAGATACGGATGTTATGCTTGCGTAGTCTTTCAATAGCATCGAAATAAGTAGCTGTATCATGCCCACGATTGATCAACTGTGAGGTATGCTCATGAATCGTCTGTAAGCCGAGCTCTACCCAGAGATAAGTACGTTCATTTAGCTCCGCGAGCATCTCTACAACATCATCTGGCAAGCAATCCGGACGTGTGGCAATTGAAAGTCCCACGACACCTTCTTGCTGAAGAATCGTCTCGTACATCGGGCGTAGCTCTTGTACAGGAGCGTATGTGTTTGTATAGGCTTGAAAGTAACCGATATATTTCGCTTCAGGCCATTTGAGATGCATACGATCACGTACCTCACAGAATTGCTGCTCCAATGTATCACGGCGATAACCTGCAAAATCACCAGATCCTCGCGCACTACAAAATGTACAGCCACCGATACCTGAAGTGCCGTCGCGATTTGGACAAGTAAAGCCTCCATCGAGCATTACTTTGAAGATCTTTCCACCAAAGCGATTTCGCAAATACGCATTCCATGTAAAATATCGTTTATCTTCCCACAATTCAAACTACACCCTCTATTCAATATAAAGAATTATCGACAGTTATTATAACATACTCGAACTGATAAATATTTTCAATTTTTTTACTTGTAAAAAGAGGGAAATACCTATTGATGACGAAGTTTATCTAAGTTTATCTTTCCATCCACTCTGGAGGTCAAAACATGATCGCAAAAAATAACGAAAAGAGTGTTCAATTTATCGAAGAATGGTTGCTCTTTCAGAACGAAAAACAATTGGTAGACCATATTCGAGATGAAATCAGGCAATGCTGGCAAGAGGCTAAATTTGTTGGCATTAGTGGATTTGATCAGCCCCGAATACTCCATTTGTCCGAAACGCAGTTCCAATCCATTTCCAATCGTTCTAAGCATTTAATAAATGCAGTCAATATGAAGGTCGATAGCCTTACACAACAATTGAAGACTCATATTCAATTTCCCATCTATTTGTTTAACGAACAAGGAATTATGCTACAAGTGGCTGGGGATAAGCACGTTAACTCTTCTTTTATTCCTATTGAAGTAAAAGAAGGATTATTAGCGGGCTTTCCTTTTCTTGGACATACAGCACTTAGCCTAACGATCAAAACAAAAATGGCCCAAGTAATGGTCGGTGCTGAGCATTACTATTCTACTTTTCACAACTTAACGAGTATAGCTGCGCCAATTTTTCATCCGGTTAATCGTGAATGCATCGGTATTTTAGCCACTTTCATCAACCACACGGAGCCATATCATTCTACGCTTGCACTGCTGATTACCTTGGCGATGGCGATCGAAGAGTATTTACGTATGGAATATTCTCACGCAAATATTTTTAAAATTCACGAGGAAACAACGAATTTAATTGACCATTTTATTTCCGTCGTGAGCTCAGATGGTCGTATCGTTGACTGCAATACCTCTCTACGTGAGTTCCTGCCTAATCAACAATTGATTGGGAGTCTAGCCACTGATATGCTTACGAATAATTTTGACCATGATCTCAGTACGTCACCACTCTATCGTGCGATCTATTATTGTGAAGAGACCTCTAATCACGAATTGTGGACTAGAGTACGAGGAAGGAGATACTGCTTCTTGATTGATACAAAAATCATACATGATCCATTTGATCCCGAGTTTTATTGGATTATTCATGTATTTAAGGATATTACTGAAAAAAAGGAGATGGAGCTAAATGTATTACAGAGAGAGAAATTGGTCTCTCTCGGAACATTGGCTGCAGGGCTAGCACATGAAATTCGTAATCCATTAACAACTGCAAAAGGGTTTATCCAATTTTTATCTGAGAAATCAGCGGATAAAGAATCCTTTACCCTCATCCAAAACGAGCTTAATCGTATCACGCAATTGGTGAATCAGTTTGTCTTGCTCTCAAAACCCGATTCGCCACAAATTAAATCACTAAAAGTAAATGAACTTATTCATGAATTCGCTACCTTTATCCAGCCTGAATCCTTGCTTACGGGTGTCGAAGTCGTTACAAGTTTATGTAATGCAAGTACAACCATAAGGGCTGATAAAAACCAATTGACTCAAGTATTTATCAATTTATCTCAAAATGCTTTTGCAGCAATGCAAAATAACGGTCTGCTGCGTATTGAATGTAACGATGCTGATTCTGATTTTGTTGAGATTCGTTTTTGTGACAATGGTTCCGGAATTAATGAGCAAGATCTTAATAAAATACTTGATCCCTTCTTCACAACAAGCGAAGAAGGGACCGGTTTAGGGCTATCTATCTGCTATCAAATTATGGCAGCCCATAATGGCGAACTCAAGATCGATAGTGAGGAGGGTATCGGAACAACGGTAACACTACGATTACCTAAGTAGTTATCGTAACTCGATGTCAGAGCTCAACGTTTAAGAGCATTTTACTTGTCCTTTAAAATGGTCCATCCATCTTTTTGCTCTACGAGTCCTTCCTTCATCAGTTTTCCAAGTGCTCGTTTAAAAGCAGATTTACTCATCTGAAATTTCATTTGAATCACTTCTGCGTCACTATGATCCCCATACGGCATACGACCTTCTCTTTGCTTTAGTTGGGTGTAGATCATTTCGGCATCGATATTATAGCTAACCTCTTTACTAGGCCTCATAGAGAGATTAAGACGTCCATCCTCACGTACTTTAATTACTCGTGCACTTACGCGTGCCCCTAGTGCAAGGGGATGCGTCATATCACTTCGATGTATCAGACCTATATATGCTTCATCAGTTAATATGTAAGCACCGAGTTGAGTCTCATTATAGACTCGGCCTAGTACTTCCTTATGGTGAATCTTTGGGTCTGCAGGTAGGGCTACTGTCTCTACATCCTGCTCAGTACCTAGACGAGCAAGCATGCGCCCCTGTCGATCATGATCAATTTTCACAAACAGCATAAAACCCTTTTTTGGCCAGCGTTCACGCATCGGAGGTAGCTCGCTTTGTGGAAGTAATAAATCCTTTGCAATCCCATTATCCAAAAAAGCTCCCAAACGTGGAGTAATATCTCTAACTTCTAGCCAGCCTACTTGTCCCAAAATAAGCTTTGGTGATTGCATCGTTGCAGCTAAACGATTTTGATGATCGTGGTATAAAAAAGCCTCTACCTCACTGCCTACCTTCACGTCACCCACTAATTCATTTTGATGTAGCAAGATCTCTTGCTTGCCATCAGTTAAAAAATATCCAAAGGGTGCAACTCGTTCCACCTTTAGCAGTACCTTGTTCCCCGCTGTCAACATTTCCTGTTGTTCCTTTCTATGCTCATTCAAAGAGATCGACGAGATGATTAAATAGCTCTTTGTTTTGCTTAATCTTATCTTCATTGCCTAGTGTACAAATATAATTTTGCTTCATTGCATCTACAAGAATTGGTGCACATGCACGAATATCAGACTGCTTTGTGTTCAGCACCTCATCACGCTCCTGTTGAATTTCCTCCTGCGTTAAGTTGCTTAAGTAATACATTGTAGCGCGTTCACCCTTCATTGAAGGCGTTAACGGCGAATCCAAACGACTTACTGTACCGATGATGTATTTGGTCATCTCACGCTCGCTTTCAGCAAAGTTCTGTACATATTCGGCTGCTTCATTGTACGCAGTGAGCGTCTCCTTAAGATTGGGATCACGATACGATGAGAAATAAAGATTACCATTACGTTCAAACCCCGCCAAGCAACCGTATGCACCGCCCTGCACACGTACACGATTCCAGAGATAATCTAGGCTCAGGATCGTACGTAATACCTGTAGTGTACCAGAATACGTATGCCCTAGTCTTTTAAAATTATATGCTTTTGCCACATATTGCACCTTGGCTGAGGACAGTATTCCTTCATTAGCCGCTTGTAATTCAAATTCGTAGCGAACTGGGAGCACACGCTCATCACCCAGCTGCTGTAAAAATGTAGTGAAGTTATTTTGAAAAACCACATAGTCTTTGGCATCAGTAGTAATGCTGACTAATAGAGTTGACTTTCGGAAAATCTGCCTTGCTACTTGCTCCAGCTTTCTCGTGATCTCATCAACGCGAGCATCAAATTCTTTAATGCTATCGATCAAAAATTTATAATAAGAGAGCCCTTTGATCATATCGTTGTATTTTGATACAGGCGAGAAGTAAGAAAGCAGCCTAGATGCGGCAACGACATGCCCAGCATCATAGAAACGCATCTCCATGCGCGACTTCATTTCAAGTAGAACCTCTTTCATTCGCTTTTTTTCATCAAAGCGGGTCTCTGTCAAAATCTCACTTAACAATTGGAAGAGCATTGGCATTTTACCAACTAGTGACTTTGACTTAATGACTAGTTTGGGTAAATACTCCTGTTCATTCTGGCGATCAGAGAATGATTCTGCACTATAGCTAAATCCACCTGTATACAGATCGATTTCATTTGAGAGCTCCTCATAGGAATGTTGATTTGTACTCACCTTTCCTAACACCCCTACGAGCAATCCGATATACGGAAGATCCTCCTGCGCTACTCCACTCGTATCAAAATAGCAATTTATATAGGCGATTCCATTCGTAAAAATCGGATGCGAGAGTACTGGAACACCGACTTCTTCACGCTTTTTGATCGGAAGTTCTTCCGCTTTTCGTTCAATATCCTCCAGATCTAATACAGGTATACTTTCTAGTGATTCTTCAGAATCGGGTGTGTTTTGTCGCTTGTGCAATAGCTTTGTTTTCTCTATGAGCTTCTCTATTTCTAATTCACTTAAGCTTGCTTTATATGCTGCTAGCTTTTGCTTAACCTCAGCTTCCTTTTCCTCTGCCAGCCCCTTTTTAGGACGTACGATCATCAAGGAACGGTGTGTGTTCTTTAGTAGATGTTCTCGAATCAAGCGCTCAAAATACGTGCTTGTCATTGCCGTCTTAATCTTGGCTAGTAATGGTTCGTATTGAAGGTGGAGTAAGGGCGATTCATCATAGAGCCAACTAGCCATACTGTTGATCGCATAAATAAGCCCTTTGGGATAACTACGTGTATCTCCCTCTCTGAGTTCAAATTCGATGCGGTTGATCGCCGCTTCTATTAACTTTTTATCGATACCCTCACGTGCGAATTTTTCAAGCGTACTAAAAAGCACCTCAACAAATTTTTCTTTCATAGCTTCGTTACTATTTTTTACTACTACGCTCAAAGTAGGCTGCAGAATATTATTATCAAAGGAACCAAACACATCCTTGCCCAAATCCGCTTCGATCAATGCACGCTTGAGAGGAGCAGCTGGTGTCTCAAGGAGCATATATTCTAGGATCGTAAAAGCTAGTGTCAACTCTGGATCGGTTGCCTTACCGATAACGAAGTTCATACTGAAATAGGTTTTATCCTCTTCCTTTTCATTTTGCGTAATCGGATACTCAACGATCAGCTCTTTTGGTGTAGCAAATGGCTTTTGCAGTGGAATCTCAGAATCAGGATCAATTCGATTAAAATGCTGTAAATATTCTTCATGTAAAAATTGTAGCTGCTCCTCAAGGTCGATCTTGCCATACAGATAAATTAAGCTATTCGACGGATGATAGTATTTGTGATGATAGGCAACAAACTGCTCCTGGGTCAGCTCAGGAATGACTTCTGGGTCTCCACCTGACTCTACACCATACGGAGTGTCCGGAAAGAGTGATTCTTGTATTTTGCGGAAGAGGATCGACTCTGGTGAAGAAAACGCACCCTTCATTTCGTTATAAACAACACCTTTGTAGGTGATTTCTCCATTTGGATCTTCGAGATGATAATGCCAGCCTTCTTGCTGTAAAATCTCCGGATGCTTTTCAATATTCGGATAGAAAACTGCATCCAAATACACATCCATCAGGTTACGAAAATCCTGTTCATTACGACTGGCAACGGGATACATCGTTTTATCCGAGAATGTAAAAGCATTTAAAAACGTATTTAATGAACCTTTAGCTAATTCAACAAAAGGCTCTTTCACAGGGTATTTTCGTGAGCCACACAAAACAGAGTGCTCAAGAATATGAGGTAGCCCTGTACTATCATGTGGCGGCGTACGAAACGTAATTGCAAAAACGCGATTGTCATCATTATTTTCTAAAAACAAAAGCTTAGCGCCATTTTTTTCGTACTCAAAAATTAGTGCATTGGAATTAATCTCTTTTACCTCTTGCTGCTCTACAAGCCTAAAGCCATGGTACTTTTCGTTTACAGTAAATCTCATGTAGTATCTCCCTTCAATACATCAATTTCGCTCATGTACTTCTTTCCATATTAATTTCATATTACCCTTCTTTGTAGCATAAAAAACTTAACATACCCCCTTAACCATCCATACACTGTAACAAGGAATGCGTTAATTCTTTTTTGAAGGAGAGGAGGACAGTGGCGCTTACAACTGGCCAACAATATATTGATCGCATTGACCAGCTACAGACAAATATTTGGATTGAGGGTCAGCCGATTACAGGCAAGCTCTCAGATCATCCTGCTTTTGCAGGAGTAATCCGTTCACAAGCGAAGCTCTATGATTTGCAGCATGATTCTAGCTTAGCTGAGATCATGAGTTATGAGGAACCTATTAATAAAGAGCGCATTGGCACCTCTTTTATGCAGCCCAAAAGCAAAGAGGATTTGGTCAAGCGTAGAAAAATGTTTCAAGCATGGGCTAAAACGAGCGGAGGGATGCTTGGTCGTTCTCCCGATTATATGAATACCATCCTAATGGCTTTCGGAGTTGCTGCACCTCTTTTTGCTGCACAAGATCCTACTTGTGAAGAGAATATGCGCAACTACTACCAATATGCCAGCAAAAATGATCTCTCACTTACTCATACATTTGTGAATCCACAAGTAAATCGCTCACAATATTATACCGAATCCCCGAATGAAATCATTGCAGCTCGAATCATCGATCGAAGTTCAGATGGAATTACGATTCATGGGGCGCGAACTCTAGCTACTCAAGGTGGAATAACCGATGAAATTATGGTCTTCCCTTCCTTGCCAACAGCGATGGAGTGCCTCTTCGATGCAGATAATCCGTTTGCGTATGCTTTTGTTATTCCTAACAATACTCCAGGTCTTAAGTATATTTGTCGTGAATCCTTTAATTATGGGCGAACTACTTATGATCATCCTCTTAGTAGTCGGTTTGAAGAAATGGATACGATTGTCATCTTTGATCAAGTTAAGGTGCCATGGGAACGTGTCTTACTATGTGGAAATGGATCAATGCTAATGAATCTATACCAAGAATCTGGCTTTTTTGCTCATGTCGGTCATCAGGTAGTCGCCAAAAACGTAATAAAAACTGAGTTTATACTCGGAATTATCCAGTTATTGGCGGATACGATTCGCATCACCGAGTACCAGCATGTACAGGAGAAGATCGGAGAGGTCATAGTCGCTCTCGAGACAATGAGAAGCTTTTTAATTGCTTCGGAGGCAGGAGCGAAGCTGGATCGATGGGGCTCGATGACCCCTGATCTTGCTCCATTAAGGGCTGCGATGGTTTACTACCCTCGTATCTACCCACGGTTTTCCGAGATCATTCAGTTGCTAGGTGCAAGCGGATTGATGACGATCCCGAGTAAAGCGGATTTTAACTCCGAAGTCCGTTCTGAGCTCGATCGCTATATAAAGGGGACTAATGTTACTGCCTATGAGCGGGTAAAACTCTTTCGCCTCGCCTGGGATGTATCGATGAGTGCCTTTGGATCTAGACAAACGCTCTATGAACGCTTTTTCTTTGGTGATCCTATTCGCCAAGCGAGTAACCTCTATTGCAATTATGACAAGCAATCGTATGTAAACCGAGTACAGGAGTTTCTAGCCGAAGCCGACGATCAATAATAATGCAGAGCAAAAATGACCTCTCCACTTGGAGAGATCATTTTATATTTAATACTATTTTATTAATATTCGTATTTCGCCTTATAATCCTTAGAATCTTTAATCATCTCAACTGATTTGTTATTGTTACTCTTTTTTAATCCAGCATCTACCGTTGTATCAATCGTTACCCATTGTTTTATTTCACTTAAATAAACTTCATTCCACGCGTGATACTCTTTTACAGATATCGCACTTCCCTTTACCAATTTCGTGGGCACGCCTACACTTCTAAGCATTGCTGCAAATAACGCAGAGTAGTCATAGCATATTCCTTGGCGAGAGGTTACTGTATTATCGATTACAGGATTATAGTCAGTTGCAACAGCCTTTGCTTTATCATAATCATACTCAATATTGCTAATGACGTACTCGTAGATTACTTTCACTTTTTCTTCATCAGACCTAGCATTTTGGGTCAATTCCTGTGCTTTCTTGACAGCTTGCATTGATTCATCCCAATGAATCGTTTGAATCGAATTCAAATAGACTGCATGTGGATGGTTCAAAGTTAAATCCACCTTTTCCTTAACGACCACTTTATACTGTGTTCCTTTAATATTTTCAAGAATACTAATAGCATATTCACCATTACCAAGTTGCAAGGGGAAGTATTCACTCTTGTTAATTGCAATAAGATTGTATATGTATTTATTACCTTCTTTTTCGATGATGATCTTAGTCTTGGTGTCGGTTTTCACTTCATAGCTAACCCCTAAAAGACCACGATCAAGTGCAGTAGTATCTAGTAGAGAGCTTGTCCCATATTCTTCTGTAGCAAAAGTAGCACTAGTAAAGATCAAATTGGTGATTAATAGAATTGAAATTGTAACGAGCCAAAATGGCTTTCTACGCATAAAAAATCGCTCCTTCGGTAGCTGGCTGCCATCTTCTCAGAAGGCCCTGTAGCTTTGCGTCCCCACCTTTCGGAAGGTTTGCTATTATCGGAAAGCTTGTCTGATTTAAGTAATATCATAATCTAGCAGTAATTTACATTTCCTTCTATTGACTATATAACATATCTAGTTGAGTTGCAATAATGTTTTTTACATTTTGGCATGGATGATTAGTCGATGTGTTGCATTTTCGATTGGATCACAGGTTATCAATGTTAATACTTTATCTTTATTGTTTCGATTTAATACAGAAACATCTGTAGGCTCTACAATTGAAACATTAAAGACTGTATAAACATATTCATCTTTTCCTACGGTTATCGTAATTGTATCACCAATCTCCAGTTCGTCTAGTTGATTAAATAGCCTCCCTTTGGATCTTGCTCGATGGGCAGCTAGAGCAGCATTTCCAACTTCGCCAATTGGTGATGTTTCTGTAATATGTACAGCAGAGGATTTCATATTCTGTTCACTTGCCCCTTCGAGTATCGGTAACTTTAGATTGATCTTATCAATAGCGATAATACCGATCGGTGCTATCTTTTTTGCTGTTTCCTTTTTAGAATCGATTGTTATATTTTGAGTGCCTGCTTCAACCGTAGCTTCAGCGTTCATGGGTTGGCTATCTTGGCTAGGTAGTTCTTCTATCTCAATAGGTTCATTTTGATTTACATCCGTATTCGTTAGGTTGTTAGCTTGTAAAAATAATTCCTCTAACTGCTGATAACGATTTTGTGCCTCTTCCTTCGCTTGAACAGTAAAGCTAAGCTCCCATTCCTCCAATAATCGGTTCTGGTTTTGATCATTTATCCACTCACTTAATATAGGAAAGAAAAAAACAATAACGCCGACAGTCATCAGTAGATAAGATAGTCTTCGCATCTTCAGCCCTCATTTACTCTAAATATACAGAGAAGTAAAGGAGATAGGGGTCCCCTTTACTTCTTCATTTATCATCCATTTGATGAATCTATTCAACTATTCCTTAAACTTTTCTTAAATCGAATTACTAACCCAAGTGCAGCAAACATGGCACCTGTTAGGTAGTACGGAAGCGAGCTTGCCTCACCTGTTTGCGGTAATGCAGTAAGTGGAACAGTCTCTTCTAAGATTTCAACTTCCTCAGGATCCGGCTCTTCGATTGTGCCTACAGGTACCTCTTCCTCTTCAATAGTCACAATTACTTCTGGTTTAGGATCTGGTAGGGCAGTAGATGGATTATTGGAGCCACCTCCGCCTATATAGCCACCACCTGGGTTATCATCTGGAACTGGTGGGCAGTATTGTTCATCCTCTTCACATGTTGGTTCTGGTGGGCAGTACTGTTCGTCCTCTTCACATGTTGGTTCGGGTGGGCAGTACTGTTCGTCCTCTTCACATGTTGGTTCGGGTGGGCAGTACTGTTCGTCCTCTTCACATGTTGGTTCTGGTGGGCAGTACTGTTCGTCCTCTTCACATGTTGGTTCGGGTGGGCAGTACTGTTCATCCTCTTCACATGTTGGTTCTGGTGGGCAGTATTGTTCATCCTCTTCACATGTTGGTTCTGGTGGGCAGTATTGTTCATCCTCTTCACATGTTGGTTCTGGTGGGCAGTACTGTTCGTCCTCTTCACATGTT
>JACDJB010000346.1_pt1 | contig 52495 bp, 52 predicted proteins | sample 7454121 | NCBI WGS metagenome assembly JACDJB01 (sample SAMN14253290, study PRJNA609438) | sludge metagenome | isolation source: sludge after 25d culture with pyrite | collected 2018-12-20 | reverse complement strand
CTATTTACTAAAAACCAAAAACTCACCATCTAAAGATGGCTCAAACAGTTTGGTTTTTTATACGCTCATAGCTCAAAAGTCTCAGGAACCTCAAAATCGATACGCTCACACTCAGAAGATTGATAACTGAAAACTCTTCTCGTTCCCACGCTCTGCGTGGGAATGCATATAAACCGCTAAACAACTTAGATTACTTCGTCGCTTTGCTCCTCGCAATGACCGCCTCTCGCAATGACTACCCTTCGTCTCAAGAGCTTAAGCATGAATTTTTAACTCACCTCTTTTAGTATGCTATACGCCTCTTGAAGTTGTTGAAACTTCTGCGTATAGTGAGTGATCATATAGGGTTTTTCGCCTGTTGCGGTATCTGGGTGGTAGGCTCTAGCTAGTCGGCGATAGTTTTGGCGGATCTGGTCTCTACTCGCTCCGATGGGGCATTCTAGTGTGGCATAAAATGGTGCTAGATCATCTTCAAGCGACTCGTAGATAGTCCCAAAACTATACTTTGCGTACTTGTTATAAAGCTTTGTCAAAAACCGCTCATTGAAAGTGTAGTGCACCTCATAGTGGAGTACATTTTTCTTATTTAGCGTTCTATCTAGCCGTGCACGCGACTCCTCGCTATCTAGGCGAAGAACCATACTGCACTCACTCCCCTTTTCTAGGTAGATCTCAAGTTGCCCCCGCAAGTAGCTCATCACCCACGAGTTTGGCTCATCTAGGCTTATAAGCACCGTGCTATCATCATAAGCGTAGAGATGCACATCAACTCGCTCTACATCTTCATCTTCGTTTAGTTCTATGCGGATAGGTTGGTTGTTGTAGCGAAGCATCGATCGCAGAAAAAAGTCATGGTCAAAGTCGTGTGTAGTGGCGTGGTGGCGACTAAGCTCTTTTATAAACTCCTCTCTAGCCTCAAGCAAAATGTCGTTTCTAAAGATAAGTACGGCTTTTTGTAAAAATAGCATACCGCGTGCGTGGCGGTTTAGAAACTCTCTCATCCACGAGCTATTTAGTGTGGAGAAGTTGGTCTTTACATTGATAAGGCTATTTTTGAGCACTATATCCATCGCAAACCTCGATCGCTTTTTAGCTTAGTAAGCAAAAAGAGTTCCACTCTATATATGATCCTTTGGTTCGCTAAAGTAGTAGCCTTGTGAGTAGCAGATACCAAGACCTTTGATGATTTGGTAGATCTGCTCATTTTTTACAAACTCCGCGATCACCTCAATACCTAGATCTTTTGCAAAGCTTACTATCGCCTTTACAAGTGGTAGCGTAGAGCTGTCGCTATCTAGGCTTTGGATAAGTGAGCCATCGATCTTTAGGTAGTCCGCATCTAGTTTTGTGATGTAGCCAAAGTTGGAGTAGCCACTCCCAAAGTCATCGATGGCGATCTTGCAACCAAACTTTTTGACACTTTTGATAAACTCCAAGATCACTCCATAATCCTTGATCTCTTCGCTCTCAACTATCTCAAAGATGACTTGTTTGCCTATGTCGGAGCTACTTAGTTGCGAGATGATAAACTCAACCGTTGAAGCATCTAGTATGTCGGCAATATCTAGGTTTATAGAGAAGCTCTCGTCTCTATCTTTAAACATCAAAAAACTCTGCTTGATCATAGTTTTGGTTAGTATTTTGTAGCTTTTAGTCTTTTTTGCGATATCTAAAAAGAAAAACGGTGAGACCACTTTGCCATCTTCATCGATGAGCCTCATTAGTGTCTCATACCTCTCAAGCTCGCCTGTGATATTGTTAGCAATCCCTTGATAGTAGGCGACTATGCGATTATCTTTGATCGCTTCTTGTACTTTTTTGTTCCAAAAGATGTTGTTTTGGTACTCTTTTTCAAGCGAAAGAGACTCATCGTAAGCGACTAGATGCTCCTTTTTACTCTTGCCATGTTTGAGTGCCATCACTGCGGTGACATAGGGAGAGACTCTATCTTTTGAGATAGCACCACTCACCTCCACATAGATCTCCTCACCACCCACTACGATCGCTTTTTGCGTTATGCCCTGCAAAAAATGCATCATCGCTGCTTGACAGTTTACCTCTTCAAAGTCCACATTTAGTATGGCAAACTCATCTGCATAGAGCCTATATAGGTTCACATCTATGCCGCTAAACTCGCCTTTGAGCACTTCGCTAAAGGCCTTTATGATCTCATCGCCAAACTCATAACCATAAAAATCATTTATAGATGAGAAGTTGTCTATGTCGATGAGTACTAATGTTTTGAACTCTTTTGTTAGATCATCAAAGAGCTTGTAGCGGTTGCCAAGTCCTGTGAGTGTGTCGGTGATGGCGACGCGTTCTAACTGCTGTTGCTGTTCAACTCTAGCTGTTACATCGTGGCGTATGGCTATAAGCTCTACGGTCTTGCCATGCTCGTTTAGTATGGGGGTTATGCTTGTGTCGATCCAGTATGAGGATCCATCTTTTTTACGGTTTTTTAGTGTTCCGCTCCAAGTTTTTTTCGCTCTTAAGTTCTCCCACATACCCCTAAAAAACTCCTGTGGCATATCGGGGTGACGCAAGATGTTGTGAGGTTTGCCAAGTAGTTCAGATCTACTATATCCAGAGATGTGGCAGAGGTTATCATTTACATAGGTGATGATCCCCTTTGCATCGGACTTTGAGACTATGTTGTTTACATCAAGAGCCTCTTTGTAGCCTCTAAACATCTCAAGAGATTTCATAAGCTCTGTGGTTTTGATCTCCACAAGAGAGTATAGGTTTTTGTTGAGATCTTTTAGCTTCTCTTCATCACTAAGCCTTTGTGTGATGTCACGAGCGATGACAAGGCTAAAGTTATACTCCTCTCTAGCGAGGTAGCGAATGCTCGCTTCTATGTAGATCTCTTTGCCATCTTTTGTTAGTAGTTTTGCGTAGTCGATGTAGCGTTCATGATCTTGTAGATACTCTCTGATCTGCTCTAAACTAAGCCCATCTTCTAGGCTTTGGCGGATATGCTCCAACCCAATAGAGTTGATCTCTTTTAGTGTATAACCTAGGGTTTGGAGCACTTTTTTGTTCACATAATCGACGCGTTTGTTGGTGCGATCAACTATAAAAAGCATATCATTTATGTCATCTAGCAGATCTTTATAGCATGAGATTATTTTCGAGTATGGCATCTACTTTACCCCTTTGATGACAAATTATGACATTTTTAACTATTTTTCGCTGTTATTATATCGTATTTTGATGGCTCTCTATCTCTTAGCATTCCCCAGTACTCTCTTAGTTTTTTGTTGGCATCTATGTCGATATCGGCGTATAAGATCTCTTCGCTATCTCTACCAGCTTCAGCAACTTTCTCGCCTGTTGCATCGGTGATAAAGCTAGATCCATAAAACTCAAGTGTACAACTCTCGCCCACCTCTTTGCCGTAGCGGTTTGCTACCACCACAGGGACTATGTTGCAAGCAGAGTGCCCCATCTGCACGCGTTGCCAATGATCTTTTGAGTCTATATGGATCTCAGGTTCACTCCCAATCGCTGTGGGGTAGAAGATGATCTCTGCACCCATTAGTGTGAGTGATCTTGCACACTCGCTAAACCACTGATCCCAGCAGATCCCAACACCGATCTTGCCAAAGCTAGTCTCCCACACCTTAAAGCCTGTATCGCCAGATCTAAAGTAGAACTTCTCCTCATACCCCGCTCCATCTGGTATGTGAGTTTTGCGGTAGTTCTCAAGCACTCTCCCGCTCTCATCTATGGGCACAAGTGAGTTGTAGTACTCATCGCCACTTCGTTCAAAGTAGCTCACAAGTAGCACCACACCAAGCTCTTTGGCTAGTGGCTTAAACTCCTCTATAAGAGGGTTAGCTTCTAACTCATTTGCCCAGCTAAAGTACTTTTTGTCCATATCTTTGCAGAAGTATAGTCCCTCAAAAAGCTCTGGAAGTAAGATAATGTTTGCTCCATTTTGGCTAGCTTCTCTTACAAGTCGTTTTGCTTTTGCTATATTTGAGCTTTTATCTTCACTCATACTCATCTGAATAGCTGCTACTCTAGGCACTTGCAAACCCCTTGCTACTTGATCTCTCCACCATTTTTCGCTCTAGTTTTATGCGATCTTGAAACTTTTTGCTCTTATCTTTGGCGAGTAGTTGCATATCTTCTACAACATCTAGCTCATCGACGATCTCAACGCCTAGAAGCGTTTCTATGGCGTCTTCAAGCGAGACTACACCGCTTGTTTGTCCATAGCTATCATGCACTATAAAAAGGTGCGTCTTTTTCTTTATGAACATATCTAAAAGTGCTTGAACAGGGAGGTTTTCAGAGACCATCAGAGCTTCGTGTGAGATAGACTCTAAGCTTTTTGAGTCCTCATCTTCGTTGCTTGCTTCTAAGATCTGCTGGTTAAAGACGATACCCACGATACTATCTAAATCTTCGCCATAAATAGGTATGCGAGAGTGTATATACATTCGTTCATCTTCGATAGCTTCACCTACGCTAAAGCTCGCAGGCAGGGCAAAAACCACGCTTCGTGGTGTCATGATATCTTTGGTTTTTATGTTTTTGAGTTTGAGTAGGTTTTCGATTAGATCACCCTCTTTGCTTAGTATGCTACCCTCTCTCTCGCCCATCGCCACAACCGCCATGATCTCATCGCGAGAGAAGTTTTTGGACTGTTTTTTATCTTTTGTGATGAGATCTGTTAAAAACTTAGAGACTACATTAAATGGTGTAGATATAAGTATAACAAATGACATAATGTGTGAAACAGGCACTAAAAGTTGCTTCCAGTAGAGTGCCCCGATGGTTTTTGGAATAATCTCTGAAACATATAGTATGAGTAGCGTCACCACAAATGCTATGATGCTTTGAAGCTCGTTACCAAAGATGATCTGAGCTTGTGCTCCAACGCCCGCAGCTCCCATAGTGTGGGCAAAAGTGTTGAGTGTAAGTATGCTTGAGATCGGTACATCGATGTCGCTTTTTAGCTTCTTTAGCTTTGCAACAACATCATCAGAGTGTGTTTTTGTCAAACTCTCTATGTAGGAGTTGGTACTTGATAGTAAAACTGCCTCTAAGATAGAGCATAGAAATGATACCGCCAGAGCCAAGAAGAGATAAACAAGAAGTAGAGTCATTTGCCGACTCTCATAGGGGTAGTTCTACTCCGCCCCGAAGATGGGTCACTTTGTGACATTTATAAAATCCTTTATATATGATAATCTAAAATTATAGCACACTATTTGTTAGCCAATTTTCTCTCTTTTTGCGATGAGTAGAGCGAGAGAAGTATGAGGATAATGCCAATAGAGGCGGTGAAAAGCTCGTTGATGTGTAGCTTCGTGCCAAGTAGCATGATGATAGCTAGCACCCCGATAGCGTAGTGAGCACCATGCTCTAGGTATATATACTCACTAAGCGTGCCTTTTTCGACTAGATAGATGGTTATAGATCTAACAAACATCGCTCCGATGGCTAGTCCTAACATAATGATGACTATATCTTTTGTGATGGCAAAACTGCCTATAACTCCATCGAAGCTAAATGATGCGTCAAGTACTTCGAGGTATAAAAACCCGCCGATAGAGCCTTTTTTGATACTATCGCCACCCTCATCATCGAGAAAAAAGCCGATCATACTTACACTCACATAGATGATGATCCCCCAAAGTCCAGCAAGAAGCACACTTAGGCGATCTTGCGAGAGTGAGCTAAAGATCATAAGCACTACAATAGCTATAAAAATAGAGATGGCGTCCACCTTGCCAAGGTGCTTAAGACGCGACTCTATGCTTTTGATCCAGTGGATCTCCTTTGACTCATCTAGCAAGAAGTTTAAAAAGACAAGAAGCAAGAAGATCCCGCCAAATGCGGAGATCTCCGCGTGGTGAGCGGTGAGCTTTGCAGAGTACTCATCGGGACTGTTAAGTGCTAGTCTCCACACCTCTAAGTAGCCTAGATCTGCGGTGTGAGCAACTATGACTATGGGGAAGATTAGCCTCATACCAAAGACGGCTATGAGCATACCCACGGTCATAAAGAGCATCTTCCAGCGTCTATCCCAATGTTTTAGTATAGAGGCATTTACAACTGCGTTATCAAATGAGAGTGAGATCTCCATAAGAGCGAGTGCAGATGCGATGAGTAAAACCCCAAAAGCAACGCTTAGATCGCCATTTTTGTAGCCCCACAAAAAGGCTAGACCAAGGGCTATGATAGTAAAGATAAATGAGCTAGTGAAGTGTCTCAAGATGACCTCTATTTTTTGTGGTATTTTAGCTAAAAGGGCGTTTACTCAAACACCGCAGTTGTGTATCCTACCACACGACTCTCATCGCCTGAAGCTTCTGCACTTGTGGTATAGTTTAGTATATGCGGTTTTAGATCCAGCTTTTTAGCAACTCTTAGCATCGCTTCTACACCCAAAGTCCCACACGCTTCGCACTTAGATCTTAAACTCTGCTCATCTAAGTTTGCTATGGCATCAAGGCAGTTTTGATCCAGCTTTTTTGCCTCATCAAGTGTGTAGAAGTGGCTTAGATCTGTGCTTATGATGATGCCAACATCACCAAGGAGGAGCAGATCTTCTATGATGCAAGCAAGCAGTTCTACGCTTGAGTTTGAGTAGATAAGCTCAAGCACCTTAGAGTTGGGTTTGTAGTGCTTTAGAAACGGCAACTGCGTCTCGCTACTATGCTCTGCGTGAGCTTGCGGGTAGCACTCGAGGTTATGCCTCTTCCTTAGGTAGTGTGCAAGATCTAGATCTGCTTTGATCTCGCCAAATGGTGTGGCGTAAGAGCTAAACTCACATAGCGAGACCCCATCGTAAGCGTACTTGTGCGATGGTGCGATGATCACAAACCGCTCAAGCGAAGTGCCACTAAGTGCACTATATGCGAGGTTTGCGGTTGATCCGCTATATATGTAGCCAGCATGTGGGACTATCACCGCTTTTGGGTTATACGCCTGTTTGCAACTCTCAAATGAGGCAAAAAGCCTCAAAAGCTCATCTTTGTTATTTGGATAAAAGCTACCCGCGAAAAAACTCTCTCTAGTCACCCCAAACCCCTTTTATAGCGTAGTTGCACGCTTTGCATCTGCCGTTTTTTAGCCCCACTATCTTAGCGTTATAGGCAGATCTATCCACTAGTTTTGCACTGCATTTTGGGCAGTACGAGGAGCTATCGTTTGCGATATTACCGATGTAAACATACTCTAAGCCTGCGTTTTTGGCGATCTGCTTTGCTTCAAATAGCGTGCTAGGCGTTGTAGCGGCGGTACCCAGCATCTTGTAGTTTGGATAAAACGCACTTAAGTGCCACGGCACATCGCAACCCAACTCGGTTGCTATAAAGCAAGCCATCTGCTCTATCTCACCATCATTTACCCCCTCGATGATGAGTGTAGTAACTTCAAGGTGAATGCTACTTTTTGCTACTGTTTTTAGAGTCTCAAGCACGCCATCAAGCCCCGCTTTTAGGGTCTTTTTGTAGTAGTCGTGCGAAAAGCTCTTAAGATCTATGTTGGCAGCGTCCACCCAGCTAGGCATATCTGCAAGAACTTCGCTAGACTCATAGCCACTTGAGACAAAGATATTTGCAAGCCCCGCCTCTTTGGCTAACATGCCGATGTCGCGAGCGTATTGGTACCAGATAGCAGGCTCATTGTAGGTGTAGCTGATGCTTTTGGCACCATGTTTTAGAGCCAGATCTACCACCTCTTGTGGTGAAACGGTGATGCTCTCATCGACACTTGAGGTTTGTGAGATGGTGTAGTTTTGGCAAAATGGACAACGCAAGTTGCACCCCACAGTGCCGAGTGAGAGCGATGAAGTAGATGGCAAAAAGTGATAAAGTGGCTTCTTCTCGATGGGATCTAGGTTGATGGTGCTTGGGTGGGCGTAGGTGATGTTTACAAGCTCGCCACCGCGGTTGAAGTTGATCCCACATATGCCTGACTTGCCCTCTTTTAGCTCACAGTAGTGTTTGCAAAGTAGGCAGATGATCCCCTTAGCACTAGAGCGGAAGTATTTCATTAGTAGATCTCCTTTCTATGTGCTATCCTAACAAGGGTAATGAGTAAGACACTGTTCTCTTTTAGATATATGATGTGGTAGTTGCCAGCTCTTTTTCTAAATTTGCCCTTATGTTTGCCTTTGAGTGCCTTGTCGTTTGCAAAGTTGCCAACTCTAAGATCTAGTAGTTTTGTAGCGATTAGCTCTTTAGCGTCTTTTGGAAGATCTAAAAACTCCCTTTTTGCCTCTTTGATGAAAACTACACTATACATCTACCCCAGCTTCTTTTAGGATATCTTCAAGCAAAAAAAGTTCGCTCTTTTTAGTTTTTATGTTATCTATTCGCTCATCGCTTATCATCTCATCTAGTGTGTCAAAATAGTTACTAACTGCTTTTTCTATAATGTAGGTTCTTGTTCTATCAAGCTCTTTTGCATAGTTATCTAGCACACTTAGTAGATCTTGATCTAGTCGTATATTGATAGCCTTTTTCATTGTAAAGTCCTGTATATATTTGTATGTACATTGTACCACAAAAACTATAATACCTCTATGCTATCCCACACTTTTTTAATCGAGGTAACACGGTAGCGGTAGATGCTAGGTTTTTCATTAAAAATCTGCTCATTTGCCCCCGCTTTGTAAGCAAGCGAGAGCAAAAACTCACTTGTGTCGCTTATGCTTTGCCACACTTGAGGCAAGTAGGTGGAGCTAAAGTGGCGATGTTTTAGGATTAGCCCATCTTTGTGAGGCACTACTTTAGAGACAAGATCTGCAAAGTCGCTATACACCACCTCGCTAGGCGTACTTAGCAGTGAAACCTCTACGCTTAGATCCATCGTCTCATCTAGGCTTAGTGGAGCAAAGCGAGGATCTCTAAAAGCTGCTGCTTTAGCATTGCTAACTATGTCACTAAAGAGATCCCTATAAGCTACAATACTACCGATGCACCCTCTGAGATCTGACCCACTCTCAAGTGTCACAAACGATGCACCATTTTCCCTTAGATGTGGCAAAGCCTCTAAGATCTCGCTCTTATCGAAGCCATAAGACGCATCAAGCTCGCTTAGTATGGCACTTTTTGCAAGTCGCAAATATAGTAGATCTATCATGGCTTACACTCGTATGAGTACTCAGCACTAATCCTAACCTCGATGTTCTCTTTGGTGGGTTCTAGTGCTGATGAGTTCATCTTTGCAAACACCACGGGAGCAGATGAGCGATCTGTGCCTATTTCGATCGCCTTTAGAGTACATTCGCTTCTGCTTTTGCTTCTAAGCTTGGCGGCGTATGTGCGGGCATAGTTGATGGTCTCAAACTCCAACTGCTCTTTTGCCTCGGCTATGCTTAGATCATCAACTACCCATCTGATGGGGTTTTGTGTCACTTTTAGGTTTGATCCGATGAGTTCTACCACTTCGCCTAGCTTTTCGATCTGTGCTGATTCACAGCTTAGATCTGCCCGCAGTTCGTAGTGTATGAACTTTTTGCTACTCTCTTTGTAGTTGTAGATGGGCGTTATAAAATGCCCACGGTTTTTGCAGATACGAAGCGAAGCAACTTTTGCAAAAAGCTCCTCCGCCTCACTTTTAAGCAGAGTGCTTTTAGCGTTTGTGGAGCTGATGCTTAGATCTAGCCTCATAGTTTGTGGCTCTAGTGTTGAGCTAAACTCCTTTTTGATACTTAGATCAAACCCAAAACCAGCAGTTATAAGCGTAAAAAGTAGTGCAAGTAGTCTCATAGTTGCCTCTTTTTGTGAGATGTTGTTTGATATTGTATAGTTTAATATTTAATATATGCCATGGCATCTTGATATAATCATTTGTCATTGCGGAGCATAGCGTCACTGCGAGACCCTTTAGGGTCGTGGCAATCTTAGCTTTTATCACCGCAAGATCTAAGCATCAGTTAAACTCGATAGGATCTACATCAACCACCGCAAGCTCCACCATAGAGGCTCTGATCGCCTTTCTAAGCGAAGATCCACTACTAGATCTAAGCAAAATCTCAAAGCGGTGCTTAGAGGCTATATACTCAATGGCACACTTCCCACTTCCTACGATCTCTACATCACTAAAACGCTCTAAGTTTGATCTCATCTCACTCATTGCATCACTCGCTTTTGTGGCATTTTTGTGAGCAAAAAGCACTCTTGCAAGCTTTGTAAATGGCGGGTAGAGACCCTTTGCAAGCTCTAGTTGGTGCTTCAAAAACAGCTCATAGTCACTCTCATACGCCATAAAAAAGTCACTATGCATACTCTGCACGATCACTTTTGCCTCGCCACTTCGCCCACTTCGCCCCGCCACTTGCAAGGCGGTAGAGAGGGCTTTTTCTTTGGCTCTATGATCAGCTAGGTAGAGCATATGATCCACCCCAAGCACCACCGCTAACGCCACACCGTGGTAGTCATGCCCCTTGCTTAGCATCTGCGTGCCTACAAGTATGCTGATCTCACCAGAGTTGAAGCTCTCTAGTGTGCTTGCGAGCCTCTTTTGAGTGGTGATGGCGTCGCGGTCAAACTGTGCCACGCTCACACCCTCAAACATCGCCTCAAGCTCCTTTAGCACCTCCGCCGTGCCGAGCCTTGAGCTTGTTAGCTCACCATCTCCACACGCTTCGCACTTTGTGGGGATTGCTGAGGTGAAGTTGCAGTAGTGACACTTGAGGTAGTTGTGCTTCGAGTGCAGACTCATACCCACGCTACAAAACCCGCACTCAAAGTTGTGACCGCAACTTTTACAGCTTAGATACTTGAAGTTTGCACGAGTAGGTAAAAATATGATCGCCTGCTTGCCACTTGCTAGTGTGGCAGAGATCTCGCCCGCTATAAGTGGCGAGATGGAGTCGTAGTTGGCGTCATAAATAGTCTGCTTTTTGGACTCAAAGTGTGTCCCTTTTAGCCGAAATGATGCAAACTTAGCGTATGAGCTAAGAGATGGCGTTGCACTACCAAGCACCACCTTTGCACCGTGGAGTTTTGCTACAAAGATCGCCATATCTCTAGCGTTGTAGTAAGGCTTTGATGAGCTTTTGTAGCTATCGTCATGCTCCTCATCAACTGCTATAAAGCCTAGATCTTTTAGTGGCAAAAATAGTGCAGATCTAGCCCCTGCGATCACTCTAGCCTCGCCACTTCGCACCCGCTCTAGCACGCTAGATCTAGCCTTTTTGCTAAGCTTAGAGTGGTAGATCGCCACGCACTCGCCAAAATGCTTCTCTAGCCTTGTTTGCATCTGCGGGGTAAGAGAGATCTCTGGCAGTAAAAAGAGTGCTCTCTTGCCCTCATCTAGGGCTTTTTGAAAGTGGCTCATATAGATCTCACTCTTACCACTTCCTGTGTCACCAAAGAGCAAAGAGATCTCATGAGTATCTATGAAGTCATAAGCCTCTTGCTGTTTTGGCGAGAGGAGTATGGAAGATGATAAGTCATCGCGAGACTCTTTAGAGCCGTGGCGATCTAGATTATCTAACTTAGATTGCTTCGCTTCGCTCGCAATGACGGGTCTTAAATCACTCTGCATCACCGCGTATGCTTCGCCAAGCGAGCAGAGGTAGTAGCTTGCCATAAAGTTAGCAGTTTGGATCTGCTCATCTGTGAAGCAAAACTCACTAGTGGAGACTATCTCTTTGCACTCAAATGAGGGTTTTGGTACCTCTGCGATCACCACGGCGTCTTTGAGCTTGCCTCTTAGCTCTACGCTTGCTATGGTTCCTAGATCTAACCTCTCTTTGCTCGCGTAGGTTAGTGGTGCAACTGCTGATGATATGATAGATAGGGTGTAAAAGTGCATTGTGCAATTATAGCTAAATAGTAGGCGTAAGAGACTGTTTATAAACACGCTCTCGGAACAAGTCCTGCCTCGCTACGCTAACGCTGAGTTCTCTTCGGCAGAGTGCCCCCGCACCCTTGGGACTATTTATAGACACGCAGTCGGAACAAAGTCCCGCCTCGCTACGCTAACGCTGAGTTCTCTTCGGCAGAGTGCCCCCGCGACCTTGTCGCTCTGACGCCTTTGGCGTCGGAGACTGTTTCGTCGTTACACTCTTCGCAGTTACGGGTGTATGTATTCCAACGCAGAGCGTGGGAACGAGAAGTTGGTATCTGCACCATAAAAGTGTCTTTTTACAAACTTTATGACTAGCTCATCTACATCTGTTTCACTTATGACACTCTGCTTATCTAAAAACTTTTTAGGCTTTTTTAGATAGGTGATCTTTAGATCCTTTTTCATCTATATATCTAGTGTAACTATTTTAGAGTGAGAGATCTGCTTCTCTTCATCGCTTCTACTGCTAAGGATAGACTCTATCTCTTGTTGTTCTAGTGTGTCGTAAGCTATTTTTAGCTTCTCATACTCATCTATACTTAGCATAACAGCTTCTAGCTTGTTGTTTTTGGAGATGGCAAGCTTTGGTTTTGATCTGTCGATGATGCTGTTTAAGATGGCTGAGACTCCTCTTGAGAGGTCGCTAATGGAGACTATCTCATCTCTTGTGTATGCTACCATTTTGGATCCTTTGTGGTTTTATATGTAGTATTGTACATAATATTTAATGTAAAAGTCAAAGCCTCGCAGTGACGGGTGTATGTATTCCAACGCAGAGCGTGGGAATAAGAAAAAGGTGCTCTTTTGTCACTGTCGGACTTGATCCGATAATCCATCGCTGTAAAATAGTAGTGGATCTTCTGGGTAGTCCAGAAGATGACGAAGGGTGGTCATCGTGATGAATGGGTGGTGGTCATTACAGTGGCAAAAGGTAGTTTTTAAGTCTCATACTTAGTAGTGATACTTACAGCTAGCAATGATAATGGAGGTGTCGTTTACCTTATAGACTAGCTGATGTTCATCATTGATTCTGCGAGACCAGTAGCCTCTTAGCTGGTGCTTGAGTGCTTCAGGTTTGCCAAGTCCGCCAAATGGGCTTCTGTTTATATCTTTGATAAGAGTTATGATTTTGTTGTAGATCTTTTTATCTTGCAGTGATCAGTTTGTAAAATCTTCAAAAGCTGTCTGCTCAAAAGCAACTTGTTTCACGCAAAGATCTCTGTATCGGCTACTACTAGATTATTATTTTTTTCTATATTTGTCATAGATGCTAGGAGAGCTTTTTTGTTTGCATCAGAGCTTAGCAGATACTTCGTATCATCACTTTCAGATACGACTAGTTCAATTCGCTTGCCTTTAAACATAGCCTTTAACTTGTCTATGAAGTTATAGTCAAGCTCATTGCTATCGAGTATGAAATTTGCCTGCATTACAAACTCCTTTTATATTTTGTATGAAAATTATAGCAAAAAATGGTGATATTACCACGGCAACAGGTTGTCTCGCAGTGAGGGGTGTATGCATTCCCACGCAGAGCGTAGGAACGAGAGAAGCGAAGAAGCGATCTACTACACTTTAGTTATTGAAGTAGTTGCACTTGTTCCCACTAGTGCACTTAAAAGAGCCATTGTTATCATAGTAGGTAAATGTGTAGGTGTCGTCTCCAACTTTAGCGGTGAATGTTTTACCGTTGCTACTTTTTTGCCACTGACCAGATCCACCTCCAGACTTTATGCCAAGTGGTAGAAGTGCTCTATTGCCAACACCTGTAAAGAGTGTAGTTGCTCCATCATCATTTAGCTTTGGTATGTAGCTTCGCTCACCTTTGATCACCTGTGAGGCTCGCTCATTGGCAATGGCGGCTCTAATGGTAGTGGCATCAGCTTTGATGCGAGAGAGATCAGCACTCTCCTTTGCACCATCAAAGCGAGGGAGTGCCACAGCAGCTAAGATCCCAAGTATGATGACGACAAAGATAAGCTCTATCATGGTAAATGCGTGTTTGTTCATAAGATGCTCTTTATAGCGATGTTTAAACCATAACTAATGGCTTAAATATAGCTACAAACCCGACTCCCAAAGAGGGAGTTTGGTATGGTTAAGTTGTGCAACTTATGGTTGCGGAGGTAGATCTCCAACTAGAAGTTTTGCACCATCTGCACCAATAGCTCCTCTGTATAGGAAAAATCTTGGTGCTTCAACTTCACTACCATCTATACAACCAATAGTGTATGCAGTAGTCCCAACTGTCGCGGTTGCCACAGAAACTGGTGTAGAGACATTGGCATCTGCACAATCTGATACAGTGACATTGCTATCTATCTCATCTGGTGGGGTGATCTGGTTTCTAACACTGTCCTCAGACATGTTCTTGATACTACCCTTTTTGTTATCAGTAAGCGACTTTGACCATAGTGCAGGTGCAACTGTACGGTTTAGTGTACCAACATAAGCTTTTAGCTTGCCTTCATGAGCTTGTTCGCTCACACCTATAAACTTTGGTAGTGCCACTGCGGAGAGGATACCAAGTATAACGATCACGAAGATCAACTCAATCATTGTAAAACCAGCTCTTCTCATAAGAACTCCTTATATGAACTATAACATAGTTACGCTTGGTAACCATTGTTAGCATTATCTTGCGAAAAATATTAAAAAACCCTTAAATGTGTCTAAATATAGGCGAATGTTACCTTTTTGGACATATAAGATATTTTGCTCTCTTTTGTGTGGGATTTCGTAACATTATATAAGATATTTTTCACAATGATTTAAAACTTTAAAGTTAGTTCTGATATACTCCCTGCAACTGTTTTTTGTACAATGCTAAAACGATATAAAGGTAGGTTATATGGAGCATATAGGTCATGCAAACTCATACTTTGGTGTGTTTGTACTCTTTGTTTTGACATTTGGGGCGTTTACTATGACGACCATCATTGCACGGCTCGCAAGTCGTGCACTAGCTGCTAAAAATGCGGAGAAGCTAAAGCTCTCTGTCTATGAGTGTGGTCCTGAAGTGACCAAACAACCAAATAGGATCTCGCCACAGTTTTATCTATTTGCACTGCTGTTTTTGCTTTTTGATGTGGAGATAGTCTTTATGTTCCCGTGGGCGGTGGACTTTAGAGTGCTTGGGTGGTTTGGGTTTGCTGAGATGCTTATGTTTATACTACTACTAACGATTGGCTTTATATATGCGTGGAGAAAAGGAGCACTTGAATGGCACAACATAAGATAAACTATACACAAAATGGCGGTCTGCCTGTGGCACTTACAAGTGTCGATGCGATCGTAAACTGGGGGCGATCAAACTCGCTTTGGGCTTTAACATATGGGCTTGCGTGTTGTGGGATCGAGATGATGGCAAGTGGTGCTTCTAGGTATGACTTTGACCGTTTTGGGACTATCTTTCGTGCTTCTCCAAGGCAAGCTGATGTGATGATCGTAGCTGGAACACTTACTAAAAAGCATGCGGAGTTTATAAAAAGACTCTATGATCAGATGACTGAGCCAAAGTGGGTCATCTCAATGGGATCGTGTGCTAACACGGGTGGTATGTTTAACACATACTCAACAGTTCAAGGAGTGGATCGCATAATCCCCGTGGATCTCTACCTCCCAGGGTGTGCACCACGACCTGAAACGCTTCAATATGGCGTGATGCTACTACAACAAAAGATCAGAGCAAACAAAGCTTCAAGAGCACAAAAAGCTAAGAGGTTGGTGTAATGAGAGCGTACAAACCAAAAGATGATGTCCAGAAGAGAGCCTACTATACAGATAGGTTTTATGTTTCGCCTCAAGTACCAAAGCTAGATGTGAGTAGCGATGAGGTTTTTGCCTTAGATCTTGATGCTATAAAAGCTAAGTTTGAGGTGAGCGAGGCTTATATACAAGTAGATCAGATGGTTGTGTATGTAGATCCTAAAGATAACTTTGAGCTTATAAAGTTTATGAGAGATGAGCTAGGTTACACACAGCTAAGCGAAGTGAGTGCGGTGGACTTTATAGCTAAGCGAGGCGGGTTTGAGGTCTTTTACCAGCTACTTAGCATGCAAAAACGCAAGCGAGTTAGAGTTAAGATCTTCATCAAACAAGGCGAAGCGGTAAACTCGGTTTCGGGGCTTTTTAGGAGTGCTGACTGGAGTGAGAGAGAGATGTTTGATATGTTTGGTATAGAGGCAAATGGACATCAATTTATGAAGCGGATCCTTATGCCTTATGACTGGCAAGGGCATCCACTCCTTAAGACCTACCCACTTCATGGAGATGAGTTTGCGGCGTGGTATGAGGTAGATAAGATCTACGGTAAAGAGGCTAGAGAAGCCATCGGTGCTGAGCTTAGAGATAGTGCGAGAGTGGATCGTTACGATACAGAGCGTTTTGCTAGACTAGGTCATGAGGTACCAAAGGGCGTGAAAGTCGATGGAAACGAGCCAAAAGTGGTGCAAAACTACCAAGAAGATGGTGGAGCATTCCTCATCAAAAAACTAGATAAAAAAGATAGCGTCGTGATAGACGATCCGCAGAGATAGGTGAAGATATGCAGATAAAAAATAGATTAACCCCATACTTTGAGAACATATCGTTTGAGCGAGATGATAATGAGCTGATACTCAACTTTGGGCCACAACACCCATCGGCTCACGGGCAACTAAGGCTGATGCTTCACTTGCAACAAGAGATGATAGTCAAGGCTCATCCAGACATAGGTTACCTTCACCGTGGTATGGAGAAGATGGCTGAAAATATGATCTATAACGAGTTTATGCCAACAACAGATAGAATGGACTATATAGCCTCAAGCTCTAACAACTACGGCTTTGCGTTGGCGGTGGAGAGGCTTATAGGGCTTGAAGTTCCTCGTCGTGCACAGGTGATTAGAATGATGCTTCTTGAGATCAACCGTCTTATGAGTCACCTCTTTTGGCTTGCTACTACGGCACTTGATATAGGTGCGATGACAATCTTTCTCTACGCATTTAGAGAAAGAGAGTATCTTATGGACATCATCGAGGGGTATTGTGGAGCAAGGCTTACGCATGCGGCTATCCGTATAGGTGGGGTTCCCTTAGATATCCAAGATAGTTTTATAGCTCAACTTAGAACATTTTTAGACAAGTTGCCACAAAACATAAAAGACTATGAAGACTTGCTAGATACTAACCGTATCTGGCGAATGAGAATGGAGGAGGTGGGTACTATCTCTAAAGAGATGGCACTTAGCTGGGGCTGTTCTGGTGTGATGCTAAGAGCAAGCGGGGTAGCGTGGGATCTGCGAAAAGAGGAGCCTTATGAGCTATATGATGAGGTGGAGTTTAGAGTTCCTGTCGCAACGCAGGGTGATAACTTTGCAAGATACCGCCTCTATATGGAGGAGATGAGAGAGTCTGCTAAGATACTAGAGCAGACCATAGAGATGTATGAGAAGTGTGTCAAAGATGGACAGAGTGAGCTGATGGCTCACGCTCCTAAGTATATCTCTGCACCAAAGCTTGAAATAATGACTCAAAACTACTCGCTTATGCAACACTTTGTGCTTGTAACTCAAGGTATGAGACCGCCTGTGGGTGAGGTTTATGTCGCCACGGAGTCGCCTAAGGGTGAGCTAGGATACTACATAAACTCGCAAGGTGGACCATACCCGTATAGACTAAAGGTTCGTGCACCGTCGTTTTATCATACGGGCGTACTTACAGATCTGCTCCCAGGGCACTACATACCAGATGTGGTTTCGATTATTGGGACGACAAATATAGTATTTGGGGAGGTAGATAGATGAGACGCTATGACCTTAGACACTTAAAAAACGAGTATGAGTCTAGAATGAGCGAGATACTAAAAGCTGAGCACCCTGCGGGTGAAGTGGCGATTTTCCTCTTTGAGATCGGAGACTTTTCGCCGATACAAAGATCTGCAGATATAGTAAAAGAGTGCGGATATGAGCTACTAAACTCTTTAAAATTCAACGAGGTTGATTGGACTATCGTTGCGAAAAAAGAGGTAGGGTAAGATTTTGGCAAAGGTATATTTTTCTACTTGGAATGGTGAGTTTATCAACAATATCGGCTTGCCAGAGGAAGAGTGGAAGGAGTCAGCGTACAATCTACCTGCCCAATACGATAGCCACAGAAGCTCAAAGGCTTTTATAGGGTGGGACGGGGTCGCTCTTTTTGATCAAGATGTAGATGTGATCCGTCTTGCTATGGAGTATGCGGCACAGTATCAAGAGTACTCTGAAGCGTGTGGTAGATGTGCCCCTGGTAGATGGGGTGGACGCATACTATATGATCAGCTAGATAAGATCGCTCGCGGTGAGGGTGCTATGAGTGATCTTGTGCACCTAAAAGAGATCGGCAAGAGTATGCAGATCACCTCAAAATGTGAGATCGGCAAGACTGTTCCAAACCCGATCATAGATATTATGACTCATTTTGAGAGCGTTTTTGTTGAGTGCATAGAGCAACAAAAGCCATCAAAGCACTACTATGAGGAGTGTAGCTATATAGCTAAGATCACTTCACCATGTTCGGACGCGTGCCCATCGCATGTGGATATACCTGCTTATATAGAGGGTGTACGAGATCTAAGAATGGACGACTCGCTGATGGCGACAAGGCAGACTATGCCTCTAGCTCATGTGTGCGGGCGAGTCTGTCCACACCCATGTGAAGATGCGTGTAGAAGATCTAATCTTGATGAGCCGATCTCCATTATGGCACTAAAGCGACTTGGTGCAGACTGGGAGAGTGACCATAACTACGACTTTTTCCACCCGATGGAGAAGAAGCCACTAAATGGCAAGAGAGTTGCAGTCATCGGTGCAGGGCCTGCGGGACTTGCAGCGTCATACTATCTTGCTGCTGAGGGGATCGAAGTGGATTGCTACGAGGAGCTACCTGTGCTTGGTGGTGAGGTGGCAGTTGGAGTCCCAGAGTATAGAATGCCCATCGATCGTTACAACAAAGATATAGAGTGCATCAAAGATATGGGGGTAGAGTTTATACTAAACCACCGCGTAAGTGCTGATGATATGCGTCGTTTTGAGAGCGAGTATGATGCAACACTAGTTGCTACTGGAACTAGGATCTCTAAAAAGGTTTATTGTGACAATGAGAGACCAGAGATCAAGGGTTACTGGGGTGCGATCGACTTCTTGGATAAGGTAAATCTTTATGAGAAGTATGGCATCAAGATCTCAAAAGAGGATCAAGAGGCGAACCTTCTAAATAATGAGTTTGTAGATCTTACAGGCAAGACTCTTGTTTGTGTGGGTGGTGGTTTTACATCTATGGATGTGGTGCGATGTGCCATAAGAGCAAATGCTAAAAAAGTATATATGATATATAGAAGAGATGAGAAAACCATCATCAAAAACACCACTTATGAGGAGTATCATGAGGCGGTAGAAGAGGGTGTTGAGTTTATATTTCACTCCGCAGTTGCTAAGATCGTAGATGAAAACGATGTGCTAAAGTCGCTTACTATCGACAAGTTTGAGCTTGTACCTGATCCTGATGGTGGAAGAGCACAACTTGTCAAGATCGAAGGGGCGTCGTTTGATATAGAAGCTGACTACCTCATACCTGCTGTGTCGCAGAGTGCTGATCTAAAGCTTTTGCCACCAGAGTGGGAGATCGCTATGACTTCGTGGGCTACGATCAAGACAAATGGAGCAGACTATATGACTTCACGCAAGGGGATCTTTGCGGCGGGGGATTGTGAGTATGGGCCGATGACAATCGTCAATGCCGTAGGACAAGCCAAAAGAGCAGCAAGTGTGATGAGTAGGTATGTTCATACAGGTGAGATCACTCTAAGCGATGAGGAGATCATGGAAGATCACTTGCGAAAACTTAGGGTTTATGACAAAAAAGAGAAGGTTTCTGGGTGGCTAAAAGGTGTGCCTAGAGAGATCGCACAGGTGCTTGATGTAGAGACTAGAAAGTACAACAACCTTGAGGTAAATCTAGGGCTTACTCAAGATGAGGCACTTAGTGAGGCGGAGAGATGTATGCGTTGCTACTATATAGCAATGGTGCAGGCTTAGGGGCGAAAGTATGGAGAAGCTAGTAAATTTTATAATCGATGGCAAAGCAGTAGTAGCACAAAAGGGCGAGACGATCCTGCAAGTGGCTAGAAAAAATGGCATCTATATACCAACAATGTGCTACATCTCTAAAACCTCCGCGTGTGCATCGTGTCGAATGTGCGTAGTCGAGGTAGAGGGCAATGATGGCTATGTGCTAAGCTGTAACACTCCACCTGTTGAGGGTGCAGTGGTGGTTACAAACACGCCATCGCTTGATCATGAGCGAACAAATATCATGAAGCTATATGATGTAAACCACCCGCTAGAGTGCGGTGTGTGTGATAAGTCTGGTGAGTGTGATCTGCAAAACAAAACGCTTGAGTTTAATGTTGAGCGTCAAGACTTTGGAGCGATCGATCAAGCTAGACCTATCAAACATTGGGGGCTTATAGACTATGAGCCAACGCTTTGTATCATGTGTGAAAAGTGTGTGCATGTGTGTAACGAAGTGATAGGTGATGATGCTATTGAGGTGCAGTTTGGTGGGTACAAATCGACCATCATACCAAAAGGTAGCGAGGTGTTAGACTGTACATTTTGTGGTGAGTGTATAGCGGTTTGCCCTGTGGGTGCACTTACAAGTAGTGGGTTTAGATACCGTGCAAATGCGTGGGAGCTAAGCCGTGTGCCTGCAACTTGTGCTCATTGTAGTGGTGGGTGTTCGCTTGAGTATGAGACGCGTCACGCTAGCATAAATGGCGAAGAGTCGCTATATAGGGTTAAAAACAACTTTGAGTTTGTAAACCTTTGTGGAGCGGGGCGATTTGGCTTTGACTTTGAAAATGTTGCAACTAAAAATGAGGTGGCATTTAACAAGGCACTGCAGGCTCTAAGATCTGCAAAAGCGATCCGCTTTAGCTCAATGATCACAAATGAAGAGGCGTATATCTTAGAGATGCTAAAAGCTAAGCTTGGAGTAAAACTCTACAATGAAGATGCGAGACAGTATGCAGAGTTTATGAGATCTTACTCAAGTGTGAGTGGCAGGCTTCATTATAGTGCAACGCAAGAAGATCTAAGATCTAGTGATGCAACCATAGTGATAGGCACTCGCATAGCAACTGATAACCCGAGTGTTCGCTACGCACTAACTGTTAGTGCAAGGCATCGCGGAGCTAAGATAGTCTATGCTCACCCGATCGAAGATGCTCTGATGCAAAATGTTGTGACGCAAAACTTGCGTTATGAGGTGGGGACAGAAGAGGGTGTTGTAGCACTGTTAGCATACAACATACTAAAGGGTGTTACGCTAAGTAGCGAGCATAGAGAGTTTTTAGATGAGCTAGATCTTGGCTACTTGTATGCTGAGACAAACCTTGGTGATGAGGAGTTTGCCTCAATGATGCGAAGCTTTAAACGGGCTAAAAACTTCAACATCGTAGTGGGTGAAGATCTGCTAGCTCACGCAAGATCAGCAAATATTGCAAAGCTTGTAGCTCTTATAGAGAAGTATAGCAACTTCAAAGTTATAGTGGTGCCTAGATATGTAAATACGCTAGGCGTTTCACTCATAAACTCGCTAGATCCAGATGAGCGAACAAACGGTGTAGTAGGCTATAACGCAGAGGGTGAGTTTGTCATCGGCTCGTTAGAGGGAGCTGATCTAGCTATGCCAGCACTTAACCAGCAAGAGGGTAGCTTTGTGAGTGTAGATAAAAAGGTGCTTCCTACAAATGTGGCTCTTGCGTTTGAGGGCTATACACTAAATGATCTAGCGTGTGAGCTTGGAGTGTGCGAGGAGTACACCATCAACTACACTGCAAAACTACCATTAAGCAAAGGTTTTAGAGGTGTGGCGTTTGATGATCTTGAGAACTTTTTAGCACCACTTGGTGAAGATGTGCGAGGTTATGAGCTTGATGAGATCAGTTGTAGAGCAGATGGTGAGCTTGAAGAGCTAGATGATATGCCTGAGTATAATGGCACTATCATCTACCACTCAAACCCAGTGTTGCAGTTTAATGCCTATACTGCTAAAACTACGCAACTGCCAAAAGATGCCTACTTGCTAGGATCTGCTCAGTTTGCTGTGGCAGCAAAGATAAGCGATGGCGAGCGAGTTAAGATAACTACGAGCGGTGGCATAGTTTGGCGAGTCTTCAAGATAGATGATGAGCTTAAGGGTACGGTTGCACTGCATCCAACTTTTGATCTACAAGGTGAGTATAGTGGTTATAAGTTTGAAAAATCGAGGATAGAGAGAGCTGCCAATGAGTAAAATAACTATAAATATTGATGGCAAAGCAGTTGAGACAACAGAGGGTGAGTATATACTAAACGCTGCAAGGGCAAATGATATATTTATCCCTGCGATCTGTTACTTAACTAGATGTAGCCCAACTTTGGCTTGTAGGCTCTGTTTGGTTGAGGTTGATGGTAAGCAGGCGTATGCGTGTAATGCAAAGTCAAAAGAGGGTATGAATATATCTACCATGACACCAAATATAGCCATAGAACGCCGCTCTATTATGGAGGTGTACGATGTAAACCACCCGCTAGAGTGCGGTGTGTGTGACCAATCAGGCGAGTGCGAGTTACAAAACTATACGCTTGAGATGGAAGTAGACTTCCAGAGCTACTCCATAAAAGATGTCGATAGACCAAGCCTAAATTGGGGTGATATACACTACAACTCTGGGCTTTGTATAATGTGTGAGCGATGTACTACTGTATGTAAAGATATGATAGGTGATCGTGCACTTACAACAGTTCCTCGTGGAAGTGATGCGATATCAGCAGAGCAAAAAGATAGTATGCCAAAAGATGCTTATGCGATGTGGAATAAGCTAAATAAATCACTCATCGGCATAACAAGTGGAGCAGAGCAACTTGACTGTACGCAGTGTGGCGAGTGTGCGGCGGTTTGTCCTGTGGGAGCACTTGTGGATACTCACTACATCTACTCTACAAACGCGTGGGAGCAAAAGCAGATCCCAGCAACTTGTGCACATTGTAGTGCAGGGTGTCACATCTACTATGAGACAAAACATACAAGCATCGATGATGTAGAAGAGAAGATATATAGAGTTACAAATGAGTGGAACTATGTCTCACTTTGTGGTGCAGGTAGATATGGGTTTGACTTTGAAAACCGTGACGCGGTAAAAGATGAAGAGGCGTTTACAAGGGCGTTAGAGGCGTTTAATAGAGCTGATAGTATCCGCTTTAGCTCAGTTATCACAAATGAAGAGGCTCTAATACTTCAAAAACTAAAAGAGCTAAAAGGGTATAGACTCATCAATGATGATGCAAGGATTTTTGGTGAGTTTATGGGCGAGTATAGCCGTCTTAGTGGTAAGTCGCTATATAGTGGAGATCTAGAAAAAACGCTAAATAGCGACTTTATAGTCTCTCTTGGATCTGCTCTAAAGCATGATAACCCAGTAGCTAGATATGCACTAAACAACCCACTAACTGTCAATAAGGGTGCAGGGCTATACTTTCATAGTGTGCAAGATAGCATCATAGAGGGGTTTGGTAAGTCGATAACTACCATCTATCACAAACCGCTTCAAGAGGAGACAGTGCTATACTTGCTACTAGATCTATTTGGCGACAAAGAGAAGCTACCTAAGGGCATTGTAGAGTACTTAGCGTCATTTCACTCCACTAAAACCATAACAGTAGAAGAGAGCATCAAAGAAGAGGTGATCGAGACTCTAAAGGTGATGAAAAAAGATGAGGAGAGTGGCGAAGAGATCGAAGTTGAGGAGCAGAAGAAGTCATTTGTAACTAAGAAGATCTCAAAAGATGTAGAGGTTGATGACAATGCTCTTTTAGCGATGGTTGGAGCTGATGATAAATTTATGGAGACGCTAGAGAAGAGCTTAGCTAAAAAAGAGAAGTTTGCACTCATAGCGGGCGAGGATCTCTACGCTCACCCAAATAGCAAAAATATAGCAAGACTTCTAGCTCTACTTGAGAGATGTAGTGCGTTTGAGATAACTATGCTTCCAAATGGTACAAATACGCTTGGGGTAAGCCTCATCTGTGACTTAGATGCTAAGGCGGGAGAGTTTAGCATAGGCTACAACGCTAGTGGAGACTTTAGGCTATCTGCACTAGGAGATGCGGATCTTGATATGCCAGCGATGAACCAACAAGAGGGCACACTTACAAGTGTCAATAAGCGAGTCCAACCAACAAACGCAGCACTATCTTATGGTGGATATACACTAAATGATATAGCAAATGCGTTGGGGCTTGATGCAAAACATACAGTGGAGTACACAAAAGATCTACCACAAGCTAAGGGCTTTAAGCAGATAGAGTTTGATAACTTAGATGACTACTACTCAAATGATGGTGTGAGTCATAGAGGCTATCTGCTAGAGAGTTTAGATGTGGCGGTTGATAGCGATGAGAGTGTGGAGAGGATCGCACTTGAACCGCTAGAGGGGCAGATCATCTACTTAGCTGATCCAGTGAGACAGTTTAGTAGCTTTACACAAAAAAGTAGCATCATAAAAGAGGAAAGTGGCTTGTATATGAGCGAAGATGCTATACAAAAAGGTCAATTTAAAGAGGGAGAGAGAGTTAGGGTGAAGAGCAGTAATGGTGTCGTAGAGACCAAAGTGCAAAAAGATGAGACTATAAAAGGGGAGATTATGCTTCTGTCGGCATTTGATAAAAACTTAGACTCTAAGGCACTGTTTGATGGTTATCGCTTTGCTTTAGCAACTATTGAGAGGGTGTAGTTATGGATATGGCTTTTATTGTAGAATCGTTAGTCAAGATTACGGTTATTATGTTGGTATTTTCAGCTCTTGCTGGGTTTGGAACATATTTTGAGAGAAAGGTTCTTGCGTTTATGCAACGACGACTAGGGCCAATGTATGTTGGACCTTATGGGCTACTTCAAATCGCTGCTGATGGGATCAAACTCTTTACAAAAGAGGACATCATACCATCTGGTGTTGTTGGGCGGATCTTCAAGATAGCTCCTGTTATAACCGCTGCAACGGCGTTTATGGCAGCAGCTGCTATACCGTTTTGGCCTAGCTTTAGCGTGTTTGGACATGAAGTTCACCCAATCGTTGCAGATATAAACATAGGACTTCTATATATCCTTGGTGTGATGGGTGTAGGGCTTTATGGACCGCTACTTGGCGGTATGGCTTCAGCTAACAAATACTCACTCATCTCAGCAGCAAGAGGAGCGGCGATATTTATCTCCTATGAAGTGATCACAGGACTATCAATACTCGCACCGATTATGCTTGTTGGCTCACTTTCGCTCATAGACTTTAACAACTATCAAGCAGATGGTATAAGTAGCTGGCTTGTTTGGAAGCAACCACTGGCATTTATACTCTTTTGGATAGCAGCGTTTGCAGAGACGGGTAGAACACCTTTTCACCTTGTAGCAAACGATCATGAGATCATCGATGGGTTTGGAACAGAGTACTCTGGTATGAGATGGGGGCTTTTCTTTATCGGTGAGTATGCAAATATGTTCTTTATCTCATTTGTGATGGCTCTTGTGTTTTTGGGTGGCTACGGCGATGGATCGATTCTTGGAGCTTTAGGACTACTTCTAAAAGTGGCGTTTTTCTTCTTCTTTTTCCTTTGGACTAGAGCTGCTTGGCCAGATGTAAGACCAGATCAGCTTATGTGGTTGTGTTGGAAAGTGCTTATGCCATTAGCGGTGATCAACATTTTACTAACCGCCATAGTGATGATGTAGGAGGGTGATGTGCAAAATAGCGAAAATTTGAAACATTTTAGCGATAGAAATATCTCTATGATGGATAGCAACTACTATATGGTTGATATCGAGGAGTATCCTACTACGGGGTGGGGGAAGTTTAAAAGAGCTTGCAGACGAGCCATAAAGGGTGAGCTATTTGTGGGGCTTTGGGTGGTTCTAAGAGAGATGATCCGCTTTGATATTCACACCATCTCTTACCCTGCGGAGAAGATGCCAATAGGCCCGAGATATAGAGCAGTTCATGAGATGAAGAGGCTTTGGGAGAGTGATACGGAGCGATGTATCGGTTGTGGGCTTTGTGAGAAGATCTGTATATCTAACTGTATCCGTATAGATACTAGAGTAGATGAGGAGTCGCGAAAAGAGGTGAGTGAGTATAGCATCAACCTTGGTAGATGTATATTTTGTGGCTACTGTGCAGAGGTTTGTCCAGAGCTTGCGATCACCCATGGTGGCGAGTATGAAAATGCTAGCGATCAAAGAGAGCATTTTCTCATATTTAATGATATGCTCACACCACTAGATACCATGAAGGCAAAGGCTCAGCGAGAGTTTGAGGGCTTTGGAGCTATTACACCAAACGAAGATAGTCGTGTCAAAAAGACACCGCTAGCTTATTAAGGAGAGATTTATGTTTGAAGCAGTTGCATTTTATCTATTTGCTTTTTTAACCATAACTATGTTTTTCATAGCAGTTACAACATCACAAGCACTCTACGCACTTACTGCGTTAGCAGCTGGAATGATCCTTATATCGGCATTTTTCTTTTTGCTAGGTGCAGACTTTTTGGGAGCGGTGCAGATCGTGGTTTACTCTGGGGCGGTTATGGCACTATATGCGTTTGGTATGATGTTTTTTGACACAACTAGAGATGTCAAAGAGAAGCAGGGTAACAAATATATAGTAATCGGGCTTAGCTCGCTTGCTGCTGTGATGGTTGTGCTTATATTTATGGCACCACTTATAGGTGAGGGTGTTATAGCCTCAAACCCGATAGTAGAGGGTAGTGGTAATGTTCAGCAGGTTGGAATGGTGCTTTTTACAAAGTACTTAGTACCATTTGAAGTAGCAGCGATCATGCTTCTAGTGGCGATGATCGCAGGGATCGTGCTAGCTGGCAAGAAGATGGATCTCTCCATTACTCTAACTGAAGATGATGAACTACCACTTGCATCTCAAACTAGTAAAAAAGGGGTAAATTCATGATGGAAATAGGATTAAACCACTACCTAGTACTCTCAACTATCCTTTTTGCCATAGGGCTTTTTGGTGTGATGAGACGAAAGAACCTTCTAATGCTATTTTTTGCAACAGAGATACTCTTAAACTCTGTCAATATAGCCTTTGCAGCGATCTCACACTACTATAACGATCTAGGTGGGCAGATGTTCGCATTTTTTGTTATAGCCATAGCTGCTAGTGAAGTTGCAGTTGGACTTGGACTACTTATAGTGTGGCACAAAAAACATAACACCATAGATCTAGATACTATGGCAACGATGAGGGGCTAAGATGGAACTATTTTTATATACCGCACTATTTGCTCCGCTAGTTGGCTCACTATTTGCAGCTCTTTTTGGAGCTAGCAAAAAAACTATCTGGGCAGGGATCATACCTAGTGTACTACTTGGTGTCTCGTTTCTAAGCTCACTTGTTCTACTCATAGTAGTCTTTAGCTCAAATGCTAGCATACAAGTTGAGATGATGCCATGGATGGTAGCAGGAGATCTCTATATACCATTTGGGTTTGTAGTAGATCAAGTAAGCGTAGTTATGATGATGGTTGTGACGCTTGTCTCAACTGTTGTTCATGTCTATGCGATTGGGTACATGGATCATGACAAAGGGTTTAACCGCTTCTTTTCATACCTCTCGGCGTTTGTCTTCTCGATGATGGTGCTTGTTATGAGTGATAACTTTGCAGGTCTGTTTATCGGTTGGGAGGGCGTGGGTCTATGCTCGTGGCTACTAATAGGCTTTTGGTATCACAAAGAGTCTGCTAGCTGGGCGGCAAATGAGGCGTTTATCATGAACCGTATAGCTGACCTTGCAATGCTCATTGGGATCTTTTTGGTTTATTGGAACACAGGCACACTTCAGTACAAAGAGGCGTTTGCAGCTATGCCATCACTTGAGAGTGATATACTCATCTATATGGGGATCTTTCTTTTTATAGGTGCAATGGGTAAATCAGCACAGTTTCCACTACACACTTGGCTAGCCGATGCGATGGAGGGACCAACTCCTGTTTCAGCTCTAATCCACGCTGCTACGATGGTTACAGCTGGGGTTTACTTGGTTGTAAGAGCAAACCCGCTCTATGATCTCATACCTCAAATGGGGCTTTTTATAGCCTCTCTTGGTGCGTTTGTAGCACTTTTTGCAGCTTCTATGGCACTGGTAAATCGCGATATGAAACGCATCATTGCCTACTCAACACTATCGCAACTTGGCTATATGTTTGCCGCTGCTGGCCTTGGGGCTTACTGGGTGGCTCTGTTTCACTTGATGGCTCACGCATTTTTCAAAGCACTACTATTTTTAGGTGCTGGAAATGTTATGCACGCGATGCACGATGAGCTAGATCCATTTAAGATGGGTGGACTTAGCAAGGTTATGAAGTGGACATTTATCATGATGACTGTCGCATCTGTCGCACTCGCTGGTATCTTCCCGCTTGCAGGATTCTTCTCAAAAGATCTCATCTTAGAGGTGGCATTTGTTGAAGAGCACTACATTATCTTTGCAGTTTTACTCTTTACTGCGGCTTTGACGGCGTTTTACTCATTTAGACTTGTAGCACTCATCTTCCACGGTGAGGAGAGATACAAACTATTTGGTATAGAGCCACATGAGGCTTATAGCTATATGCTAAAGGCTATGAGTCCGCTATTTGTTCTTGCGATCATCGCTGGGGCACTAAAGGGTGGTTACTTCGATATGGTGACATATATACTTCCAGATCGTGAGTATCACATACACTCAACCGCGGTGCATTGGATTATGATCATAGGTACGCAACTGCTTGTTGCTGCTGCTATTGCTTACGCATATAAAAAGTACGCAAGAGATGGCATAAAAGTGCCTGATGGAAGTAGCAAGATGGAGGGTAGCTTTATATATAAGCTACTTATCAACCAGTACTACATACCGCACTTTTATGATAAGTACCTAGTAAAAGCGTATAGAGAGCTTAGTGAAGTGTTTTGGACTAAGGTAGATCTAAAGGTTGTGGACGCAACGGTTGATGGCATAGGAAATATTCTCTACTCAACTGGTGAAAATACTAGAGATATGCAAAGTGGTAACCTCTCGATTATGCTTAGATGGATGGTTGTGGGTGTTATAGCACTGCTAATTTTAGCAGTTAGTTTTGGACTAGTGAACAGATACTCAAATGAGATAGTCTCACTACTTAGTAGTTTAGGAGCGAAATAGATGCTAGATCATATATTAACAATACTAATATTTTTTCCTGCATTAGCAGGGCTTTTTGGTTTTATAGTAAAGCCAGAGAGTATCAGATCATATGGTGTAGCAGTAAGTGCCATTGAGCTACTTCTCTCCATCTGGCTATGGGTCGCTTTTGATCCAGATATAACAGGCATGCAGTTTATGGAGACGATCGCACTTGTGCCATCGTTTGGGATCAACTACATAGTGGGGATCGATGGTATATCGCTATTTATCATAGTGCTTGCTTCATTTTTTACCCTCATCGGTATAGCTTCGCTTGGCAAGGTAGAAAATGAGAAAAATCTCATAGTTACACTTCTGTTTTTACAGATGACTATGGTTGGTGTATTTGCTGCACTTGATGCGATAGTTTTCTACCTCTTTTGGGAGCTTTCACTTGTTCCGATGCTCTATATCATCGGTGCATGGGGTGGAGAGAGACGCGTCTATGCAGCGGTAAAGTTCTTCCTCTACACCTTTGCAGGCTCGCTTGTGATGCTAGTTGGTATGCTATTTATGGCTTACTTGTACTACGCAGCAACGGGAGAGTGGAGCTTTGCACTGCTTGATTGGTATAGACTAATCCTTCCAGAGAGCTACCAAAAATGGCTATTTGTAGCATTTTTCATCGGTTTTGCTATCAAGGTACCTATGTTTCCATTTCACACATGGCTACCTTATGCACACGGTCAAGCACCAACGGTTGGTTCGGTAATCCTTGCTGCTATACTGCTTAAGATGGGAACTTATGCGTTTGTGAGATTTTCACTTCCGCTATTTCCTGATGCGTCGGTCTTTTATATGTTTGCCATAGCTACTCTAGCTATCATTATGATCATCTATACAGCGATGGTTGCTTATGCTCAAAAAGATATAAAACAAGTTGTTGCCTACTCGTCAGTTTCACATATGGGAGTTATCATACTTGGTACTTTTGCACTCAATGTTGAGGGTATAACAGGCTCAATATTTTTGATGATAGCTCACGGTGTTGTATCTGGGGCACTCTTTTTGCTTGTAGGTGTCATATATGATAGGAGACACACAAAACTGATGAGCGAATTTGGTGGATTGGCAAGCGTAATGCCTAGGTACGCAACTATTTTTGGTGTGATGATGATGGCATCTGTGGGGCTTCCACTTACCATAAACTTTGTAGGTGAGTTTTTGAGCCTTCTTGGTTTTTATAAGCAGTCACACATTATGACACTGCTTGCAGGTGTAGCTATCATTGTTGGGGCTATATATATGCTTGCAGCGTATAAAAAGACATTTTTTGGAAATGTTACAAATGATGAGAACAAAAAGCTTAGTGATGTAAATAGACGCGAGCTTATCGCACTTGTGCCTCTTACGGTAGTTACTATTTGGCTAGGGGTTTACCCTAAAGTACTGCTAACACCAATTAGTAACAGTGTAGAGGCAGTTGTTGAGCTGATGCACGAAAAAGCAATAACTGAGGAAGCAAAAGCGAGAATCCCAAGCATTGAGAGATTTTCGCAGACAGCAAACAGCTCAGTTGAGGAGATCAAATAATGATATCACCAGCAAATATTACTTTAGAGTCGCTAAACCTTATGACTCTAGCACCAATGTTGGTGCCTGTTATTGGAGCTTTACTCATACTAATAGTAGATCTTATAAGATCAGATGAGCATAAGTCGCTATATGTGATGATAACGCTACTTGTTTTAGCGGTTGATTTTATGGCTCTTATGGATTCAGCTAGCGGATTTAGTCAAAATGGCACACTTAGAGGTCTGTTTGATCTGATGCTTATAGATGGTATAGCGATACTTACGCAGATGATCGTAGTTGGTGCTTCGATGCTCTTTATACCGCTTGCACTAACCTCTAAACGCTTTCATGAGTTTGCTTATGCGGAGTTTTTCGCACTAGTTCTATTTATGATAGCGGGCTTTCAGTTTATGGTCGCAACAGACAACCTTATACTTATATTTGTAGGGCTTGAGACAGGCTCGCTTGCACTATATACTATCATCGCTATGCATAACCGTGACAAGTCATTTGAGGCAGCTATAAAGTACTTTACCATGGGAGCATTAGCAGCGGGGCTATATAGCTTTGGGGCAATGGTCTTTTACCTTGTGAGTGGATCACTTGAGATTGGCATCATCGCTGAAGTACTTGCAGGTAATGGCTACAAAGATATAGCATTTGTGCTTGTTGGTGTAGTCTTCTTGCTAGCTTCATTTGGTTTCAAACTATCAATGGTTCCATTTCATACATGGACGCCAGATGTCTATGAGGGAGCATCAGCGGTACTTGCAGGCTATATGTCCATAGTTCCTAAGATCGCAGCATTTGCAGTAGCTATGAGACTCTTTGAGTTTCTTATACATAGCGGAGTTGTATGGCTTGAGGTTGTGCTATATGTAGGTGTTGTACTCACTATGACTATGGCAAACATATGGGCACTTGTACAAAGCGATGTAAAGCGAATGCTAGCATATAGCTCTGTTTCGCACGCTGGGTTTGTGATGGCAGCTATCCTCATAGGCACTACGCATGCAAATAGTGCTCTGTTTTTGTACTGGATCCTTTTTAGCTTTACTAACCTTGGATCATTTGCGATGCTTTGGATTAGTAGACAAAAGAGACTTCCAACATACCAAAGATCAGATCATAGCTATGAGAAGTTCTCTGGTATGGTAAAGACAGCTCCTCTTGCAGCGGCTATTATGGCTCTGTTTATGTTAAGCTTAGCGGGTATCCCACCGTTTGCACTATTTTGGGGCAAGATGTATATGATAAGCTCCGCAGTAACTGGTGGCTACATAGCACTAGCCCTCATCATGGCTCTAAACTCTGCCATAGCGGGCTACTACTACTTAAAACTTATAGTCTATATGTTTATGAAAGATCCGCTTCCAGCTTACACAAATGGCATCTATACAACAAATGCCTCTACATCGCTAAAAACCATCATCGGTATAGCAACTATCGGGACGATCTTTGCGTTTTTGGTAGTAAACAAACTCCTCGATTTTATAACCCTCCTAGTCTATAACAGCGGTTATTAGTAGCTACCCCTTTATGGGTGGTGCTACTATTTTCCAAAAGAGAAGCCATTTTAGTTAGTTATAAGCTACTTAAAACTATCATTCCAATATATATTGATAGTTATTATCAACAAAGGAGGCTAATCTAACTATGGATACCAAAGATCAAAAAAAGCAGGAGTGTAAAAGCGAACTTGTTTCATCTACTCTGATCTTAGGCGAAGCTAAGAGTATCTGCATACTTCACAACAACTCCATCTACACCCTTAGAGTTACTAAAGAGAACAAGTTAATTCTTACAAAATAGAGATAGTTTGTGCTTGATAAAGATTATCACTATTAAGCAAAATTTTAGTAAAAATAGATAAAATGACGATTATCATTATCAGTAGCCAGCCAAAAATTTTATAGCCAGCAAAGATGTAGATGTAACCAAAAAAGGAAAAACAATGGGCTATAAAACCACAGCCACAACACTACTGCTAATCCCCCTCGCACTAAGTGCCACTCCACAAAAACTTGAGAGCGTCAAGGTTATCTCAGCTGCAGGATTTGAGCAAAATATAGCAGATGCACCAGCTAGTATATCTGTCATCAGTGGTGAAGAGCTATCTAAAAAAGCATACACAGATGTGCTAGATGCTATCAAAAATATACCTGGAGTATATGCAAGCGGTGGTGGAAATAACCAAGATATAACCATAAGAGGAATGAGCTCAGCTTACACTAAGTACCTAGTAAATGGTAGAGCCATAAGCCCCGCTAGAGCAACAAACACAAATGGCACAGATGGCGGAAAGATAGGAGCGTATCTACCACCAATTGATATGATTGAACGCATCGAGATTATCCGCGGCCCTATGAGCTCGCTTTATGGATCTGAAGCGATGGGCGGGATTGTAAATATCATCACAAAAAAAGGCACAAAAGATAAGTGGAGCGGGAGTATCTCTCCTGAGTACACCATAGCATCATCATCAAATGATGTCTCAAATGATGAACATAGTATAGGTATGTTCTTGAGTGGTCCAGTGATCCAAGATAAGCTTCAGCTAAATATCGATGGTCTCATAGCGGGTGGTGATGAGAGTAGTTACTCAGATCTTGATGCACAAAACAACAAATCTTCAAGCCCAAAAACGGAGAAAAAAGTACGCAAAATAGGAAGCGAGTTTGTTTGGGATCTAGATGATCAAAATGCGTTTGACTTTAGGTATGACTACACTAAGCAGGAGTATTCAGCAACCCCTGGAAAGAGTATGCCAGAGCTAAACGCTCAAGGTAATCCAAATACGCCATCATATACAAACCTGCAAAAAGATATCTACACCATCGGACATAAGGGTAAGTATGGCTCGCTCTCAACTGACACGCACTACTCCAAAGAGGTAGCCAAAAAGTTGCAAGATAAGCTCTTAGAGGAGAAGCTAGATACATTTAAGAGTATGTCCACCTATATGGCAGGGGATCACACTATAACTTTTGGCGGTGAGTATATCAAAGAGTCACTTACCAACCAAGCAAATGGGCTACTAGATGCGGGAGTTGGCATAGCAGTAGCAAAAGCTGATCGTTGGACATACTCGCTATTTTTAGAAGATGAGTGGGATATCATGCAAGATCTTGCTCTTACAGCTGGGGTTAGGTTTAACAAAGATGAGTTTTATGGAAGCCACTTCAACCCGCGTCTATATGGTGTTTATAGCCTAAGCGATGAGCTAACACTAAAAGCAGGAGTAAGCACAGGCTATAAACAGCCAAGCATCTCCCAATCAACCGCAGGCTTTGGGCAAGGAACAGGTGGCGGAACATGGCAAAGTGCGGGGCTACCGCATGTTAGAGCTTTGATGCTAGGTAATCCAGATCTAGATCCAGAAAAGAGTGTAAACTATGAGGCGGGGCTAAACTACTCCAATGAAGATAGAGGACTATTTAGTAGTATCACATTTTTTCAAACTGAGTTTGAAGATAAGATCCAAGAGTTTAGAGAGTGCTCAACTGACGCATCTGGCAATGCAAACCAAAACAACTACGCTGCATGGAACTGTACAGTTGGGAGTGAAAAATACTACTTCGTAAGCAGTTATGACAACATAGACAAAGCACAGATGAGGGGTATAGAGTTTACGCTTGATTATGATCTGCTGGAGTCTTTGAGATTTAGCTCAAGCTATACATATACAAAGTCAAAACAAAAGAGTGGCGACTTTAAGGGTCATGCGTTAAATAAGATGCCAGAGCATATGTTTAACGCCTCACTTGAGTATGAGGCAAATGCACAGTGGGATCTTTGGAGCAACTACAACTTTAGAGGTAAAACAAGTGAGTATCTAAGCCGTGTAAGTATGGCAAAAGGTACGCCATCATATGGGATCTGGGATCTAGGAGTGGTCTATAAAGCTACTAAAGATCTAAGTCTAAAGGGCGGGATCTACAATGTTGCTAACAAAAAAGTGACAAGCGATGAGTATGAGGTTGTACTAGATGCTCAGAGGTTCATCATAGGTATGAACCTAAAATTTTAAGAGTGTGAGTTATGTATAAAACTTTATGGTTCAAAGTCCATCTCATCTTAGGGCTTGTTTTTGGTGCTATTTTACTGCTTGTTGCATTTAGTGGGGCGATGCTCTCATACCAAAAAGAGATCCTTTATGCACTAAATAGCGATGTTTACACTGTGAAGCCAAAGGGCGAAAAGCTCTCTTTTAGCGAGCTAGCAAAACCCTACGAAGCTCTAAACTCCATCACTTTTTATGCTGATGAGAGTAGATCTACTATGCTAAATGTGACTCAAAAAGGCTCTCCAAAAGGCAAAAACATCTACGCTGATCCATATAGTGGTGAGGAGCTAGGTGATGTGGTGGGTCGAGACTTTTTTATGTTCTTTTTTAGACTCCACAGATGGCTAACACTTAGTGGTGAGACTCAAGTAGTTGGCAAACATATCGTAGGTGTGGCGACAGTAGCTGCTATCATACTATCTATAAGCGGGCTAGTTATCTACTATCCAAGGCTTAGACGAAACACGCTAGCTTGTCTAAGCTTAGATCTAAAGGCAAAAAATAGAGCGTTTTTAGCTTCGCTTCATAGCGTGCTAGGGGTGTGGAGTAGCGTTATACTGCTTGTGATGAGTCTAAGTGGTTTGTATTGGTCATATGGGTGGTATAGAGATGCTCTTTTTGCTATAACAGGAGCCCAGAAGGTGGCAAGAGGTGCACCTGCAAAAGATGCTGTGCTAGATCTTGAAGCACTACAAAAAGCAATAGAGATCTTTGGTAAAAAGATAGAGTTTAGCGAGGCTAGCGTTAGGGCAAGCAGTAGCGATAGCACCTATACTATAAGCTACTTGCGAGATGACTCACCACACTTTAGAGCGAGTAACCAAGCTGTGATAGATGTGCAAAAAGGTGAGATTATCTCAAATAGTCTATATAGTGAGGCTAAACTAGGAGATCGCATTATGCGTGGCATACTTCCGATTCATAGTGGAGAGTATTGGGGCGTGGTTGGGCAGGCTCTGTTTTTTATAGGCTCGCTTTTGATGGCTCTTTTTGGTCTAACGGGCTATATGCTCTACTTTAAGCGAGCTAAAAAGTAGCAAGGGAACTCTTTTTGCTTATAAGCAGTACAAAACTGCAACAAAAGGAGCTTTAGCATTGTTTAAGTATCTGCTACTAGCCCTTTTGCCTCTATGTGCATACGCACTTGAGATCTCACTTGATAGTGCGATGCAAGATGCTAACCCCTATGCCACACTAAAGATCAAAGATAGAGATATCTTTTTGTGTGAAGCTAATGATGAGTCTGGTGAGATAGTTTGTGCATTTTCCAAAAAACCATCTAGCGAGTTTAGAGATCTAAAGAGTAGCTTCTTTGAGCTATCGTTTAAGAGCCAAAATAGCAATTTTTTCCTCATCATAAAACCGCACTACAAAGCAAAACTAATCCCTATGATCTTTGATCTTGTGAGTGAAGATAGAACTTTTGATGCCAAAACAAACCTTAGCAAAGAGTGGGTAGTAGTGGGGTACAAAGAGGATCTACCTCTTATAAAAAGCCAAGAAAAAAGCCAAGATAGCCTCGCATTTCCTTTTGAGATAGATGATGAGTTGCCATTTGTTGATGGGCTTGATTTTTATGGTAAGCCCGTATTTATCGAGAGTGTAGCAGATGCTTCAGAGCTTTTGGAGCTTCAAGATGACTTTGCAAAGGGGCGTTATGAGATAGCTCTGCTTCGTAGTGACTCTTTGCTTAGGAGCTATCCATCATCGCTATTTTTGAGTGAGTTTTTGTACTACAAGATCAAGGCTTTGGATAAGATCGAAAACTATGAGGAGCTTGTAGGGAGTGCAACTCGCTTTATAAAAGAGTACTCATCAGATGAGAACCTAGCTGAGGTGCTCTCGCTCATTGGCAAGGCGTATACAAAGATGACACAAACGACCGATGCGAAGTACTTTTTTGATCGGCTTTTTGATGAGTACCCAACAAGCATCTACGCAAGCTGGGCGTATGTATATCTAGCAAGAGATAGCGAGGCAAATGGCTACTACGCCAAAGCCATAGAGTACTACACGAAAGTGCTAAAGCAGAGTAGTGATGTGGGCGTGGCACTAGAGGGGGCGTTTGGGCTTGCTAAAAACTACGCAAATAACTCTTTGGGTGATGAGGCGAGTAGCTATGTGGCTAAGATATATGATGCACAGAGATCTTTCTTTGCACAAAATCTAAGTGCGTCACTTGAGCTTATGCGAGATCTTGCTCGCAGTGAGCAGTATGAGGCAAGCTCGCAGATCGCCACCTCTCTAGTGGAGCATCTAAGCCCAAGTGATGGCAGTTATGAAGAGGTTTTGCGAGATAGTGCTATGTGGCAAAGCAAGCTAAAATCCAAAGCAAAAGCTTTAGAGTGTATCAACAGGTATCTGGAGCTTTTTGATGATGGGGTTTATGCTGATGAGCTTAAGAGCTTAAAAGATGAGCTGTTTTTTGATATAGCAGAGGATATGAATGAGTCAGCAAAGCTTGCCAAATATGATGAGCTAATCGACAAATATGCAGGGGATCTTATAGCCTCTAGGGCGGTTTATGAGAAGGCGAAGTTTCTCTTTGCAAATGGGCATTTTGATGAGGTTTTGGCACTAAAAGATGAGCTAAGAGCACTAGATAGTGGGCGATTTGATGGTGTTGAGGATCTGCTAAGTGGTAGTGCGGTTGGTAGTATGGAGTCTGCATTGGCGGCAAAGGAGTGCAAGAGTGTGCTTAGTATCGCACTTAGCTACAACATAGAGATCTCAAAAGAGTGGGGAGATGGGATCTTTGAGTGTGCTCTAAGGGCAAATGACTATGAGTTAGCAAGGCGGGTGGTGGAGCAAAACCTAGATACCAAAGATCTTGCCATCAAGAAAAAGTGGCTCTTTAGGTATGTCAAAAATGAGTTTGCAAGAGGCAACTATGATGATGCACTAAGGGCGAGTGAGGATCTTGTGGGGCTTGCTAGCGAGGCGAGTGAGTATGATGAGATCTATCGCTACCGTTTTGATATATTTCAAAGGCTTGAGGATCGCTCCTCTATGGTGATGGCGATGCAAGATATCATCGCTCATTTTGGGACTAGCTATGAAGATCTGCCTCGCTATGCGTCGCTTGTGAGTGTGGGCGATGCAAAAAATGAGAGTGCATTGGTGATCGAGTATGCCTCAAAAGTGCAAGAGATAGAAAAACAGAGCAATCCGCGTCTATATAGCCCACAAAATGAGTTTATGTTATATGATGCATATATGGATCTAAGGCGTTATGAGCAGGCCTATGAGACCATAAAGAGTCTTGATGGTGTTGAGCTATCAGGCGAGCTTAGATCTAGGCAGAAGTATCTACTAGGCAATGCTCTACTTAAACTCTGGCGAGATGGCGAGGCACTAATGGCATATGATGAAGCTGTGGAGGCAGATGAAAGCTCGGCGTGGGCGAAGCTGGCTAAAAAAGCAAAAGAGGTGTATTAGCGAATTGCTATTGATTTATCGCAGTGACTACCGTCCGTCACTAGGAACGAAGTGAAGCAATCTATTATTTGATACGCGATTGGAATAAGTGGCTACGATAACAGCACCTCCCTTAGCTCCTCAAGCGGAGCAGTCATAGCATCTTTAAATGCAGATCTGTTAAATGTTCGCTGTCTTTTGGCGAGTTGTGCGGTGTGAGTGCTGATGAGTGTGTGAAGCTCGCTTAGATCTATCTCCCCACTTAGGTACTCCAGTGTCTCTTTTATGCCGATGGACTTCATCGGCTTAGGCTCCACACCGTAGCGTTTTTCTAGCTCTTTTACTTCATCAATTAGCCCATCTTCTAGCATCTTGGTAGTTCGTTTCTCTATGCGAGAGCGAAGCAGATCTCTCTCAGTTGAGATGTTATATATGGCTAGATCTTTGATGATGGGCTTTGGTGGGTTAGCCCTAAACCACTCACTTGGCGTAACGCCCGAAGCGTAGTAGATGAGTAGTGACTTGTGTGTTCGGTAGGTGTCATTTGATGCGATTTTGGACATATATAGTGGATCTAGTGCATACAAACTCTCATACGCACTACGCTGATCTTGCATCGCGATGCTTGCTTTTTGCTCCACCTCTTTGCTGACAACAGGTAGTGGCGAGAGTCCATCAAGAAGCGACTTAAGATAAAATGATGTCCCGCCTACAATGATGAGATCTTTGCTATCTCTTAAGCAGATCTGCTTAGTTTGTCTATATAGATCTATGAAGTTTTGCACACTAAAATGCTCATCTACACTTATAAGATCTACTCCAAAATGAGGCACTTTTGCAAGATCTTGCTTGCTTGGTTTTGCTGATGCTATGTCGATTTGTTTATATATGCTTAGTGAGTCAAGCGATAGTATGTAGGCATCTTTTTTTAGGGCAACTTTGATGGCGAGATCGCTCTTTCCAGAAGCAGTAGATCCGATGATGGCAAGCTCTTTCATAAGTGAAATTATAACAGTTTAATTTACATTTTGTTAAAATAGAGCAATTTTACGCTAGGTGGTTTTTGTGCAGAGTTTGTTAGGCAAGGTGAGAGATTTTAACGAGCTTGTGATGTTTGAGCACTCCATATTTTCGCTCCCTTTTATCTTTATAGCGATGGTTGTCGCAGCAGATGGGTGGTTTGGGTTTGGACTGCTCTTTTTGGGTGTCATCGCAGCAGTTAGTGCTAGAAACTTTGCTATGGGGCTAAACCGCTTTGCAGATCGTCACATAGATGCCAAAAATCCTCGCACGGCAAGTCGTCCAAATGCCGATGGCAGGCTTGACGCGGGAGCTATTTTTATATTTGTCGCCATAAATGCTCTAGTTTTTGTAGCGGTTGCTTATGTGATCAACCCGCTTGCATTTGCACTTAGTTTGCCCATACTAGCCGTGCTTGGGAGCTACTCATACTTCAAACGCTTTAGCTCATCGGCTCACATCATACTTGGTATCTCGCTTGGGCTTGCTCCTATCGCTGGTGTGGTGGCGGTGAGTGCGAGTGTGACGCCGTGGTCGGTTCTACTGAGTCTTGGGGTGATCTTTTGGGTGGCGGGCTTTGATCTGCTCTACTCACTTCAAGATATAGAGTTTGATCAAAGTGAGGGTTTGCACTCTGTGCCTGCTAAGTATGGATCTGCTATGACGATGGAGATCTCGGCGTTTTTCCATGCACTAAGCGTGCTTTTTTGGGCACTTTTTGTCTGGGTGGCAACGCTAGGAGTGCTTGCATTTACGGCGGTTGTGCTTAGTGCCATCATGCTTAGCTATGAGCACTACCTTGTTAGGAAGGACTTTACAAAGATAGATCGAGCCTTTTTTACAGTAAATGGCTATCTTGGCGTAATGTTTTTCATACTCATCGTTATGGATAGGATCTTTGCTTGAAGCCGTTTTTACTGCATAGTGATCTAGTGGTTAGTTTTAGCCCTGCGAGCCTAAGAGATGAGAAGTTTCAAGATCTCTTTATGCACCTCTCAAACGACCCTTTGACGCAGTGGATCGCCTCAAATGCGATCAGAAAAGATGAGCAGACTCAAAGTGAAGCACTGCTTATACAGCTTGTAGTGGAGCTACATCGTAAAGTAAGCGAGCTTGAGACAAGGCTTGATGGCGGGAGTTCTAACGCTATGGAGCTTGAGTTTATGGAGATAAAAACCAGTGGCGTAGGGTTTGAGTATATAGAGCTTTGCGAAGATTTGCTAGAAGATGCTAAGAGCTATTTTGCCATCGCTACGCTTCCGATATTTCCAAAAAAGATGGTTGTGTTTTACTTTAGTGCAGTTGGTAAAAACCTCGCACATATCATAAAAATGCACGCAAATAGCGAGAGTGAGTGGAACCGTTACATCACTCAGCTTGAGCGAAAGCAGATCCAAAAACTAAAAGAGTTTAGCGATGAATCTTGAGTTTATTAGCATAGAGTATATCGTTGTAGTTTTGGGCGTTGCGGTGCTTTATATGCTCTATTTTATCTTCATAAAAGATACAAGTTATAACAAAAATATCCGCTCAATGGCGATTGCTATCGAGGAGCTAAACAAAGAGATCTTCTACCACAAAAAGCGAGTTGATGAGCTAGGTAAGGCTCTTAAAAACTCACAAGATCGCCTAAGTAATGATGAGATCTACGCCGAGATAGAGCGAAGTAACTTCGACTACATCAAGCCCGTGAGTGTTGCCATAAAAAACCTTCAACACTCTCAAGGTGAACTTGAGCACTCACTAAATGCTCGTATACAAAATCTTGAGTCAAGCATAAAGCAGATCTCCTTACCTGCGTCGATCCACGCAAATGATGATGACAAGATCATAGCACTCTACAACCAAGGCATCTCGCTAGAGATGATCGCAAAAGAGCTTCATCTCTCTAAAAGCGAGGTGGAGTTTGTGCTAAAGATCAATAGGATCAAGTAGAGATGGCAGATCGTAAGCTCTTTGCGATGGTGGCAACACTCATAGCCATAGGTATTGTGCTCTCATACACTCTCTCTACCTATATCACGATACTTTTTGAGACAAATGAGTTTCATTTTGCGATTCGACAGCTACTTTTTGGGCTTTTTAGCCTGCTTGTGATCTTTGTACTAGCTCAAATGGATTCTAAAAAGCATCTAAATATCTTAGGCTTTACGCTCTTTTTTATCTCCACAGCTGCGATGATAGCGATGCCGTTTTTGCCAGAGAGTTTAGTGCCCGCAGTGGGTGGAGCGAAGCGGTGGATCAAGATTGGGGGTTTTTCGCTTGCTCCTGTTGAGTTTTTTAAAGTTGGGTTTGTCTTTTTTTTGGCATGGAGTTTTTCAAGAAGGCTTGGTTATCACGGTGGCATAGGCATAGTTGCGGAGCTTAAACGCTTCGCACCATACGCGGTGGTTTTTATATTTGCAGTGATGATGATCGCTTTTGTGCAAAATGACCTAGGGCAGGTGATCGTACTTGCTCTTACGCTTGTTTTTATGCTGATGCTTGCGGGGAGTAGTTTGAGGTTTTTCTTCTTTTTGTTTGCCTCGTCTGTGCTTCTGTTTTTGTTTTTTATATTTTCAGCAGATCACCGCATACTTCGCATAAAGTCATGGTGGGCGTTAGCTCAAAATAGTGTTTTGGCACTCTTTCCAGATGATATAGCAAGCAAACTTAGAGTGCCACCCGAAGTTGAACCATACCAGATCGGACACTCGCTAAATGCCATAAATAACGGCTCTCTTTTTGGCGTAGGGCTTGGTAGCGGTACATTTAAGCTCGGTTTTTTGAGTGAGATCCATACAGACTTCGTGCTTGCTGGGCTTGCAGAGGAGTTTGGTTTTGTGGGTGTGGCGGTGGTGGTTGTACTCTTTTTGATGATGCTTCAACGCATATTTAAAGTAGCCAATCGCTCTAAGGAGCCTCGTGATTATCTACTCTCTCTTGGTGTGGCGTTGCTACTAGCTTTTGCATTTTTAGTAAATGCCTATGGGATCAGTGGCATAACACCCATCAAAGGGATCTCTGTGCCATTTATTAGCTATGGTGGATCAACTATTATCGCGGCGAGTATTGGGATCGGGTTTGTGCTGATGATCTCAAAAGATGTAGATATGGAGGGAAAAAAGGCCACTCGAGTGGTAAAAGAGGAGAAAAACGAGTGAAGTTAGCTATCACGGGTGGTGGAACAGGTGGGCATCTAGCCATCGCAGTTGCACTCGCTAAAGAAGCAAGAAGCAGAGGCATCGAGACTATCTTTATAGGCTCATCTAGCGGACAAGATAGAGACTACTTTGGTGATGGCGGGCACTATGAGGATCTCTTTAGCGAGGCGTACTTTTTGCCTACAAGTGGTGTAGTAAACAAAAAAGGCTTAGCAAGGGTAGCATCACTTTTTGCGATACTAAAGGCAACTCTTAGATCTATAAAGATCCTCAGATCTTGTGATGTGCTTTATAGTGTAGGTGGTTTTTCTGCTGCACCTGCTAGTTTTGCTTCGCTTCTAGTTAGAAAACCGCTCTATATCCATGAACAAAATGCTATTGTAGGCAGGTTAAATGCACTCTTAAGGCCCTACGCAAAGAGTTTTGTAAGTAGCTATGAAGACTCATCACCTATCAAAGGCTATCCAGTGCAAGAGATCTTTTTTGATCTCTCTCGCATTAGAAAAAGTGTGGAGTGTGTTATATTTTTGGGTGGATCTTTGGGGGCTAGAGCAATAAATGATCTAGCTCTTAGTGTGGCGAGTGATCTTTCTAGTAGAGGCATAAAGATAGTTCATCAAACGGGCAAAAAGGATTATGAACGAGTAGTAGCGGAGTATAAAAGGCTTGGTGTAGATGCTGAGGTGGTGGCGTTTAGCAAAGATATCGCCTCGCTTATGGAGCGAGCTGATCTAGCAGTTAGTAGATCTGGAGCTAGCACACTTTGGGAGCTTTGTGCAAATGGCTTGCCTGCACTTTTTGTGCCATACCCATACGCTGCGCTCGATCATCAGTACCATAACGCTAAGTTTTTACGCGATGCAGATCTTGCGTGGCTAGAGCGAGAGGAAGCGGATCTAAAAGGTCTGTTTTTAACTCTGCTAGATGAAGATCTGACGCAAAAAAGTGAAAAATTAGCCTCTATGACAAATAAAAATGTCGCTAAAATGATGATAGATGAAATTTTAGGAGACACAAATGAGATATACCGCTCTTTTTAAAGCTTGGCACTGGCTGAGTGCTTTTGTTGTCTCTGGGCTAGTTGGAACAGTTTTGCTTAGAAAGGGTTTTTTAAGTTATCGGGCTAACTCAGAGATTATCATGGATAAACTCTTAGGAGTGGGCGTTGAAGTCTTAAGAGATGATGCCATTATGGTAGCAAAGGCGATTAGAGATGTGATGTGGCAATGGCATATCATACTCGGGTTTATGCTTGCGTTTTTGATAGTATATAGAGTGCTTTTGGCTATCTTTGATAAGAGAGATAAGATACCTTTTGCCTCTTTAGGTTTGCACAAAAAGGGTGTTAGAGTATCATACTACATCTTTTACGCATCGATAGTTTTTATGGCACTAAGTGGGTTGATGCTTCACTTCAAAGAGGAGCTAGCACTAGCTGAGACTACTTTTAGGAGCATAAAAGATCTTCACGAGATCATATATAACTACTTCTTGATCTTTATACCACTGCACATCGTTGGAGTCGTGGTAGCCGAGGTTATAGAGAAGCATAGCACAAGTAAAGTAGAGGAGTAGAAATGTTAGAAATTGGCGTAAATGCCCCAGATTTTTGTTTGCCAAACCAAGATGGGGTTGAGATCTGCTTAAGAGATCTCTTAGGAAAGTGGATAGTTTTATACTTCTACCCAAAAGATAGCACCCCTGGGTGTACAACTGAAGCGTGTGACTTTAGTGAGGCTTCGCCCGAGTTTAGCTCAAAAGATGCGATCATCTTGGGTGTGAGTGCTGATAGTGTCTCAAGCCATCAAAAGTTTGCGGATAAGCACTCACTAGAGATCACTCTGCTAAGTGATGAGAGCAAAAAGATGATCGAGGCGTATGGCGTATGGCAACTAAAGAAGAACTACGGCAAAGAGTATATGGGGATAGGGCGATCAACTTATATCATAGATCCAGATGGCAAGATTGCGGCTGTGTGGAAAAATGTAAAAGTCAAAGCTCACGCCGAAGCGGTGAGGCTTAAACTTGAGGAGTTAGCAGGCAGATAGCCTACTAATATTTGTAGCGTAGATAGAGTCTTATATCTTGAGCTTTATCTACTACTTGATCACCTATGCCAAATGCTCTTGCATCACTCATACTCATAGCAGCTCCACTTGTGCCACCAAAAAAGCCGTTACTTCCTGAGTATTTGTAGTCTATGTAGGTGTAGCGAAGCTGAAGTGAGAGAACATCTTCAACAAGATACTCAGTCATATACGCCTCATAAGCATCGCCACGAGTTGCGAGTTTTGAGCCGATGTTGGTATCTTCACCATAAGTTACACTTCTCCAATATTTGCTACCATGGTTGTACTCAACTCCCCATCTTCCCTCATCACTTATGAGTGATGGGAACTGTGTTCCTAGCCAAAAAGATGTACCACTTCTGCTTTTGCCCAGATCAGCACCTAGCATACTTTGGTTGCTTTTTGGATCTGTTTTGGAGACTGCAAAGCTAGCAAAAAAGATAGTGTCGTATAAAAACTCACTATAACTCCCGCCAAGTCCCGTAGTTTTTAGATGGATCGTTCCACTGTGCATATTGCCCACTGTATCAAAGCCCTGAGTGTAGTCAGCAGGGTTTTTGACATCTATAAGATTTGCTGCGTAGTAGTACTGAGTGGCGATTTGATAGGTTCGATCATCATACGGCACAAAGATAAGTCCTGCTAGATCTATACTTGAGTTATCAACGCTATTTTTGCTATATGGAGTGGAGCTAAAGCGTGGAGATGCGTTGCTCATACCTCGCCCTGCACAAAGTTTCACATAAGTGCCTGTCTCCTTGTTTAGCATAAATGATGAGCTAAGACCATCAAACTCAACATTTATACTATGCCCTAGTGGCGAGTTTTCTCTAGTGTCATCGCGTAGATTTACCAGATGACCATCAGTTGATGGGCGACGCCCTATACTAAATGTCCACGGTATGTCATAGCCCATAAACTCCATATCTTTGTAGAAGATATAAGCAGATCTAACTCTTAGCTGATCATCAAATGCGTTTTCGTTTGAGATCCAGTCAAATGTCTCAAAGCTCCCGTTTCTAGGATCGCTTGAGCCACTTCTTGCACCAAATGCTTTGTTGTAAGCTAGTTGAGCTGCAAAGCTTAGGTTGTTGGTGGCTTGATAGCCCATATTTAGCCAGATGCGGTTTGTCATAAATGCGTCATTGTCCGCTTTTGAGCCATCTGCCATTTTGTAGTGCATATTTTCTATGGCAAAACGGTAGTCCACATTGAACTTTAGGTGTGAACCTGCGGTGTTGCGGTTGATCTCTGCGATGCTCTCTTCGATATCATCAATCCTCTCTTCTAGCTCATCATCATGATAGTCACTCTCTTCATCATCACTACCCTCTTCATCTACTTCTATGTTTTTTATAGCAGCAAGCGTCTTTTTGCCCTTTAAAGAGGCGATCTCAGCTTTTAGCTTCTGCATCTCCTTCTCCATAGCTTCAAATCTCTCATACATAGAGTCCGCCCCAAGAGTTGAAGCTAGAAGTGTAGCGGCCGCGAGTGATGTTAGCAGTGGTTTAAAACTGTTCATTTTCTTCCTTTTTGATAAAATCATCAAACTTTTGATTTGTGGTAACAATATGCCAAAAAATAGATAAAAGTTATTTTAAAAATAGCATTTATATAAAAATAGCTAATATTATATAGTATAGTGTTACCACTTGCCAAGCCTCATCAAGCAAACCTTAATGATCATTTTGTTACAATTTCGCGATTTTTTCTCTAATTTGTGAGAAATTATTAAACAGATAGTATCACTTGTTGGTGCAACTCCCTTTTTAGGATCAGTCTGCTAGATACTTTCGGTGCAAACCAGCAAAATACCCAACTTAAAGGATACCTAGACATGGTAACAATGAAGGATTTACTAGAGTGTGGTGTACACTTCGGACACCAAACACGCAGATGGAACCCAAAGATGAAAAAGTATATCTTTGGCGTAAGAAAAAATATCTATATCATAGATCTTCAAAAGACTCTAAGATATTTTAGACAAACTTATCAAGTTGTGCTAGATGCCGCAGCAGAGGGCAAAACTATACTATTTGTAGGTACAAAAAAACAGGCTCGTCAGTCTGTAAAAGAGGCAGCTATCTCTTGTGGTATGCCTTATGTTGATAACAGATGGCTAGGTGGTATGCTTACAAACTTCCCAACTATCCAAAAATCTATCCGCAAACTTGACATCATCGGTGAGATGCAAGAGAGTGGTCAGATCAACCTTCTAACTAAAAAAGAGGCTCTTATGCTTGGTCGTGAGAAGGAGAAACTTGAGTCATACTTTGGCGGGATCAAAGATATGAAAAGCTTGCCTGATATGCTATTTATCGTTGATGCTGCTAAGGAGCATACAGCGGTACTTGAGGCTAGAAGACTTGGTATCCCAGTGATCGCTCCACTAGATACAAACTGTGATCCAGATCTCATCGACTACCCAATCCCAGGAAATGATGATGCTATTAGATCTATTCAGCTTTTCTGTAAAGAGATGGCAGAGGCTATCAATGAGGGTAAAGCTATCGCTGGTAGCGGGGATCCTGAAGCTAGAGAGAACATTAGAAAAAAACTAGAGCTTGATGAAGGCTCAGAAGAGTTTAAAATGGAAGGAGTTAAGTAAATGGTAGAAATTACAGCTTCGATGGTAAAAGATCTCCGCTCCGCGACTGATGCTCCTATGATGGATTGTAAAAAAGCGTTGGTAGAGAGTGATGGAGATATGCAAAAAGCTACCGAGTGGCTAAAACAAAGAGGTATCGCTCAAAATGCAAAAAAAGCTGATCGTATCGCTGCTGAAGGGCTTGCGGGGCTAAAGATCGCAGATGATTTCTCAAAAGCAAGTGTAGTAGAAGTAAACTCTGAAACAGACTTTGTTGCTAAAAATGAGGCGTTTCAAAACTTAGTAAAAGATAGTGTAGAGGAGATCTTCAAGGGCAACTACACAGATGTAGATGCAGTTATGGCAAGTAGCTTTGGTGCTGGTTTTACTGACGCGGTGGCAAAGATTGGTGAGAAGATTGAGCTTCGCCGTTTTGCTACACTTGAGGCAAAAAGCGATAATATGGCACTAAATGGCTATATCCACTCAAATGATCGTATAGCAGTTATCGTTTTAGCTGAGTGCGATAGTGCAAAAACAGCAGATGCGATCCGCTCTATGCTTAAAAACATCGCGATGCACGCATCAGCTATGAAGCCAAAAACACTCTCTTATAAAGACTTTGATATGGCGTTTGTAGAGTCAGAAACTGTGGGTAGAATCGAGGCTATAAAAAAAGAGAATGAGGAGCTATCCCGCTTAGGAAAACCTCTAAAAAATATCCCTCAATATATCTCAATGGCTCAACTAAGCGATGAAGTTTTAGCAAAAGCCGAAGAGAATATAAAAGCAAAACTTAGAGCTGAAAATAAACCTGAGAAGATCTGGGATAAGATCATACCTGGTCAAGTTGCTCGCTTTATAGATGATAACACTACACTAGATAAAGAGCTTGCACTTTTAGATCAAACTTATGTACTAGATGACAAACTAACTGTTGGTGAAGCGATCGAAGCAGCTGCTGCTGCGGTTGGTGGAACTGCTAGGGTTGTAGAGTTTGTTAGACTTGAAGTTGGTGAGGGCATCGAGAAAAAAGCTGATGACTTCGCTGCTGAAGTCGCAGCTCAAATGAGCTAAAACCACTTTTTTGTAGCAACTTTTTGGTTGCTACACCCCCACAACTTATGCTATAATCCACACATGACACTTCTAAAAGCTACCAACCTTTCACACTCATTTGACTACAAACTATTTGGCGAAGTTTCGCTTGAGCTTAGGGAGGGGGAGTCTATATCGATCATCGGTAGTAGCGGTAGTGGCAAATCGACACTTTTGCATATACTTTGTGCACTTTTAAGCCCAGATGGCGGGAGTGTAGAGCTTTTTGACAAAGAGATCTCCTCGCTTAGCTCAAGAGAGCTTTTGACGATTCGCCGAGATATGATCGGGCTTGTGTTTCAGTCGCACTATCTATTTAAGGGCTTTAGTGCTTATGAGAACCTTGAAGTAGCGTCGATCCTCTCATCGCAAAGCATCGATGAGGAGCTTTTGCGAGATCTAGGCATCGATGCGGTTATGAGCAAAAAAGTGACGCAACTCTCTGGCGGGCAACAACAAAGAGTCTCTATCGCAAGGGTTCTTACTAAAAAACCAAAGATCCTATTTTTAGATGAGCCTACGGGCAATCTGGACAAAAACACCGCAAATGAGGTGATGGAGATCTTCTTTAGGTATGTGCAAAACTATCAAGCTGGTATGATTTTGGTTACGCATGATGAGGAGCTAGCCTTTAGATGCAAGCATGTGTTTAGGCTAGAGGATCAAAGGCTTAAAAAGTTGGTATAGATGGGGTGGGTTACACTTTTTAGCGAACATAATGTCATAAGCTTTATGCTTCTGCTTGCAAGGCTTAGCTCCATCTTTTTGCTTGTGCCCATCTTTTCGCACAATGCGATCCCTGCAAATATCAAGGCAATGATGGCACTCTTTTTTACTATCATCTTCTATCCACAACTGCCACCTCTTGGGTTTGAGGTGAATATCACAAGCGTTGTTATAGCCCTGCTTAGCGAGATACTTTTTGGCATCGCAGTTGGGATTGTGCTTCAGCTTGCTTTTCATATCATCACTTACGCAGGGGAGATCATCTCCTTTATGATGGGCTTTTCGATGGCAAGTGCGATCGATCCACAAACGGGCGTATCTTCGCCCATAATGTCGCAGTTTCTCTCACTCCTAGCTATAATGATCCTGCTTGCAACTGATCTGCATCACTGGATCATACTCTTTTGTTCGCACTCACTTCTTAGTGTTCCGCTAGGCTCTTTGGTGCTAAGTAGCAACTACTTTCAGTATATAATCCACGCTACATCAAATATGTTTCTCTTTGGGTTTATGGTTGCTTTTCCCATTACCGCTCTTGGACTACTAAGCGATGTTATATTTGGTATGATTATGAAAACTATGCCACAGTTTAACCTGCTAGTCATCGGCTATCCTATCAAGATCGCACTCTCACTTGGCGTTATCATCGCAGCTCTAAGTGCTATCTTTTTGGTGCTCAAAGCTCAAATATCTGAAGCGTTTAGCCATTTAGGTTTGTTTTTTTAGTTTTTTTGGTACAATATACAAACTCTAACGCTAGGGATCATAGGCTATGAAAATCTTCCTTCTAAACTCCAACCCAGTAGTTACCAAGCTTGTAACTTTAAGTGCTAACAAGACCAACTCCACTTTAGAATCTTACGAGAGCGTCGATGAGCTAGTCTCTACATATAGTTGTGATCTGCTTATCGTTGATGATGCCTTGTATAGCGATAGTACTATGGAGATGGTTCTTTCTACGGTTAGATTTCAGGAGGCACTTTTCATTCACACTAGAGATGTTGAAGTGCCAGAAGCGTTCAAATATGGGATCAAAAAGCCGTTTTTGCCAACAGATCTTGTCGAGCTTTTTGCTACTGTGGCTAAGAGTGTGGTGCCACTAGAGGAGGATATGCTTATGCATGAACTAGAGCATGAGCTAGGTAGCATAGATGAACTAGGCGAAGATGATCTAGATCTTTTAGAAGATAAAGAGGAGATCAAGTTTGATGAGCTTGAAGATCTTGATGATGGGCTTGAAGATCTTGATGATAAACTTGAAGATCCATTGCTAGAGACTCCATCTGTGCTAGATGAAGATGAGCTAAAAGAGGTTCAAGGGCTTTTGGGCGATGATCTTGATGATGATTTAGATGTTAGCTTAGATGTGCAAGAGGAGCTTTTAGATGAGCTTTTGGAGGCGAAAGAGCTTGAGTTTGATGAGGCACTAGATCTAGAAAAGATCTCAGGGTTGCAAGAGGAAGATCTTGATGCTGAAGAGTTTAGCCTTGATGATATAGCAGAGGAGATCGCTCTTGATGAGGAGCTTAGTGATCTTGCAGATGAGAGTAAAGAAGATACACCAGATCTTGATGAGGAGCTTGGTGATCTTTCAGATCTTATAGACAAGAGCGAGGAAGATACACCAGATCAACTTGGTGATCTTGCGGATTTGGCAGATGAGAGTGAAGTTGAGGAGATAGAAGAAGATCTTGACGATCTAGTGTCTGATGATGTAGCAGATGAGCTTGATGATGAGGTGCTAGCTTCTAGTGAGCTAGATGAGTTAGATGATCTAAGCAGACGCATAGAAGAGGCAAAAAGCGAGCTAAGCAGTGAGGAGCTAGATAGTGTCATAGATGATGATATGCTAGATGAGCTTGCGATGCTTAGTAGTAGCGAGATCAAAGATGCTCTAGGCGAAGCAGTTGATGATGAGCCTCAAGAGAGTGCTATGCTGGGTGAGCTACAAGATGAGATGCAAGAGGATAGAGAAGATGAGCTTGATGCACCACAAGAGAGCGTGAGTGAAGATCCAGCTTCATCGCTTAAAAAACTACTCTTAGCACTCGAAGATGAGGGTGTGAAGGCACTTTTAAAAGATCAAAAGATCTCCATAAACATCACCATAGGTTAGGCGATGAGTGGAGTTTGCGGAGCTATACTGATCATCTCAGGCCCTAGCGGAGCGGGTAAAAGCTCACTCCTAAAGTGCGTAGAGCATGATATAGGTGAGTTTTACTTCTCCATCTCAACTACTACAAGAGCACCCAGAGATGGGGAGATCGACGGTGTTCACTACCATTTTGTGAGTGTAGATGAGTTCAAAAAAGATATAGCCGAGGAGCTATTTTTAGAGTATGCCATAGTTCATAACAACTACTATGGTACTTCTATCAAGCCTGTAAAAGAGGCGTTAAAAGATGGTAAGCTGGTCATTTTTGACATCGATGTGCAAGGTCATGCAACCATAAAAAGGCGACTTGGCGATATATCTACCTCCGTTTTTATCACTCCACCAAACCTAGCAGAGCTTAAAAAACGACTCTATGGAAGAGCAACTGATAGTGATGAGGTGGTTCAAAAACGCATCGAGATGGCAAAAAAAGAGATCCAACGCATAGATGAGTATGACTACTTTATCATCAATGATGAGTTTGATGAAGCTGCGGCAAAACTGAAGCTTGTTGCGAGTGTTGCAAGACTAAAGATCAAGCAAGATGAGATCAATGAGTTTATACGAAAATATGAAGAGTAGGCGGAGATATTATATAAATTTGGCTATAATCTCGCTACTTAAATTTTAACAAAGGAAACAAAATGGGCATAGGCAGTCAAGAGCTTATCGTTATACTTATCATCGTGGTGTTGCTATTTGGAGCAAAAAAGATTCCAGAACTTGCAAAGGGACTTGGAAAAGGGATCAAGAGCTTTAAAGAGGAGATGAATACCGCAGAAGCAGCTGCTAGCGAAGTAAAAGAGGAAGCCAAAAAGGTTGAGGGCGAAGTAGCAAAAGCTACTGAGGAGCCAAAAACTACATCACAAGCTTAAGCTTTGAAGTCCACAGTTTTAGAACTACTAAGAGCCAAACTAGGGCGTGAGATCGTCCTAGAGAAGCCAAAAGATCGCTCTTTTGGGCATTTTGCTACGCCCATGGCATTTACACTTGCTAAAGAGCTCAAAAAATCACCCATAGCCATAGCCGAAGATCTAGCTAAAGAGCTTGAAGATCCCATCTTTGCCAAAGTTGAGCCACTAAAAGGCTATATAAACTTCTACCTAAGCCAGAGCTTTTTGGACTCCTATGTCACCTCTATCTTAGCAGATGAGCAGAGCTTTGCAAAAGGCGATAAAGAGGGCAAGATACTCTTAGAGTTTGTAAGTGCAAATCCGACAGGACCTCTGCATATTGGGCATGCTAGAGGTGCTATATATGGCGACACACTCTACCGTTTAGCTAAACATCTAGGTTATGATATAACCGCAGAGTACTATGTAAATGATGCGGGCAATCAGATAGATCTGCTTGGTCTCTCGCTTCAGCTTGAGGCTAGAAGCACACTTTTTGGTGAAGATGTGGAGTATCCAGAGGCGTATTATAGGGGTGAGTATCTAGCAGATCTAGCTTCTATGGCAAGAGAGCTTTTTGGTGATGAGATCCTTCGCGATGAGAAGCGTCAAAAAGAGCTAGCACAGTGGGCAAAAGATGAGGTGATGAAGCTCATCATAAAGACTCTAGCAGATACAAACATCGCTTTTGACACCTTTGTCTATGAGTCCGCTCTAT
>JACDJB010000344.1_pt1 | contig 52841 bp, 43 predicted proteins | sample 7454121 | NCBI WGS metagenome assembly JACDJB01 (sample SAMN14253290, study PRJNA609438) | sludge metagenome | isolation source: sludge after 25d culture with pyrite | collected 2018-12-20 | reverse complement strand
CTCTTCCAGCGCCGGCGAGGCCAGGATCAGCGCGCTGATCAGTATCAGCGCACTGCCCAGCAGCAGCGGAAAATACCCCGGACCCATGCGCGCCAGCGTGCGCACCTCGTAGTTCAGGCTGCCCAGCACCGTGCCCAGGCCGATGAGCAGCATCAGGCCGGCCGCCCACCCTTCCTTCTTGTTCAGCTTCATGGATCACTGTCTCCCGATTCGATCGACCGTTTTAAATCGACCGTGATGCCAGCATAAGCAGGTACCCGACGGATTATCTGATCTGAGCAGCTACAACACACCTTCCTTACGTAACGCCGCGATTTCATCCAAACTCATGCCGAGCTCCTTGGTAAGGATGTCCTCGGTATCCTCGCCGCAACGTCGTGCAGGACGGATGTCATCCGCCGCTGCCTGCGTCATGCGCGGCACCACGCCTTGCATTCTGATCGTACCCAAAGCCTCAGTGTCAACACTCTGGATATTATTGCGCGCCTGATATTGCTCATTTTCGAAGATATCATCCATATTCAGGATCATGGCGTAGGGAATGCCACCGGCATCAAAGGTTTCGATGACTTCGGCCTCTTCCCGGCTCAAAATCCAATCAGCTAGCGCACCATTAAGCCGCTCGATATCTGGGGCGCGGCCAGAATGCGTTTGATACCGGGGATCATGAGCGATATCGGCGCGACCGATCGCCTCATATAAACGAACAAACAGCCCATCCTGAGACACGGTGAGATTCAAATGCCGCCCAGCCCGAGTCCTGAACGTATTGCCCGGCGCGGATGCCGGATGAATATTGCCCATGCGCTCCCTACGTTGACCCAGCACATCGTATTGCAACACCGCAAAATCCATATAACGAAACACGGTCTCATACAAGGCAAGATCAATATGCCGACCCGCACCAGCGCCCACCTTGAGATCATAAAGCGCCAGCATGCACGCGTACGCTCCCATGGTGGCCGCAGAATAGTCCGCGATGGAAGCGCCAACTCTGACCGGCGGCATATCCGGATAACCGGTTGCATCGAACAAGCCACTGAAGGCCAATGCCATTCGGTCATAGGCCGCGCGCGAAGCATAGGGGCCCGTCTGGCCGAAGCCGGACACGCTCAACATGATTAATTTTGGATTTTCACGCGACAAACGCTCATAATCCAAGCCCCACTTTGCCAGCGTTCCTGGTCGAAAATTCTCGATCACCACATCAGTGTTGCGCACTAATGCCCGTAAAAGCTCCTGCCCTTTCGGTTTATGGAGATCAAGACTAAGTGTGCGTTTACTCCTGCCCTCGACTTGCCACCAAAGACTTTCACCCTGATGCATGGGGCCAATCTTACGCAAAGGATCCCCGCTCGGATGCTCAACCTTGATCACATCCGCGCCTTGTTCGGCCAGCATGGTCGCCGCCACTGGCCCTGCAACCATGGTGCCGATATCCAGCACCCTGACGCCCTTCAGAATCTTATTTTCAGCCATGTCCCGCTTCACCCCCAACTGACCTCATTTACCAACGAGGCTCGAGCTCATCTCATTCCGTCACCCGGATAAAGGGTCAGGCAGTTGCCCGTAGAGAATGCAGCGCATCCTCCACGGCAAACCGCCCCCACAGAATCAAGACCAGCAATCAATTCTTGAATAACGCGTTGATATCAACCTTGGAATAAATCTCCTCATCAAGCTTCTTCGCGAACAGATCGACATCGGTGCCGACTTCCTGAGAAATTTTGCTCCATTTATCGAGCAATCCGAAGAACGTGTCCAGCATAACTGCGGTCTTATCCGGATCGCCGCCATTTTTGACGAAATCATCAATGATCAATTGACGCTCGTCTTTTCGATGTTCCTGCAACAAGGCATCAATCTTGGCATCGCCAGAAACAAATTTCACGTTATGTTCTTTCTTTGCCAGCGCAACGGCCTCATCATCCTGATTAACATAGCCGATGGACAGGCGAGCCATGGCACTGGGCATCTCCCGAATCATGATATTGCGGTCTTCTTCGGAAATCTCATTCCAAACATCAATATTGAACGCAATCAACGAACCGCCGCCATAGGCGCCCGCCCCTTTGAGATATACATTCTTGGCCACATCCCAAATTGACAAACTTTTGAGCCAGGCCAGCGAACCATACATGCAGTTCACCTGGCCGCGTTGCAGCCCTTCGTAGGTTTCAGGATTCGTCATTGAGACGGGTGTTGCGCCAAGGCGATTAATCCAACGGGAATACGCACTGCCGGCGGACCGAATCTTCAGTCCTTTCAAATCATCGGTCTGAGTGATCTCGCGATTACACATCATGTGATACGGCGTCGTCCCATAGGATCCCAAATAGACAGTGCCGATATCTTTATATTCTTTAATGCAATCGGGGCAGTGACGTAATACCATCTCGTTGAAGGCGCCCGTGACCGCGACGCTGTCCTCCATGAAGATAGCCGTATTTGATAGCACGTTATTGATCGGCACTTCCGAGGGCACATAGACGGGCACGATGAACCCCGCATCGATCAGCCCCGACTCCAGACCGCTGATGACGCCCTTTGCGTCTACCAGAGACCCACTCGGATTGATTTTCATGGTGACCCTTCCGTCCGTCTTTTGCTGGACGTTTTCGAACATGGTCTCCAGCGCAAAAGTAATCGTCGGATGGGTTGGCGGAAGATAGGTCGCATACTGAAATGTCTTCGCTTGCGACACGCTCAACGCCGTCGATGCCGCTACCATCATCATCGTGGTTGCAGCCAATTTAAAATGTTTATACATGCCTACCCCTTCAATATATGTTGATCACTATCGCGCTTATTACGAGATGGCAGCTGCCGTTTTCCAAGTCTTTGCGATCAATCTGTTTTCACAATTGGCACTACTTTTTGTCTACATCAACTCATATCACACCTCACTCTTATCAGGCAGCCACAGCGAAATTTCTGGAAACCGGAGAAGCAAATACACGATAACGACCTCCGCCAGCAAGAACCAAATAACCCCCTTGAAAATAGTCTCCAAACGCACACGATCGCCAATGACATTTTTCACCACGTAAACGTTCAACCCCACCGGCGGTGTCAATAAACTAATTTCAAGAAACTTGATAACGATCACGCCCATCCAGATCAGATTGATCTCCATCGCCTTGAAAAGTGGAAACAATACTGGCAGGGTGATGAGCATGAGTCCAATGGGATCTAGAAACATACCCAAGATCAAGTACAACACCGCCATGTAGGCCATGAATACATATAAACTGGTTGTATCGGCATTTACTTTGCTGATCAGCCAGGCCGGTATGCCGCTGAACAGCAAGAGTCGGCTCAGCAACACCGCTCCCATGGCAATGAAGAAAATCGATGCCGTCATAATCACCGTTTCCTTGAGGCTTTCGACCAGGATGGCCTTCGTCATATTGCCTTTCAGGATTACGATCAGATAGGAGGCAATGGCCCCAATTGCCGCCGCTTCTGTGGCTGTCGCGATGCCGGAATAAATCGTAGCGACGACGCTAAGAAAAAGGACGGGTACTGGCCACACGCTGTATAAGGTTCGCCAGCGTTCCGACCAAGTGATGTCGCGCGATGGATTCGGTGACAGTTCCGGTGAGATCGTACACCGCAGCACGATCATGATATTGTAGATAAACCAGGTCAGCAGGCCTGGAATCAAACCGGCAAGCAGCAATTTTCCAATGGGCTGCTCAGTGAACATCCCATAGACGATCATCAATATACTGGGCGGAATCAAAGAACCCAACGTGCCACTCGCTGCCACAGCAGCCGTAGCGAGACCGGGGTTATAACCCGCCGCCAGCATCTCAGGAATCGCCATGCGCCCAATTGCCGCTGCCGAGGCCATACTGGAACCGGACACCGCAGCGAACCCTGCGCCCGCGGTGTTGGTGGCAATCGCAAGATTGCCCGGTAGAAAAGAAAGCCAATTCCTCGCCGCAGCATATAAAGATCCAGTCAAACCGCCGTGGTGGGCGACGGCGCCGAGCAAGATAAATAGAGGAACGGCGCTTAGGGTCCAACTGGCCAGAAACTCGTAGGGCAATTGACCCAGGGCAGTTACCGCTGATTTCGTTCCTCTAATCATGGCGATGCCGATGAACCCGGCAAGACTCAAGGCCACCCCGACATGAAATCTCAGAAACAAAAGCAGCAGCAATAGGCCGAGCGAAAATATACCGACGTAAAAGTTATACATTTTCGCCTCTTGTATGAGATGTCATCATATTGACGACCACTTGGAGCGCAAAGCTTATCAGACCTATAGTGGCAAGCCACCGTGCTGGCCACGTAGCCAGATCATATGAAATCAAATCGATATATGCGTTAATTTTCGTATAATACAAAGCTCTCAAATAAAAGCTGTATGCCATTACCGCCAAAAAAGCGATCGTAACGATCTGAATAATGCCATCCATTATTCGTTTCATTTTGTCGGGAAAAAACTGGAACAGCAAATCTACATTGACATGTGCCCTTTTTCGCTCGGCATAAGCGAATCCCAGCAAGACCAATATTGGCATCAAATATTCTGAAGTGATCTCCAACACACCCTCAATCGGATGTGACAATAGATACTTCAACATGACATCCAATCCGACAAGTATCATCAAAATCAATGCCAGAGCTGCGGCAATGACCGCCTGCACGTTCACTATGAAATTGAAACCGTGAATAATTCGATTTTTCATGGTTAGCCTGGCGCTACGCGTGAGGTATGAGAAAGGGCACGACCGTCACGCAGCGCTCCGACGGCGATACATCAAGGTCGCCGTCATTTCCTGGGCGACGCTCCCGTCCTGTTTGACGCACTGACGTTGAAAGGTCACGATGCCGCGATCCGGCTTGCTGGTTTCTTTTTTATTCACAACGCGCGAATGCAGACGGATGGTGTCCCCATGTTTGACCGGGCCGAGCATGCGCCAGGCGTCGATTTGCAGCAGCGCGAGCAAAGTGCCGTCATTCAAGCCGCTCGCGTATTGCAGGCCGCCCATGATGGCGTAGATCAGCGGGCCGTGCGCAATCGGTTCGCCAAACTGCGTGGTCTTGCAGTATTCGAAGTTCGTGTGTACCTCGTTGAAATCACCGGACAGGCAGGCAAAATTGACAATGTCTGTTTGAGTGATAGTGCGCGCCGGGCTAATAAATTCTTGACCGACCTCAAAGTCTTCGAAATAGTGTCCGCGAGCGGGTGGAATAGATGACATGATTCCTCTACCTTGAAAAATAGAATGCAAAAGGCTGCGCGAGGCGCTCAACCCTTGTCGTTGGCAAGAATAACGGTGCAATGAGAGGACAGGATGCCACCTTCGTTATGCACCAGGGCCACCTCGGCGCCTTCGACTTGGCGCGCGCCCAGACCGCCACGCAACTGGCGCACGGCCTCGACAATACCGAACAGGCCACCTGCCGCACCTGCGTGCGCGTGCGAGAGCATGCCACCATGGGTATTCACGGGCAGCCTGCCACCGATACTGGCGTGCCCTTGCTCGAAAAAGGCCCCGCCTTCACCAGGTTTGCAAAAACCCAGCTCTTCCAGCTCAATGATGGGCACAATGGTGAAACAGTCGTACAGCTGTGCGACATCAATATCCTGCGGCCCCAGACCGGCCATGTCATACGCAGCGCGACCCGAATGGATGGCGCCAAACTCAGTCAGACTCGGTGCGCACATCAAGTGTTCGTGCGTATGGAATTCGCCAATGCCTTGTAAATAGACGGGCCGAGCTTTCAAATCACGGGCACGATCCGCCGACGTCACGATAAAGGCGCCGCCCGCATCTGAAATCAGGCAACAGTCCAACATACCCAGAGGATCGGCAATCGGTTTGGCAGACAGTACATCCTCTAACGTAGAGGGCTTTTTCATGTGCGCGTTGGGATGCAGCAAAGCGTGCTTGCGTGTATTTACAGCCACATGCGCAAGCTGTGCTTTGGTCGTGCCATATTCATACATATGGCGTTGCGCGATCATGGCGTAGAAGCTGGGAATCGAGGTCCCGTAGGGCTGTTCGAAATACGGATGCCCCACAGCGGTCAAGGCAGCAACGGCCGCATCACGCGATTGCCCCGTTGCGCGATTTTCACCCGCACACACCAGCACCGCCTGCGCCTGCCCCAAGGCAATCGCATGCGCCGCATGCCTGAGCATGGCGGCAGGACTGGCGCCGCCCACAATCATCGAGGCATTCAGGCGCGGCTTGATTCCCAGGTACTCACAAATGACGGAACCCAGCATGAAATAAGGCTCGGTGAACGAATAAGCCGTCAGCACCCCATCGATATCCGATACGGAAAGCCCGGCATCGTCCAGCGCGCGCTTGGCCGCCTGCGCGTTCAGACCCAGGCCTGTCATGTGCGGTACACGCCCAATATCCGATTCACCAACGCCAACAATGGCCACTTTGTTCTTTAACGAAGATATTGTCATGCTTGAACCTCACACACCTGTTCGCTTGAATTGGGGGAGCATGGCGCCATCGCCTCTGTCCTCGAAGCTCACGGTGACCGTATCCCCAATGGCGACGGATAAAGCATCGTCCCCAACGATATTGGTCACCATGCGCGGCCCCTCGTCCAGCTCAATGAGTGCAGTGACATAAGGCACTTTGTCGCCAAACGCGGCGAGCGGCGCGCGACGGATGATAGAAAAGCTATGCACGCGTCCCTTGCCCGCGCTCTCCACCCACTCTAGTGCTTCCGACCAGCATTCCGGGCAGATGAAGCGGGGCATGAAGTGCAGCGCACCACAACCGTTGCATTTACGAATGACCAGCCGATGCTCGCGCGCCGCATCCCAGTACAGCTGGGAATCGGCATTAGGGATCGGCTTGGGAAGCAATTCACTCATGACTTATCTCCATGATTACCCGGCACCGCAGCGGCCGCCCCAACAAAGTCGGCACGACGACGCGCGATCAAGGCATCCAGACCTTCACGAAACTCAGGATTGGACATGGCCAGTGCCTGGCCGAAACCCTCGTAGGCCAACATCTCGTGCAACGAGGATTCAAAGCTACGCGCCATCAGCGTCTTGGCCAAGCCCATGACCTCCGCAGGGCCTTCCGCCAATCGCCGGGCCTCCGCCAAACCGGCTTCGTACAATGCATCGGCAGGCACGACCTCACTCACCAGACCCAGTTCTGCCGCCTGCTGCGCAGTAAAGCTTTCACCTCTGAACAAGAATTTCTTTGCTCGTGCCATGCCGATCAAGCGCGGCAGCTGATACATCACGGCAATGTCAGGGACAGCGCCAAGACGAAAAAACCCGGACATGAAGACGGCGTTTTCGCTGGCAATCAGCACGTCACCCGACAAAGCCAAGCCCATACCGCCGCCCACGGCATGCCCATTCACACCGATGACAACGGGTTTATCCAGCGTAACCAGGGGCACCAACCATCGGCTCAGATTGCGGAATCGCCGATGCACCGTCCAAGGATCATGCGCGCCCTTCAGGTGATTGAGATCGCCCCCGGAGCAAAAAGTCGGACCTTCACCCGTCAGAAACACCGTGCGGATGCCCGGATCGGCTTCAGCCGTTTCTACCGCTCGGCCCAATTGCTCACGCATTTCCATGGTGAGTGAATTTCGACTTTGCGGGTTCGTGAGCCGGATGATAAACACCCCACCATCACGCTCGGTAACGATCAGATTTTGTGCCATGTCGGCGTATCCTTAATTCAATGCTTGAATTTTTAGAGGTTGTGAACGGAACCTAAACCTATCTCAACGTCTATCGACCTAATTTTCTTTACGCATCATATTCTGAATGATCGGCCCAAAAATAGTAACTGCTTGTTGCATACGTTTTTCCGTCGCCTGCGCGGACGTGATATTTAACTCGGCGCCTAATTTCACCAATCGAGCTTTCAATTCTTCATTCTTGCTGACTAACGCCATCGCATTTTCAATTTTCTGTATAACTTCCTCATCTAGCCCAGCCGGTGCGAGCAAAGCCGTCCAAAATACGACCTCAAAGTCATCCCAACCCATTGTCTCATTCACAGTCGGAACATCAGGAAATGCAGCGATACGATTGTTTGTCGCTACAGCGATCGCCGTTGCGTGCCCGCTCGCAATCAAGGTTTGCGTATCAGTGACCGTCGCAAATGTCATATCCACCTCATTTCCCATCATCGCCGTTCGTATTGGGCCACCACCTTGATACTGTACGATGAGCGCATCCAAATTCCCCTTCATCAGCCAATTCTCTGCACCAATATGATTACTTGCACCGACACCAGAAGCGCCAATCGTATATTTTCCTGGACTCTTTTTCATTGAATCCACGAGCTCGCCCATGGTTGATACACCTAAGCTGCTACGAACCTGGAGGACCATAGGAGAATCGACGAGGCCAGATAAAATCGTATAATCTTTAAAAGCATCATACTTGACATCTTTTTGCAAAAACTGATTAAGTGGAAGAGATAGCGACGCTGCGTACAGCGTATATCCGTCAGGCTTTTGGTTGCGTATATAATTACTGGCGACAGTCGTCGCTGCCCCCGGTCGATTTTCAACGACGATTGTTTGACCAAGCACATTCCCCAATTCCTGCGCAACCAGCCGAGTAACGACATCCGTCATGCCGCCAGCCGCGTATGGAACCACCAGATGAATTGGCCTCTCTGGATAATCATTCGCATAGGCTGCATTAATCGAAAGCAAAGAGCAAAAAACAATTGACATCATCTTAGTCATAGTAAACCTCACACCAAAGCAATTTGTGAATAATTATTTCAATGAATAGAGTCGAGCAAGCATACACGACTCTGGTGGACTTTACATATCCACTAAGGAAGCTTTTATATTATCTAAAGACACGCCTAAAATTTCATTAAGCACGTCATCGGTATGCTGGCCGCACGTCGGCGGCGCCGTGTACACATCCAATGGGGTTTCAGAAAATCGCATAGGTGATGCAATTAAATTCAAAACTTGGCCACTACTATGATGCACTTGCCGTATCATTTCGCGCGCTTCAGCTTGTGGATCGGAAACAGCCTCCTGTACATCCAATATCGGCCCTGCTGCCAAATTTTTCTTAGAAAATAGGTCGATCCAGTAAGATTTGCAGTGTTTATTTAAAACACCTTCTATCATTTCTCTGAGCGCCAATCTATTGGCCAGACGAGCAGCATTCGTATGAAAGCGCGGATCATTTTCCACAGCATCTTTCAAGTTAAGCGCTTCCATGAGGCGCTTAAATTGCGAATCATTACCTGCCACGATAACTAATTTTCCATCCTTACAATGAAAAACTCCGGAAGGCGATACTGAAGGTGCTTCATTCCCGTAACGATCAGGAACCTCACCCGAAACAAGATAATGACTCAATTGATGAGACATTGCAGCCAGCTGTACATCGAACATGGATATATCGATGTATTGCCCTTTACTATCATTTCGAGTATCACGAGCGTAAAGGGCAGCCTGAATTGCCATGGCTGCGAAAGTGCCCGCCATCATGTCGGAAACCACGATCCCAACCTTAGTAGGCCCACTGTGTGACCCGTCTCCTGGGTGACCCGTAACACTCATGAGCCCGCTCATCGCTTGAATCATCGTATCGTATCCGACTTGATTTCGTCGAGGGCCGGTTTGACCGAAACCACTGATAGAACAATAGATGATTCTTGGGTTAATTTTAGAGATACTTTTATAATCTAAACCATATCTTTGTAAGTCATCAACCTTGAAGTTTTCGACAAAAACGTCGGATTTTTCGGCTAACCTCCGAATTGCCTCTTGTCCTTCTGCGGATTTTATATTTAACCCGACCGAGCGTTTATTGCGATTTACGCTCAAATAATAACTTGATTCTTTCGTCTGCCTGCCTTCAGAGTCGATCAAATAAGGCGGGCCTAACTTGCGTTGGTCGTCGCCGCGCTCAGGATGCTCTACTTTTATAATATCAGCCCCAAGATCACCTAATATTTGTGTACCCCAAGGGCCTGAGAACACTCGTGTCATATCTAAAACACGAATACCTGATAGAGGCCGAATATCGCGCTTATTTTTTGAATCGTGTGACTTCGTGTACATCATGTTCTCCTTAAGCGAGTTGGGGCACTTTGATTGTTTTATCTAATCTCGCCGATAACTAATATTACAAAACCAGTTTATCCATCAATAATCATAAGCCGGCCACAAGGGCTTGAAATCATATCGTTACGAAACGCAAGCCTAACGACGAATCTTGGTCTGCACCCATGATTTAGCCCCGCAGTTTTCGTGCCAAATTGCTTTGGACTAACGCGAGCGGCGTGCCAGCAGTGCCGCCCGCGCCTGCTGATGTCCAGGTAGAGCGCTTGCCAGTGCAAAAGCATCGGCTTCATGAGCAAACGCGGCCTCCATAGTGCTCGTCCAGGTCTGTCGACTCAACGACTTGGTCAGCATGAGTGCATCCGCGGGCAGCGCCAGTAGGTCCTGCACCAGCGCCAGGCTATCGTCCTCGAGCGCGTCCGGCGCAACGACGCGGCGCGTCAGGCCATGGCGATGCGCCTCTTGTGCGTCTAGCGTGCCTCCGGTAAGCATCAGGTCCAGCGCCAAAGGCACGCCCAGCTTGGATTGCAGCAGGAAGGAGCAGCCACCATCGGGTATCAGTCCCAGATGCACAAACGGGAAACGCAGGGAAGCGTCCTCGGCCATAACCAGCACGTCTGCCGCCAGCGCCAGCGAGGCGCCGCCGCCGGCGGCGATGCCTTGTACCGCCGCGATGACGATTTTGTTCATCTTTACGAGCGCGGCATGATGGGCCTGCGCGACCAGAATACGATCACGCCAAGCGAGCGGGGTTTCAGGCATTACGCTCGTGTCCGCGCCGACACAGAATGCGCGTCCTGTGCTTTTGAGCAAGACAATGCGGATGTTCGGATCTGCCGCAATATCATCCAAATGCGCACCGAACTGCTGACGCATTTCGCCCGACATGGCGTTAAGCTTCTCCGGTCGATTCAGCGTTAACGTCGCGAGCGCATCCTGTTTTTCAAGCAGGACGAGCGCGGCGGCGTCTTCAGCACTTGTACGTCGAGCAGGCATGGCTTTCTCCTTGAAATCAATCTTCTACTTTGCGATACCATTGAGGGTAGTATTTGAGGACTAGCGGACCGTCCTCGCGATAGGCATGACAGCCGCCGATTTTCAACGGCCGGGACGCCGTCCCTGCGTCATCGCCCGCCTCCACCTCGCCTCCTTTCATCAAGGTTTGCACAGCCAGGGTCGGCATCAGCGCCGCCAACTCAGACAAATGCGAGCAGCGGTCGGAGCGCGGGATGCGCCGAGAGATTTCACTTCGAAACCCCTTGAGCAAATTGGTGCCCACGAGACGCTGCACACTTGCAGTGGCTTCAGAACAAATTGTGGGAAATGGCATGCGCTCCATGCCGGCCTGCGCCGCTACGACGTCCATCGCCATATTGACTGTCAGGCGAAGAACCATCAAATGTATAGGTACGCCGCAATCGAATTGCTGCGTTCGCGTGACGAAAGTTTCAGGCTTGCTATCCTCGATCAAAGCCTCGAGATCCAGCAGGCCATCCTCACGCTCATAGGCGTGAAGCTGGATATTGCGCGTATGTGTCAACTTCCTGCGGGTAGACGGCTTCGCAAGAAAATGTGAGGGGGCCACCATATCAATTCTCCGGATCAGGATGGGCGGTAGTCAGTACGTGATGCCTGCCTGGACCAGAACATCAATCTCACACTCGGACAAATTCGCTTGGGAGAGAATTTCCCGACTGTGTTCGCTAAGCTTCGGCGCAAGCCGTGTGATCTCGCATGGCGTTTTGTCAAAGCGTACAGGGGGCCGCGTTTGTGTGAGCACGCCTTCGCTGGGGTGCTCCAGCCGGTGAAACATGCCTACCGCGGTCAGGTGCGGATCACTAAACAAGTCTTCCAAACTGTTGACCGGCGCAACCGGAATGCTCACGGCTTTTAACTGTTGCAGCCAGTCCGCCGAGCTGCGCTCCGCCATAATTTCGCCCAGCGTGGCGTACAGCGTTTCGTAATTCTGACTGCGCCGGTTGGCCGTGCCATAGCGCGGATCCGCCGCCAAGTCGGGACGATCCGCCAGCTCGAAGAAATCACGCCAGTTCTTGTCGGTATACGGTAAAACGCACAAATACCCATCCAGAGTGCGGTGCGGCTTGCGCAGCTGGCTGAGCACACGCGCGTAGCCGGCTTCACCTTGGTCGGGATCGAAAACGCGCTGCCCCATGTGCTCGATAAGCATGAAGGATGCGAGAGACTCGAACATGGGCACTTCGATGTTCTGGCCCTCGCCAGTGCGTAACTTATGGAACAGCGCGGCAATGACGCTATAGGCAATGGTCAGCCCGGCCACCTTGTCACCCACGATGGTGGGCGTAAAGCGCGGCTCGCCCGCCAAGCGTGCATTCAGCGAGCACAAGCCGGAGACGCCCTGGATCATGTCGTCATACGCGGGATCGTCCGCATAGGGCCCGCCTTTTCCAAACCCGTAGGCACCGCAGTAAATGATGGCGGGGTTCACCGCGCTGACCGCCTCGTAATCCAAGCCCAGGCGTTCAATCGCCGCGGGTCGCATGCTATGCACGAACACATCGGCGTCAGCGATGACCTTGAGTAGCGCTTCCCGCCCAGCGGGCTGGCGCAGATCCAGCATCAGGCTTTTTTTGTTGCGATTGACGCATAGATGGATGGGGCCCATGCCTGGACTCTGGCCAACCCCCATATGGCGCATGATGTCGCCTTCCGGACTTTCGACCTTGATCACAACAGCGCCCAGATCACCGAAAATTCGCGTGGCATACGGCCCCATCACCACAGAAGTCAGATCGACAACCTTGATTCCAGACAGTGGTCCCGCCATGCTTCGTTCTCCGGTTTGATCGCTTGTCAACGACTGGTATCGCAATTTTGGTGCCAAACAACAGCCCTGGCAATGCCTGACGCCGTGGCCGCGCGGCACGGATTGGCACACAACTTGCTGACTCCATGATGAGTGAAACAGACTCACTGCTGCCGGCATCCGCCTGAGACCGCCGCCCGCACAGCACACATCAATCGATGAAACACAACGAAGGAGCACACATGAAAACAAAATATTTTCCCCTGGTGGCTGCAGCGCTGTCCCTGACGGGTGCGTTTGCGGGCTCGCAGGCCTTTGCGCAGGACTATCCTGCCAAGGAAATCAAGATGATCGTGCCGTTCGCCGCCGGCGGACCGACCGACACGCTCGGCCGTGCACTCGCGGAGGCCATGAGCACGCCGCTGGGCGAAAAGGTCATCGTGGAAAACAAGCCCGGCGCGGGCGGCAACGTCGGCTCGGCACAATTGGCGCACGCCGCAGCGGACGGCTACACCATCATGCTGGTCACCAACGGGCCCGTGGTGGCCAACCAGCTGCTGTTCAAGGACATGGCCTTCGATCCCAAACGGGATTTTGCGCCGGTCTCTCTGGTAACCTATCTACCTAATATGGTAGCCGTCAACCCCAGCGTTCCCGCCAACACCATCAAGGAACTCATTGCGCTGCTCAAAGCCAACCCCGGTAAGTACAGCTATGGCTCGGGCGGTCTGGGGACCAGCTCGCACTTCGCCGGAGAACTGTTCAAGACCATGGCGCAGGTCGACATGGAGCACGTGCCCTACAAGGGCGATGGCGCCTCCATGCCGGATGCCGTGGGCGGCCATATCCCTATTGTGTTCGGCAGCGTATTCGCAGCCCATCGCTTCACGGAAAGCGGCATGCTCAGAGGTCTGGCCGTGACCTCCCGGGATCGCGTGCCTTCGGTGAAGGACATGCCCACCGTGGAAGAGTCCGGCGACCTGAAGGGTTTCGACCTTGCCGCATGGTATGGTGTGGTAGCGCCGGCGGGCACGCCCCTACCCATCATCGAGAAACTCAGCCAGACCATTCGCGACATCGTGGCATCCCCGAGCTTTCAGGAGCGCGTCGTTGCCATGGGCGGTATTCCACGTAGCGCGACACCGGCGGAATTTGCCGAATTCATCGAAACCGAACGCCCCAAGTGGGAAGGGCTGATCAAGGAATCCGGGATCAAGATCGACTAGCCAACGGCCGGGGCGGGTGCCCCGCGGCCCGCGCATGCGCACGTGCCCGGCTGCCCGCCCTGCCAACAAGAAACACAGCAGGAAACACAGCATGTTTGCAGCAGATACACTGAAAGACCGCGTGGCGCTGATCACAGGCGGCGCAGGCGGCATCGGTTTCGAAATCGCGACCCAGTACGCGCGCCTGGGCGCCCGGGTCATGGTGGCCAGCCGTAACCAGGAGCGCCTGGACCAGGCCGTGGCCAGCCTGGCGCAGCAAGGTTTGCGCATCGACGCCCTTGCCGTGGACGTGCGCGATCCGCAAGCGGTGCAGAACGTCGTCGATACCACTGCCAAACGGCACGGCGCGCTGGACATCCTCGTGAACAATGCCGCCGGCAACTTCTTCTGTCCCACGGCAGAGCTATCGCCCAACGGCTGGCGCACCGTGATCGACATCGACCTGAATGGCACCTTCTACGGGTGCCGCGCCGCCTACCCTCATCTCAGGGACTCACAGTTTGGCGGTAGCATTATCAGCATCGTCACTATGCGCGGGCTGATGGGCTGGCCCGGCGCGGCCCATGCGGCGGCGGCCAAGGCCGGCATTCTTTCGCTCTCGCGCACCCTGGCTGTGGAATGGGGCGGTGAGGGCATCCGCGTGAATACCATCTCGCCCGGCCCCATCGGCGATACCGAAGGCGTGCGCCGCATGTATGAAGAGACGGGCATGGGCGATGCGCAACGCAAGGGTACGGCGCTGGGCCGTTTCGGTCGCAAGGTCGATATTGCCCATGCTGCCGTGTACCTGGCATCGGATCTGGCCAATTATGTGACCGGCGAGAACATGGTCGTCGATGGCGGTCGTTGGCTCAAGAGCGTGGCCGATTGAACCCGCGGGCCAGCGCGGCGCTGGCCCTTGCCACCTTTCTGTCTTACAGGCCCAGCTCCCGGGCAATCAGCTGGCGCTGGATCTGCGAAGTGCCGCCGCCCACGCTGGCATTGCGGGCATCGCGCCAGTGCCGCTGCATGGCATGATCGGTCGTGTAGGCATGACCGCCCAGGATTTGCATGCCGGCCGTGGTAACGCGCTGCAGCATTTCGGACACGTACAGTTTGGCCATGCTGGCTTCCTTGCGACACGGTAGACCGTTGTCGTAGCGCCAGGCCGCCATGTGCGTAAGCCAGCGTCCGGCCTCCAGTTCAGTGGCCATGTCCGCCAGCATGTGGGCGACGGACTGGAAACTGCCGATGGGCCGCCCGAACTGCCTGCGCTCCTGCGCATAGGCGACGGCATCGTTCAGCGCGCTGCCGGCGCAGCCCATGTAGTTGGCAGCCAGCGTGATGCGCTCGCGCTCCAGATGGCGGCCAATGTACTCCCAGCCCCGCCCGGCCTCACCCAGCAGAAACCGCTCGGGCACGCACACATCATCGAAAAAGATCTCCGACAGGCCGACGATGCGTCGACCGATCACGTCCAGACGGCGTATGGTGAGCCCGGGAAGATCGTTGGGCACCAGGAACAGGGAAATACCATCGTGGCGTTTTTCCGTTTTTTCCGTACGCGCGGCCACGACGATGGTGTTATCGGGCGCATCCGCACCGCTGGAAAACAGCTTCTGCCCATTCAGGCGCCAATTGCCATCGGCATCCCGGCGCGCGCTGGTCGTCAATGCGGCGGCGTCGGAACCCGAGCCCGGTTCGGTCAGGCTGAACGACAGCTTCTTTCTGCCGGCGGCCACGTCGGGCAGGATCTCCTGGCACTGGGCTTCGGTGCCGATGTCGGCCAGGATGGACGCGCCCCAGGCCTGCAGGCCCACGCGCGTGGCAAAGTCCACGCTGGGCCGGGCCACCTCTTCATACAGGATGATGCAGTCTGCCATCGGGCTGCCCATGCCGCCGTATTCGGTCGGCACGACCATGGCTATGAAGCCCGCATCGACCATGGCCTGGTAGACGTCTTCGGGAAAGGTGCCGTCGCGGTCCCAGTCGCGGACCTTGTCCTCGGGACAGGCGGACGCGACCAGGCGCGCGATGGCGCTGCGCAGCATGACTTGTTCATCAGTAGGATTGAAGTTCAAGACTTGACCTCATGTCGTTGATGGAATTGAAGAAGTGAAAATAGCGGCTCACGCCAGCGTGATCACGGCCTTGCCCCGGACTTCGCCACGACCCAGCGCCGCCAGAACGCGCGGCAGCGCTTCGAATCCGGCCTCGACGGTGATCTGCGGCGACAGCGCGCCGCTTTCAAAGCCATCGAACAAAGCCTGTTGGACCGCCGCCACCTGGGCGGGCATGCGCGTGCGGTAATCGCTCCACTGGATACCCATGACCGCAATGTTCTTGAGCAGCAGGTAGTTGGCTTTCACCGTGGGGATGGCGCCGCTGGCAAACCCGACGACGACCAGACGCCCGCACCAATTCAGCGCGCGGATGGCGCCGGCAAAAAAATCACCGCCCAACGGGTCGATGACCACGTCCACGCCCGGCGTGCGCAACGGCAGGGCGCGAATCTGCGCGCGGATCGCGTCGCGCAGATCCGGCTGCGTCAGGTCGATGACGAAATCGGCACCCGCGGCCCTGGCGGCGCGGGCCGCATCATCGCCCCGTACGCCCGCCACGACGACGGCACCCAGCCATTTGGCCACTTGCACGGCGGCCAGGCCGACGCCGCCGTTCGCGCCGCCCACCAGCACGGTTTCCCCCTGCGCAAGGCGCGCCCGATCCACCAGCGCCGTATGCGCCGTCGGGTAGACCAGCCCCATGGCGGCGCCCTGGGCGAACGACATGCTGTCGGGCATGCGGTAGGCACGGGCGGCCGGAAGCAGTACCTGCTGCGCGAAGGCGCCATGTTCGACCTGGCTCATGACACGATCGCCGACGCGCACGTCCAGCACATCCGGGCCCACGGCGGCGACGACACCGGCAAAGTCCTTGCCGGGAATGAAGGGCCGCTGCGGCAATAGCTGGTACTTACCTTGTACGACCAGCAGATCCGGGTAATTCAGGCCCACGGCCCGCACGTCGACGCAAACCTCGCCGTCGCCTGGCGTCAGGTCGGGCAGGTCGTCCAGCCGCAGTATCTCAGGTTCGCCATGTTCATGGACGCGATAGGCGCGCATGTCGTCCTCCTTCAGTCGGCCCCGACGGTCCGGCCCGCATGATCATGCGCGACGACGGCCCGGCGCGCCGGATGGTAAGCGGCCTGCCCCGTCATGCGAGCCAGGGCCATGCAGATCTCGTAATGGCGTTCCAGGCCGCCGCGCACCACGCGTTCGATTGGCCCGTCGGGATAGCCCAGGCCCAGGCGGCAGGTCGTGTCCATATCTTCGGCGCGCGCCAGACCTTCATCCAGGAAGCGCAGGGCATCGTTGTACTTGGGCCGCACCAGGCGGTCCACGATGCGCCCGGGGCGATCGGCGCAGACGACGGTCACCAGGCCAGCCGCTTCGAAGACGGCTCTTGCCGCCTCGAGCGCGGCCGGGTCGGTCTGCGGCTGGTATACGATTTCCACCAGATCGGACGGTGCATCGTTGCCGTTGCGATAGCGTGCGAAGCCCAGCACGTTGCTGCCTTCGTTGCCCACATCCTCGCCCGTATGCACACCCAGGCACTCGGTATCCAGCTCGACCAGCACCGCCTGGCGCGCAGGGTCGGGATGAAAGGCGCCGCCCAGACAGACAAGCACTTGCGCCGTTCCCGTCACGGCGCGCGCCAGGAACGGATCGTCCGGGGCGAAGGAGCGGCCGTCCCGTCCCGCTTCCCGCAGCAGCGCAAACGCGGGTGCCGCAGTCGCCGGCACGCGCGGGGGCGCCGCCCCCAGCAGGCCGCGTCCGGACTTGTTACCCAGCAGGCCGGCGGCGACCCTGCGCCGCAACATGGCGGGCACGGCGGCACGCGGATCGTGCGTGATCGGGTAAAAAGCCTCTCCCAGACGCACCTGGGTATCCAGACCGATGAGGTCCAGCAGGGTACACGGCCCCATGCGATAGCCCAGCGCCGAGCAAATGGCCGTGTCGATGTCTTCCGGGGTGGCCACGCCCTCGTCGATGATGCGCAGCACGTCGTTGTTGAACGGTACCAGCACGGCGTTCAGGATGAAGCCGGGCCGATCCTGCGTTTGCACGGGCAGCTGACCCACGGCCTTGCACCAGGCCCAGGCCGCGTCGAAGGTGTCCTGCGCGGTCAGCATGCCACGGGACACTTCAATCAGCTTCATGAGCTGGGCCGGCAGGCAAAAATGCAGGCCGATCACGCGCTCGGGACGGCCGCAGCCGCTGGCAATCTCGGTAATCGACAGGGTAGAGGTGTTGGAGGCGAACAAGGTTTCCGGCTTGCACAGCCGGTCCAGCTCGGCGAGCAGGCTCTGCTTCACGCCTAGATCCTCGAACACGGCTTCGATGACCAGGTCGCAGTCCGCCAGCGCGCCCAGGTCGGTGACGTCGTGCATGCGCGCCAGTGCCGCAGCCGCGGCTTCAGCGCTCATGCGACCGCGCTGCACCGACCGGTCGAAAAACTGTTGCGCCTGCGCGCGTGCCCGGGCCAGCGCCTCAGCCGACTGATCCTGGCACAGGGTTTCGAAACCGGCGCGGGCCGCCACCAGGGCGATGCCGGCACCCATGGTGCCACCGGCCCCGCAAACCGCAATTTTTCTGATGCTGTTCATTTGTCGAGAAAACTCCGTCCGATCAGTTGACGATGGATCTGATTCGTCCCTTCCCAGATCTGGGTGATCTTGGCGTCGCGCATGAGCCGTTCAGCGCGATACTCCTGGCAATAGCCATAGCCGCCATGCCACTGCACGCACTCCGTCGCCATGCGCATGGCCAGATCGGAGGCGCGCAACTTGGCGACCGACGCTTCCAATCCCATATCTTCCACGCCGCCGTCCACCAGGGCCGCCACGTGATCCATCCAGCGCTCCAGCATGACCAACTCGGCCGCCAGGTCTGCCAGGGTGAACTGGTTACCCTGGAACTCGAGCACGCGCCGTCCACTCTGGCGCCGGCTGTTGGCGTACGCAACCATATCTTTGAATGCGGCGCGCGCGATACCGCGTGCGTGCGCGGCGATGGAGGGCCGAGATTTATTCAATGAGGTCAGCAAGATACGCAGACCATCGCCGGGTTCACCCAAGAGGTTGGCGCGCGGCACGCGGCAGGCATCGAACGCCAGGGCGCAGGTCGAGGAGGCCCGATGCCCCATCTTGCGCTCGCGCGACACCACCTGTAGCCCCGGCGTGCCTTTTTCCAGCAGCAGGACCGAGATGGCTTTTTTTGGATCATCAATCTGCGACCATTTCCCGAACAGCAGGAAGCGGTCGGCCACGTCACCGTTGGTGATGAAGAGCTTGGAGCCCTGCACGATGATGTCGTCGCCGTCGGGCGTAAAGCGGGTCTTCATACCTGTAGCATCCGAACCGGCGTCGGCTTCGGTGATGGCAAGCGCCCCCAGGCCGCCCTGGGCAATACAAGGCAGCAGGCGCGCCTGCTGCTCGGGCGTACCGAACTGAATCAGGGGCTTCATGCCGTGGAACGTGGTGGCATAAATAATGCCCGTAGCAGCGCAAGCCTCGGAAATGATGGAGACGACCTCCAGGTACAGGGCGTAGGACATCGCGAGCCCGCCCTGCGCTTCGGGCAGGAACAGCAGGTTCAGGCCCAATTCATTGATGCCGTCGATGCTGTCCCAGGGGAATTCCCCGCTCTCGTCCACGCGCGCAGCATTGGGCGCAATGCGCGTGTCGGCCAGACGCTGGACCTGATCCAGGACCTGACGCTCCTCAGCGTTCCACTGACGGGCATCCAGGCAGTGTTCAAGCAGTTTCATTAGTGGTTGATCCCTTGCGCGCCGTCGATGTAAATCGTTTCGCCGGTTAGAAATGGAATGGCTTCGGTAATCAGGGCGGCCACCAGACGGCCCACGTCCTCGGCCTGGCCGGGGCCACCCGTGGGGATGCGCGCCTTCATGAACGCCTGGGTGGATTCGCGTGCCAAGTAGTCGCGGTTCAAATCGGTCGCGATGTAGCCGGGAGCGACATTGATGACGCGAATCCCGTGCTTCGCCCATTCAACGGCCATGACGCGCGTCATCGCGGCCACCGCCGCCTTGGAAGCGCAGTAGGACAAGTTGCCGGGCGCGCCCATACGGTCGAAGAAGGAACCGATATTGACGATGGTCCCACCGCCTGCATCACGCAGCTGCGGGAAAACCTCGCGCGAGGCCACCATGACGGCCGTGGCATTCAGCGCCATGCTGCGGTTGAAATCCGCCACCGACAAGCTGGCCGCCGCGCCGCCGATGTGTACGCCGGCGTTGTTGACCAGCGCCTGTATGGGGCCGTCCGCGGCGATGTCCGCAATGCAGGCGCGCACGGCCTGTTCTTCCGTCATGTCGCAACGCATCTGCCGCCCCACCGGGCCTTCGCCCGAGCGCGACAGGCATACGACCGACTGACCGCGCTCAGTCAGCGCCTGCGCAATCGCCAGGCCGATGCCGCGCGAGCCGCCCGTGACGATGACCTGCCCTTCCCTTTTTGTGTCAGCCATCCTTGAACTCCGGTTTGCGTTTCTCCTGGAATGCGCGCATGCCTTCCTCGGCATCCGCGCCCTGAAACGCCAGGGTGGAAAGCTCGGCCTCATATTGCAAGCCCTGCGACAAAGGCATTTCCAGGCCGCGCTGCACGGCCTGGCGCGCCAAAGTCAGCACTGGCAGGCTGTAGCCGGTGAAACGGCGCGCAAACGCCAGGCCCGCACCGAGCAAATCATCCTCGACCACCTGCTGCACCAACCCCAGACGCTCGGCCTCGTCGGCCTTGACCGCGCGCCCGGTCAGAATCATCTCTAGCGCGCGTGCTTCGCCCACGAGACGTGGCAGCCGCTGTGTCCCACCGTAACCGGGAATCAGCCCGAGCTTGATTTCAGGCAGGCCGAAGACGGCGTTGGCCGTACACAGCCGGAAAGTGCAGGCGAGCGCCAACTCCATGCCACCGCCAAAGGCGTAGCCGTTGACCAGAGCGATGCTGGCCACCGGCAAACGCTCCAGGCGCGCGAACACGGCCTGCCCCAGCTCGGCGCCGCGGCGCTGGTCGACCTGCGTACGATGGCGCAGCTCCGGGATGTCCGCGCCCGCGCAGAAGGCACGCTCGCCCGTGCCGGTCACGAACAGGGCGCGAATACCGTCCATCGCGGCCACCGTGTCCAGAGCCTGATCCAGATCATCCAAAATGGCGAACGACAAGGCATTCAGCGCATCCGGGCGATCCAGGGTCAAGCAGGCAAATTCTTCGATACGTGTAATATTGAGCGACATGGTCACACCTCCTGCGGCACGAAACGCACCGCGACGGGCTGTATCACCCCGTCCTCGACCTGCGCCATGAGCGCGCGCTTGAGGATTTTGCCGCTCGCGGTCAGCGGCAGGCTGTCCACGGAGACGAACCACTCCGGCATGTCGAATTTGGACAGGCCTTGTTGCGCCAAGTAGGGCAGCAGCGTCTGCGCGTCCACCGTGCCGATGATGGCCAGGCATACTTTTTCGCCCAGTCGCTCATCCGGCACGGGAAAGGCCGCGGCCTTGGCCACGCCCGGATGCGTCAGCGCCATGGACTCAATGTGGGCGGGATAGATGTTGTGGCCGCCGCGAATGATCAAATCCTTGGCCCGCCCCTCGATGCGCAGGTTACCACTGGCGTCCAGCGAGCCCAGGTCGCCCGACATGAGATAGCCATGGCGGTTGAAGGTATCCTCGGTGGCCGCCTGGTTGCCGTAATAGCCCAGCATCATGGCCGCCCCCTGTCCGCCGATCTCGCCAGTCTGTCCCAGCGGCAGCTCGACGTCTCGATCCTGCGGATCCCAAATGCGCACCGTATAAGCGCGGCCGCCGCGCCCGCAGGTGGAAACCCAGACTGGCGTCGGATCATCCGGGTGGGTGTATTGGTGGGACGAGTTCTCGGTCATGCCGTAGATATTCTGCGGTGCGATGCCCTGACTGACAAAGGCCTGCGCCAGCACTTCCGGAATGGGGGCGCCCGCCATGTAGAACACGCGCACGTCCCCCATGCGCGCGATGCCGCGGCGCTGCTGCTCATCCAGGATATCCATGGCGTGCGTGGGCACGCCCAGCACATAGGTGGCGCCCGTGTCCACGATCCAGTCCAGGCGGCTCTTGCCTTGCGGCGGATCGTCCAGGACGAAGCAGGCACCGCAGGTCAGCCATTGCCCGGCCGCCACCCAGGCGATGTGATGCGACAGGGGGCTGAGCGATAGAATCACGTCGGCGCTCGACAGACGCCAGTCGCGCGCCAAGTCGCGCGCGTTGGCCAGCAGCGTGTTGCAGGAGTGCATGACGCACTTGGGCCGGCCAGTGGTACCCGACGTGAAAGCCAGGTAGGCCACGGTATCCGGATCCCGGTGTACGTGCGCATGCACGCCGGTAATATGGCGCGGGAAGTTGGCTGGCTTATAGACTTTTTTCAGGAAACCCAGGCGCGCGAGCATGGCCTCGAAATTGCCACGGTCGCGATCCGCGCCCCAGCCTTCTTCCGTCACCAGGGCGCTGGACTTCAGCTCGCCAAGCAAGGTGATGATCTCGGCGCAAGTGTAGCTACGGTGTAATGAAGGGTTGCAGGCCGCGCCGATGCGCGAGCAGGCGAGAAAGGCGATGACCGCTTCGACGCGGTTGGACATCCAGATCGACACCCGGTCGCCCGCACCGATGCCACGCTCGACCATGTCGTCGGCCAAAGCGTCGACGCGCGCCTTCAGGCTGCGCCAATCCAAGGTGCCACTGGCGTCGCGCAAGGCGGGCGCCGATGGCATGTTGCCCGCATGGCGTGCCGCCAGGGTATAAAACGTATCTCGGGTCCACAAGCCCTGCTCATAGTAACGGCGACTATCCGCAGGGTTATGCAAAGTCAGGAAAGGTCGCATGGCCACTCCTTGTCAACGTTGTTTCAGGCGGTCCAGCACCATCTCGGTATGCTGACCCAATCGTGGCGGCGCGGCGCGCGGCGTGGCCGTACGGCCATCGATGTGGATACCCAGGCCGACTTGAGGAACCAGGCGGCCCTCATCGTGCAGCGTGAAGAACAGCCCACGCGCCTGGAAGGCTGGATCATGCACCACCTCATCCACCCGGTTGATCGGCCCCGCGGGGATGCGTGCCCGGGCAAACAAGGCAAGCCAATGCGCGCGCGGCTCGCGCCGCAAAATGGCTTGAATGGCGGCCACAATCTCTGAACGCCGCTCGCGACGCAGGGCATTGGTGGCGAATTCGGGACGCGTAGCGTAGGCAGGGTTACCCAGCGCGGTCCAGAACCGCGTCCAGATAGCATCCGAGCCCAGCCCTAGATTCAAAGGTTCGTCCGCCGTCTCGAAACTCTGGTAGACGGCAATCACGCTGTCGGTACCGCCCGAGCGCACCGGCACTTCGCCGGAGCCCATGTAACTGGAAATGCGGCAGGCGAGAAAACGCGTCATGCTTTCAGCCAGGCTGACATCGATCTGCGCACCCTTACCGGTACGTTCGCGCGCCAGCAGGGCGACGACCGTGGCCATGGCCGCATCCTGGCCGGCCAGCATGTCAGCCGCCGGCGCGCCGATTTTCTGCGGCGGCCCGTCTGCGCTGCCCGTCACATCCATGATGCCGGAATAACCTTCTGCGATCAGGTCATAACACGTCAGCGCGGCGCGCTCTCCGTCCAGCCCGAAGCCGGTGATGGACACGTGGATCAAATCCGGCTTGAGACTTTTGAGCGTGGCGTAATCCAGGCCGAGCTTGCGCTGCACATCATGCGGCTGATTGCAGATCAGCACATCCGCCTGCGCCATCAAGGCCAACAGCTGCTCGCGCGCAGCGTCATCGGCCAGGTCCAGCACCACACTTTTCTTGTTGCGATTCACGGCGGCAAACCAGAGCGACTGGCCATCCAGGAAAGGCGGCCCCCAATGCCGCGCATCGTCGCCTCCCGGCCGCTCCACCTTGATGACCTCGGCACCGAAATCCGCCAGCAGCATCGTGGCGTAGGGGCCGGACACCGATGTGGTCAAATCGAGCACCGTCATGCCCGAGAGCAACTGAAAACCCGTCGCGGCATCCTGAACAGGCAGCGCCTGCCAGGGTAGCGGCGTTTCCTCATGAATCTTTTCGGCACTCCTCTTGTGCATCTGCTTTCCTCCGACAATCATGCCCGGAGCTACGCAAGATGCGTGCCACCATGGCCCGATCAGACTTATTCACGCAGCTTCTTGTACAGATAGCTGCGCGAGATATCCAGGTGCTCGGCCACGCGCTTTTTGTTGCCGTTGAAGCGCTGCATGGCCTCCTGGATGATCTCGCGCTCATGCCGATCGAGCACTTCGCGCAGCGATACGCCATCCGCCGGCGTTGCCGGCGCGTCCGGCACCGATGCGGCCGACGCCGGCGCATCTGTCGGCCCGGCCGCGGCGCTGGCCCTGAAATTAGCCAGGCGCAGCCGACCGTCCTCGCAGAACACAAAGGCGCGCTCGGTCAGGTGGCGCAACTCGCGCACATTACCGGGCCAGGATCGCTGCATGAGAAAATCAATGACGTCGCTGTCCACCTCCGGCACTTCACGCCCGTACTGCGCGGCGAACTCTGCCAGGAAATGCCGCAGCAGCAAGGGAATGTCGCCGCGGCGCTCGGCTAGCGAGGGCACGCGAATGATCACCGGGCTGATGCGATAGAACAGGTCCAGGCGGAAACGGCCCTGGGCCACGAATTCCTCCAGATCGCAATGGGTGGCGGAACACAGGCGGAAATCAATCTTGCGTGGTGTATCGCCGCCCACGCGCTCGACGATGCGGTCCTGCAGCACACGCAGCAGCTTGGCCTGCACCTCCAGCGGCATGTCGCCGATCTCATCCAGGAACAGCGTGCCCTTGTCGGCCTGCTCGAACTTGCCCGCACGTCCTTTCTGATCGGCACCGGTGAAGGAACCCGCTTCGTAGCCGAAGAGTTCGCTTTCAACCAGCTGGGCCGGCATAGCGGCCGCATTGATGGTGACCAGACGCGCCGCGCTGCGTGCGCTGAGCTGGTGCAGCGCCTGCGCCACGAGCTCTTTGCCCGTGCCGCTCTCCCCTTGGATGAGCACGGGAATATCGAGTGGCGCAATTTTGCGCAAGGTATCGCGCAGCTCGAGAATGGGCGCGCTGCGGCCTACGATGGCCTCCAGATAAGGCTCGGCCTGGCGGTTGCGCGTGACCTCCCGACGGTAGGTCTCGATTTCCTGTTCCAGCGCATTGATGCGCCGCGCCAACGCCTCGACCTGTTGCGGCCCCTTGAACATGACGCGCCCGATAGCGCCCACGACCTTGTCGCCGTGGCGAATGGGATGGCGCGAAACGATGCGCTCTCTGCCCCTCATGCGCTGGATCTGGCCCACTTCGGCCACCCCCGTGCGCACCACGTGCGTCAAGCGCGTGTTTTCGATGACCTCGCTGACCTTGCGCCCGGCGCCTTCGCCATCCCCGAGCCCGAAGAATTTCTCGTGAATGGGCGAGATGAACACCAAACGGCCACTCGCATCGATAACCGTCATGGCATCGAAGGGATCAGTGAGCAAATGCTCGATGATGTCGAATGCGAAGTCGACACTAAGGAAAAACCGCAGCGCCGTCTCGCTGTGATTCGCAAACAAGACGACCAGCACGCCGCCATCGAATGGCGTGGCCACCGTGATATAGCGCACATCGGTAAAAGCCATGACCTGCAGACGGCGATCCAGCGCTTCCGCCATCCATTGCCGATCCAGAATCAACGCACGCACGCGCGGACGCGCGGTCTCACCCAGATTCATGACCACCTTGCCCGCTTTATCGATGATGGCAATCCCGCAAATTCCCGATCCAGACACAACGCCTCCGGGCCAGCACCAGTCCGGCCTTCTATACCCTATCCACAGAGTGTAAACATAAAATGCAATAGTAAACCATAGTGTATAAAACGAGATCACGTAACGTCGGTTTTAGACGGGAAATTCAACATTCATTGAAATCATCTTCAGAAATCGACGCATAACTTGATTTGGCACGATAATTGCATAGTCTGCCCACATGGAGGACAAGACCATGGCAGTAAGACTGGCACTCGGGCCGCGTCAGGAGATCCGGCAGGACCTGGCCATCAACCAGCAGGCCATACAGGCCATACAAATCCTGGAATACAGTCAGGAAGAACTGGATGCCTTCCTGCAGGAGGCGCTGGTACGTAACCCGTTGTTGCGCGAGCGTGACCCGACGCCCTCACCCCCGCCACCCGCGGATCGTAGTGCGCGCTTCACACCGGGGGTCGTACGCTCGGGCGAAGGGCTGGAATTGTCTGAGCGCGTGGCCCAGGACGTCACCCTGCAGAGCCACTTGCACCGGCAACTGGGGCTGCAACGCCTCACGCCGGAGCTCAGGGCCTGCACCGCCGGCCTGATCGATTCCCTGGAGCCGGACGGCTATCTACGCACAGCGCCGGAAGATCTGGCCGACATTTGGGCTGTGCCACCCGACCTGATGCAGCGCGCGCTGACCCAGCTGCAAACCCTGGAGCCCGCGGGCGTGGGTGCACGCGACCTGGCCGAATGTCTTCAGCTGCAGTTGCGCGAGCGCGGCCAGCTCAATCCCGGCATGCAAGGCGTGCTGGACAACCTGCACCTGATCGGTCAAGGCGAACTCGCACGCCTGGCGCGCCGCGCCGGGCTGTCCGCCGAAGCGCTGAGCGCGGCGCTGGATCAAATCCGTCAACTGGACCCCAAGCCCGGCCTGCAATACAGCAGTGAGCGCAGCCAGCCGGCATTGCCGGACATCCTGGTTCACGCGGACCCGGAAGGGCGTATTCGCATCGAGCTCAACCCCGAACTGCTGCCGCGCATCCTGGTGGATCGCAGCTATTACACCGAACTCTCGCAGCAAGTGCAGTCGCGTGAAGACAGCCGCTTCCTGCAGGACTGCCTGCGCGAAGCCAGCGCGCTGGTGCATCACCTCGACCAGCGCATGCACACGATTTTGCGCATTGCCCGCGTCATCGTACAGAACCAGACCGATTTCCTGTTCGACGGTGCCCGCGGCTTGCGCCCCTTGTTGCAAAAGGAAGTAGCGCAGGCAGCCGGCGTCCACGAATCCACCGTCAGCCGCACGATTGCCAACAAATACCTGCTGTGCTCCCAGGGCCTGCTGCCTCTGAAGTATTTTTTCTCGACGCGCGTCGGTAATGAACAGGCCACGACTGCGGTATCCGCCACCGCCATCCGCGAACGCATCAAGACGTTGCTGACGCAGGAGAGCGCCGATGACATCCTGTCCGACGACGCCATCGTGCGCCTGCTGCAGACGGAAGGCGTGGATATCGCGAGGCGCACGGTCGCCAAGTACCGTCAGCAGCTCAAGATCCCCTCGTCGGCTCAGCGGCGGCGGCAATTGCGCTTGCCCTGGAATGCCACGCCCGCCCCCGCCTACGGAGACCCGACCGCATGCCCCCTTTGAAAGATATCCTCGTGCTGGATTTCAGCACGCTGCTGCCCGGGCCGATGGCCAGCCTGTGCCTGGCTGATGCCGGCGCCGAGGTGATCAAGATCGAACGCCCGGGAACTGGCGATACCATGCGCGGCTATGTCCCGGCCCTCGCCGGCACCAGCGTGAACTTCGCCCTGCTGAACCGTGCCAAATCCAGCCTGAGCCTGGACTTGAAAAACCCTCAGGAGCGGGCGCGTCTACTGCCCCTGCTGCGCCGCGCCGACATCGTCATCGAGCAATTCCGCCCTGGTGTCATGGCGCGCCTGGGCCTGGGCTACGACGACGTGCGCGCGCTGCGGCCCGACGTCATCTACTGTTCCATCAACGGCTGGGGCAGCAACGGCCCCAAAGTCGCTAAAGCCGGGCATGATTTGAACTACATGGCCGAAACCGGCCTGCTGGGCCTGAGTGTGGACGCCACGGGCGCGCCGCTGCTGCCACCGCTTCTGGCGGCGGACATCGCCGGCGGTGCCTGGCCGGCCGTGATCAACATCCTGCTGGCCCTGCGGCGTCGCGATCGCAGCGGAACCGGCGCTTGGCTCGACATCGCCATGGGTGAAAACCTGTTCCCCTTCCTGTATTGGGCACTGGGCAATGCCCACGCCTTACAGCGCTGGCCCGTGCCGGGCGGCGAAACCGTCACCGGCGGCAGTCCGCGCTACCAGATCTATCGCACGCGCGACGGGCGCCACATCGCCGCCGCGCCGCTGGAAGATCCATTCTGGGCCGCATTCACGCGCATCATCGGCCTTCACCCTGCGCTGATCGATGACAGCAAGGATCCTGACGCGACGCGCGCCGCCGTGGCCAAGCTCATCGCGCAAAACGATGCGCAACACTGGGTGAGCGCGTTCGACGGTGTGGATGTGTGCTGCTCGCTGGTGCTCAGCCTGGAAGAAGCGCTTGCCGACCCGCAATGGCAGGCACGTGGCGTGTTCGAGCGCCGCCTGGCCATGGACGGACAAAGCATCCCCGCGCTGCCGTCCATTGTCAGCGCCGCGCTCAGAGACCCCGATAGCCCTACCACCTTCCCGGCGCTGGGCGAAGCCAACACCCGTCTGACAGACTAGCCGCCGTCAGGCGCGCCGCGTCACAAACCGGCGCACGTAGTCATTCGCCGGTGCATCGCGGATCTCGTCGGGCGTGCCCATCTGCTCGATGCGACCGTCGCGCAATATGACGATGTGCTGGCCCAGGCGCAAGGCCTCGTCGATATCATGCGTAATGAACACGATGGTCTTGCGCAGGTCTTCCTGCAAGGCGAGCAGCTGGTCCTGCATATCGTAGCGAATCAGCGGATCCAGCGCGGAAAAGGCCTCGTCCATGAGCAGCACCTGCGCATCGGTGGCCAGCGCCCGCGCCAGGCCGACGCGCTGGCGCATGCCGCCGGAGAGCTCGTCGGGATAATTGCCGGCGTAATCCGTCAGGCCGACGCGCGCGAGCCACTGCTGCGCCACCGCGCGCGCCTGCGGCGGGCTTTCGCCGCGCACGCGCAGGCCGAAAGCCACATTGTCGAGCACCGTCAGGTGGGGCAGCAGGCCAAAGTTCTGGAACACCATGCTCAGGCCGTGGCGGCGCAGCTCGCGCAGGGCGGACAGGCTGAGCGCCAGAATATCGTGCCCGTCCAGCAGGATGGCGCCGGCCGACGGATCGATGAGGCGGTTCAGGTGGCGCACCAGCGTGGATTTTCCCGAGCCCGACAAGCCCATGATGCAGGTGATCTGCCCGGCGGGAATCTGCAGGCTGATGCCGGCAAGGCCCACGTTGGCACCAGTAGCGTGCTGGACCTCGGACTTGCCCTGGCCCTGCTGCAGCAGGCGCACGGCGCGCTGTTCCTGGGCACCGAACACTTTATAGACGTCGCGCACCTCGAGGGCGACCTGCGCCGCCTGTGGCGCAGGGATCGCCCCGTGCGCCGGCGCTACGGGCGCGCTTGCGGGCGCCGCCGCAGCCGTGCCTGCCTGCGCATCCGGCGCCGCCGCCACGTCCGCTGGCGCACCCGTGAGCTGGCGCCGGCGTCGACGCGACTGGCCATAAGCCTGGGTGATGCGATCGATGACGATGGCCAGGATGACAATGGCCACGCCCGCCTGCAGGCCGCGGCCCACGTCCAGCGTCTGGATGCCGGCCAGCACATCTTCACCCAGGCCGCGCGCGCCGATCATGGAGGCCACGACGACCATGGCCAGCGCCATCATGGTGGCCTGGTTGATGCCCGCCATGATGGTGGGCCGCGCCAGCGGCAGTGTGACGCGCGTGAGCATCTGCCAGCGCGTGACGCCAAACGACTGGGCCGCTTCGGTGATGTCATGATCTACCTGGCGCAGGCCCAGGATGGTGAGGCGGATCAGCGGTGGCACGGCATAAATGATGGTGGCGAACAGCGCGGGCACCTTGCCCAGACCAAACAGCATGAGCACGGGAATCAGGTACACGAAGCTGGGCAGGGTCTGCATCACGTCCATGACGGGCGTGAGCACGCGGCGCAGCCAGCCCAGGCGTGCGCCCAGTATGCCCACGGGAATGCCGATGAGCACGGACAGCAGGGTAGCCACCAGCACCAGGGCAAAGGTCTGGATGAGCTTGTCCCACAGGCCCACGGCGCCGATCAGGTAGAGCCCGGCCACATACATGAGCGTGACGACCGGCTTGCGCGTGGCATGCCAGGCCAGCAGCGCCGTCATGAGCAGAATAAGCCAGGCGGGCGCGCGCAAAAGGCCGCGCTCGACGGGCAGCAGGACGCCCGTCAGCAAGGCATTGCTGACCGAGCGAAAGGCCGTGCCGTAGTCGCGCACGACCTGGCTGACCCACTGATTGACGGCATCGGCCGCGGACCAGTCGGGAAAGAGGCTCACGGCAGGTGGCGTGGCCTCATCGGCGAGGGCCTGATCCTGCTGTCCCGCCAGGTGCAGGCGCAGGCGCTGAACTACATCGTCCGGCAGCCAGGCCTGCCAAACGGTGGCATGATCGCGCAGAAAGTCCTGGGCCACGTCGGCCCCAGGGCGTCGCGTTTCGTTCATCTCCAGGATGGCGCCGTTGAGGGTGTCGGGCGAGAACTGCAGCTTCTCGAAGAAGGCCATGAGCGCGGGATGGGCCGTGGCGAATGGCGTGGACACGGCGACGCTGAGGTGCGCCAGCAAGAAGTCCGAGGAACACAGCTCACCTTCACCACTGACGATGGTGGCCCAGCAGGCGGGATCGAAGGCGTCCTGTGCGACCTTATGGAAGCGGTATTTGGCCATCAGGCCGGCGGGCTGCCAGTAGTAGAACAGAATGGGCTCGCCCTGCTCGTACGCGGCGCTGATGGCGGAATCCAGCGCGGCCCCCGTGCCAGCGCGAAAATTGGTGTAATCCTCCAGCAGGCCATGCAATTGCAGGAGACGGGAGTTGGTTTTCTCGCACACCCAGCCAGTGGGGCAGTTCAGGAAGCGCCCCTTGTCCGGCGATTCCGGATCGGTGAACAGGGATTTGTAGCGCGGCAGATCACGCCAGCTGTTCAGGTCTGGCGCCAGCGGCGCGATGCCGCGTGCGGGATCGCCATGCACCAGGTAATCCGGCACATACCAGCCCTGCTCGGCGCCGCCCTTCAGCGTATCGCCCACGACCTGGATGCGGCCTTCGTCGATGCCCTGCTGAATGATGGTGGAGCGCCCCGACCACTGCTCGGCGATGATCTGCAGGTCATCCTGCACCAGCGCGGCTTCGGTGGCGGCGGTGGTGCCCGGCACGATTTCCACCGTGCAGCCGTAGCCATCCCGCAAGATGGCGGCGATGACTTCTGTCGTGAAACTGGCGCTTTCCCAGTTCTGGTCGGCCATGCGCACGGTAGCCTGGCAGCCGGACGTGACGACCTGCGCCTGCCCCGCGGTGCTGGCGCACAGCAGCACCAACATCAGACCAAGCACCCGCAGGCATTGAAGCCAGGCGCCTGCGGGCCTGGATGGATACGCCATTGCCTTCCCCTGAACGCAAAACGCCGGGCCCAAGGCACGGCGTTTTGGGGTTTTGCGCCAAGCGGCGCCCTGCTTACAGCTTACTGCAGGGCAATCTCCACGTCTACACCCGCGGGCAGATCGAGGCGCATGAGCGCATCTACTGTCTTGTCGGTCGGGTCGACGATATCCATGAGACGCTGGTGAGTGCGCATTTCGAACTGATCACGCGAAGCCTTGTTCACGTGGGGCGAACGCAGTACATCATAGCGCCGGATGCGCGTGGGCAGTGGCACGGGGCCACGCACGACAGCGCCGGTGCGCTTTGCGGTATCCACGATCTCGGCAGCCGACTGATCGATGAGCTTGTAGTCATAGGCCTTCAGGCGGATGCGGATTTTCTGGCTTTTCATGAGGATTCCTAAAGAACGAGTCCGGCAAGGGCTGCTGCCCTTGCCGGGTGCTGTCAAGAATTACTTGATGATTTTTGCGACGACGCCGGCGCCCACGGTGCGACCGCCTTCGCGAATGGCAAAGCGCAGGCCCTCTTCCATGGCGATGGGCGCAATCAGGCTCACCTTCATGGATACGTTATCGCCCGGCAGCACCATCTCCTTGTCGGCCGGCAGCTCGATCGTGCCCGTGACGTCCGTCGTGCGGAAGTAAAACTGCGGACGGTAGCCCTGGAAGAACGGCGTGTGACGCCCCCCCTCTTCCTTGGACAGAATGTACACCTCGGCATCGAAGTCCGTGTGCGGCTTGATCGAACCCGGCTTGGCCAGCACCTGACCGCGCTCGACATCCTCGCGCTTGGTGCCTCGCAGCAAAATACCCACGTTATCGCCCGCCTCGCCCTGATCCAGCAGCTTGCGGAACATCTCCACGCCCGTGCACGTCGTCTTGACCGTATCGCGAATGCCCACGATCTCGATCTCGTCGCCCACCTTCACGATGCCGCGCTCAATGCGCCCCGTCACCACCGTGCCACGACCCGAGATCGAGAACACGTCTTCCACCGGCATCAGGAACGTGCCGTCGATCGCGCGCTCGGGCGTCGGAATGTAGGTGTCCAGCGCCTCGGCCAGCGCCAGAATCGCCGGCTTGCCCAGCGGGCCCTCATCGCCCTCCAGCGCCTTGAGCGCCGAGCCCTTGATGATCGGCGTATCGTCGCCCGGGAAATCGTAGTTCGACAGCAGCTCGCGAACCTCCATCTCCACCAGCTCGAGCAGCTCCTCGTCATCCACCATGTCCGCCTTGTTCAGGAACACGATGATGTAGGGCACGCCCACCTGGCGCGACAGCAGAATGTGCTCGCGCGTTTGCGGCATCGGGCCGTCCGCGGCCGACACCACCAGGATCGCCCCGTCCATCTGCGCCGCGCCCGTGATCATGTTCTTCACATAGTCCGCGTGACCCGGGCAGTCTACGTGCGCGTAGTGGCGCGCCGGCGTCTCGTACTCTACGTGCGAGGTGCTGATCGTGATCCCGCGCGCCTTCTCTTCGGGCGCCGCGTCGATCTGCGCGTAACCCTTGGCATCGCCACCATAGGTCTGCGCCAGCACCGTCGTGATCGCCGCCGTCAGCGTCGTCTTGCCGTGGTCTACGTGCCCGATCGTGCCCACGTTCACGTGCGGCTTGTTCCGTTCAAACTTACCTTTTGCCATGATTCAACCCATTGCTTTTCTGAAAGACAAATTTCCGCTACCCGCCGGTGGCGGGCAGCACCCGAAGTTACTTGCTGCTGCGCGCGTTGATGATTTCCTCAGCCACGCTTTTGGGAGCCTCGGCGTAATGCTTGAACTCCATGCTGTAGGTTGCACGCCCCTGCGTCTGCGAACGCAGACTGGTCGCATAACCGAACATTTCCGCCAGCGGCACCTCGGCCTTGACGATCTTGCCGCCGCCGACGATGTCATCCATGCCCTGCACCATGCCGCGCCGAGACGACAGGTCGCCCATGACGGTTCCGGCATACTCTTCCGGCGTTTCGACTTCGACCGCCATCATGGGTTCGAGCAGTACCGGCGAGGCCCGGCGCATGCCTTCCTTGAAGGCCATGGAACCCGCCACCTTGAAGGCGTTTTCGTTCGAGTCGACGTCGTGGTAGGAACCGAAGAACAGCGTCACCTTGACGTCGACCACCGGATAGCCGGCCAGCACGCCGGACGGCAGCGTTTCCTGGATTCCCTTGTCCACGGCGGGAATGTATTCGCGCGGCACCACGCCACCCTTGATCTCGTCCACGAACTCGTAGCCGCCGCCCTGGGGCAGGGGTTCGAGCTTGAGCACGACGTGGCCGTACTGGCCGCGACCGCCGGACTGGCGCACGAACTTGCCTTCGACCTCTTCGCACACCTTGCGGATGGTCTCGCGATAGGCCACCTGGGGCTTGCCCACGTTGGCGTCGACGTTGAACTCACGCCGCAGGCGGTCGACCAGCACTTCCAGGTGCAGCTCGCCCATGCCCGAAATAATGGTCTGGCCGGACTCTTCGTCGCTGCGCACGCGGAAGGACGGATCCTCCTGCGCCAGACGGCCCAGCGCCACACCCATCTTTTCCTGGTCGGCCTTGGTCTTGGGCTCTACCGCCTGGGAAATGACGGGCTCGGGGAACTCCATGCGCTCGAGCAGCACGTGGGAATCCAGATCGCACAGCGTTTCACCGGTGGTGACGTCTTTCAGGCCCACCACGGCGGCGATGTCGCCCGCGACGACTTCCTTGATCTCGTTGCGGCTGTTGGCATGCATCTGCAGGATGCGCCCGATGCGCTCACGCTTGCCCTTGGCAGGGTTGAACACCATGTCGCCCGAACGCAGTACGCCCGAATACACGCGCACAAAGGTCAGCTGGCCCACGAAGGGGTCCGACATCAGCTTGAACGACAGCGCGGAGAACTTGGCCTTGTCGTCGGCTTCCCGCGTGATGGGGTTGCCTTCGTCGTCCATGCCCTGGATGGCGGGAATGTCCACCGGCGACGGCAGATAGTCGACCACGGCATCCAGCATGCGCTGCACACCCTTGTTCTTGAACGCCGTGCCGCACAGCACCGGCTGGATCTCGCCCGCGATGGTGCGGATGCGGATGCCCTCGTTGATCTCGTCTTCGGTAAGCTCGCCGCTTTCCAGGTACTTGTCCATGAGGACTTCGTTGGCTTCGGCGGCCGCTTCGACCAGCTTCTCGCGCCACTCGTTCGCGTCGTCGACCAGGTCGGCCGGAATGTCGACGTAGTCGAACTTCACGCCCAGACTGGCCTCATCCCAGATGATGCCCTTCATCTTCACCAGGTCGACCACGCCCTTGAAGCCGTCTTCGGCGCCGATGGGCAGCACGATGGCCACGGGATGCGCGTTCAGGCGCTCGCGGATCTGGTCGAAGACCTTGTAGAAGTTGGCGCCGGTACGGTCCATCTTGTTGATGAAAGCCAGGCGCGGCACATGGTACTTGTTGGCCTGGCGCCATACCGTCTCGGACTGCGGCTGCACGCCGCCGACCGAGCAGTAGACCATGCAGGCGCCATCGAGCACACGCATGGAGCGCTCGACCTCGATCGTGAAATCCACGTGTCCCGGGGTATCAATGATATTGATATGGTAGGGCGGATGGTTCTGGTCCATGCCAGTCCAGAACGTGGTGGTCGCGGCAGAGGTGATGGTAATGCCACGCTCTTGTTCCTGCTCCATCCAGTCCATGGTGGCCGAGCCTTCATGGGTTTCGCCAATCTTGTGGTTGACGCCGGTGTAGAACAGGATGCGCTCGGTCGTCGTCGTCTTTCCAGCGTCGATGTGCGCGGAAATACCGATGTTGCGATAGCGCTCGATAGGGGTCTTGCGGGCCATGGTTGTGATCCTAGGGGGGGTTACCAGCGGAAGTGGCTGAACGCCTTATTGGCTTCGGCCATCCGGTGCGTGTCTTCACGCTTTCTCATTGCGCCACCGCGGCCTTCGGCGGCATCCATCAGCTCGCCGGCCAGGCGCATGTCCATCGACTTCTCGCCGCGCTTCTTGGCGGCTTCACGCAGCCAACGCATGGCGAGGGCCAGGCGACGCACGGGCCGCACTTCGACCGGCACCTGGTAGTTGGCGCCACCCACGCGACGGCTCTTCACCTCGACGACGGGCTTGATGTTGTTGATGGCCTGATTGAATACTTCAATCGGCTCCTTGCCGCTCTTGCTCTGGATTTCATCCAGCGCGCCATAGACGAGGCGCTCGGCCACGGCTTTCTTGCCGGAAAGCATGACGACATTCATGAATTTCGCGAGCTCGACGCTGCCATACTTGGGATCGGGCAGAATCTCGCGCTTGGGGACTTCGCGACGACGGGGCATATTTCACTTCCTGGTGACGATTCAGTTGGACCGCGGATGCGGCGCCGGAGCCATTGAACACAATAGCCACTTACCTGCCACAAACGCATCTACTTTGTATTTCGCGCTGTTGCACTGAACGCGTAGCTACGCTGCGTGGCTGCACTCATCGCTGCACGGCCGGCGTTTTCACGATAGGCCGCGACAGCGCAAAACAGGATGTCAGGATTTCTTGGGGCGCTTGGCACCATACTTGGAGCGGGCCTGCTTGCGATCCTTGACCCCTTGCAGGTCAAGCGCGCCGCGCACGATGTGGTAGCGCACGCCGGGAAGATCCTTCACACGCCCGCCGCGCACGAGCACGACCGAGTGTTCCTGAAGATTGTGACCTTCACCGCCGATGTAGGAGATGACCTCGAACCCGTTGGTGAGGCGCACCTTGGCCACCTTGCGCAGGGCCGAGTTGGGCTTCTTGGGCGTGGTGGTATAGACCCGTGTGCAGACCCCGCGGCGCTGCGGGCAGTTCTCGAGTGCGGGACTCTTGCTGCCGGGGCGACCGACTGCGCGGGGCTTGCGCAGGAGCTGACTGATGGTTGGCATGACTTTTACGCATCCTTTATATTGCAGTCGTTAGGCAAAGCTATTGCAGCTTTCGTGCAAAAACCGCCTGACACGTGTATGCGTAAAAGAGCGGGTCTTGCATGCAATGCAAGCCAAAAGCGGACACAACACACCATGGCGGCCCAACCTCTGGCAAGCGTCAAATGATAGCACAGGACAAAAAGCAGGTCAATCATCGCTGGGTGCGCGCTCGCGTAGGTTATGATCTTACCTGTTCGGATGTGTCTAGCCAATCCGCCTATCACCGGGCCGCCACATGAACTTGCACATCGCATCGCTTGAAGATGATCCTGCGCAGGCGCAACTGATTTCCCGCATTCTTGAAGACGCCGGCTACCGCTGCACCCCATTCATGAACGGGCGCAGCCTGCTGGCCGCACTGCCGCGCACGGCGGCCTTCGACCTGATACTGCTGGATTGGGAAGTGCCCGACATCTCCGGCCTGGACGTGCTGCACTGGATCCGATCGCGCCAGGGCTATGCCGTCCCCGTCATGTTTCTCACCAGCCGGCACACGGAAGCCGATCTCGTGCAGGGGCTGCAGGCGGGCGCGGACGACTACATGATCAAGCCGATCCGGGAACCGGAGCTGCTGGCCCGCGTGGCAGCCTTGTTGCGGCGCAGCAACGTCAGCCAGCCCAACGAGCGTCAGGCCTTTGCGGTCGGGCCTTACGAGATCGACCCGGCGCGCGCAACGATCGCGCTGAACGGAGACAATATCGTGCTCCCGCCCAAGGAATTCGATCTGGCGCTGCTGTTTTTCCGCAATCCCGACCGCCTCTTCTCGCGCGACGTGATCAGCAACTCGGTCTGGAACCGGGAGATTCCCGCCACTTCCCGGACCATCGATACCCATCTCTCCAACATCCGGCGCAAGCTGGCGTTACGGCCCGAAAACGGCGTGCGCCTGACGGCTTCCTACGCGCTGGGCTATCGACTCGAAAGGGTGGAACAGGCATGATCGCTCGACGCTGGTTTCTCGCATTGGCCCTGATCGCCGGCCTGCCCGCCGCGCTCGCGCAGCCCATGGGAGCGGTTGACGACGATTTCATCTACCAGGTGCGCGCCGGCGATACCCTGATCGCGCTGTCGCAGATCTACACGGGTACGCCCAACCACTGGCCGACGCTGCAAAGCCTGAACCAGGTGGCCGATCCCTACGCCCTGCCCATCGGCAAGGCGCTACGCATCCCCTTCAGCCTGATTCCCGAAGAGGCCGCCCGCGCCAGCGTCGTCCACGTGCAGGGCCAGGTACAGCGTAATGGCCAGCCGCTGCACACAAACGCGTGGGTGGTCGAAGGCGACCGCCTGAGCACCGGCGCGAACAGCTACCTCACCCTGCTGCTGCCCGACGACAGCCAGGCGAGTTTGCCGGCCAATGCGCGCGCGCGTGTGGGCCGGCTGCGCAGCTTCAGCAGCGCGCCGCTGGTGGACACCATCTTCGAGCTGGAAACGGGCGCGGTGGAATCCGACGTGGCGCCCGACGGCCGGGGTACGGGACGCTACGAAATCCGTTCGCCCATCAGCATCACCGGCGTGCGCGGCACGCGCCTGCGCGTGCGCATGGGCACCGCGGGCACGCGCAGCGAAGTGCTCAGCGGCGCGGCCCAGTTGCAGACGCCCACGGCGGGCACGCAGCGCCTGCGGGCCATGCAGGGCGCGGGCGTCGACCCCGAGGGGCGGCTGATGGCGGTTCGGCCCCTGCTGCCGGCCCCCCGTCTGCATCCTGAACCGGATGCCGCACCCGGACGGCCGCTGGCGTTCGACCCCGTTCCCGGCGCACAGGCCTACCTGGTGCGCGTGGCGGCCGACGCGCTGGGCCTGCGGCCGGTGTCCACGCAGCGTATCGACGGCCCGCCCGCGCGGTACGCCGCGCCCGGCCCCGGCACCTGGCATGTCCTGGTGCGTGCCATCGATGCGGGCGGCCTGATGAGCGATGACGCCGTGTTCGCCTTCGAAGGGCGCGCCATCCTGACGAGCGGCACCGGCCTGCCGGTCCACACGGGCACCGGCGATCTGGTGCAGCTGACGCTGTACTGATCTCCCGCATGGCCGCCGCCGGGCCCGCCCATACCGGAGAGGCGCTGCAGGCCCGCCTCGAGCGCCGCATGCGGCGCGAATGGGGCGCAACGTCCGTCGCGCTGCTGGCGCTGTGTCTGGCGCTGTGCCTGTTCGCGCAACCGCTGGGCATCACCCGCCTGGACAATACGCTCTACGACTTCCTCGCCAACCATCAGGCGGATCGCACCGCGCCCGACGACATCGTCATCGTCGGCATCGATGACGACAGCCTGGAAACCATCGGCTACTGGCCCTGGCGGCGTGCCCTGCACGCGCGACTGCTGAGCCAACTGCGCGACGCGCGCCTGGTGGGCCTGGATTTCCTGCTCAGCGACGTCAACCCCGCCTATCCGCAGGACGATGCCCTGCTCGCCGCCGCCATGCAGGCGCACGGCCGCGTCGTGCTGCCCGTGATGCTGGACGACGCGCGCCAGCGTGTCGTCATGCCCCTGCCCGCACTGGCCCGCGCGGCGCTGGCACTGGGCAACATCAATATCGAGCCCGACGCCGACGGCGTGATACGGCAGTTCGAGCCGCTGCGGCAAACGCCGCAGGGAACGGACATCGCGCACCTGAGCGTGGCCATGCTGGAGACGCTGGCGCCCGACCGGCTGCCGGTGAATGGGGTGCCGGGCACGCGCCTGCGCATCCCTTTCCTGGGACCGCCCGGCCATTTTCACCACATTCCCTACGCTCGCGTCTTGGACGGCAGCGTGCCGCCGCAGTTTTTCAGAGACAAGACGGTGCTGGTCGGGGCCTGGGGTTCGGGACTGGGCGATGTCTTTGCCACGCCGCGCAGCCATGCGGGCGAAGTCATGTCGGGCGTAGAGATCCTGGCCAACATCCTGCAGGGCGGCCTGAGCCGGCACTGGGTCGATAGCGCAGCGCTGGCGCCGACCATCGCCGGCAACCTGCTGCCGGTCCTGCTCGTGCTCATCGGCTGCCGCATTCTCTCGCCGCAGCGCCAGCTCTGGCTCACCACGGCGCTGATGGGCCTGATGCTGGCCGCCTGCGCCGTGCTGCTGTTTCGCGGGCACCTGTGGTGGTCACCCCTGCCCGGCCTGATCGCGCTCGTGCTCAGCTATCCGGCCTGGAGCTGGCGCAGCCAGCAGGCCGCCTTGCGCCATATCGATGCCGAACTCAGCCTGCTCACGCAGGCCGACGGCGCCGCGACAGCGCAAAACGACGCGCATTCCGCCACCCGCATGGCCTCCGCCTGGGACCAGAGCCTGGCGCATGGCGTCGGCCAGCTGCACCAGGCGCTGGGCAACTTCCGGCGCGCGCAACAGCAGCAGGACGAAACCCTGCGCTTCCTGTCGCACGACATGCGCGCACCCCTGAATTCCCTGCTGGCCCTCACCGAGCACGAGCGCCGCGCCAACCCGCAGCAGCCAAAGCCGGCGGCGGCGCTGCTGGACAACATCGATCATTACGCCGCGCGCACGCTCAAGCTGGTGGACGACTTCATCGGCCTGGGCCGGGCCTCGGCCCAGGCCCTGCGGCAAGTACCCGTCGATTTATGCGGGCTGGTGCTGGACTGCGCCGATGACAGCTGGGCGCGCGCGCGCCAGAAAAACATCACGCTGGGATATGAAGGGCTGAATCGGGAAGCCTGGATCCTGGCGGATGCGGAACTGCTGGGCCGCGCCTTGCTCAACCTGATCGACAACGCCATCAAATACAGCGCAGCGGGCACGCGCGTGCGCCTGGTACTGACCGAGGCCGCGCCCGAGAGCTGGGAAATCTGCATCATCGACCAGGGCCGCGGCATGGATGCCACCGAGCTGGCGCAGATTTTCACACCCTTCACGCGAGTGGCCACGCACATGCCCGCCAACCCCGGCGGCTCGGGCCTGGGGCTGGCGTTCGTACACACCGTGGTGCAACGTCACCACGCCGGCATCAGCGTGCACAGCCAGCCGGGCGAAGGCAGCCGGTTTTGCATCCGGCTGCGCAGGCACCGCTTCAAGTCCTGAGGCGGTGCTTGCGCCCGTTCCCGGGTTTACTCCGGATTGCCGGCTTGATCCGGCAGGAAGGCGTCGTCCGCGTGATGCGGATGCAGATCGTCCGCCGGCGGCGCGTCTTCGCCCGGGGTTTCCTCGAACGGATTGGCCAGGGCACGCGCGGCCTGGCGTTCGGCCGCTTCGTGAACCTCCTTGTCGTGCCGCGCCACATGGTAGGCCATGCCCGTCCCCGCGGGGATGAGGCGACCCACGATGACGTTCTCCTTGAGCCCGCGCAACTCATCGCGCTTGCCCATGATGGCCGCCTCGGTCAGCACGCGCGTCGTCTCCTGGAAGGAGGCGGCGGAGATGAAGGAATCCGTCGACAATGACGCCTTGGTGATGCCCAGCAGCACGTTGGAGTACGTCGCCGGAATCTTGCCTTGCGCTTCCATGCGGTCGTTCTCGTTGAGCAGCTCGGAGCGTTCGACCTGTTCGCCGGTGATGAAATCGGTATCGCCGGAATCGACGATGTTCACGCGGCGCAGCATCTGACGCACGATCACTTCGATGTGCTTGTCGTTGATCTTCACGCCCTGCAGCCGGTAGACGTCCTGGACCTCGTTCACGATGTAGGTCGCCAGCTCGGCCACGCCCTGCAGGCGCAGGATGTCGTGGGGATCGGGCGGGCCATCGACGATGAGCTCGCCCTTGTTGACCACCTGGCCGTCGTGCACCAGCACCTGTTTTTCCTTGGAAATCAGGAACTCGTGCGACGTGCCGTCGAACTCGGTGATGACCAGGCGCTGCTTGCCCTTGGTTTCCTTGCCGAAGGAGACCGTGCCGGTGACTTCGGCGAGCACGCCGGCGTCCTTGGGCGAACGGGCCTCGAACAGCTCGGCCACGCGGGGCAGACCGCCGGTGATATCGCGCGTTTTTTGAGATTCCTGCGGAATGCGGGCCAGCACTTCACCCACATTGACCGCCTGCCCGTCGCGCACCGTGATCAGCGCACCCACCGGGAAGGAAATGTTGACCGCGTGATCGGTGGACGCCATGCGCACTTCTTCGCCGGCCTCGTCCAGCAGCTTGATCTGCGGGCGAGCCATGATGCGGCCGCTGCGCGTCTTGGGCGTAATGACGACCAAGGTGGACAGACCCGTGATCTCGTCCATCTGGCGCGCCACGGTCACGCCTTCCTCGATGTTCTCGTAGCGTACCTGGCCCGCGTACTCGGAAATGATGGGGCGCGTGAGCGGATCCCAGTGCGCCAGACGCTGGCCGACCTTGACGCTGTCGCCATCGCCGACGTCGATGGTGGCGCCGTAAGGAATCTTGTGGCGTTCGCGCTCGCGCCGGTTCTCGTCGAAGATCACGATCTCGCCGGAGCGGGAGATGGCGACCCGTTCACCCTTGGGATTGGTGACGTAGCGCAGGCCGATCTCGAAGCCCACCGTCCCCGTGACCTTGGTCTCGACGCCGCTGGCCATCGCCGCGCGCGACGCCGCCCCCCCGATGTGGAAGGTACGCATGGTGAGCTGCGTGCCCGGTTCGCCGATGGACTGCGCCGCAATGACGCCCACCGCCTCGCCCCGGTTGACCTTGGTGCCGCGTCCCAGGTCGCGCCCGTAGCAGCTGGCGCACAGGCCGTGGCGGGTTTCGCAGGTCAGCGGCGTGCGCACCTTGATCTCGTCCACACCGACGGTATCGATGAGCTCGACCAGATCTTCGTCCAACAGCGTGCCGGCGGGGATCACGGTTTCCTGAGTGTCGGGATGAATCACGTCGATGGCCGTGACCCGGCCCAGCACGCGATCATGCAGGTATTCGATCACCTCGCCGCCGTCCACCAGCGCCTTCATGGTGTAGCCATCGGTCGTACCGCAATCCTGCTCGGTAATGACCAGGTCTTGCGTCACGTCCACCAGCCGGCGCGTCAGATAGCCCGAGTTGGCGGTCTTGAGCGCGGTATCGGCCAGACCCTTGCGCGCCCCGTGCGTGGAAATGAAGTACTGCAGGACGTTCAGGCCTTCGCGGAAGTTGGCCGTGATCGGGGTTTCGATGATGGAACCGTCCGGCTTGGCCATCAGGCCACGCATGCCGGCCAGCTGGCGGATCTGCGCGGCCGAACCGCGCGCGCCGGAATCGGCCATCATGTAGATGGAGTTGAAGGACTCCTGGCGCACGGCATTGCCGAACCGGTCGACCACGGGTTCGCTGGCGAGCTGCTCCATCATGGCCTTGCCCACGCGATCGCTGGCCTTGCCCCAGATGTCGACCACGTTGTTATAACGTTCCTGCGCCGTCACCAGACCCGAGGAATACTGCTTGTCGATCTCCTTGACCTCGCCGTTGGCCTGCGCGAGGATGTCTTCCTTGACCTCGGGCACGAGCATGTCGCCCATGGCGATGGAAATGCCGCCCCGCGTGGCCAGGCTGAAGCCGGACTGCATGAGCTTATCGGCAAAGATGACCGTGGCCCGCAGGCCGCAGCGCCGGAAGGACTGGTTGATCAGGCGCGAGATTTCCTTCTTCTTCAGCGTCGTGTTCAACGCAGAAAACGGCAGGCCCTTGGGCAGGATCTCGGACAGCAGGGCGCGACCCACGGTGGTTTCGAAGCGCTTGCGCTCGGCCACCCAGGCGCCGTTCTCGTCCTTCTGGGTGTATTCATTCAGGCGCACCGTGATGCGCGTCTGCAGCTCGACCTCGTTGTGGTCGTAGGCCCGGCGCACTTCGGCCACGTCGGCAAAGAAAATGCCCTCGCCCTTGCCGTTGATGCGCTCGCGCGTGGTGTAGTAAAGCCCCAGCACGATGTCCTGCGACGGCACGATGGACGGATCGCCGTTGGCCGGGAAAAGTACGTTGTTGGAGGCCAGCATCAGGGTGCGGGCCTCGAGCTGGGCTTCCAGCGACAGCGGCACGTGAACGGCCATCTGGTCGCCGTCGAAGTCGGCGTTGAAAGCGGCGCACACGAGCGGGTGCAACTGGATGGCCTTGCCCTCGATGAGCACCGGCTCGAACGCCTGGATGCCCAGGCGGTGCAGCGTGGGTGCGCGGTTGAGCATGACCGGGTGCTCGCGAATCACTTCATCGAGGATGTCCCAGACCACGGGTTCCTGCAGCTCGACCAGGCGCTTGGCGGCCTTGATCGTGGTGGCCAGGCCCATCATTTCGAGGCGATTGAAGATGAAGGGCTTGAATAGCTCCAGCGCCATCAGCTTGGGCAGGCCGCACTCGTGCAGCTTGAGCTGGGGCCCGACCACGATGACGGAACGCCCGGAGTAGTCCACGCGCTTGCCCAGCAGGTTTTGACGGAAGCGCCCGCTCTTGCCCTTGATCATGTCGGCCAGGGACTTGAGCTGGCGCTTGTTGGCGCCCGTCATGGCCTTGCCGCGCCGCCCGTTATCGAGCAGGGAATCGACGGACTCCTGCAGCATGCGCTTTTCGTTGCGCAGAATGATGTCGGGCGCCTTGAGCTCGATGAGGCGCTTGAGGCGGTTGTTGCGGTTGATGACGCGACGGTAGAGATCGTTCAGATCCGACGTGGCGAAGCGCCCGCCATCGAGCGGCACCAGCGGACGCAGGTCCGGCGGCAGCACGGGCAGCACTTCCATGATCATCCAGTCGGGCTTGATGCCAGACTTCTGGAAGCCTTCCAGCACCTTGAGGCGCTTGGAGATCTTCTTGATGCGGGCGATGGAGCCGGTCACCTTGAGCTCGGCGCGCAGGCTTTCGATCTCGCGATCGAGATCGATGGAGCGCAGCAGTTCGCGCACGGCCTCGGCCCCCATGAGGGCGTGGAAGTCGTCGCCGTATTCCTCGGTCTTGGCAAGGAAATCATCGTCCGACATGATCTGGCCGCGCTTGAGCGGCGTCATGCCGGGTTCGATCACGCACCAGGCTTCAAAATACAGCACGCGCTCGATGTCGCGCAGCGTCATGTCGAGCACCATGCCCAGGCGCGAAGGCAGGCTCTTGAGGAACCAGATGTGGGCCACCGGGCTGGCCAGCTCGATGTGGCCCATGCGCTCGCGACGCACCTTGGCGACCGTGACTTCGACGCCGCACTTCTCGCAGATCACGCCGCGGTGCTTGAGGCGCTTGTACTTGCCGCAAAGGCACTCGTAATCTTTGACCGGGCCGAAGATCTTGGCGCAGAACAGGCCGTCGCGCTCGGGCCGGAAGGTCCGGTAGTTGATGGTTTCAGGCTTGCGCACTTCGCCGTAAGACCAGGAGCGGACTTTTTCCGGCGAGGCGATGCCGATGCGAATCGCATCGAACTGTTCGTCTTGCGAAACCTGCTTGAACAAATCCAGTAGCGCTTTCATTATTTACGCTCCAAATCCATGTCCAGGGACAGGGAACGGATTTCCTTGACCAGGACATTGAATGATTCCGGCATACCGGCATCGATGACGTGGTCGCCCTTGACGATGTTTTCGTAGACCTTGGTACGGCCCGTGATGTCGTCGGACTTGACCGTCAGCATCTCCTGCAGGGTGTAGGCGGCGCCGTAGGCTTCCAGCGCCCAGACTTCCATCTCCCCGAAGCGCTGGCCACCGAACTGCGCCTTGCCGCCCAGCGGCTGCTGGGTGACGAGCGAGTACGGACCCGTCGAACGCGCGTGCATCTTGTCGTCGACCAGGTGATGCAGCTTGAGGTAGTGCATGTAGCCGATCGTGACCGGGCGCTCGAACGGTTCGCCGGTGCGCCCGTCCAGCAGCCAGGCCTGGGTACGGTCCGGCGTCAGGCGCAGGCTTTCGGCGATCTCGTCCGGGAAGGCGATTTCCAGCAGCTCGCCGATTTCCTGCTCGGTGGCACCGTCGAAGACCGGCGTAGCCACGGGCATGCCGTCCTTCAGGTTGCCCGCCAGCTCCTGCACTTCGTCATCCGTCAGCGCATTGATGCGCGCGCTGCCGCCGGTCGCGTTGTAGACCTTGTCCAGATACGCACGAACCTGCGCCAGCTGGTCGGCCTTTTCCTGCGCCATCAGGTCGGCGATGCGCTGGCCCAGACCCTTGGCGGCCCAGCCCAGGTGTACTTCCAGAACCTGACCGACGTTCATGCGCGACGGCACGCCCAGGGGGTTCAGGACGATGTCGACGGGCGTGCCGTCGGCCATGTGCGGCATGTCCTCGACCGGGGTGATGCGCGACACTACACCCTTGTTGCCGTGGCGGCCGGCCATCTTGTCGCCCGGCTGCAGGCGGCGCTTGACGGCCAGGTAAACCTTGACCATCTTGAGCACGCCCGGGGGCAGCTCGTCGCCCTGGGTGAGCTTCTTGCGCTTTTCCTCGAAGGCGATGTCGAACTGCTGGCGCTTTTGCTCCAGCGATTCCTTGGCGTGCTCGAGCACGATGGCGTCGTCTTCGTGTGCCAGGCGGATGTCGAACCACTTCCAGGGGTCCGAGGCAGCCAGGTCGTCCAGGTAGTCCTGCGCCAGCACCGTGCCCTTGGGCAGCTTGCGCGGCCCGCCATTCACTGTCTTGCCCACCAGGAACTTGCCGATGCGGTCGAACACGTCGTTCTCGACGATACGCAGCTGATCACCCAGGTCCTGGCGGTAGCGGCGCAGCTCGTCGTCGATGATCGACTGGGCACGCTTGTCGCGCTCGATGCCTTCACGCGTGAAGACCTGCACGTCGATGACCGTGCCCACCATGCCCGAGGGCACGCGCAGCGAGGTATCCTTCACGTCCGAGGCCTTCTCGCCGAAGATGGCGCGCAGCAGCTTTTCTTCCGGCGTGAGCTGGGTCTCGCCCTTGGGCGTGACCTTGCCCACCAACACGTCGTCGGCGCGCACTTCGGCGCCGATGTAGACGATGCCGGAGTCATCCAGGCGGTTCAGCTGGGTTTCGGCCAGATTGCTGATGTCGCGCGTGATTTCTTCTTCGCCCAGCTTGGTGTCGCGTGCCACGACGGTAAGCTCCTCGATGTGGATCGAGGTGTAGCGATCATCGGCCACGACCTTCTCGGAGATCAGGATGGAATCTTCGAAGTTATAGCCGTGCCAGGGCATGAAGGCCACCAGCATGTTCTGGCCCAGGGCCAGCTCGCCCAGGTCGGTCGAGGCGCCGTCGGCCAGCACATCGCCACGCGCCACCCGGTCGCCGCGCTTGACGATGGGACGCTGGTTGATGTTGGTGTTCTGGTTGGAGCGCGTGTACTTGGTGAGGTTATAGATGTCCACACCCACTTCACCCGCGACGTTTTCCTCGTCATTGACGCGGATCACGACGCGCTGGGCGTCGACATGGTCGACCACGCCGCCGCGCAGCGCCTGCACCGTGGTGCCGGAGTCGACCGCCACCGTGCGCTCGATGCCCGTCCCCACGAGCGGCTTTTCAGGCCGCAGGCAGGGAACGGCCTGGCGCTGCATGTTGGCGCCCATCAGGGCGCGGTTGGCGTCATCGTGCTCCAGGAAGGGGATCAGCGAGGCGGCCACCGAAACGATCTGCGACGGCGCCACGTCCATGTAATGCACGTTCTCCGGCGAGGTGAGCATGGTTTCCCCCGCCTCGCGGCAGGCGACCAGGTCGTCGATGAAGCGGCCTTCATCGTCCAGCGCGGCGTTGGCCTGCGCGATCACGTAGTGGCTTTCTTCGATGGCCGAGAGGTAGTCGATCTGCTCGCTCACGCGCCCGTCGATGATCTTGCGATACGGTGTTTCCAGAAAACCGTACTCGTTCAGGCGTGCATACAGCGCCATGGAGTTGATCAGGCCGATGTTGGGCCCTTCCGGCGTTTCAATGGGGCACACGCGCCCGTAGTGCGTGGGATGAACGTCGCGCACTTCGAAGCCCGCGCGCTCGCGCGTCAGACCGCCCGGCCCAAGCGCCGAGACGCGTCGCTTGTGCGTGATTTCCGAGAGCGGATTGGTCTGGTCCATGAACTGCGAGAGCTGGCTGGACCCGAAGAACTCTTTCACGGCCGCGGAGATGGGCTTGGAGTTGATGAGGTCGTGCGGCATCAGGTTTTCCGATTCCGCCTGGCTCAGGCGCTCACGCACGGCGCGCTCGACGCGCACCAGGCCGGCGCGGAACTGGTTTTCCGCCAGCTCGCCCACGCAGCGCACACGCCGGTTGCCCAGGTGATCGATATCGTCGATGTTGCCGCGCCCGTTGCGCAGCTCGACCAGCACCTTGATGGATTCAAGGATGTCCTCGTCGGTCAGCGTCATGGGGCCTTCGGTCACGTCTGCGCGACCCAGGCGGCTGTTCACCTTCATGCGGCCGACCCGCGACAGATCGTAGGCTTCGTCGCTGTAGAACAGGCGCTGGAACAAAGCCTCGACCGCGTCCTCGGTGGGCGGCTCGCCCGGGCGCATCATGCGGTAGATGGCGATGCGCGCGCTCATCTGATCCTGCGTCTCGTCGGTGCGCAGCGTCTGGGAGATGTAGGCGCCGCGATCCAGATCGTTCACGTACAGGGTCTGCATGCGCCGGATGCCGGCCTCGCGCAGCTCGGCCAGCAGGGTTTCCGTGATCTCGTCGTTGGCGTGGGCGATGATTTCGCCCGTTTCCGCGTTGACCATGTTGGTGGCCAGGATGCGGCCCAGCAGATAGTCTTCGGGCACGGAAATGCTGTCGATGCCGGCGCCCGCGAGCTCGCGCAGGTGGCGCTGGTTGATGCGCTTGTCCTTCTCGACGATGACCTTGCCGGCGCGATCCGTGATGTCGAAACCGGCGACCTCGCCCTTCCAGCGCTCGGCGACGAATTCAAGCTTGCCGCCGTCTTCGAACAGCTCGATATTGTCGAACTCGGAGAAGTAGGCCAGGATGGCTTCCACGCTCATGCCGATGGCCTTGAGCAGGATGCTGACCGGCATCTTGCGGCGTCGGTCGATGCGGAAGAAGAGAATGTCCTTGGGATCGAACTCGAAATCCAGCCAGGAGCCGCGATACGGGATGATGCGCGCGGAAAACAGCAGCTTGCCCGAACTGTGCGTCTTGCCGCGATCGTGCTCGAAGAACACGCCCGGCGAGCGGTGCAGCTGGCTGACGATGACGCGCTCCGTGCCGTTGATGACGAAGGAGCCGGTGTCGGTCATGAGGGGCATCTCGCCCATGTAGACCTCTTGCTCCTTGACTTCCTTGACGGTCGGCGTGCGAACTTCGCGATCCATGAGCACCAGGCGCACCTTGGCCCGCAGCGGCGAGGCATAGGTCAGCCCGCGCAGCTGACATTCCTTCACGTCGAAGACCGGCTCGCCCAGCGAATAGCTGACAAACTCCAGTCGTGCCATCTGGTTATGGCTGACGATGGGAAATATGGACATGAAAGCGGCCTGCAGGCCTTCATCTTTGCGTTTCGACGGGGTAATATCTGCCTGCAGGAAAGTCTTGAAGGAATCAAGCTGGGTCGCCAGGAGGTAAGGCACATCCTGAACGTCCTCGCGCTTGGCGAAGGTTTTGCGTATGCGCTTTTTTTCGGTATACGAATAAGGCATGAGCACTCCGACTCTAGGGTTGCATTGGCCGTCAACCACGGCCCTGGGTGTACGACTCCAGAAAACCGTCCTGCATCCGGCGGGCAAGAGGCCCGGGGCGGGCAGGCGCCGGTTTTCTGGAAACGCAAAAGCCCGGGAAGGCCTGAGGGCTTCCCGGGCAGGCCTTGACAGGCTTACTTGAGTTCGACTTTAGCGCCGGCGTCTTCAAGCTTTTTCTTGGCCTCTTCAGCTTCGGCCTTGGAGATCCCTTCCTTCACAGGCTTGGGAGCACCGTCGACCAGATCCTTGGCTTCCTTCAGGCCCAGGCCGGTGATCTCGCGAACAACCTTGATCACGCTGACCTTGTTGGCACCGAATTCGTTCAACATCACGGTGAACTCGGTCTGCTCTTCCGCAGCGGCGGCTTCACCACCAGCGGCGGGGGCAGCCACGGCAACCGCGGCGGCAGCGGCCGAAACACCAAACTTCTCTTCCATTTCCTTGATCAGTTCGGACAGCTCCAGCACGGTCATGCCGGCGATTGCGTCAAGGATTTCATCTTTGCTTAATGCCATTTCAAGAACTCCAGAATAGGGATAACGACCCGATGGATATTGCTCTGCTTACAAACACGAAGCGCGGTCAGGCCGCTTCCTTCTGATCGCGAACGGCCGCCAGGCCGCGCACGAACTTGGTCGGAACTTCGTTGAGCGTACGTACGAATTGCGCGATGGGTGCCTGCATGGTGCCCAGCAGTTTTGCCAGCAATTCTTCACGGGTGGGCATGGTCGCCAGCGCCTTGACGCCGTCGAGCGCCAGAACGCTGTTGGGCAGCGCGCCGGCCTTGATCACCAGTGCTTCATTGGTTTTGGCAAAGTCGGCCAGCACCTTGGCTGCAGCGACGGGATCCGTGCTGATGGCGTACATCAGCGGCCCCGTGAGCTGCCCGGAAATATCCTCGAAAGGCGTTCCGGCCAATGCCCGGCGTACCAGCGTGTTCTTGAGAACACGCAGATAGACGCCCGACGCGCGTGCCTGCTTGCGCAATACGGTTGCAGAGGCAACGTCCAGACCACGATATTCAGCGACGATCACCGCCTGGGCCGTGGCAAGTTCTGCACTGACCTCGTCGATGACGACCGCTTTCTCAGTACGATTGAGACTCACGGTTTGAACACTCCTGTAAACGATGACGAAGACCTTTCCCCGTCATCAACCGAATGCGGCGCCTGGTCGAGTTCCTGACGAATTCTTCCATGGGCGCCGTCTGCGCTGGACCCGGGAGCGATCCCGGAATTAAGCCGCTTGCGCGGCCCCAGCGGTCTTTGACAGCAGTGCCCGGCATGCCGGGCACGGCCCAAAGTCCTGCTTTACCCCGCCTGTTGCGGCAGGGAAGTAATTTCAACGCGCGCACCGCCACCCATGGTGGACGATACGGCGACCTTGCGCAGGTACACGCCCTTGGCGGCAGTGGGACGCGCCTTTACCAAGGCGTCGACCAATGCGGCCAGGTTTTGCGTGAGCTGCTCGACACCGAACGAGGCGCGGCCGATGGTGGCGTGGATGATACCGGCCTTGTCGGTGCGGTACTGGATCTGGCCAGCCTTGGCATTGGCGACCGCCGTCGTGACGTCTGGCGTGACGGTGCCCACGCGCGGGTTGGGCATCAGGCCGCGCGGGCCCAGGATCTGACCCAGGGTGCCGACGATGCGCATGGTGTCGGGCGTGGCGATGACGATGTCGAAATCCAGCTTGCCGGCCTTGATGTCTTGCGCCAGGTCTTCCAGGCCGACGATGTCGGCGCCGGCTTCACGCGCCGCATCCGCCTTTTCGCCTTGGGCGAAGACGGCAACGCGCACCTGCTTGCCGGTGCCCGCGGGCAGAACGACGGAACCGCGAACGATCTGGTCCGACTTGCGCGGATCCACACCCAGCTGTACGGCCACGTCGATGGACTCGTCGAAGCGGGCAGTGGCGGTTTCCTTCACGAGGCCCAGGGCCTGCTCGAGCGGATACAGCGTGTTGCGATCGATCTTGGCGGCAATGGCGGCCGCGCGCTTGCTCAACTTGGCCATGGCTTATACCCCCTCTACCGTGATGCCCATGCTGCGCGCCGTACCCGCAATGGTACGGACGGCGGCATCCATGTCGGCCGCCGTCAGGTCGGGCTCTTTGGTGCGGGCGATTTCTTCGGCCTGCTCGCGCGTCAGGGTGCCGACCTTGTCGCGATTGGGTGTTGCCGAGCCTTTTTGCGTATTGGCTGCCTTCTTGATCAGGATGGTCGCCGGCGGCGTCTTCATGATGAAGGTGAAGCTCTTGTCGGCATACGCGGTGATGACGACGGGAATCGGCAGACCCGGCTCCACACCCTGCGTCTGGGCGTTGAAGGCCTTGCAGAATTCCATGATGTTCAGCCCACGCTGGCCCAGTGCGGGGCCGATGGGGGGAGAAGGATTGGCTTTACCGGCTGGCACTTGCAGCTTGATAAAGCCGACGATTTTCTTCGCCATGGTTGGACTCCTTGCGGGTAGTAGCGCCGGCGACCGGACTGCGGCCTACGGCTTCCCGGGGTTGAAATATCAGGCTTTCTCGACCTGATCGAAATCGAGCTCCACAGGGGTGGCGCGGCCGAAAATCGTGACCGACACACGCACCTTGCTTTTCTCGTAGTTGACTTCTTCCACGTTGCCGTTGAAATCCGCGAACGGGCCTTCTTTGACCCGCACCATTTCGCCGACTTCGAACAACACCTTGGGACGCGGCTTTTCCACGCCCTCTTCCATCTGCGAAAGGATTTTCTCTACTTCGCGATCAGAAATGGGAGTGGGCCGATTGCCGGAACCGCCCAAGAACCCGGTAACGCGATTAGTGTTGCGCACCAGATGCCAGGTTTCATCCGTGAGATCCATCTCGACGAGAACGTAGCCAGGGAAGATGCGCCGCTCGGAAATGGATTTCTTGCCGTCTTTCATCTCCACGACTTCTTCGGAGGGGATGAGGATGCGACCAAAGGCGTGCTGCAACTCGGCGCGTTCGATACGCTCGAGCAGCGCACGGTGTACGCTTTTTTCCATGCCGGAATACACATGGACAACATACCAGCGTTTGCTCATGGTGTGCCCTTATCTCCAACCCAGCAACAGGCCATAAATGATCCAGCCCAGCACCTTGTCTGCCAGCCAGAGCATGATGCCCATGGCGATGACGAAGGCGAACACGATGCCGGTCATCTGGGTGGCTTCCTTGCGGGTGGGCCAGATGACGCGCTTGACTTCGTTGCTGGAGTCGCGCGCGAAACTGAGCGTGCGTCGCCCGGGTTCGCTGAACCAGGCGATGAGCGCCGCAATGATAAGGCTGGCCAGGAACACGCCAACCCGCGCAACGGTGGCCTGGTTCTCGAGCAGGGAGTACGCAATGATGCCGGCAGCGATGACCACGACCGCCAGCACCAGTTTGACGCGGTCTGCTGTTGATGTAACCGTTTCTACGTTGCTTTTAGACATATTCTGGCGGCCTGCGTCTTGGATGCGACCGCGACGTGACTGGATGCGTGGCAGGGGCAGTAGGAATCGAACCTACAACCTTCGGTTTTGGAGACCGACGCTCTGCCAATTGAGCTATACCCCTGAAAACAAAGGGCCAATCACGCTAGGCGTGCTGGCCGCAATGGCGTAAGGCATGCTGCCAAGGCAACATGCCACCCGCCATTATAACGTTATTTGATGATTTTTGCGACGACGCCGGCGCCCACGGTGCGACCGCCTTCGCGAATGGCAAAGCGCAGGCCCTCTTCCATGGCGATGGGCGCAATCAGGCTCACCTTCATGGACACGTTATCGCCTGGCAACACCATCTCTTTGTCGGCCGGCAGCTCGATCGTGCCCGTGACGTCCGTCGTGCGGAAGTAAAACTGCGGACGGTAGCCCTGGAAGAACGGCGTGTGACGCCCCCCCTCTTCCTTGGACAGAATGTACACCTCG